>Ga0209083_1000532_pt1 | contig 55591 bp, 43 predicted proteins | sample AM7aDNAmetaG_FD_184132 | JGI IMG/M metagenome (GOLD analysis project Ga0209083, IMG submission 184132) | Freshwater microbial communities from Finland to study Microbial Dark Matter (Phase II) - AM7a DNA metaG (SPAdes) (version 3) | ecosystem: Environmental > Aquatic > Freshwater > Lake ...
GGTTGTCGAGAGAAGTTTCTCTTGGTTGGAGAAATGCCGAAGACTTTGGAAAAACTGTGAGCGTACGTTGAATACCAGTCTGCAAATGATGGTTTTGGCTTTCGTACGGGTTTTATTGGGAAGAGTGGGAAGGGAGAAAGATTTGAGATAGATACTTAGCATCCTTAGTCGTACCATATGTGATATCCGGACTCACAGCAAGCGTCGCCGATTCGAATACCCAGCAATCGAATGCTTTTATCAAATTCGTTCGGTTATAACCAGAACTCTCACTGAAAGCATTCTTTCCGATTCGAACGTATTCAAGTCTGATCCCGAGATCGACGAACAGAAGTCCCAGAGAACCTCCGTCTGCATATATTTTTTGTGTCATACGTAATCCCCTTTTGTTTGAAATGATGTGACCTGATTGTTAATGTGACATACTATTATATATCAAATAATATATTATGTCAATACTCTGACACGGTTCACACTGCTATACTGGCCCTATGAAAGGCGAAACGGTGTATTTCTGCGATGTGGCGCCGGTCGTGCCGATTCCGCTCCGGAACCGACAGGTATTTTCGTACCTTTCGGAAACGTCGATTCCCCGCGGTTCGCTCGTTTGGGTCCCCTTCGGACCACGGACGATACGAGGCGTCATCCTGAGTTGCTCAGAGGTTGCCAGGGCCGAGCGTCCGAGTGGTCGGTTCAAATATGTGAAGTCAATCATTCGCGAATCGTTCCTGACCGACCTACAATTGACGCTTGCGGAATCTGTCTCCAAGGAATGCATGACGCCCCTGGGGAAGACACTCCGGCACTTCTTGCCGGCGATCGTGAAGGAACGTGCGAAGAAAGATACGAAGGGATCAGAAAAGCCGAAAGTGTTTCGTCTGACGGACGACGAGCGCGAAGCCGTCGCGACACTGACAGACTCTTCGGACGACAAGCCATTCTTCCTAGAAGCCAATATCGAGTCGACACTTCGCATCGTCACCGGCGCGAAAAAAACACTCGGCAAAAAAGCACAGAGCCTGATCCTCGTGCCGGAAATCATTTCCATTCCGTTCGTCGAGACGCTCCTCTCTTTGCGGTTCGGTTCGGACCGGGTCGCGACACTGCACAGTGCGATTGCCGACGGAGCGTTCTTTTCGGCATGGGAACGCATCCGATCCGGCGAGGCGGACATCGTCGTCGGCACGCGACAAGCCCTCTTTGCCCCGTTCAAACGTCTTGCGCTCATCACGATTCTCGAAGAGGCCGAAACGGTCGGCTACAAACAGTGGGACATGAGCCCCCGCTACGACGCAAGACGGGTTGCTACGACGCTTGCCGGATTACATCAGGCGACCCTTCTCCTCGCCGGGTCGGTACAAGGTCTCGATACCGGTCTCGCCGAACGCCTCGGCGAAGTCCGCGTGCTCCGCATCGGGGACAGTCTGCCGACCCCGGGTGCGCCGGTCACGATGATCGACATGCGCAAAGAACGATGGAAGAAGAATTATTCGATCTTCTCCGAGGAACTCCGCAGTGCTGTCATGACCGCACGAAGAAACAACCGGCACGTCCTTCTCCTCACGAACAAGGGCGGGCTCGATACGTTCTCGGTCTGTGTCTCGTGTAAGGACGTACCACGATGTCCCGACTGTGACCGGGCGCTCCGTTCGACTCGTGAAGGCGGATTCCGGTGTCCGGCATGTCCCTATAAGACAAAATCGTTCCCACGGTGCGCGAAGTGCGGTTCGCTTGAGTGGAAGAGCATCGGATCCGGAACGGAAAAGATCGAGCGCGAAGCGGTACGGGTGTTCGGCAGTGCGGCGCTGGTCCGAATCGACGAACGGTCGTTTCGAAAATCCGATCAGGGAAAACCATACGAAGCGGCATTGTCGGCGGGAATACTGGTCGGTACGCCATCCGTCCTCAATATCGGAACCTTGCCGAAAACGTCGATTATTGCTATCATGGATGCGGATAATTTCCTTTCATTTCCGGATTTCCAGGCCGATGAGCGGTTCCTTCGGATTATCGCCAAAAGTTCATCGATCGCGAGCTCGATCGGTGGTTCGGTCATCATCCAAGCCTTCCGCCCTGAGAGAGAGACACTGAACCACATCGCGGAACATTCCGTCGCGACGCTTCTGGGAAAGACCGTCCGCGATCGGGAATCGCTCCGGTACCCGCCCTTTTTCAGGATGTTCCGTATCGCGTTCCGGGACAAAACCGAGGCCGAATCAGAACGTCTTGCCGACGAGGCATACAAGGAATTTTCGAAACCTGGGACAACACACGGCGCTGTCCGCATCTCTCCCCCGATGAAGCCACTCATACCGAAAGTCCGTGGCCGTTACGAACGCATCATTCTCGTGACCGGCCTACGGAACGAACCGTTTCCGGAACCACTCCGAAAAATCCTCATTTCCCTGTCGAATTCCTGGTCCTTCGATCCCGACCCACTTTCCTTGCTTTGATCGTATTTCGAACCTCATCCTATGCTGGAAGTCATCACCGTACAAAACGATCCGGACCATATCTTGCGCCGTCAGGCCGAGCGGATTTCGGATCCGACCTCGCCCGAGATGCGCACGCTCGTGGCCGAAATGATCGAGACGATGCGTCGAGAGGACGGCGTCGGACTCGCCGCCCCGCAGATCGGCCGATCGGTCAGGTTGTTCGTCATCGAGACTGCCGGTCGTGTCTCGGTTTTCTTCAATCCGAATATCGTCTCATATTCGGAAGAGACGATAATGTCCGAGGAAGGATGTCTCAGTGTCCCAGGCGAGTTCTCCATGATCGACCGGTCGAAACGAATATCGATGGAATATCAGGATACCGATGGTAAGAAAAAAACTTTCGTTGCCGAGGATTTCCTCGCGACCGTATTGCAACACGAATACGATCATCTCGACGGGAAACTCATGATCGACCGGGTACGATAATACGACCGATATGACCATTGAAAACGTGGGAGGCATCGACGGCCGAAACGAGACGCCAAACATCCGGGTCGTGTTCATGGGCACGCCGGATTTCTCACAAGCCATTCTCAAGGGGGTGCTCGATACCGGTTATACTGTCGTCGCAAGCTATACCCGTCCGGACAAACCGGTCGGACGAAAGCACGAAGTGACGGCCTCTCCCGTAAAGCAGGTTTCTATTGAACATGGGATTCCGGTCGAACAACCGGTTCGATTCGATGACGAAACGGTTGAGAAATTGCGATCGTATTTGCCGGACATCATCCTCGTCGCGGCATACGGACGGATCCTTCCGGAAGCGGTTCTCGAAATCTCACGCTTCGGATGCGTGAACGTTCACGCATCGCTCCTCCCGAGGTGGCGCGGAGCCTCCCCGGTCCAGAGTGCATTATTATCCGGCGATACCGAGACCGGTGTCACGATCATGCTCATGGATGCGGGGATGGATACCGGTGCGATCCTGTCTCAGGAAGCGTTTCCCATCTCTGAGACCGATACGCGCGATTCGCTCCTCTCACGGATGGCACAAGACGGCGTACGACTCTTGCAAAACATCATCCCTCGTCTGGTCGAAGGAAATATCGAACCGAAACCGCAGGATGATACGATGGCGACTCTTTGTACCCGTATCGGACGCGAGGACGGACGGATATCCTGGAGCGACAGTGCTCAGTCGATATACGGTCGGTATCGAGGCCTGCATCCCTGGCCCGGTATTTTCACGTTCTGGAAACGACCGGAAGGCCCGCTTCGACTCAAACTGGCCCGTATCTCCATTCAAAAAACTGATTATCACACTTCATGCCAGATCGGCACAGTATTGAAAGTGGAAGAAAAAATCGCGGTGCAAACCGGAAACGGACTCATCTTCATCGAGGAAATACAACCCGAAGGAAAAGGTGTCATGCCCATCGCAGACTACCTGAACGGCCGACCCGACTTTCTTGGCACTGAGCTTGATTGATGTTCCACGTGTGGTTCAACGGGTTCCGAAACGGTGCTATACTATCCTTGATATCTCTTCTTGAGAATAAGACATAAAATAGGAAGTATGGATCGAAAACCGATTTCAAAACAGGACACATTGGTGGTCATCATCGGTTTCGCTCTGATTATCGCCGTTTCCGCGTTTTTTCTCTTGAAGGGACTGTCGACAAATCCCAATCCGTCGAATACACCGGCTCAGGATATGACCCGGAAGACGGCTCTTGTCACGATTGCGGTCACTGATCTCCGAAGAATGCTTATCACCGACACGTCGGTCATCCGAATCGTCGATTTCCGTCCCGCTTCCGATTTCGATGCCGAACATGCGGCTGGTTCTATACGGCTCGATACCCCGGACAGTCTCTCCGGCGTGAGCCTTCCCGACGGGGGTACGTTCGTCCTCATTCCTTCTGGAAACGACGTTACCGATCAGGCCGTCTCCAAAGCCCTTTCCGACCAAGGAAAGAAATTCGTTTTCATTGCTGACGGCCTTACCGGATGGCAAACCGCTGGCGGAGTCATCGTTACGCAACCGAATCTTTCTTCCCCGATTGATCGTTCAAAAGTCACTCTCGTTTCGGTCGCCGATTGGAAAAAATTGATTGCGACGAAAGATATCGTCTATCGGATTATCAATACGAGACCGACCGCCGACTCGACAAAGGCTCCAGTTCCGGGAGCACTAAACATCCCCTATGCCGACCTCGAGAACCGGCGTGCCGAAATCCCCGTCGCGACCAATATCGCGCTCTGTGCCGGGAGTGGCGACGACGCCTTTCGTGCGGCTGTCCGTCTCTTCGATCTCGGATCATTCTCGGTCAAAACGCTCGACGGCAACTGCGCCGATATCATCGGAAAATAGTCAATTTCCGGACACCGGTAACGGATGGTGTCGTTCTGATGAATCCGTCTTTGGTTCTAAGAAAAAAGTCAGAATCGCTAAATCGAATCGACTCAACCCCGTAGAGTTGGGTATGCCCCGTCTCTACACCAGAAACCAAAAATAAGCCTGTCCTCAAAAAAAACGAAGGGGCATACCGAATACAATCCTACGCACTATCTTACTGAGGAGTCCGACTCCCTAGCGGGAGTCGGACTCCTTTGATAACAACTCATCAGTTCTAAGGTCTATTCGGCATACTATCCTACCGTTGCACGATAGCCAGTAGATCTTTGGAAGAAACGATGAGATATTCCTCGCCGTCGATTTTCACTTCGGCACCGCCGTAGCGGTTGTACACGACGGTCTGACCCTTCTTCACCTTGATCTTATCGCTCTCGCCCACGGCGATCACTTTGCCCTGTTGCGGGCGTTCTCCCGAAGCGCTTTCCGGAAGATAGATTCCCGCCGACGTCTTTTTTTCGGGTTGTTCGGGAGCAATCAACACGTTCTCACCGAGTGGTTTCACATTCGTTTTCGACATAATTGTTCGGTTAACCGGTTACATTCATCACGGTCGTAGTATATAAAAATAAGCACTCCCGGTCAAGGAGTGCTAATTCATGCAATAGATGTCGGTTCACATACAACAACGAATACTATCAACTTCCGCTTCTTATTTCCTGTTCAATGTTCTCTGATTCATTTGTTCTTTTGCAATATCTCCACGGCCTTGTCTTTTTGTGGATCACGTCCGGCTTTGATATCATCGATAGTGATGCCGACCTCCGTATCGGGAGAAATTCCTTTGTCGTTGATCTGATTGCCGTTCGGCGTGAGCCAATGAGCTATAGTAACCTTGACGGACATATCCTTGCCGACTGGAACGAGTTCCTGTACGGAACCTTTCCCAAATGATTTCTTCCCCACGAGCGTCACGTTCCCACGATCTTCGCGAAGTGCTCCAGAGAGGATTTCCGACGCACTTGCGCTCCCCTCGTCGATAAGCACGACCGTCGGGACTCCCGACAACACGTCCCCACCAATTGTTTTTTCCGCTTTCCTTGTTCCCTGAGCGTCCTCTTCCCAGACGACCGTCTGATTGGAAGGTATCATAAGGCTCGCCATCGAAACCGCAGCGTCGAGGAGTCCGCCTGGGTTGCTCCTTAAGTCGAGGATAAGGCCAGATGGATTCTTTTTGGTTATGATGGCAACAGCATCAGCGAAATCCTGTTGTGTCGAATCGCCGAACCGGCTCACGCGAAGAACCGCTATTCCGTCATTACGGAAATCGAGCTTGACGCTTTTTACGTTGATTACGTCGCGAACGACCGTCACGTCGCGAGCAGTGTCCTCGCCGCTTCGGAAAATATTGAGTACGACATTCGTACCTTTCGGTCCACGAATCTTCCCAACCGCATCTTCGAGGGACATATTGGTTGTCTTGAGTCCGTCGATTTTCAGGATCTTATCGTTCGGCCGGAGTCCGGCCTGCTCCGATGGTGTGCCGTCGAGCGGAGCGATAATCGTCAATACATCGTCGCGGATACCCATCTCGGCTCCGATACCCTCGAACTTTCCGGTCATGTCCTCGTTGAAAGATTTCTGTTCTTCCGGATCGAAGAACGTGGTATAGGGGTCGCCTGTTGCCGCAAGCATGCCTTTTATGGCTCCATAAAAAAGTTTCGTCGCATCGAGCTTATTGCGGTCGACGTATTTGTCTTTGAGGATGTTCCAGACTTTCCAAAACAAGGAGAAATCTATCGTTTTGTCCTGCGACTGCGTATTAGAAAACATCACCGAACCCGGAGAAATCACAGACGATGCGACCTGACCTGGCGCGGTTTTCCCTTGTTCTCGTCCGAATTGGTAGGAGCCGAAGAGAGCCGCGCACAGAAAAAAAACGGCCAAGACCCTTCGTACGAGACGGCGATTCTTCCGTTCGAGCGTTTCCGGGTCCGGACCAACTTCGGAAGATACGACAGGCGATATTGCTTCCGGAACCTTCGGTGTTGATTCGTTTGTCATGATTGGTGTTTCGGAAGCGGCTTACCGAGATATTTCAGAAAATACCGTATCGCGCTCGTTATATGGTACCACGTGAGTCGATTCAGGAGAAGAGAACCGAGAAAACCGCCCCGAGCACTTCCTTTTCCATGATAATGAAATACCGATACGGACGGGATATGGATGACTTTCCATCCGTGTTCCCAAAATCTGCGGCACCAATCGACGTCCTCCATATAGAGGAAAAACCGCGTATCCATAGGACCTACTGCCTCGACAGCTGAACGACGTACGAACATTGCCGATCCCATGATCCAGTCGACCTGGCGCGGGAGTTTTCGGTCATAATCCTTCATGAGGAACCAATCGAGATGCCGTTTCCCGAACGGCAGTTTCCCGAGAAACGTCCGACGATACAGTATGGTCCATGGCCGATAGAACCGGAAACAGGATGCCTGTTCGCTCCCGTTGAAATTGACTTGCCGGGGACCGGCTATGCCGATTGTCGAATCGGATTCCATGAGACTCAGGAGCTCCGGAACCGTGTTCTCGGTAAGGATGATGTCATGATTGATCAGGAGCATGAACTCTCCGGTTGATTCCTCGAGTGATCGATTCAGAAGTACCGGAAATCCCACATTCTTTTCATAGTGGAAAAAACGGACCTGCGGAAAATCCTCCATGACCAAACGAGTCGCTTCTTCCGTCTTACTGTCGACGACGAGCACCTCGAATGAGGCGTCCTTTACGCTTCGGAACACCGATTCGAGACAGAGCCGGAGGAGTTCCGGGTTCTGATAGCTGTTGATTGCGATGGAGAGTTTCGGTCGCATGGATGTGGCCGCTATCGACAATAAGAGAACCATTCACCCAGGCAAAACCAGATCACGACTGACTAAGGAAGGCTCGAAAAGAGCGCATGAATCTTGTCGTAGTTTTCGCCGATTGGAAGCAGGATATAACCGGCTTCGGGTGCGCTGTTTTCCGGGTGATAGAGCAATCCTTCTTCGGTGGTATCAAGGACCTTTTGCGTAAGCGGGGCGGACACACCGATCTTCTGATACAGGTCGTACAATCGCTTCAGCTCCCACCCTTCCATATCGGTCCGGACATTGTCACCGAGACTGTTCATGATGCCATTGATCTTGGAATAATCGGAGAGAAGCCCTAAGGAGAGTGCTTTGGCCTTGACGAGTTTAATAACCTCCTGTTGTCTCTTGGCACGATCGAAGTCGCTCGTCGCATCGCGTGAACGGGCATAGCAGAGCGCCTTCGCCCCATCGAGCGTATTGTCTCCGGCTGAAAGTTGAAATGTGCCGCCGCACTCCTCGTCCTTGTTGTAACACATGAGGTACGACTTCGTCAGTACCTTCTGGCCGGTTATCGAACTGGTTTTGAATTTATTCTCGTACTGTGCCGGGTTGGTCGGAATCGTATAGACATACGGATCGCAGACCTGCGGAATATGGAACTGCACACCTTCCGTAAACGACTGATCGAGATGTACCGTGATACCGCCGACAGCATCTATCAATTCCTTGAACCCCTTGAAATCGATAGTGATCGCATAGTGAATCGGCTGACCGGTAACATCGGAAACGATCCGCTTCATATTCTCCATCCCCCGTCCGACTCCCTTCTGCTCGCCATACGCATTGACGGCGTTGATCTTCTGTTTGTCGGAAGTGTCCGGAACGGTCACATAGAGATCGCGCGGAATCGAGACGAGCGACGCCTTCGGCGCATCATCCTTGCCGTTTCCGGGATGAAGCGAGAGGACCATGATAGTATCCGTAAGGAAGCTCCCGCCGTCCATACCTGCGCCACGCTCTCCGAGAAGCAGGATATTGATACGACCGTCCGACTCTCCCTTAAGTTCCGACTGTACTCCGGGAAGTGACTTGACGATGTTGGAAAAGATATTGCCCTTACCCATGGAAATCTTGTCCATGATCGAACCCGCCTTCCACAAGAAGATACCGCCACCGACAACCAAAACGACGACGATCGAGATGACCGTTATCCGCACGCGGTGACGCTTGCCTGTTGCACCTATTTTCGGTGCGCTCGTCCTTTTCTGAAATGGATTTCGCATACTTCTTTCGATACGTTGTTTATGATTGCCGATACGATTGATAGCATGAAAGTATCTCTTTGGCACTTGCTGTCCAAGAATACTTCATGAGACGGTCTTTCCCGGACCGTTCACACCGTCTACGTACGTTTTCGTCAATAAGAAGAGTGTACAATGATTCCGCACAACTGGCAAGGTTCTCGGGATCGAAATAGAGTGCGGATTCCTCGCCGACTTCGTGAAATGGAGGTATGTCCGATGCTGAAACCGGGGTTCCCGCGGCAAATGCCTCAAGAAGCGGGATGCCGAAACCCTCGTACCGGGACGGGAAACAAAGCGCTCGAGCCAGGGCATAGAGCGCCGGCATATCCTCTTGCGGGACATACCCCGGAAAGATGACCGCATCGCCGAGATTTTCTTCGCGTATTGCGTCATCGATCGCCGTATCATAATGTCGACCTCCCTTGCCACCGACAAGGACAAGTTTGAGACCTGGGATATCTTTCCTGATTCTTGCGAACGCGCGGACAAGGAGAGGAATATTTTTTCGCGGTTGCATCGTCCCGACCGAAAGGATGAACGTCTCCGGCACTTCATTCGCATTCTTTGTACGTACGAGGTCGGCATCCGTCGGTTCGACAAGGAACGACGGGTCGACCGCATTCGGTACTATCGCGATCCTTTCTTCGGTGACCCCGTAGAGCGAGACGATCTCATCACGGGTAAATTGAGACGGCGCGACCAGTATATCGGAGCGTCGCATGGTCCTCGGGATGAATACCGAAAGGAACAGACGATCGGAGAAGCCGACGTATTCCGGGAACGCCCGGAACGAGACGTCGTGAATATGCGTCACAACCCGTGTCCGCCGTGGAATAAACGACGGCAAAATATACTGCGTATGGAAAACGTCGATTTTTCTCCTAAGCAGAAACATAGGAACGGCGATCAGATTCCAGATGAACCGATTGGTTGCCTGGAGAGAAACAATCTCCGCGTTTTCCGGAAGTTGTCCGTTTGTCCCGAGTCGTGTACGGATAGACTTGAGCGATTCCTCATCAGCTCGGTCTGTCAGGAGTAAAAACAAATCTGTCCGGTCCAGTTCAAGCACTGCCCGAACAAGGTTCCTGAATACCGTCTCATCTCCGGTACGATTTTTCCCTATCAGACGGATGTCGATGGCGATGGTTTTTGTCATAGTATTTCGGAAAAATCAGGCTCATGGGTCAGGTAAGAGCCGGCGATACCGAGAAACGCCCAAAGGAACGCAAGAAGGATACCGGAGTTGAATAGATCGAACGTAACGAGGCCGATTGAAGCAATAATCAGGAAAAACGGAAATGTTTCGCGTCGGCGAAAAAAATCACGGAGTGCCGAAACGATGACGAAGCCGAAGAAACCGATGAAGCCGAGAAGTCCGATGAGACCGCTCCCGAGCCAGATTTCGAGAAACACGTCGCTCGCATTAAGTCCGGCACCGCGGGTATCCGCCCCAAGCGCTTGGGTCACCGTCCCCCATCCGACTCCGAGCACCGGGTGTTCTCGACCGAGCATAATCGATTGGTCGTAAATCTGTTTACGGATAGAAACGTTCGGATCGGTCCGATTGATCGTCGAGACGAAGTGACCCGCGACATGTTCCGCGTCGATCTCTTGCAAATCGATGTGTCGACAACCAAATGGAGAAAGTTCATCGACGGATGCGATACGATCGGGCAATATGACCGTGTTTTCACACGAGACGGTGATAGTCTGCAGTCCGGAACCGATGCTTCCCGCGCGCCCGAAGAGGTCGAAGTCCGAAAGCGGAATCAGGAGCACGAGGTCGAGGGCGAGAATCATGCTTCCTCCGATCGCAAGAGTGAGGATGCCCGCGACCCGAGGTCGGCCGGCAAAAAGGGCGAGCAAGACGGCAACGATTGCTGTAATTCCCGCACCGAGCCACGCACTCCGACTGACGGTAAGAATGAGCGCTATGAAGCAGGCTACAAGCGCGAGAAGAAAGCCTATCGAACGCTTCATCCTGAAAAATTCACGTGGCGAATGCGACCGCGAAGCGATGAAATATCCTGCGGAAATGAGGACCGGGATGGTCAGCACGAGAAACATTCCAAGCCAGTCGGGTTCGGCGAAGAGTCCGTTCGGCCGTCCTGGCATGACTTCGAGAAGACCGCTCCCATAAAGGTACAGGACGTTTTGGATGATGGCGAAGCCCGTCGTGAGTATCGATGAGACGATCGCGAACGGGAGAATCCGTCCGATATCTTCCGATGAACGGATATAGAGACGAAAAAGCACATAGAGTGCATAAAACGAGAAAAGAATAACCGACAGTTTGAGGGATGCGTTCAAGGAAGGCGCATTCAAGGACGCTACCACGGATCCGATCGGGATAAGAAGGAGAAAGAAATCACCGATATGGAATGTTGGCCGATTGGGCACGGACCGTCCGGACAGTATTCTGACACCGAGGCCGGCATAAATCGCAAGGACTAAAAACTGATATGGCCTCAGTCCGGAACCGATCGAGAGTGGCGCAAGATTCACGATTTCGATCGGCAACACGGAAACAAGGAGGAGGAACGCCCATCCCGGACGGTATGCCGCGGCAAGCGTCGTCAGAAGAAAGAGAAAAATAAAATCCGACATCCCGAGCGGGACGACTCCACCGTACGACAAAATGGCGAGCGCAACAAAGAGTGTGCTCCCTAGCGTCAAAAGCATTTTGGCAACCACCGACATCCCGATCACCGGCAGATATTTCCGTATATTCATACCTATGTTCACACTATTTCGTACCACTCGTTTCCGAAACGCATTTCGAAGATGGCGACTGATCCGAGATGCCCTCCTTCGACACGGCGCCGTCGAGGAGTGCCAAGGCGAAAACATCCCAGGAAAAATCCTTGATGCGTGCTTTGCCTCGTTCAATGAGTGTGTCACGAAAAGATGCGTCGTCAATCAGGCGTTCGAGTCCGACCTCGATCGCAGATACATCGGATGTCTCGATAAGGAGCGCTGCGTCGCCAGCAACTTCGGGTACCGAACCGGCACTTTGTCCGGCAAGTACCGGCGTACCGACCGCAAACGCCTCGACCATCGGAATCCCGAATCCTTCATAGAGCGATGGGAACGCGAAGAAGAGCGCACTCCGGTAGAAAGCCGGCAGATCTTCCTCGGGCACGAAACCAAGGAGCTTCACGTGATCTTCGAGACCGAGTCGGGCAATGATGCCAATAACATCCGTCGCAAGGCGATTACTCGCAGCATGCACTTTTCCGGAAATCACCAAGGGCGGAATATCGTCGCGATCCGACCGAAGTTTCGCATAGGCCTGGAGAAGTTTTTCGGTATTCTTGCGTATCTCGAGTCCGCCACCATGATAAATGTATCCGGGTACGAGTCCATACCGTTGCACGATGCCCGCCGCATCCGACGCATCGATCGGTTCGCGGAAGCGAGGAGCACAATCCGGGTAGGCGACGGCGATCTTCTCACTGGATATATGAAGTGTGTCTATCAAATCCCGTCTGGTCGTTTGTGAGACCGCGAGGATACGGTCAACCTGCGCGATGGCTTGTATGATCAGTCTCGAATGGATCGCGTTCGTAAATCTGCCGCGATATTGCGGGAAGAGGACCGGGACAATGTCATGCACGACCATAAGATGGCGTATGCCGTCCGATGCCGGAAGAACCGTCGGGAAGGTTGCCGCCGACTGTGAGAGACTGATGAATGCGTTGCACCCGTCTTCCGCCACCTTCGTCGGAAGCATACGTTCCCACAGGATCCGACGCGGTACGTCGTCGCGGTTCCAGCGTGGCAGGAAAACGTGTTTCCCGAAATTCCCGGGAAGGAACGAGAGGTCGGCGTATTCCTCGAGATACAGGATGAACCGATGCCGGGCTGCCTCGGGATTGCGCGACAAAGCACGGAGAGCCTGCTCCGTCACAGCCCCAATTCCGCTTCCGGGCTTCCGTAAGAATGAAGCGTCTATGCCTATGTTCATACGGTTAGTATAGACGAATATGAGAAAAAACGAAATGGGACTTAAACAATAATATAATGGCAATCTATCATCATTGATTGATTTATTCGCTTCTTTTCCGTATACTGTCACTGAAACATGTAATGATGAATTATGGCCGAAACAATGAATAAGGTTTCCGGGAAAGATCGATCCGTGTGCGTTATCGGTCTCGGTTATGTCGGCCTCCCGATCGCAGTGCGAGCCGTGGAGCGAGGATATTCCGTCACAGGACTCGATCTCGATGAGCGCAAAGTGACTCTCATCAACGATGGGAAGTCCCCGATCGAGGATGCGGGTTTGTCGGAAGAACTGCCGAAGTATCCGTTCACGGCCTCGACCAACCCGTCAATACTGTCCGATGCCGATATCATCCTTATCTGTGTACCGACACCCGTCGACGACGTGCATTTCCCCGACCTCGCTCCGGTCAAAGGAGCGACCGACCTTGTCGCCAAGTATGCGAAAAAGGGTGCTCTCGTTGTTTTGGAATCGACCGTAAATCCGGGAGTGTCCGAGGAAGTGGTCAAGCCGATACTTGAAAAAGCCGGCTTCGTCGTAGGCCAGGATATCCATCTGGCACATTGTCCCGAACGGATCAATCCCGGGGACACGAAGTGGTCGGTCAAGAACATCCCGCGCGTCGTCGGTTCGACGAGTCCCGAGGGGCTGGAGCGGGCACTCGCCTTCTACGGAAGTATCGTCGATGGAGAGATTCGTCCGATGAAGTCCATACGGGAAGCCGAGGCAGTCAAGATTGTCGAGAACTCTTTTCGTGACATCAACATCGCATTCGTCAATGAACTCGCACGTTCGTTCGACAAGCTCGGTATCGACGTGAAAGACGTGATTCGCGGTGCGGCTACCAAGCCGTTCGCGTTTATGGCGCACTATCCGTCGTGTGGCGTAGGCGGACACTGCATCCCGGTCGACCCGTACTATCTCATCGAGCGGGCCAAACAGTCCGGTTTCGACCACCGGTTCCTCAAAATCGCTCGCGAAATCAATAACTCCATGCCGGCCTATGCGGTCGAACTGTTGCAAGACGAGCTGAACTCGATCCGTCTACCGCTCAACGGGACCAAGGTCGGTGTACTCGGACTCGCCTACAAGCCGAACGTGGACGATCTTCGGGAATCCCCCGCAGAAGATGTCATTGCGGAACTGGAACGATACGGCGCCGATATCGCGACCTTCGACCCGCATATCTTACGCCTCTCTTCGGAAAAGACGCTCGAGGCGATACTCGATCGTTCCGACGCGGTCATCCTTGTCACCGCACATCGCGAGTTCCTGGATTCGATTACGCCAGAGCTGCTCGCAAAGCATGGAGTCAGGGTATTTATCGACGGACAGAACACTTTCGACCGCCAAGCCATAACAGAGGCCGGCATCGCATACAAGGGAATCGGACGATAACGCATAGAGTATGTTTTCGTTGTTTCGTACCGTCATCTGGATCGTAGGGGCGTTCACCGTAGTCATATTCGTACTCGGCTATTTCGGGTATGAACCGAATTGGAATTATTGGAATTCACAGAAAGAGCACTGCTCCAGCATGGCTATGCAGTGTCGCGACACCCTTGTTCGCACGGGAACGGACGGGGCGGCCTCACAATGCCAGTGGAATTGCGTCGATTTCGGACTCCTGATCAAAAAACGATAACTCGCCGCTAACATCCGCACGATATGAAACTCATCGTAAATATCCCCGCCTACAACGAGGAAGAAAAGATTGCAGAAACCATCGGTCGGATAAGAAAAAGTTTCGAGGCCGATTTTTATCGGAACGGATCGGGAAATATTCTTACTGAAAAGCTGATACAGGTCGTTGATGACGGCTCTACCGATTCGACTGCAATCCGTGCCAAGGAAGCTGGTGCCGATATCATCATTTCTTACAAGCAAAATAGGAAGCTCGCATACGCATTCAAACGTGCCGTCGAAAGTTCCTTGGAGAACGGCGCGGATTTCATGGTTAACATCGATGCCGACGGGCAGTTCGACCCGAAGGATATTCCGGAACTTCTTCAGCCGGTGGTCGAAGGAACATGTGATATGACCATAGCAAATCGCTTCGGAAACATCACCGCGAAAGACATTCCGTGGATTCGCAGTTTCCTGAATCGGTTTGCCGCTTCGATGGTCGGTTTCTTTCTGAATACGAAAACCAACGATCTCACTTGCGGATTTCGTGCGCATAGTCGCGAGACGCTCTTACGGCTCAATCTCGTCAATGTGAATTTCACGTATACGCAGGAAACGATCATCGACGCGATAGGGAAGAATCTCAAGCTCCACTGGATTCCGATCAATGTCACCTATCATTCGGACCGGAAACCGAAAATCACGAAGTCGGTTTCGAAATTCGTATCGAACGGTTTCAAGATAATACTGAAGGCGGTTCGCGATGTCCGACCCATGAAATTTTTCGGCATTCCAGGACTGTTCATGATCGGTCTTTCAATCATCCTTTTTGTCATCTTCCTTTTCTTTTATTTTCGGGATTTCAAAATATCTCCGTATCGGAATTACCTCTCCTTTTCCGCGATTTTTTTTGTCGTCGGCTTACAGTTCGTCGTCTTCGCGTTGCTCGCCGATATGGTGAGATCCAGCAGACTTCTGGTTGAGGAACAGCTGTACCTCACCAAAAAGCGACTCTACAAAGGAAAGTGAGCGAAATTATGAGAATACTCTTCATCTCGCGCGCCTACCCGCCGATCATAGGTGGCATCGAGAATCACAATCGCGACCTCGCGTTCTGGCTCGGCAAGAAGACCGACCTGACACTCATCGCGAACCGTCGTGGCAAGGGATTTCTTCCACTTTTCCTCCCGTATGCATTCATCAAAGCACTCTTTGGACTGTATCGGAACGACGTCATACTCATCGGAGACGGAGTGCTGGCGCCGATCGCATTCGTCCTCTCATGGTTCCGTCCCAAAATACTGACCGCCTGCGTCGTCCACGGTCTCGACCTCACATACGGATCGAAGCATAGCTTCCTTTCTCGTCTCTATGCCGGACTGAACCTACCTTCCCTGAAATCGATGGATCGGATTTTCGCCGTCAGTTCATTCACGAAACAAGAAGCCGTTTTCGCCGGCATCGACCCGGAACGCATAACGGTCATCCAAAACGGTATCGATCCGGACGCACTTGTCGTCCCGCACGACCGTGTCGCGCTCGACGCGCTCCTCGGCATCGAATCGTCAAAGCACTTCGTCATCGTTCGGATAGGCCGATATGTGAAGCATAAGGGCGTCGAATGGTTCATCCGAAACGTCGTGCCACGTCTGCCGGACGAAGTTTTTTTCGTCGCAGCCGGAGCGGTCGTCTCCGCCAACACCGCTGGCGATGAAGATTACTTCCCGCTCTGCGAACGAGCCGTCTCGGAACTCGGTCTCGAAGGAAATGTGAGGCTCCTGAAAAATCTTTCCCGACCAGACATCCTCACGCTCCTCAACAATGCAGACCTGGCCGTGTCGCCGAACATCAAGGTCCCCGGCACGATGGAAGGATTCGGTATCAATGTGATCGAAGCGAACGCCTGCGGACTTTCTGTCATCGCTTCCGACCTCGAGGGACTGACCGAGGCGATACAGCCGGGAGAAAACGGTTTCCTTCTTGATCCCGGAAATGCAGATGCCTTTGTCGACGAGATTGTCCGGATGATCGGAAATCCGTCTCTTCGTACGACTGAAGGCGTCAAAGCGAAGGATTTCGCCCAAAAACACTATCTGTGGAGCACTCTCTCGGACCGCTACGTCGAAACCCTCGAAGCCGACCTCTCCCGCTGACCTGGTTGGAATTCCGCATGCTTTCCCGTATACTGTCCGTATGATGTTTCTCCTCTTTCTTCTCATCGCAAGTTGCATTCCTCTCTCCGGATACATCCTGTTTCGGGGATTATTCGGTCGATCATTCGAGGTTTTATCGCTCGAACGGTTCGTGTTCTCGTTCGTACTCGGCATCGGATCGCTCGACTTCTCGATGATCGCGCTCGGAAAGGCCGGCGTGATACTCTCCGCGCCGTTCCTTTTCGTATCATTCTTCGCCATTCCAATCACATCCGTACTGCTTCGACAGGCATACGGACGCTACGCACCAGAGACATGGAGACGCCCGAGAGAAAAGGCATCCGTTGCTGTCGGTCACAGAGAGATCCGATTCTCACCGACTGAGCGGGCGTTGTTTCTCCTACTGATCGGCTTGACGATTTTTCTCAAGACCCTCTACCTTGCGGACATCGGTCTCCCGACGGCCACCGATCTCGGACATCACATGTACTGGTCCAAGGTCATCACCGATACGGGCCGTCTTCCTGATTATTCCAAGCGCGAAATCATCGATGTCGGAAACGGACAGTCCGCCCTTTCGGGTCCCGAGCCCATTTCCGACTTCATCATCGGCGAGCATCTTCCCTTCGCCGCGATCGCTACCCTTTCCGGCGTGTCGTTTATTTCGGGGTTCCCGATCTCCTTCCTCCTCCTGATAAATATCCTCTCCGTCATCTCGACCTTCATCCTCGCCGTCCGACTTGGCTCGTTCCTGTTTCCCAAAGAACCGATTTCTCCGGTGTCCGTAGGCCTCGCCGTGCTGTTCTTTGCCGGACCGCTGTTTGCGCTTTCTTCTCCCGAAGCGAAATTCGTCTCGGGTGGCGTTGTCGGAAATCTCTTCGGAAACCTGATGATTCCGCTCGTTCTCCTTTCCCTCCTCCGCGCATTCATAGAAGAAGACTCGCGTTTCCTCGGACTCGGTATCCTCATCTCACTCACGCTCGCCTATACGCATCACCTCTCGACATTTGTTCTCGTCTTCATCATCGCCGGCATATTCCTTTCACTCATCGCGATTTCTTTCCGACAGCTTCCGGGCCTGGCCCAAAAGATCGGAAGGCTCGTCCTTTCCCCATATCCGCTCCTCGCGCTCGGATTCGCCGCGGCGTTTTTCTTTCTTGTCGCCAAACCGACCTATATCGAGACGAACGCCGTGACGACCGCCGTCGGTACCGCAGTCAAAGCGACCCGGACCGGACTCTCCTTCCTGCAAACATCCTCCTCGACAGGCCCCGCCCGTATGGCACTCGGCCTCGCTGCACTGTTGATTGCCGTTTCGATCCGTCCGATACGTCGTTCCCCTGCTTTCCCGTTCGTTCTCGGATGGGGTGGCATTCTGCTCGTCATGGCGCTCCGTCCGACCTGGCTCTTTCTCAATATTCCGTCGGACCGCATCGGGACTTATCTTTCCTTTCCGTTTTCTGTCCTTGCAGGCCTCTTCCTCGCCACGTTCCCACTCATATTCCGCAAGACCGATGGAAAGCCTGGCAGCGTGTTCCTCCCAGGAAATATCTTCCTCTTCGCCGCACTTATCCTTTTCTCTTTCGCGACATGGAACGGTTCGCAGGACAACCAGTCATCCCTTCCGAATTCCACCGGGAAAGCACAGGATGCTGTCGAGGTCTTCACCGCCTCGCGATACCTCGCCGACCGGACCGAACCAGGCGATCTCTTCTTGAAAGACCATAACTACCTCGCTGCGGATTCCTGGATGAAGCTCTCTTTCATGCGCGGATATGCCTATCCGCTTTCCCGCGGACTGTTCAAGCGCTACGTGGACGAGACGAATCCTCGTGAACAGTGCACGCTTCGGATGATTTCCATGCCAAACCTTGACGGAGGACGCGCGTGTTTCGACGAAGTCGGTGTCAATCTCCTGGCGGTCAACCCGGCCTTCGACGCCGCACAATTCGAGAGTTCCCACGACTTCTCGCGCATTTATTCCGGAACGACCATCCAAATCTATGAACGAAACCGCTAAGACCGTCGAAAAAAAATCCGAGCGACCGCTTGCCGGCATACAAAGACGCGCTACGGGAGATATCCCGACGGTTTTGATAGTACTCTTTTTCTTCGCTATCGCTTCCGGAGTGCTTTTTGTCCGGATAGACCGTGACCTCGATCCGAATCTCGGGAAGAACTGGTGGACGCTTTCCTTCGAGACCCGAGATCCATCATCATCCGATTTCACGATTGACAACCACTCCTCCATTACGCGATTCACCTATACCGTTTCCCACGACGACACCGAGCTCAATACTGCACCCATCTCGCTTAGCAAAGGACAAAGCGAAACGGTACGATTGGCCATTCCGGCCGATCCAGGCCGCACGACCATTTCCGTCTCCGCCGATGACGGCACGAAAAAAGAGATTTATCGGGAGCGATAGATGGAAATAAGAATTGAGAATTGCAAAAGACGAAATACGGAACATGAAAGAGCTGAAAAACCGATTTGAATGAATTTCCTATGATCAACAAGAAAAGAATCCTTCTCGTGACCAGACCGCTCTGTCCCCCATGGGACGAAGCATCCAAAATTTTCGCCTATTTCCTGGCCAAGTCACTTCCCACGCTCCCGATCTCCATCTTGACTCATGGCCATCTGGACGACCTCTCGGAATCGATCGTACAGGAACCGGTTTTCAGTTCCGGAGATTTCAATTGGCTGTCCAAAATACAGCTCTTCTTCGCCCTGTTCCGATTCCGCGGTCGCTTCGATATCACGCACTATCTCTTCACCCCGGCGAAACTCAATGCCTTCGCGATAAAATCATTTCTCAAGCCGACGCGTGGCAAAACCATACAGACCGTCGCTACCTTGCGTGAGGATCTCTATTCCGAGACGGATCTGAAAAAGATGTTGTTCGCAGACCGGATCGTCACCTATACCGACCGATCGAAGGCCCGACTCGAGACGATGGGCTTTTCCGGTGTGGAACGCATCTATCCCGGTATCGATCTGACCCATTTCAGTCCGCAACCGAAAGATCCCGCCTTGCTGAAACGGTTCGATTTCAAGGAGGGTGATTTCATCGTATCCTATATCGGCGAATATGCCCGACTCGGTGCGACCGATATGCTAGCCGACGCGATTATCCGCTATCATCGCGATTATCCCGATTCGCCCGTCAGGTTTTTTTGGGCCGTCCGTCTCAAGAACGAGTCCGACAAGGAGAAAAAACGAGACGTCATGCGAAAGTTCGCGGAAGCCGGACTTGAGGACCGATTCTACTGCTCCGACACGTTCGCGGACATGCCCGGCGTGTACAACCTCTCCGATGTCATCGCGTTCCCGGTCGTCGACATGAAGGGCAAGTTCGACGTGCCACTCATCATCATCGAGGCCTACGCCTGCGGCAAGCCGGTCATTCTCTCGGACATCCCTCTCTTCAGCGAGTTCTCGAATGATTCGATTTCCGTCACGGTCCCCCGAGGAGACGGTGACTCGTTCCTCGCCGCGGTCGACGGTCTTGAAAAAGATCGCGAGAAGCTCGCCGAGATGGGTCGTTCCGCGCGAACATACGTCGAACGAAACTTCGACCTGCGCATCACGGCGCAACGCTATGCGGAAGTATATGAAATCATATAACGAAATGTATGGCCGACGAACTGATCGACATCTACGACGAGAACAATACGGCACTCGGCATCACGAGAATGAAGAGTGAGGCACATCGTGACGGACTCTGGCACCGAACCGTACATATTTTCCTCTTTGACAATGAAGGACTCGTACTGTTACAACTTCGAAACGCGGACAAGGACGTAAACCCGAATCGATGGAGTCCTGCGGCTGCGGGCCACGTTACTGCCGGAGAATCGATCTCATCGACTGTCATCCGGGAAACAGATGAGGAAATCGGGATACACCTTCATGAAACTCAACTTGGGGAACCCCTGTTATCGAGCGCTCTCATACGGTATCCGAATGGAATCAGAAATGCTGAATTCAAATATATCTATTTCATCAAACATCGCATGAACATTGAAAATGTCGTGCTTCAGGAGTCCGAGGTCAGCGAAGCAAAATATGTCACCATCGATCAGTTGGAAGCATCGTATCGGGAACGACCAGAGTTATTTTCCTTTGAGGGCGAGGGGTACTGGGAACGCGCATTTTCAGAAATTCGGAAACGACTCCAGTCAAATACAGACGACTCATTTTTAGGTAAATACATAACAAAATAAGTATGATAGAAGAACAAAAGGTCCACATCGCGACGGTATCGATCCTCGTGAAGGAACGAGGAACTCATGCCAAGGAAGTTAATGACATCCTGACTCGCCACGGCGACCGCATCATCGCTCGGCTCGGTGTACACCTGGAACGCGCCGGTATCACGCCCTACGGCGGACTCATTACCGTCATAGTTGAAGGTACTGCTGCGGACATCAATACGCTTACCGACGAGCTCGACACCCTCTACGGCATTGTCGCCAAGACGAGCATTTTGGACTAGCCTGGGTCAGCAAAAATCGTTTCGCGAATTTTCTTTTTCACTGTGGACAAAGAATTGATTGGCCAGATGGAAGATGAGATTATCGGATCTGTACGGTCTGCTTTCAGTGACGCTCTCGTATCGCTCTTTGTCGTCGGTAGCTATGCGACCTATGACATCGTAGACGGATACAGCGACTACGATCTGCTCGCATTTGTTGCGGATCCGACACGAACGCCGAAAAATATAAACTTCGAAAAGCTTTCTGCAAAGTACTCCGTCGCTCTCAAATGCACAGTCCGACCGATCGCGGATCTGCAAAACAGGATTCTTGGCAATGACCGAGCGACTCGATTTATCGGCAATCTTGATCTCCTTGATTTGAAGCTTCGTGCCCGTCTGCTCTACGGAAAAAATATCGCCGACGATATACCTGAGGTCCATGAGCTGCTCAAGAGAGACCTTCGATCCGAATTGCGGGCGGAGTATGCTCATGCCACCGATCCGGACCCGGTAAAAAATATCTTCGTCCGTGAACCGCAGGACTGGTGCAACTATATTATCAATATGAGTGGTGCCATTCTGCTAAGCGGAGGCGTCACCGGAAATAAAAATTTGTTTCCGGAGCTGTTACAGTCGTACCATCCGGATTTCAAAGGCATATCTTCTCTTGAAGAGGCACTTGCTTTGAGGTCATCTAAAAATATACTTCATCTTGATCGACAACAACGAATGGATTTCAAAGTCACTTTGGAATCATTCCTGAAAGAATACCGAAAATACTTTTCAACCAAAGGGACGTGAAATGACGGCCGTCAGCTCGTACCATGGCGAAACGAATGACAAGGCATGACAAAATGCCATTTTTACGGTATTCTTGATACGGAAACGTGTTAATCTTTCCGTTGTTATTGCAGATATTGCCTATGTCTAAGGAAAAATTCACGAAACTCACCGATTTCAAAAGCGAGATGAAGACCGACCGCATGAAGGTGCCGGTCGTCTTTCATGTCCAAGACGAGCTCTTACCAGCAGACAGCACGCTTTCACAACTGGAAAACGTGGCAAGTAATGACGGATTATTCCGTCATATCGCCGCGATGGCCGATGTCCATTCCAAACCTGGCCGCAAAAACGCGACCGGGACCACGGTCGCTACCGAAAAGCACATCCTCCCGCAAGTGAATGATACCGATCCCGCCTGTGGCATGCGTCTCGTCCGGACAAATATGACCGAGGACGATCTTTCACCAGAAGATATCGACAAACTCTTCAAGGCGCTCGTCAATAAAGTCCCTACCAAAGCACTCCTCGGCACGATACTCCCCTATCATGTCATCGTCGATATTTGTCGCAAAGGCATCGGCGCGGCTGTCGAGTACCTCGGCATAGAGACGAAGTACGAGAAAGAGAACTCCCTTGATCGCGGAAACTTTTTCGGCGAAGAGGTTTCCAAACAAAAAATCTACGAGGTTATCCCGCGACTCTTCCTGTTCTTCGCAAAGTTCCGTTCCGGTATCCTCGGTGCCGCCGGCAACCATTTCCTCGACCTCATGAAAGTGTCCGATCTGCCGGATCCGGTACTTGCCGAGAAACTTGGCATACGGAAGGGCCAATATGTGTTTATGGTCCATTGCGGCTCCGGCATTCTCGGCCAGTATACGATGTATATGTATACCGCCAAGAAACGTGAGCACCTTTCACAGGCCTTCATGGCCTGGCTCGGCCGGATGACATTCTTCACCAAGCGCCAGCATGTCATCGACGGCATCGCCCAAAAGATCAAAGACTTCGATTTCGGTGCCAAGGAAGAACTCTTCACCTTCGATGGCGACGGAGAGGATGGGAAGATGTATATGGAAGCTCGAAATGCCTGCTCGAACTTCGCCCACGCCAACCGCGCCATCATCGCACACAATGTGTCGCAGACGATCAAAGAGGTCCTCGGCCGTGATCCCGGTTTCGAACTTGTCTATGACATGCCGCATATCCTCGTCTCCGAGGAGGAGCACTACGGCAAGAGCGCCTGGATCCATCGCAATGGCACGAGCCGCGCGTACGGACCGACCCGAATGGCCGATCATCCAACCTTCCGTGAGACCGGCGAGCCGGCTTTCATCCCGACCTCCATGTCGACCGATGGGTACCTCTGCGTGGGTACCGACGGCAATGAATCCTCGTTCTTCTCATGCAACCATGGGGCTGGCAAGCCGAAGGTGGCAGCCGAATCCGTCGTGCCCACAAGCCGTGAGGAGCTCGATGCCAAACTTTCGACCCGTGGCGTGCACCTCTACAACGGCCGGTCATCCAAGGTCATCGAACAGGACAGCGCCCACTACAAGAACGCCGACGCCGTCATCGAAAGCGTCGTACGTAATGATATCGTCCATCCCGTCGCCAAGCTGCAGCCGGTGGCGGTGATCATGTACTAGATTTTCGGAATAATGAATTACGAATACAAAAGCTAATGAAAATTTGGTAAAACAAGGCACGGAAACAGGATAGGATCATGCAGAAAAAGAAAAAGGCCCTCTGACTCGCAGTCAAAGGGCTTTTTTTCGGTATGCGTCGATTCACACATAACATGGTGAAAGAATATAATTCCCTACGTTGAACCGAAATGGGCTGTGATTTTGCCGACTATCATCAATTCGCCAACGATGAAGAATATAATCCCAACTGAAATACGCTTCAAAGATCTCACCGCCAACTCCTTCGTAAAAAAACCAGATTTTTATTTTACCATAATCCAGCGTAAAAAATCCCGGCTCTCCATATGGATACAAATTGAGAAGGTCTTCTATATCTCCAAGAGGTGAAACGCATTTCTGTCGTAAAACTTTTGGCAATATAAAACGAATATCATTGACCATCGGGACCTTCTTGAGAAAAAACCAAACGTAGGGACGTTCCGTAGTCGATAGTATCGGAATCCTCAATGCATCAAGATCAAACCGATCCTGGAAAGGAAAGCAGAGATGATTATCATGAAGGGTTTGATAAAAATCAATTGGAATATGTGACGTGACTCTCTCTGGAATGAATGTCAATGCAACCGGTGCAATATAGCTCGTTTCCTTATAATCAAGAAGCGAAGCTGCGACTCTGTCAGTTTCCATCTTTTTCTCCTGTTAAGTGAACGATTTCCCTTTCATGCCAGGAATTGAGGCTCTCAAACGTTTGCACGTCCGATATTCTATCATACGTTCCTTCTCGACTTTGTCAATATAATGATATGAATTATGGCCTTTTTAAGCGATAATTTGTATCGAATGTCAGTCCGAGGAGAATGAATACGAACATAAGTCCGAAATTCGAGTCCCAGAGGAAATGATCGAGGAGCAGGCTTGGAATGAGGATGAGAAGTATCACGATGACTGGTGCCCTCCCATCGCCTAAGGGAGTTTTTGTTTTCACTATCGGAAATAGAGAAAACCAGAAAAAACACAAAGCGAGGACGAGGCCAGGTATACCGAGTTCGGTAAGGATGAGGAGCGGAACATCATGAGACGGCTGAATGTCCCATATTGGACGATGAGGAGAGATACGGATCAGTTCTGCGGTCTCGTTTCCCGCACCGACTCCGAGGAGCGGATGAGCACGGACGATTTGGAAAGCGTCACGGTAGGTCGACATCCGATCGACGACCGAACCGTCCCGATCGACGACACCCCCGTCGAACCGCGGGAAAACCGTCTCGTGCAATATGCCGGTAAAAATCACCGTCGAAATGACGATGGTCGCGAAGATGGCAAGCGGATATCTCCCTGTCATTCCGGCCTTTGAGCCGGAATCCAGAATATTTTTTTTCGTGGATCCCGGGTCAAGCCCGGGATGACAAAAATATATATCCGAAATTGATCGCCACGCAAGAAAGATGAATCCGAGTGCGAACCCTCCCCATGCCAGACGGGAAAAGGACATGATGAGACCTAGAAGAATGATAAGGATACCAAAAAATGTAACAGTCCTACTACAAAATCCCTGCACCACCGCTAAAGCTATTGGCGACACGCAGTCCCCTCGAAGACTCGGTACCCCATTTTTAAATGGGAGACAGGACGTCTTCCAATTTTTAATAAAAAGGAATCGTGCCTTTGAAGATGGAACGACATTGAGCAGTTTCCCTCTTTGAAAAAGGGGGAACAAGAGGGATTTTTCGCCAATTGTCGATACCACAAGAATAAGAACGACTGCAAGGAATAATCCGTATACGTTCGGATGCGAAAAGGAACCATACGCACGCAGGAACCGCCCGCTTTCATTTTTCAAGACTGATGTTCCGGCCTGCCACGATTCGTACGCGCTCATGCCGAGAACCTTCGAGGAGAAGCTATCCTGCGTCAGGAACTGTCCGATACCGATGACGGACTGGATCGCGGCCGCAACGAAAAGTACGACGACGATCCGTTTCATCTTCCCTCTTCGAACCAGGTCTCGCGTCATGACGAACACATCCGCTGCAAGAAGGATCTTTACGAAGGTATATAGGGCTAAAGCCGTGTCCTGCGCCCACAGTATCGACAAGCCCGACCAGAGAACGAAGAGGAGAAGGAACATGTCCGATTTCCGTTCATGCCACAGAGTCGTCATCATATCGATGATGGTTTTCTTTTTTGAAGCGTTCGCTTTCACAATGGCACCGAGCATGATCGCAACGGCTACAATCAAGGAAGACAGATATATACCGATTGTGCCATACTGCCACTTCGCACCATTCATGATCGGCTCACGCCACAAATACACCGTTTGAAACGGCAGGATGAAAAGAAATACGAAAAAGAGGTTGTCGGTATATCTCGTCAAACGATTCATAAAGAGTAACTAGCCATTTTTACGAAACAAGTCTTTTAGCAAGGTGCTAGAGGCTAAGCCTCCAATTGGAGGCTTAGCCTCTTTTAAAACGAACCCCGATTTCATTTACGTCAACATTATTGCCTATTGTACCATTTTCTGATACTCTATGAACAGGTTTTGCCTATTTCAAGGGTTTTTTCATTTCAAATCGTCGATCATAGAGGCTTGATTCCCTATTCTTGATTCCTTTCGCATGATTTTCATCACTCTTTCCGGCACCGACGGGTCCGGGAAATCCACACAGACTGCCCTCCTCCGTGACTCCTTCGTAAAAAGTGGCAAGAAGGTCGCTTACTTTCACGCACTCGAACACTCCCTCGTTCACAAGACATGGCGAGTTCTTCGAGGACGCCGTGACTTCAAGCCCGGCAAAGAAAAGGCGGTCACTTCAGCCTCGTCGTTTTCGATCCGTCTGCGCAAACTCACGCTCGCTGTCGACGTTATCGCATTCAGGATGTATAAACATATCCTGAAAGGATACGGGATCGATATCCTCCTCTCGGATCGATATTTTTTCGATTCGGTCGTGAATATCGAGTATCTTTCCGGTTCAAAGGCATTCCGTAGTCTCGACAGGACCATCGTTCGACCCGATTTCGCGTTCTTTCTCGATGTCTCTCCCGAAGAAATCACGAAACGGGAACGTATACCGGAACAAGGTTTGGAATATACAAAGAAGAAACGGTCCCTCTTCCTTACGGACACTGAGCGATTCAATCTCATACGGATCGATGCGGACGGATCAAAAAACGAGGTCGTATCGCTCATTCGAAAGGTCATAGATACGTAACTTTTTTTCACCGTCATGAAAAATTTCTCACGCGCCCTTATCTGGCTCACCGTTTCCGAGATTATTTTCAACGCTTCGGGATATTTCATCCACTCCGTCGTGGGCCGATTACTCGGACCCGCCGACTACGGGAGATACGGCCTCATCGTGAACCTGACGACGACTGTCATCATCCTCATCGGTAATGGCATCCCGACCGCCATGTCGAAATATCTGAGTGAGATTTTCGAGACACATCCCGACCGGATCAGGGGCATCAAGCGCACATCGGTCATTCTCCAAACGGGTATCATGGCAGTGGTCACGGTGCTTTTTTTCCTGGCTTCCCCATTCATCGCCTCACTCCTAGGCGACCCGACACTCACTCCGCTCTTCCGACTTTCCTCGCTCATCATCCCTTCGTTCGCCGCCGCCTCGTTTTATTTTTCCTACTTTACCGGACTGCATTTCTTCCGTTTGCAGGCCGCTCTCAAAACGACCCGCTCGGTCACCCGGATGGTCTTCATCATACTCCTGGCCTGGTATTTCGGGGTCAAGGGAGCGGTCGCCGGCTACATCGTCTCTCCGCTCGTCGTCTTCGGAGTCGCCGTCATTCTCGACCTCATCTGGACCGGAAAGTATTTCCCGGCGACCAAAAAAAGAGAATCGCAGGATTTCCCGACGAAAAAACTGCTCGACTATGCCTGGCCACTCACGCTCTTCATGCTCTTCTATCAACTCATCACCTCGCTCGACCTTTTCCTCGTCAAAGCGCTTCTACGAAATGATTACTGGACCGGACTCTACAATGCGGTAATCACCGTCGGGAACATCCCCTATTATCTCTTCTATGCCCTGACAATTATCTTGCTCCCCGCGATATCCAATACATCGTCGAATCGCGACGAAGCCGAAACCCGCTCGCTCGTGAACAAATCCCTTCGCCTGCTTGCGCTTGTCCTCTTTCCCACCGTTACACTCCTGTCAGCCTATTCCGGCCCGATCATCTCGCTCTTCTACGGACACGCCTATGCTGGTGCGACCGCCTCAATGAGCGTTTTCGCCATCGGTAACGGGTTTTTGACGGTATTCTATGTCCTCGCTTTTGCCGTTTCCGGCGCGGGACTGGTCATGATCCCAATGTACGTCTCCGGCGTCGGTCTCGTCGCTTCCGCAGCACTTAACTATGCCCTCATCCCGCCCTTCGGCATTGTCGGCTCGGCCATCGCCACGACCATCGTCACGTTCATCCTGATGACCGGTATCCTCATCTTCACCGACCGGCATTTCAAGGTCCACATCCCGCTCAAGCTCTGGGTCGTTTCCTTCATCTCCTCGGCAGTCCTCGTCTTGCTCGCCCGATTGCTCCCAGAAGGATCATTCTCCTTCATCGTTTCCGGTGCCGTTCTCTTTCTCCTTCACTTCGGTATTCTCAAGCTCTTCGGCGCATTGGAAAACGCGGACATCGATCCCCTCTTGAAGCTACTCCCGACAAAACCAACGAAATAAACCGGAAAAGATAGACACGATACGCCCGATAAACATGCCCCGCAATCTTACCAAATTATACCGAAATATCTTGATTTCTTGTATATCGCGCTGCCAGAGGAGTTCGCCCCGTCATTCGAAGGGGCGAACTCCTGAACGTCACAGTGATTCAGTTCATTTGGTATTATATCGCAGTATCGGGACCTTTTTGAGACAGCACATAATAAACAGACCTACCCGTTTTGTGCGGATAGGTCTTATACATATGATCGTTGGCGATCAATAACAGAACGTCGCGTGCATACACCGAACATCCTTATGAATCAATGCTCCTATAGCGTTGCAGATGTCCTTCATCAACCATTTTGATTCGAGCATATTTTCGATTTCGACGATTTTATGTGTCCGGACATTCATGAACGCCATCGCCTTGTCCAGAGGCATACTCCCAAGTCCGTCATAGTGGACGAGTATCGTCTTTTGTCCAATCGGCACAAAGACACTCCACGAATCCGCGGAAAAGAGTTGTTGTTCCAATTCGCGTTCGATGAGGAATTTCCGTGCCCGTTCAAGGACGCCGGAATCCGTACGAACCAGCTCTTCTTTCCATCTCCACCATTCATCCATTTCGAAAATACCTGTGAGGAAATCAGACGTGACTCCGAGCATATCCAGAAGTGCGCGATCTCCGGGGAAATGATATGAGTGGAGTGTTTTGGATTGATTTTTCAGCATTGCCAATCTCTTCCGAGTGTCGAGAAATCGCCATTCAGCTCCGTTTGGTGCATCAAGCCTGACGCAGATTTCATCCTCCCCGCGGTATCCGAATGTCGGTATTCTGCTTCCATCGACTCGTGCCACCCGTGCAATAAAGACCTGGAAAGGAACCGCTGTATGGGTATACAACATGATCCCGTATGAGTTACCGGCTTTCATCTGCTTCGCGAAATTTTTCGCGAATTCATAATCTTTTTCTTTCGGAAGACCCGGCGTAACGGCAAGTAGGTTTTCCCAGTAGCGATTCGCACGGAATTGCTCCAGTGTCGAATCTGTCGTATTTCTAATTTCCATTTTTCTCTCCTTTTCCACTTTTTACGGCGGTTATGTTGGTAAGACTACAGAACATCCTTGCCGGGAGCATACCCCGTCGATAGCGTTTTTGTCAACACGGCACCACCTTTTCTCAAGCACTTGCCGAAGAAGCACTAAAAAACCCTCCGCAACATTTGTCCGGAGGGGTTCTACCACGATTAGTTCGTGTTCATGGGACGATCATTGAAAAGTTCAAAGCTCGACACCCGCTCGAATCGCTCCTGACCAGCTGGGATATGAAGGTATCCGATGGATTCGACTTCAAGCATCGTCACATCATACTCATCATCAACGCATTCGGATTTATTTTTCCTGCCACGTCTTACCCTACGACTCGAGGTGCCTGACGTAGCCTGATCCTCCGCATAAAGTCGTGCTTGTTGCGTCAGCCAGTTTGTTTCTATCTCTTCGCCAAAGCTCGATTTATTCGCCCGTTTCTTCATGGACTTCAATTCATCCCTGAATCTCCGTTCCGTAAAGCATTCGAACTGACAAAGAAGACTCTCAATACACACTTGCATCGCGAGTGAAAAACGATGATTGTCCTCGAAATAATCCGCTGCCTCCGAAACACCGATCTTCTTGAGCTTTTCTGGCGATTTCTGCGGATCAGTACTGAGGCCGAGCATGAATGCGAGGAGATCGTCGATTCCCTCAGAGCGGTCGTCGTCCAGAAATAATTCGCATTCGTCATTGACATCGTAGAACAGCAGGTTCAGGATGTCCCCGATAAAAAACTTTTTCTTGGCCATTGTGAAGGTTCCGGTTGTGTTCCCGCAATCGCCGCGGTGGGCAAAGCCGTCTCTTTCACCGATAGTATATACGAAATCCGCCAATCATGGCAACTGATACCAAATTGACTGAATCACTCCTACATTCAGGAGCTAAAATCCGATTCGGAGCCTAGCTCCTTCTGTTGCAATATACACAACACATCATTTCAAACTGACGAATGAAGCCAAAATCAGACGAAAAGTGCTTTATTTAAGCACGATTTGTTCGATTGAGAACCGTCCGAAGATCCGGATATCGATGGGATCATACGCCTCCGCCATCGACTTCGTAAGCTTGCCTTTGTTTATGGCATTCGCGATGAGGACGGTCTGGTCATCCTTTGACGGTATCATGTTCTTGGAATACGGCTTCAAGACGACACTGCTCTTCAGGGTGAAGTATTCGATCGATTTCAGGTACTTGAAGAGATAGGTCTGCTTCCCCCGGACATAAACCGTCTGACCCGATTGGAAATGCTCTGTTATATACTTCGCCATCCCCTCGACTTCCCCAAGGGTGATCTCCGCATCGGTCGAACCGACGATCTGTTTCTTGCCGGAATGATCGGAAAACGCGATCGAGACGGCAGAAAGGTTCGTCCCTACAAAAACGAGCGTAACGATACCGAGAGCGATATACGCGTAGGTATGGTGATCTTTCGCCCATGAAATGACGGCCTCCGCCCAGAGTCCGAGCAAGACAAACGGGACGAAGAGCATCGCCAGATAGAATCGAAGCGAGATCTCTTTTGCCAGCGGGATGAGCAGGACGAATCCGACCAGTGCGTACCACAAGGTGAGTTGCAGTGCGAGTTTCCTCCTCGGTTCGGTCGTGTTCTTGAGAGCCACTATCCATAGCCACACCCCACCAACGGTGAAAACCGCCGACAAAAATAACCCGACCATGAAGGCGAGTTTCCCGGCGATACCCTTGGTCTTCTGATACGTGTCGGAGATGCTGGCTGAACCGCACTGGTCGTCATTGCCGAGTCCACTCACGATGAATGCGTCTCCTTGTATCTGACAAGTCGCATCGTCAAGAACGTTCCCAAGAATAGAGTGTCCCTTGGCCGTCTTACTCGCGGTTCCACCGAAAAACGCCTTGATATTCGAACCGTTCGTCTGTCTCATCTCCACGATCTGTCCCGTATTCAACGCAAGCGCGACGAGCAAGACGATGCCGGCCTGTCGCCAGAGTGTTGGTCGCTTTCGCCCGATAAATATGAAAAAACCAAAAACGGTGACCGGCATGATGATCAGAAGCAGGGTGTGTAACTGTACACCGATACCAAGACCGACACCGGCGACTATCGCCCAGAGCCATCTCCGCTTTGTCTGTTCCTCGGCCAATAGGAGAAGTGCATATAGGAACAGTATGGAATAAAATGGCCCGGAATTCGGATTCCAGGCAAACCGGGCGTATTTGATCGCGAAGACGCTCACGGACAAAATGGCCGTCAAAAGAAGCGCTACCGGCTGTCGGAATACCCGACGAAGGAGGAGGAAGAGGAGCGGGATCGTCGCGATGGACGCGAACAGATCCGGATAGGCCATCTTGTCGGGGCTGTTTCCGAATACCTGCGCGGAAAGGATCTGCAACGAATAGAACGCTCCGCCGAGCTTAAATTCGGTTCCGCCGGCTTTCGGACCAAGCAAGGGATAGGCGCCGGTCCCCTGGACAGAGTCGCTCGCCACTCCGGCATCACGCGACTGATCCGCATTGAATCGTAGCCAGTCGTGGAAATGGTAGGCACGGAGGAATATCCCGACCGCCACGATACCGATGAGGATACATATGAATTTCGGAACCGTCCGGACCCAATCACAGAGACTGCCAAGGCGTCCCGACGGAGAATGTTCAGTATCGGTGGACATAGAGTTTCTGGCCTATTTTCAGATATCCGACAGCGGTAGCCGAATTCTGTTTGTTATTGATGAAAAACGACGGTCGCTCGTTACGAGACGCAAATGCAACGCCTTCATCTGCTGATCGCACGAGTGTCATACCCCGAGATTCCGAAAGGTACTGCAACGGGGCGAATGCGAAATCCACGATTCTGGAGTCTCCACCAAGGGAAACGGTATGATTTCCGTACGCATATTCCGTCATGTAACTGACAATCGGATCCATCTCATCGAGCACGACCGAGTTCGAAAACAGCCTGTTCTTGTCCAGAAGTTCCTGAGTCATCGCGACCAGAGAAACCGTATTGGCCGAAAGTATGACCAAAAAGAGCAGAGTCGCTACGACTTTGAAAGATCCCGGAAATGCCGACTTCAGATAGTCTACCAAAAATCCGAGGAAAAGGAAGGGGGCAAAGAATGCAAAACTGAAGTAGCGAAGCTCGATTTTTCCCTTGATGACGGGAAGCATGACCAAAAACGAGACTGCCAGGTACGAGGCAAGAAGGAGGAACCAGACCCTCTTATCTGCATCCGTCTCTTTGCGGGCTCGGTTGAAAAGCACGACATATCCCAAAACCGAGAAGGCGAGACTCGTCGCCAGCGTCACCCAAAAGAACCAGTTTCGAACATTCTTGTTCATTTCTCCCGAGAGTAGACTCCCAAACGTATACGAACAACTGTCCTCTCCGAGCGAAGTCAACATATAGGAATTGCCCTGGATATGACAGTCGACGTCGTTGAGTATACTCGGCCCACCATCGGTCTCGTCTTGGGAGACGATTTGGTCGCTCTTCATAAAATAGCCAAGGAATATCCTCGCATTGGCGAAATTCGTCTCTACTTCGCTTCGTATCTGACCGGCGTTGAGGAGTAGTGCCAGGGTACAAACCGCAAGCAACTTGTACCGAATCCCCTTCCACCGTATCGACATGATGATGGCAAGGAACAGAAAAAATCCCGAGAAGAGTATGAGCGTGATGACATGTAATTGGATTCCGACACCCAATGCTACTCCGAGTGCGCCGACCCACCACCACGAAACCCGCTCCCGGCGTATCCAAAATTCGTACAAGGACAAAAGGAAGAGCAATACGAAGAACGGGATCAGGTTGGAATTCCAGGCAAACCGCGAATACCGTATGGCAAAAAAGGAAACCGCATACAGAGCGGTCAGCCACAAAGAAAGTTTCTCTGCAAAGGCTTTCCTGAGAAAAAAATAGAGGAGCGGGATCGTCAGGATCGAGAAGAACAGATCGGGATAGGCCAACGCGTCGGGAGTGGGGCCGAATACCTTTGCGGAGAGGATCTGAAAAGAATAGTATATCGGACCGATCCGGAAATGAGCACCGTCATCGGTTGCATAATTCCCCATAGCCGGACCCAAAAGTGGCCACGGCGCATCATGGCGTACCACGTCTTGGACGAGGCTCGCATCCCGGGATTGGTCGGTCTTGAATTCCAGCCAGTCGTGGAACCGGTATGTGCGCAGGAATATACCGACCAGTATGATCCCGATCAGGATCAGGACACTTTTCGGGATATTTCTCACCCAAGATCGTATGCCGGTATTCGTGTTGTGATCGTTCATTGGTTCGTTCTCACCTCGTATACATATATCTTCTCTCCGACCGCCCCATACTCGGGAGCATCCGCCGGATCGGGAGGAGTAGTGCTCACAAAGAATACCTTCTGTCCGGAACGGGCCACATCATCCACTTTCGAGGCTCCGACACGGATGAGTTCCTTCCCGGATTGCGCGACAAGATATACTAGGGGATGAAAGGCATAATCCAAAATTTTGGAGTTCCCTGACAGAGAGATCGTAGTATGTCCATCCGCATGAGCGACCACGTATGTCGCTATCGGTTCTATCTCATCGAGGACGACCGAGCGTGAATAGATCCGGCCCTTTTGGACGAGCTCGTCATACACCGATGACAATGACAGGATATTGATCATGGCTATGGCCGGGAATGCCAAAAGAACCGTATACAGAAGCCATGTATTCTTTTGACTCATCACATGTTCCGCAAGGAGCCCAAGGAACAGGAATGGGAGAAAAAATGCAAAGTTGAAATACCGAAGTTCCAGACTCCCCTTGACGACGGGGAACATGATCAAAAACGAAACAGCGATATACCAGGCGATCATACGAAGCCATACTCTCTTCCGCTCGTCTTTTTCCGAAGCGCATCGGATCACGAGCATGGCGAAACCGAATATCGAGAAAAGGGCACCGAAAAACAGCGGTGTCTCAAACAAAATTTTCATTGCATTTCTCCGCGTCCCACTCAAAAGGACATCAAAGGAATAGACACAATGATCTTGACCCAGGGAAGTAAACAAATAGAGATTTGCCTCAAGATGGCAATCGATATCGTTCACGAGGCTCGCATGAGCGTCGCTCCATGGTTGATTGCTTGCGGACGTATCGTGATGAGTATTCGTGAAGTAACCGAGGAATATCTTTGCATTGGAAAAGCCGGTCTGCGTTTCGCCGATAATCTGACCCGTATTCAAAAGGAGCGCCACCGCGAAGACCACAGCCCATTTTTTCCACGGGATCGATTGTTTCCGGAAGATGGAACGACCGATTGACAAGACGGTAACGGCCGAAAAAATAATCATGGTTATGGCATGGAGTTGCACCCCGACCCCAAGAGCGATACCGAGTAAGACCGCCCACAACCAACCGACCGCGATTCCTCCCGATTCGAATTCGAACAAGGACAAGAGGAAGAGCAAGGTGAAACACGGGATGAGATTGGAATTCCACGCGAACCGGGAATGCATCACGAAAAAAAAGGAGACCACATAGAGGAAGGTGACGCCTAAAGACAGTTTCTGATCGAGGTATTTCCTGAAGAAAAGGTAGAACAGCGGTAAGGAAAGGATTGAGAACAATACATCGGGATAAGCCAATGATTCCGGGATATTGCCGAATACTTGTGCGGAAACGATCTGAAAATAATAGTACAGAGGCCCGATATGGAACGTTTCGTCCTTGTTGGCGGCGGAATTGGACATGAAGGGACCCGTGAGGGGCCATTCGGCATTCCCCGCAACCACGTCTTGGACCAGGCTCGCGTCGCGCGCCTGGTCCCCCTTGAATTCCAGCCAGTCGTGGAAGTGATACGTACGCAAGAACACGCCGATGCAGACAATCAACAGGAGCAACCAGATATGCTTCGGAATCCGCCGGATATTCAACTTCGAACAGTCATTCGTATTCATAGACATTCATACCTTGGGACCAGTATAATACCACGTTGACGAAAACACTGTCACATCGGGAGTTTACTCCAGCATTTTCGGGGCGAACTTCTCCGGCAGCGATGTTCAACGATCAAGTTATTTTCGACATAATACCGAAATAACGTAATTTTTTGTATATCGCTACTAGAGGAGTTCGACTCCCTAGAGGGAGTCGAACTCCTGAACGTAACAGTGATTCAGTTAATTTGGTATAAGAAGCTCACTCGCGAACAATCGTCATCATCGATTCTCTATTGGATACACGTACGCGCGCCCGATCTTCTGGGTCTCATTTATATGCTGTGGCGATACTTTGCAACTCACATAGAACGTCGGCGTATCCGAAGAAGCTGTGACACCGCTTTCTTCGCCGGACTTGATCGCATCGATGTGCCGCTCCGCTAACAGGAACTTCATTGGAAAAATGATATAATTGATCATCATATAGTCTCCATCCAAATAGACAGAGGTCCGTCCATTCGCATGCGAAGAGACGTAGTCTGCTATCGGCTCCAACTCACCGAGTATAGCCGTACGGGAACAAATTCCATTCCCATCATTCAGCACAGATGCTTCTTCTATAATTCCAAAAATATCGAACCATGCGATTAGGATGAAGACTATGCCGACGACAACGACAGAATACCATTTCGCAGACCATTCAGACAGACCGTTCACGATGAATCCGAGAAAAAGGTACGGCATGAATATGACGAAGGTGAAGTATCGAAGATCGCTGAAAACATCGTTGCTAAGGGGCGCCATGATGACAAATCCGAGACCGGCGTACAAGACCATAAGCCGTAGAAACCGCCTCTTTTCATCAACAGCCTCATTTTTGGCACGGCATATCAACAAGGAATACCCGATAACGGAAAACAGGAGGCTTATGATCAGGACGAACCTGCCGGATTCCGCTTTGAACATCCGTCCAAAACCGATTTTTTGGTCCCTCGAAAATATTTCCGAATAATCATACAAGCATTTGCCCTCACCGGCCGAGGTCAGAAAAAAGAAATTCGCCGCAAAATGGCAGGAGAGGTCGTTCTCCAACAACGTCAACTTGCTCACCGGGATCTCAGTACTCTTGTCACGATAAAAATAATTGATAAATATCCTCGTGTTTCCAAAGTTCGTTTTCATCTCATAGGCGATCTGGCCCATGTTCAAGATGAGGAAAAGAGTTCCTATTACGGCCCATCGCCTCCACACTGCAGGATTCTTTTGCATCGAACTGATAAATGCGAAGAGAGAAACCGTTGAAAAGAGAACCATCAGTATGGCATGGATCTGAAAACCGACCCCCCACGCGAAGCCAAGCCCGATGATCCAGACCCAATCCGTTTTTTCATCGTCGTTTTGAAATTTGTAAAGTGAATAAAGGAAGAGCAGTACGAGAAACGGGACCGAGTTTGAACTCCATGCATAACGGGAATAATGGACGATATATGGGGAAATCATATATAATCCCGTGAGACCGAGAGAGAGATTGGCCCCGAACAATATCCTGAGGACGGCGTACAGGAGCGGGATAGACAGGATGCAGAACATGACATCGGGATAGGCTAACACATCCGGGTTGCTTCCGAAAATCTTGGCCGACATGATTTGAAAATCATAATAGATCGGACCGAGATGGAAACGGGTTTCTTCGGTATCCCCGGTATGATTCATGTTCGGACCAAGGAGAGGCCACTTCGAACCTTCGTTCACCACCGTATCAACGATGGTCGCATCCCTCGTCTGATCACCCCGAAATTCCAGCCAGTCGTGGAGACGGTAGGTACGAAGAAAAGCGCCTCCTAAGATGATGACTAACAGAATGAGTACGTGACGATACGGCCACGTTGTATTTTTCGATAACGGCTTCATAACTGTATCGTTTACCGGACCTGATACATCCCCACTTGTCCGACATCGAGATGATCGGAAAATCCCATCCCACCGATCTCTGTCGCTGCGCTCTTCCCAAGGCTCGATCCCACATAGAATGCATGTACGTCAGCCGGGACCGCACCGATATCGATCCCCCGTTTCAGCGTCAATCCCTGCTTCGCGGCCAGATAGACGAGCGTTTTGTTGTACGGCGAATAATACCGCGTCCCACCGAACAAGTACGCTTCCTTTGATCCTCCGGCACGAGAGACGATAAAGTCGACAAGAGTCTGTGCCTCATCGAGCACGAGGTATCCGGAGTCGGCACGGTTCTTATTTGCGAGAGCTATCGCCTCGTCGCGGATCGAAAAAAGGTTCGTAACAGCAAGTACGGCCAAAAGAAGAAGCGCCGGCACCATAAATCGCTTGGGATGCTTCCGTCTCATACTCTCGAAGAGCACTCCGAGGAAAACGAACGGCAGGAATGTCACGTGGATGAAATAGCGCATCGGCGCCTGATCGATGATCGGCAGCATCACTGAAAAGGATACGACCGAATACAGAAGGATGATGCCGGTGAAAAATCTTCGCTTCCGGTCGGTCTCCGTCCAGGTCAAAAACGCGAGCATCCCATATCCGAAGACGGAGAACAACGCACTTCCAGTGATGCCGAGAAGCGAAAGCGTATTGCTTGGCAACTGTAATTTCGCTCCCGGTCGAGTATTACGCGCCTTGGAATAAAGGAAGTCGCAGTTTTCCTTGTTTCCCATCGAGGAAAGAATCAACGTATTGGCCTGAGCAGTGCAAGCGGTATCGAGTTCAAAATTCCGAATAAATCGCTTGTTTCCGCCATTATCAGACTTGTCGGAAAACGAATTCAGGAAGATTTTCGTGTTCTCGTAGTCGTGCTGATACTCATGAATGATTTGCCCGGTATTCGCTACCAAAACTATGAGAAACACTACCGCCCACCGACTCGCTGTCTTCCGGCTTTTCCTCAAAGAAAACAAGAAGGCTGGCCCGAGCGTGCCAAACATCGTCAGAAGCAATATGGCGTGGAGCTGGGAACCGATACCAAGAGCGATACCGAGCGCAATCACCCAAACCCATCGTGTTTTCTCCAAGTCGAGAAGGAATTCCCAGAGCGCCCACAAGAACAAGATGACGAAGAATGGGATCGGATTCGGATTCCAGGCGAACCGGGAATATTCGATCGCATAATACGAGACGCCGTAGAGCCCCGTCAAAGACAAGGCGATTCCTTTGTTGAAATACCGTTTCAGGAAGAAATAGAGGAGTGGGATGGAGAGCAAATTGAAGAGGAGGTCGGGATACGCTAACTTATCGGGACCGATCCCGAAGAGCTTCACGGAGATGATCTGGAAATAATAGTAGAACGGACCGAGGAGAAAGCCGGTGTTCCCCATCGAAGACCCAAGCTGAGGCCAGGAAGCATTATTCTTTACTACGTTCTCGACCAAGGCGGCGTCACGAGCCTGATCGTTACCGAAATGGAGCCAGTCATGGAACCGGTACGTACGAAGGAAGACTGCCAGCGCGAACACGACGATGACGACACACCACAGAGCCTGCTTCGATCGAAGTATCCGTTGTATTCGTTCGTTCATCGTGTTTTTACTAAGGAATAGATCATGATGTTCCCGAACCGCTCGTACCCGAGAATGACGTCTCCGGAGAGTTTATCGCCGAGTGCATACGGTTTCGAGCGGACTCCGTCTATAAAGAAGTATGCCGTGCCGGAAGGAAACGGCTCATTGCTTCCTGGACGAGTGATGGAGATGCCTTGTTGTAAAGCGAGATACTCGAATGGTTTAAGAAAGCGCTTCAGATAAAATGTCTGTCCGTCGAGAAAGACTGCGCCGCGAGTTTCGGTATGCGTTTCGAGATAGGTGGCCATCGATTCCGTCTCACCGAGAATGCTATTGTCGACATTGCTTGCGTTCCCATTCAAATACGGTTGGGCCAATACTACAAGCGTCAAGACATTTGCCACAAGCAGCGCCAGCATGAAGCCGGTACCAAAAGAAATACCGGAGCGACCTTTAGGAAGCGCCGAGAGGATGATTCCGAGCAAGACGAATGGGACGACGGAAAGAATACTGAAATAACGCACTTCTATCTGTGAAGCGACCGGCACAAGCGCAATGAATGAGACGGCGTTGAAGAAAAATACGAGTCCCAAGAAATCCCGCTTCGACCGATCGGGTTCGTTTCGGAATGAGCGGAGAACGAACATATATCCGACCATCGAGAAGAGAAGCGTCACGATCCCTTCCACGATGAACACGATACCGTTCAAGATAGCGGTTCCTGGTAGATACTTATTCGCCCGAAACGATTTCGCGATATTGAATATCCCACCACACTTCTGTACATCGATGACCGAGAAGACGATGTTCACATTCGCCTGCGCCTGGCATGATGCGATGAGTGAAATATTGCGCACGAGCGTGCTGGCCCCGACACTCGATTCGCTCCCGGCTCCCTTGAAGAGCTGACTGATGTTCGCCCCGTTGCTTTGTATCTCGAAACCGATCTGTCCAAAATTCATGAGAAGGAAAAAGAAGAGCGCGATGAGAAGATCTCTCATGGACAGGCTTCGCTTCACGAAAAGGAACACGGCGACGCAGACCCCGACACAGGGCATGATCAGAAATAACAGAGTATGAAGCTGGATGCCGACACCCATCCCGATACCGACCGCGACAGCGTATGCCCATTTTTTCGTTCTCTCCTCCCCCATCAACCCGAGCAATCCATACAGGAAAAGCGGGACGAAGAATGGAATAGTGTTCGGATTGGAAGCGAAGCGTGAAATCTGGATGGCAAAAAACGAGACGCTCATGACCCCGGTCAAAAAGAGCGAAATCCGGTCAGAGAAGCATTTCCGCAGGAAGAAAAACAACATCGGAATCGCGAGGATCGAGAAGAGCAAATCGAAGTAGGCTATCTTGTCCGGAGCGTTCCCAAACACGCGACCCGCGACGTATTCGGCCTGATAGTAGAGCGGACCGAGATAGAACTGCGTGTTTCCGGCCTGCGGACCGAGCTTCGGAAGCGGAGCCTTCCCGGTGAGTGCATCACTGATATACGTGGCATCGCGAGCCTCATCCGGACTGAACTGCAACCAATCATGGAAATGATAGGTCCGGAAGAACACGCCCACCGCCACGATGACGAGCAGGATCAGGAGGGTTTTTGTGGTCGGACGGACGGAAGACGGTTTCGGTTCTGGCATACGGTTTGATGATCCGATCATTTCGATTCAATGGTGATATTGGTGACCAGCGCAGCCTGATGTTTCTTTTTGGTAGTGGAGATCGAAACCGGCGTTCCAGACGCATCGTGGACCGAAAACGGAATGATATTCTCCCCTGGTTGCACCGTTTTCACGAAGGAATATTCCTTCAGGTCCGAGTCAAGCGGAAGAACCGTCTGACCGGTATCGCCCACCGACCCAAACGTCAGTCCCGGTACGGCCCCCTTGAGGCGAACCCGTATCGTCAGCGTCTCGGGTGTGGATCCCATATCGACGATCTTGAGTCCGGCACCGTTCCCGATCTCGCGATAGTTTTGCAAATCATCGCCCAAAAACATGGTCGAAATCTGATCATTCTTCACTCCGAGCGAGAAGAAGTATCCCTTCGGATCCGTGTTCACGACCTCGTAGGCGATCAGGTACCGGTCCTCATACCGGCTCATGACGGCGATATGATTCGTGATGAATGTTTCGGCAAGCGAGCGTACCTTCGCGGTGGCGTAGAGCTTGCTCACCGTGATATAGCGCACATGGTGATAATTCAGGATATCGTTTGCCTGTGACCAGTCGAATCCTTTCAGGATATCGGTCATGTCTTTCGTATCCGGATCGTTCCCTTTCGGAATCGTATACAGGAGCTGTTTAATGATCGGGGTCTCCTGTTGCATATCGAACTGACCGCTGATCTTGCGGGCGAGCGGCATGCCGTTGAGGACCGCCTTCTTGTGAACGACGTCGGTCATCATCGCATAGCTTGCGAACTCATAGCTGGTGGAGCCGGGTATCTCGATCAGGGAGTACGGTTCGGCATCCTTGGCGATCGTATCGTAAAAGGGCGAATACGACACGGACATGATGGCTATGGGAGCGGCCCAAAATTCAAGAAGTATGACGAAAGAGAAAATTCCCGTCAGCACTAGTTTTTTCTTCGGAAATTCTTTCAACAACTGTATGAATCCGTAGGAAAACAGGACCGAGATTCCCAACATCACGAACACGAACATTCGTCCGGTCGTACGGATGTTCTCATAGAATGGAAGGAACCGATAGATCAGATAGTAAGGAAGATATATGACGAATGTCCCTATCGAAATCGAGTTCCCGAGCGAAAAAAGATAAAAAAGGAGTGACGATATGCTCCAAAACGCGACATCATGGCGATAGGTGACCTCGTCTGCTTCCGGTACGAGTTTCTTCCGTGCCCGGAAAGCGAAGTAAACGATCGTCACCAATACCGATAGTCCAATGAAGTATGACCCCCTGTTGGAATCACCGAGGACAGCCTCCTGAATGTTCACGCTCAGAGTGCCCCAGATCGAATGGAAGACCGGTGGCATGATCGGATCGAGCACTTTGATGGAATATTTGTTCGCGGCATTTTCTCCGGCATCCAGATAGTTATTGTCGGAAGTAGCCACTTTCAGCATCCCACCGAACATTCCAATAGCGACGGTGGCGAGGAGCACGATGGAGCAAGTCACGTATGCCCAAAATCTACGGTTTTTCAGGATGCTCCGATCGATCCAGATCTTATATGCCGCTATCATAACCATGAACAACACGGAGAAAGCGAGCATCTGATGTTCATTCAGAGCGATCAGGAACGCGAAAATCGAAACCGCCACGAAATACCTGATTTCCAACTTCTCGAAAAACCTGAAAAACACCAAGACGAGAAAGGGAATCCATTCCTGGTGCATCGTACCGAGATTGACCACCGTCGATTGATAGAAGTGAAACGGCGAGAATGCGTATATCAGTCCCGCAAGAAAGGCGGCATACCTGTTTTTCGTGAAATAAAAAGCGAGAAGATACGCTCCCAACGCACTCAAGACAAAACTCGAGAGAAACAGGAGATTATAGGAAACGTATTTGTTGAAAAACAGGTTCAGAATCACGTACGGTAGATGAACGCCGATATTTTTTGCGAAAAAAACGAGCTTGTCGGGCGTGCTGAGCGTCGTCACGCTTACCACACGACTCTCTATATTCGCCATGGCCTGATAAACGTCGCCTCTTCCTTGCGGGATTTCACTGCCGATGTTCCCAATCAACGGATACGTGAATACGAGCGTAATTATCAGATACAAAAACACCGAGATACTCGTCGGGTGATGAAGAGGGAGACTCTTGAATCGCTTTGATACCATATTCAGGTTCATCATTTCTTGGCAGATTTGAAAGTGAACACATCCTTCCAAAAAACCCTGTCCGGCTCTGCATTCGTCTTTTTGACCTTAGAACTCGATTCGATGATACGATCCGGAAAACTGAGCTCATATACTGTCAATTGACCGAACTGCTGCGAGCTGAGAGCGGTTATGTTGACACCAAATTTCTTCGTCACGGGAGCGAGTCCGCTTTTGGTCGGCGTCACCGCGAAAAACTGAGCCTCCGAGTCGGTCTTGTTCGTCATGGTAGCGAAAGAGAGTCCGGCATCATGTTTGGAAGAAAGCAGATAGTCGATCGGTCGCACGTGTTCCGGCTTCACATAGTAGTAAAGTGTCTTCCCTGATTCATGCCTCGCATACATCCAATCGGTCACGCCCTGCAGTTCCCCCAAAGTCACCCCGTCCTTGGCCTTGAGGATGAGCGTCCGCTTCACGATTAACGCGCTCTTCTGCGATTTTTCCTGCTCCTTGAACCACGCGGAGGTCCCGTGCGTATTCCACCCGACGATGCCACCGGCGAGCAACAAGGCGATCGCGAGTGCCGAACCACGCTTGAGTCGAGAATCGAGATACTCCGCTATCAGGCCGACGAAAATGAATGGAATCGCAAACACGACGATAAAAAACCGTGGACGGAGTTGAAAAGAGACCGGCACGGTCAATATGGTGAACACCGCCACCCAGGCAATGAGTAGAAAAAGGAAGTCCCGCGCGACGACGGACCTCGTCTTGTCACGGAGCGACCGGATGGCCAGGAACGCGCCGGCAAGGAGTATGAGCGCCGTCACGGACAGGGCGGGAAGCTCGTTTTTCATGCTACTCCCATAGCACTGTGAGGTCGTAACCAGGCAGTAGTATTTGATGTTTTCCGTCACCGTCTTCACGAGCTTGTCGGAAAGCGGTTTGGCTGCAGGCTTCGAACCGAGTGCCTCAATAAAATTTTTTGAGTTTTGCCCACCGCGCATGGACTCACTGATGAAAACAGGGGCATAGAAGAATGAGAAGACCAATACGGCGATGCCGGCATAGATCGCAATCTTTTTCAGTGCGTCCTTATGCAAACAGGCCTGAATATGCTCCTTCTTCCACAACTCGAAATGAAAGATAAAGAGAAGCCCCGAAATCCCGACGAGACTGAAGAAGCCAAAGAAGTGTAGCTGCGAACCGATCGTCATGCCGGTCGCCCACATCGCCATCCACCATTTTTTCCGTTTCTCGATTGGTTCGTTCAGAAATCGGAGTAGCCCATAGAAACTCACCAACTGGAAAAATTGCAACGAGTTCGGATTCCACGCGAACCGCGAATACTGGATGATGATGAACGAGAACGCATACATCGCCGTCACCAAAAGAGCGTTTCTCTTACTGAAATACAACCGCACGAGAAGATAGAGGAGCGGTATCGCGAGGATGGAGAACAGTAGATCCGGATATGCGTACACGTACGGCTGTGTCGAATGGAAGATGACGCCGGACAGATACTGGAAATAATAAAAAATCGGGCCGAGGCGGAGAAATCCGTGTTTGAGCTTGACCGCACCGGCGCGTGCACCGAGAAGTGGGAGGTACTGCGGACCGTTTTCCACCGCATTGCTCATCAGAATCGCATCGCGAGACTGATCCATCTTGAAATACAGCCAGTCGTCGAAATGATACGTGCGCACGAATATCGAAACGCCGACAATGACGGTGAGTACGAGCAATGCGTAGTTGTTAGCAAACCATTTGAGTACTTTTCGCATAGCAGTCGGCTTTACATCTTCTTTATACGATAAACGCCCTGAACCATTTTTCCAGATCGCAAACAAAAAATCGAAGTGATGTTCCCCAAGTGCTCGTTCTATTTCGCAAAAAGGTACTGAACCGTATCCTTTCCAAGATCGATCACTCCGTATGCTCCCTTATACTCGTCACGTGACAGCGCTGCCTCACCATAATACGGAATCCCGTCAAACTCCTTCTGCCATGGAATATGGAAATGTCCGGAGAGCACCAATTTCACGGCACCGCTTTCACGGACAAGATTCTCGAATGCGGCATAGCGATCTACCACCACAGATTCGAGCGATGACGGAAATATCGGGATATGCATGGCGATAATGACGCGCTTGTCAGTCTGAAGCGCCTCCTGAAGCCACGACAACTGTTCACTGTCTATCCCGCCCACGTAATCCCATGATTCCCTATTAAAGTCAACGTCATCAATCGAAATAATCCTCGTGTTCCCATAGTCGGTATAATAATACATCTTCCCGGTTACGCCAAAATCAGCCATCGTCGACTCGCGGTCATGGTTTCCGATCGTCCAGATCACCCGCATGTGTTTTTCCTCAGCAATCTTCTCCAAGGCACGGCTGTAATTGGAATCGCCGGAATTGACATTGTCACCCGTCGTGACAACCGTATCTATCCCCTGCGAACGCAGGGCATCAAAAACCTTCGGCACATACTCTTCATACTGCCTGGGATATATCGTTCCGCTTTCGACGGTCCGTCGTTTGAATCGATCCGCATGGATATCCGTGATCCAACCGATTTTCTCTCCCTCCCGCGCATATCCTTCGACCCTGAAACCGGGGACATACCGTTTCAGGAAATCTGTCGAATCAAGAACGACCAAAGAATCCTTCGGGTTGCCCATCTCAACAGACCACTGACCGGCAATGTGATATATCCGAACGAAGAATGTGCAAAACAAAAACACCACGACGAAGAGTGTGGCCCGATATTTTCGAAAGCCAACGATACACGATCGTTTGACCGTTTCCCACATTTTTAGGGTATTCTTTTCCACACTGGAATAGTACCTTATTATTATCGTACCGTAAAGTCATTTTTTGGCTTCTTTACAGATATTTTGTTTGCAATAGGGTCCAATTTCGGTATATTATATATGATATCGGTCTCATGTGAATTTATCCTTAACGCTTCATCATGAAAACGTTCAGAAAGTATTTCGCACCAACCGTCATTTTCTTCGTCATCGGATTGAACCTGTTCCTCGGCATTCCCCGACTCAGCACCTATTCGGCGGTCGACGAGCCCTATTGGACCTACGGGCGGACCTCGAAATTCTGGACCGCCGTCGCCGAACAGAAATGGCGATCGACCAATATCAATGACAAGCCTGGTATCACCGTCGCGCTCTTGTCCGGGTTCGGCCTGCTGAAGTACGATCCGATGCTTTCCAAGGATATACGCGGTGGCATCAAGACGGACGCCCAACTCGCCGATATCGACGGAATCAATTATTCTTTCCGTCTCCCGATTTTCCTCTTCTGCACGTTCATGCTCCCCGCCTTCTCCTTTTTCCTCAACAAACTCTTCGGAAAAAAGACGGCACTCCTCGGGTTCGTGTTCATCGGCCTGTCGCCGATCCTGCTCGGAATCTCGCTCATTATCAATCCCGATTCACTCCTCTGGATATTTCTCCCCTTGTCCCTCCTCAGTTATCTCACCTTCCAGAAGAAGGGTGAAAATATTTTTCTCGTCACGACCGGCGTATTCCTCGGTCTCTCGCTTCTGACGAAGTATGTCGCAAACATCCTCTATGTCTTCTTCCTCATCCTTCCGTTCCTCGACTATATCCTCGCTGATGAAAAACCGGAATTGAAAGCGTACCTGAAAAAATCATTCGTGAATTACCTCGCCATCATCGCGATTTCCATGGTGACCTTCTATGCGCTCTATCCGGCCACCTGGGCGCACCCAAATGTTTTGCTCGACGGTACCTTCGGAAGCAAGGCCTTCCAAAAGACGTGGCCGATTTTTGCCGGCTTAGTCGCCTTCATCGCCCTCGATGTCACCGCCCTCGGCGCCCAAATCATCGGTCCGATACTCCGGTTCTTCTCGAAGTACAAACGGGTGCTGGCAACAACACTGATATCCGTCCTTATCGGGCTCATCTTATTTGCCATGGCCGACACCTATCTCGGTATGAAGCCGTTCGACCTCGAAGGCATCCTCTCGTCCCCGAAAGGCATCGGCATAAATGATCACGGTGTCCTGCTTGCCTTTCTCGGTGCGCTGACAGCGAATGCATACAGCCTGATATTCGGCCTACACCCGATACTCCTCATTCTCTTCATCGTCGGACTCCTCACCGCTGTCCGCCGCGGTACCCCCATGACATTGAAAACGAGAACGGTCATCTCCTTCTCACTCTTCATACTCCTCTACTACCTGGCGTCTACCGTCAACGACGTGGTCGCGACCGTCCGCTACCAAATTATCCTCTATCCGCTGGCGTTCATCATCGCAGCGATAGGAGCCGCCGAGGTATTGTCCATTGATCGGGTCAAGCGCTTCGTCAAGCCTCTGCCGGCGACACTCGCGTGTATCATTATCCTCGCTGCATCACTGCTCTACCTCCGACCGTTCTATTTCGCATACGCCTCGGCATTCCTTCCCACACAATACCTCCTCAATACCAAGGATATGGGCGACGGGAGCTTCGAGGCCGCAGCGTATCTCAATTCGCTTCCGAATGCCCGTAATCTGGTCGTCTGGTCGGACAAGGGAGCGGTCTGCACCGAATTCGTCGGGACCTGTAATATCGGATTCAGCAAAAAGGACCTCGAAGGAAAAACGTACGATTATTTCGTCGTCTCGATCGGCCGACAAGGTCGCTCGCTGAAACTCTCCGGCTCGGTAAGCAGTATCATCAACTTCAAGAAAGTGTACAGTGACACGATTGCTTACGAACATGAGGTCGTCATTGGTGGGCGACCGAATAATTTCGTGAAGATCATCCGGGCATCCGCCATCGCCAACGAGTAAACGTATGCCTCTCTCATCGGTCCGAGAAAGACTGTTCCGAAACATAAACGCAAACTGGCGAGATGTACTCGTCATCTCACTCGTCGTGTGTGCGGGAGTGTTTTTACGTACCTATCACTTTTCCGACTGGCTCCATTTCGAACTGGACCAGGCATTTGACTACGATCTCGTCTCTCCCGCGGTCGGCCATTCCCCACTCGATCTACCGCTTCTCGGCCCGAATGTCGGTGGTGGCCTCCTGCGGCTTGGTCCGGCGTTCTATTATATGGAGTATGTCGCCGCAACCGTCTTCGGCAATACGCCGACCGGACATGCGATGAATGTCCTTATCCTGTCGATCCTGTCGATGCCACTCTTCTATCTTTTTTGCAGACGGTATTTCTCCCGGACCGAATCAGTCGGCCTTCTGGCTGTCTTCTCCTCCTCGCTCTACCTCGTCATGTACTCACGGTTCTCTTGGAGTCCGAACGTACTCCCGTTTTTGATCCTCCTCTCCTTCTATACACTCCTCCGGGGCGTTTCCCGAAAAGAGCGACATCCCGCAAGATGGTTTCTCTTTTCCGTCGGTGCAGTCACTCTCACATCACAGATTCATTTCAATTCGTTTCTCGTGGTGCCACTCGTCGCGGTCATATTCACGGCAATCAGTCGGCCACGATTCCATTGGAAGGTCTGGGTCGCAGCCCTGGCAATCGTCCTCATCATCTATTCCCCCGTCATCGCGAACGATATCGTTACGAACCGCGAGAATCTCCACTACCTGAAAGAGAAGTTCGCCAAGACGAGTCCGGGAAGTTTCATCATGCCGGACACCCTGGTCCAGACCGTCGAGTACGGCGCTTACGAATCCTTTTTCATCAATACCGGAAGAGACCTCATCAACGGGATAAAACTGAAAGATTATGGGTTCGAACCCGGAGCGTACGGCGACAGCTTCGGTCTGAAAATCCTCGCACTCGCGCTGGTTCTTTCCGGATCAGTTATCTTGATCGTACGGATTTTCAGAGAGCATGATGCCGACCGAAAGAATTTTCTCATTTTAATTCTGTTGTGGCTTGCGGTTTCCTTTTATCTCATCTACACCATCGCGGACGGCTACCGGATGTATCCGAGATTCTTCCTCCTGATCGCCCCGCTTTCGATCCTGCTGTACGGATTTGTCCTGACGCTTGTCGGTCCCGAAAAGAGTCGCGTACGCCTCGTAGCGTTCAGTATCGTCATACTGACTCTGGTCGGTCTTAATATGCAGGCCATTTTCCCAGTGTTTTCCCGACTCCAAGACGACACCGCCCCGACGACGCGTGGCGAGATCGAGATGGGCGATATCTTCCCGAACACGAACCGCATCACGTTTGGGGAGCAACGACTCATTGTCGATTACATCGCGTCGAAACACGATGCGAACGGCTATCCGGTCTATATAAACGCGAAGCCAGAATACGAACCCGTATTCTGGGCTCTCCTGGAACGCCGTGGCATCCGGTACCACGACGAGATACGCGATTCGTCGCTCTACGTCGAAGGAAACTATTTCGATATCCGCTATGCCGACGATTCCTTCGGCACGGATTCGAAGTTCACGATTCTCGAACAGAGACCTTTCGGCGCACTGACCGTGACTTTTTTCAAACCGCTCGAAAAAGTGATCGTCGGGACACGCCAGTCCGATGCGGACCAGAAGCGGTCCGTAGTGATGTCCGACATCTCGAAACTGCGCACCTGGCGCTCATTGTTCAGATGATATCCGTGGTATGCACACACTGATCCCGCGAACAATCGGTTTCCATGCCCTCACCAAGAGCCTTTGTCTAGGTCTCTTCTTTTGTGCCGTCTTCGGACTCGGTATCAAGATGCTCTCCGATCCACCATCGCCCGTCTATGAAACAACCCTCGTCGATCCGTTTGCAAACGCCGACGGCGTGACACCTCCGTTTTCGATGCCCGCAATCGCACAGCCCATTTTCCCCGATCGCATCTGTGCCATCACCGACTATGGAGCGGTACCCGGACCGACCAATAATAATATGGTGGCTATTGCCGACGCTATTGCCGACTGTTCACGACAAGGCGGTGGGCACGTCATTGTTCCGAAAGGTTCCTGGCTCACCGGAGCCATCCATCTTGAAAACGCCATTGATCTTCACTTGGACCCGGGAGCCATCCTCTCCTTCAGCGCGGATTCGAACGACTATCTCCCCGTCGTCTTGTCGCGCTACGAAGGTACCGATGTCTACAATTATTCTCCTCTCATCTACGCCTACGGTAAGCACAATATCGCAATCACCGGAACCGGAACCCTCATCGGCAACGGCAAACGATGGCTGGACCTCGGCGATGTCACCGTCACCCACGAGCTTTACGCCATGGGAGATCGCGGTGTCCCGATTCCGGACCGTGTCTTCGGTTCCCAAGAGAAAATGCTCCGGCCTGCCTTCGTCGAATTCGTCCATTGTGACGCCATTCTCTTGCAGGACTTCTCGATCGAAAGCGGTCCGATGTGGACCCTACACCCGACCTATAGCCATGATATCATCGTGAGAAACGTCTCCGTACGGACGAATGGCCAGAACAACGACGGACTGGACATCGACTCTTCACAAAATGTGCTTGTCGAGAACTCATATTTCGACACCAATGACGACGCTATCGCTCTCAAATCCGGGAAGGCACGTGACGGTCTGACCGAAAATATCCCCACCGAGAATGTCATCATACGAAATAATACCGTCGAAAACGGACATGCCGGCATCGCCATCGGCAGTGAGATCGCTGGCGGTGTTCGAAACGTGTTCGCATATGGTCTCAAAATGCATGGCGGGCAATATGGCATCCGACTGAAGGCACTCGAGACCGAACGGGTATGGGCGAGCGATCTTTGGTTCCAAAACATCGCAGTGGACAAGATGCTCTTCGATGCGGTTCAGATGACCATGCACTATGGCTCTGATCAAGCGGAGGGTGAACCGACCGGCGTGCCGACCTTCGACGGTATCCATTTTTCGGACATATCGTCCCCACGCACCCGCAGAGCGATCGAGTTTGACGCGATCGAAAGCAGTCCGATCAAAAACGTAACAATGGAGCATACGGTCATCGGATCAGGCACCGGTGTCGTCATGAAAAATGTTGACGGCATCACGCTACAATCGATCGCCGTCCAATCAAAATACGATCCGCTCTTCAGCATCACGAACGGCCAAAACGTCGCTATCAACGACCTCGGTTGTGTCGCATCAAACAAGGTATGTGCATCGATCGACGGTAGCACGACACACAATATTTCTCTCATACCAGCACAAGGAACCGCGTTAAACAAGAACCGGGTCCTGATAGGAAGTGACGTACCCACCGAACAGGTATCTTATTGAAATGTAAACGATCCACATACGACAACCCCATGAACGACCTCATCACAAACCACAAACGAACGGTTTTCATAGCGCTTTTGATTGCAGTGTTTTCGATATGGATGAGTATCATTTCCCTCGGTGACAAGACCTTCATCGACGAAGGCACTCATGTGAGACAGGTGCAGCGCTATACCAAGGACAATTATGCCATCTTGGGCGATCTGACCACTATCCCCGGTTACCACATAACGGTCGCCTTCGTGTCTTCAATCGCATTCCCATGGGAAAAACAGCCCTCTCTTCGAGAAGTTCGCCTGACCAGTCTGGCATTCGCGTCACTATCGCTTATAGTCTTTTTCCTTATCTCTTCGCGTCTGCACCTTGGCGATCCGTACCGGCGTACCCTGCAGTACGCGGTTTTTCCCATCACCTTCCTCTATTTCCCGCTCGTCTATACCGATATCTTCTCGCTTCTCCTGCTTCTTACGGCATTCTTGTTCGCACTGTCCAAACGATATCGGATTTCAGCCTTCGTATCGTTCCTTTCCATCCTGGTCCGCCAAGATGCGATCGTCTGGGTTACGTTCCTCTGGTTATACACGTTCATCACCGAATACGGATCCGACTTCTCCGTCGCATCCGTTTTGGCCCACCTAAAAAAGACTTTCGGCTATGTGATGATCGCAACAGTCTTCCTCGTCTTTGTCTGGCAAAACGGTGGCATCGCACTCGGCGATCAGGAACACCATGTCTTCGGGCTCTATCCGGGAAATATCTATTTCTTCCTCGCCATGACCGGACTGCTCTTCATGCCGGTCACCGTAACTACTCTCAAGAACATCCTTTCAGTAACAAAAAATCGGATTCTCCTGTCCGTACTATCGATTAGCCTCCTGGTCGGCCTTTCATTTTTCTTGTTGCATCCGGCACTGCACGTCTACAACTTGGATATGCATTTCCTCCGCAATCGCGCGCTTGGAGTCGCGTATGGCGATTTTGGCTGGCTCTATATCCTCCTGATTGCGCTCGGCGGTGTCACACTGTGGTCGATGCGACTGAAAGGTGACCGTCTCTTGATCGTCCCGTTCGCGATCGCGAGTTTGCTTCCGTCGCTTCTCATCGAACAGCGCTATGCGATCGTACCGTTGATTTTCCTCCTCCTCTTCCGAGAAGAGGGCTCCGATCGCGCGGAACGGTTTCTCGTCCTCTACTGGCTCGCGATGTCACTCGGACTGACCTTCATGCTCCTCCGGCTAGACTTGTTTTTCTGACCGAATACAATCGATACTCGATATCTCCGAAGGTTTAGCCTTCGGAAACGATTCAGTTTTTTCAGCTCTTTTCCTCTACGATCTTGATTTCCTCGTTCCGTCTACTTCTTCCCCTTCAGATACATCGGGAGCGCCGTGAAGCTTACCAGCATCTGTAAGACTCGGATAACGATCGAGACCGCGATGACCGAAGACGATGCGATACCGAAAAAGCCGAAGAACGTGACATAGGCCCATTCCTGCACGCCGATATTATTGATACTCACCGGAGCGGAAGACACGATACTGATAAGGAAAATCACCGACAAGTAATCAAGCACCCCGACATGGATGCCGAGTGCCCAAAATATGACCGCATTCTGCAATCCGAGTCCGATCAGACTGAACAAGACCGCTAATCCGAGCGCACGGAAAAACATCCCCTTGTGGGCATAATACTCATGCAAAGCCAGGAGAAATTCCAACGCTTTTTTCGGAATGAAGCGCGTCAGTCTCTCCCGCAGTGGAAGCGTCATGATCGGCCCAAGCGCCGCGATCCCGACGAGTGCCAGCGCGACCATTGAGACGATACCAAGCAACACCTGATGAGAAACGACGACACGCCAATTCAACATGGCAAACAACACCGACAATATCATAGCCCCGATGAGTCCGGTCAACCGGTCCATCACCACGCTCGCGGCCGCATCCGAATATCGTTCGTCCCGTTTGCCGAGCTGATATGCCCGATAGGTGTCTCCGCCGATAAATGACGGGAAGAAGTTGTTGAGAAATGAACCGGTCAGATACAGTCGGAAACAGTCCGCTACGGTTATCTGCAATCCCTTGAATCCGGCAAGGGTCTTCCACTTGTACGACGAGACCGTCATGCCGACAAGCAGCACCGCGATATAGAGAAGGATCTGCCGGAGCGAAAGTCGTTCCAACTGCGACCACACGTCGGCCCAGTTCACCTTCACGATAAGCCACGCCAACAACCCTCCGCTCACAAGGAGCTTCAGCACGAACAGGACGATTTTTTTTCGGTCGATAATCATACCGTTTTCTCATCGAAAAACTCAAGGAACCACGATTCAAGCACCACAAGCGCCAGGATATGGCGAGCGTAATTGATATCGGTCGTGACATGATCGTCGAGCATTTTTTCGATCGCCTCCTTGCGAAATATCCCCCGTGCGAGGGCTTTTTCCGACAGGAGAAGTTCCCGGGCATAGTCTCGCAAATCCGTCTTGAACCAGACATCGATCGGCGAGGCAAATCCCATCTTCTTGCGATAGAGTATACCATCGGGCAAAAATCCCTCGAGCGCCTTCTTGAGGATGTACTTCCGATTATTGATGCCTCGAATCTTGAGTCGGCTCGGGATCTTGGCCGTCAGTTCGAGAAACTCATGATCGAGGAACGGACTTCGCGATTCGAGTGAGGCAGCCATCGTGGTGATATCCGCCTTGACCATAAGATCATCCGGCAGATAGGTCGTGAAGTCGGCGAAAAGCGCTTGGTCCAACCGGTCCTCCGAACCACTGTCGGAAAATGTCTCGGCGATAATACCGAGCGAATCGACGTCGGCAAATCGTCGTCGGAAATCGTCGGTATAGACATCGCGCTTCTCCTCGTCGGTGAAGTAGCACATATAGTTCGCATACCGATGTGCCGGCGGTTCCGCCATCGTCTTGGCGAACTGGTACGCGCGCAGGAAAAATGTCGTCTCGATATGCTCCGCCAAAAACCTGACGACCGGCAGGACGATCAACGTGTGCAGAAAACGAACCCGATCATATATGAGCGAGAAGCGGAATATGCCATGTTGGGCGTATCCCGCGAAGTTTTCGTCCCCACCGTCGCCCGAGAGCGCCACCGTCACGCGTTCACGCGTCAGCTTACTCACATAATAGGTCGGGATCATGCTCTTGTCCGCGAACGGTTCCTCGAAATGCCTGACCAAAAGAGGCATGACTTCCATCGCTTTGGGCTCGACAATGAATTCCGTATGTTCCGTCTTGAAGAGTTCTGATACGGTCTTGGCATACGGAAGCTCATTGTATTTCTCTTCGTTGAATCCGATGGAAAAAGTCTTGACCGGAGCCGTGCTGTGCCGGCTCATCAGTCCGACCACCGCACTCGAATCGATACCGCCCGAAAGAAACGCGCCGATCGGCACGTCCGACACCATGCGGATTTTTACCGCTTCCTCGAGCTTCTCCATGATTTTTTGCTTCCACTCCCCTTCCGACAAATCAAGTTTTTCAGAATAATCGAGTTTCCAATATCGTTCTTTCTCGATCTTCCCGGTTTTCAAATCGACGAGGAGGAAGTGTGCGGGTTCGAGCTTTTTTATCCCGACAAAACCGGTCAGAGGCGCCGGGACGTATCGCAGCGTCAAATAGTGATGAAGCGCCAGAGAGTCCGGCTCACGATGATACTCCGACTGTGTCAAAATCGCCTTGAGCTCCGACGCGAACAGGAACACGTTGTCATCGACATAGTACTTGAACGGTTTCTTGCCCACCCGATCACGTGCACAGAAAAGCGTCTGTTCCCGTTCGTCATAAATCGCGAACGCGAACATACCACGCAGGTGTTGCAGGCAGTCCTTGCCGTACTTGTCGTAGAGAGCCAGTATCACCTCGGTATCGGAATGTGAAGCGAAGGTATAGCCATCCTTCTCGAGCATCTCCCGCTTTTCCTGAAAATTGTAGATCTCGCCATTGAAAACGATCTCATAGCGGTCCAGATACCGCATCGGCTGATGACCGAGTGGCGACAGATCGATGATCGAAAGTCGTCGGTGTCCGAGTCCGACTTTGCCGTCGGGAGACACGTAGGTCCCGCCATCATCGGGTCCGCGATGAACGATGGCGCCGTTCATAGCCTCGATCTCGCTTCGGGAGACCGGTTTGTCGATGAAAGAGAGTTTTCCGGTAATTCCGCACATAGCAGATAACAATTAACAGATAACGGGGAGCAGAGAAGTCAAGAGCTCATCATCCTTCCGTCCCATACGTCTTCTTCTCCTTGAAGAAGAACGGCGCACCTGCGATACTGACCAATACCTGGATGAACCGTACCAGCAGTGCTACGGCGAGCGCCGCCTCCGGCCGGATCCCAATAAGCGGGAAGAAGGCATAGTACGCCCATTCCTTGAATCCGATATTGTTGATCGATACCGGCAGGCTCGATACGAGACTGATCAAGAACACGGTCGCGAGGTACGGGAAGATCGGCACATGCTCGCCGAGCGCGTAGAAAAGCACGAGGTTGAACAGTCCTACTCCGACAATCGCGAATGCCGCCGACAGTACGAAGTTATCCCGCAGGAAATGCCATTTCGCATACCGGTCGATCTCCTTAAAAAATTTTCGTATCTTGCCAGGGAACCGGTCAAAGAGACTCTGACACTTCGGATGTGAGTAGACGAGCGTGATCGCGACGTTTGCGACCATGAAAAGAATCGACAGGATGCCGAACCAGGCGAAGAGCGGTTGGGCGAAGACCTCGGAATAGCCAAGG
>Ga0209083_1000533_pt1 | contig 55274 bp, 49 predicted proteins | sample AM7aDNAmetaG_FD_184132 | JGI IMG/M metagenome (GOLD analysis project Ga0209083, IMG submission 184132) | Freshwater microbial communities from Finland to study Microbial Dark Matter (Phase II) - AM7a DNA metaG (SPAdes) (version 3) | ecosystem: Environmental > Aquatic > Freshwater > Lake ...
CACATCCTGAACGATGGGGTTCTCGATCAGTCAAGCATTGGAAAGTTCTCCGTGAAGTGATTCTGAACCCGGATAAAGTCGAATGATTTTTTTTAAAATAATGCGACATCTTTGTTGACATATTCCGGTCCTAGATATAGGGGGCGGGGCAGGCAATGGATACCCAGCGTTAAAGAAAGTATTAAAATCATTTCCAATGATTTTTAATGTTATTGAAAATAAGTCTATTTGCAAAATAGGATCTGAAATATTTTGTGGAAAGGAAGTGAACTTCTTTGAAAAAATCCCTGAATCTTTGCCAAAAGTCGACATAGCCCATTTTGGAAGTGTGATACAATATGTCGACGATTGGGAGTCCTTTATTAAAGAAGTGACAAAGATTCATCCTAAATATATACTGATATCTGATGCATTTGTAGGAAATATTCCAACATTTATAACTGCACAAAATTTTTATGGCAGAAAGCTCGCTTTCAGATTTCTAAATATTGATGAGTTAATTGAATGTGTTGAAAATCAAGGGTTCAAGTTGATTCTGGATACAGAATATGATAGAACTATGCTGGGCAAGCGTGACCCTCTCCCTTTGGGTAACTTTCCTGAAAACATGCAATTAAAATACTCACATCACTTACTTTTTGCCAAAAATAATGTGAGTCAAGAGAATTATTGATTTCACAACTGTAATAAGAAGATTTAATAATATATTATCAATATTACGGAATAACGTTATAAATATATAATAATGGAAGATCTATTTGAATATTATGTAGCAAATAACGCGTGCCCAACTTATGCTGATTTTAACAGTGATCTTGAATTGTTAAATTATGATTTATTAAGAAGAAACGTTTTTTATAGGCTATTTTTTCCTGTTAGCTGGTTTCCCGGGAAAAAAGTATTGGTATTTGGGCCGGATACAGGGGAGAATGAGCTTATATTTGCCAAATGGGGTGCTGAATTAACCCTTGTTGAGCCTAATTCAGGAGCTCATTCATTTATTCATAAATATTTTGAAAAGTTTAATATGAGTGGCTCTTTAAAGCAAATTGTTCAGACACATTTGCTTGATTTTAATACGGACGACCAGTATGATCTTATAGACGCTGAAGGTTTTATTTATACGGTAAAGCCTAACAGTTCGTGGATTAATAAAACCGCTGCATGTCTTAGAAAAGAGGGTTATCTGGTTATTCATTATATGGAGCGTTACGGTAGCTTTATGGAGTTACTTCTTAAGGCAATATATAACAGGGTTAAGCTGCAAGGTCACGATATTGAAGGTATTGAAATTGCGAAAATATTATTTCTGAATAAATGGAATAGTATTTCTCATACAAGAAAAATCGAGTCCTGGTTTATGGATGTTATTATGAATCCTTTTGTCAGAATGCACTATTTTATTGATGCATGTGATTTATTGAAAGATACATTTGACGGCGGATTCCGTATCCATTCGTCATGGCCAAATTACAGGGATACAAATGAAGTCTATTGGATTAAATCGCAACTTGATAAGGAAATGAATTTAAGGGTGGATCTTAAATATATTGAGCAAAGCAGGTTAAGTCATTTACTAGGGTGTAAATTTTTTCTTTTTGAAGAGAATGACGAAATAAAAAGTAATTTAAAGACTCTTGTGGAGTTGGCGGATAAACTAATAGATTTATGGACTAAAGAAGCTTGTGAATCAGCTGTCGAATGTATTGATAATATCATGGTACAGATCAAGATGATGAGTCTGTATAGTGATGGCAAGGATGTTGGTGAAGTAAATGAAATTATGAATATGTTCAAAAAAATATTTTACTATATGGGACTTGATGAAGTTGATGAATTAATTGATTTCTGTCAAAAAGATAAAATATTTATATCTACATGGGGTGTTCCGACACATTACGCTATTTTCCAGCGCAATTAACAAAAAAAACATTGAGGATTAAAATTGGCAACTGTTTTTGTTTCGGGACATTTTAATGTATTGCATCCTGGTCATCTACGTTTATTGCGTTTTGCTAAGGAGTGTGGTGATCGTCTTGTAGTTGCTGTTGAGAGTGACCGGACAGCAGCCAGTGCAGCCTATGTACCAGATTTTTTGCGTCTTGAAGGAGTGCAGAGTATTAGTTGGGTTGATGATGCCTTCATTATAGATGAACCAGTAGCAGAAGTTATTAAACGGTTGCGTCCGGCAATTGTCGTTAAAGGTAAAGAACACGAATTATCCAATAATTCAGAATTCGCCGTATTGGATAGTTACGGTGGGAGGCTGATTTTCAGTTCAGGTGAGACTACATTCTCATCCTTAGATTTAATTCGCAAAGAGTACAAAATTCTTGATTCTCATTCAATCAGTTTACCATTAGACTATCTCTCAAGACACCAAATAAAAACATTACGATTATCTGATTTAACACATAGCTTTAAAACATTAAAGGTATGTGTTGTTGGTGATCTTATAATTGATGAGTACATCACTTGTCAGCCGTTGGGAATGTCTCAGGAAGATCCAACTATTGTTGTTACTCCTATCGATGCTACCAAATTTATTGGTGGCTCTGGAATTGTAGCTGCTCATGCCGCTGGTCTGGGCGCATCAGTGCATTATGTTGCTGTAACAGGTCAGGATTCACAGCGTGTCTTTGCGCTTGAGGAATTGGCCGCTGCAAAAGTAAATCCAATACTTTTTATAGATGAAAGCAGGCCAACGACTTTAAAGCAGCGTTATCGCTGCAATGGAAAGAGTATGCTTCGCGTTAGCCACCTTCATCAGGGGGCAATCTCCTTAGCTTTACAGCAGCAGATATCAGAAGAACTCGAGAAGGCACTGCATGATTCGGATTTACTTGTTTTCTCGGATTTCAATTATGGTTGTCTTCCCCAGCCTCTTGTGGACAACTTAATCACCTTCGCAAAGAGTCGCGGTGTGATTGTTGCCGCTGATAGTCAGTCTTCTTCTCAGGTAGGAGATATCAGCCGTTTTAAGGGTATGGATCTGCTAACACCGACTGAGCATGAGGCGCGAATCAGTACCCGGAATCGTGAAGATGGCCTGGTGGTTTTAGCTGAGCAATTGAGGCAGCAGGCCTCTGCCGCTAATATTTTGCTCAAGCTTGGCGAAGAGGGGCTGCTGATTCACGCCGGTAACAGCAAAACTGGCGATTGGATGACAGACAGGGTTGATGCATTAAATTCTGCGCCAAAAGACGTTGCTGGAGCGGGGGATTCCTTATTGATTACGAGTGCAATGGCGCTTGCATGTGGAGGCAATATCTGGGAGGCTGCATGTTTAGGATCACTTGCTGCAGCGTTGCAGGTAGGTCGTGTGGGCAACACTCCCCTTCGCACTGAAGAACTTCTTCAAGAGCTGGTTTGATGCGAACTCTTTTACTGGCTGCTGGTTGTGGAACTCGTTTACGGCCCTTGACGAATACTCTTCCAAAATGTCTGGTTCCTATTCATGGTAAGCCATTGCTTGAGATCTGGTTAGATCGATTGACAAGATCCGGTATCGGACCGTTTTTGATTAATACTCATTATTTGGCAGAACAAGTAGAGTCGTTTGTTCATAAAAGTGAGTTTCATGACCAAGTCACCATATTTAATGAAAAGGAGTTACTTGGTACCGCTGGAACGCTCATTTCTAACTATGATTTTTTTGGCGGTGAAGACGGTATGTTAATCCATGCGGATAACTATTGTCTGGCAGATTTTTCTGCATTTGTCCGAGCGCATAAGCAGCGTCCGAAGCAATGTGTCATGACCATGATGGTATTTCGTACGGACACTCCCATGACCTGTGGAATTGTGGAATTGGATAACAATGGTGTGGTTGTGGGCTTTCACGAAAAGGTATCCAACCCTCCAGGGAACCTTGCAAACGGAGCGGTGTATATTCTTTCTGCTGAACTTCTTGAAAATATAGTCAAGGATACGCGGTTTGTAAAAGACTTTAGTACAGAAGTTTTATCCAACTTGTTAGGGAAAATATATACATATGAAACGGCAGAAATTTTTTTGGATATAGGTACCCCTGATAGTTATAAAAAAGCGAATAATACTTGATCAAGATTGATATGAGGGCGCTTATAGCACGCATGATAGCTAAAGTAAAGGATAATATGCGAACCGTAGTGAGCCCGGAGCTTTATTCTTTCTTTGGAAAAATATTACGGTTTACAATGAAATGGGGCTCAAATTTATTGTTTATTATATTTGTCTTTCCCCTAGTGCTTCCTGTTGTATTGGTGGTTCGTGCAATAAGGCCGGTATTTCTGATACGTTTTGGTCAACTTGTTAGCAGCAGGATCGGTCATTTCGCTGCAAATACCGAATTGTATCTCTGTGAACGTGATGCAGGGATCAATGTACCCGTTAAGACGCATCTGGATATATTCTATTTTGCGTATCAACCAATTTGCAATCAGCAATTAGCCCTTATGTGGAAACGGGTGCTTTTTATTTGGCCTTCATGGCTTCTTTCTCCGATTGTCAGAGTAAACCGATTGTTCCCTGGGGCTCAAGAACATGAAATCGGTACTAATACCAAAAATGATTGCGATGTACGTGGTCTTTTGGAAAAATATAAGGTTCATATTCAGTTTACAGAAGAGGAAGAACAACAAGGCCAATCCGGATTAAGGAAAATGGGTATTCCGGAAGGAGTGGAATATGTATGTCTCATTGTTCGAGACAGCGCATATCTCTTAGGTCATTTAGGTTGGGACCACAGTTATCATAATTATCGGGACAGCAATATCGATGATTATGTTCCTGCTGCAGAAGAACTTGCTGAACGTGGTTATTATGTTATTCGAATGGGCGCAAAAGTGAAAGCTCCTATGAAGAGTAAGCACCCCAAGATACTGCATTATGCAACAAACGGGATGCGTAGTGATTTTATGGATATATATTTAGGTGCCAAATGTTTATTCTGTATTTCAGTTAGTACAGGATTTGATGCTATACCAGTTATATTTCGCAGACCGGTACTATTTGTCAACGCATTGCCGATCGGCTATTTGCCATGGTATTTAAAAGATTCCCTTATAATCCATAAGCATTACTATTCATCAAAAGATGACAGGGAACTGAAACTTGATGAAATATTTCATACAGGCAATGCTTTTATTTTAAAAACAAATGAATATGAATCTAACGGGATTCAACTTTTTGATAATACTCCAGAAGAGATACGTGATGGAGTGATTGAAATGGTCGAACGATTAAAGGACTCCTGGAATGGACGTCCCGAAGATGAAGAGTTGCAAAAGCGTTTTTGGGAGATTATTTCCACGTACGTTCCTATAAACTTTAATGGTGTCAATGGGGAAATTAAAGCACGTCATTGCGCCTTGTACCTTCGTAATAACAAGGAATGGCTGTTATGAGTAATAACTTTAGAATTGTTGCAATATTAAAGGAATTTTTGGGCCGTTATCCTAAGTACTTTCTGTTTTTATTTTTGCTGCTAGTTGTTGAAGGGACAGTTGTTGCATCTTCTGTAATGATGTTGGTCCCCTTGGCTGATTTTGTGATTGATCCTTCACTTGTCAAGCAAAGTGGTATTACTCGAAGAGTTGTAAGTATAATATCAGTAATGGATTTGCGTCCATCATTTTGGTTATTTGGTATCCTTTTTTTTATAACAAATTTTTTAAAGGGGTTGATTGGCGTATTCATTCGTTATGCGATTCTTCGCATAAAGTATGTAGTTATTCGTGGGTTATTTGGCGATTCGCTTAAAACCTTTTTCAATGCACGATGGGGTTTTTTTAGCGGCTCAGACCAAGGGAAAGTCCTGAATACACTTGTAAGAGAATTGAATACGATAGGTGACACCCTTGGCCATTTGGCGACACTGCTGGCAACTTTAGTACAGCTTTGTATTTATCTCGCAATTCCTCTATGGCTTAATATGCAGTTAACGCTTTCATCTATAGCTCTTGCACTCCTTTTCGCTGCACCATTTATGTTATTGCATCGCCTCAGTTATCGTCTCGGAAAACTCAATACTGAGACAGCCAATGTCGAACTTGGAATTCTCACTGAAATCCTTGCTGCTGCTCGCATAATATTGGGATTTGGCCGACAGATAAAAGCAAGGGAACGGTATCTTGATGCTTTGGACAAGCACGTGAAGGTTACCTTGAAATCGCAGACATTGTCAACAGCGTTACCAATGCTTTATAACCCTATGGCGCAATTTGCAGTGATTATCTCAATGGGTATTATACTTCAAAAGCAGGCGCGCATTTCAGAAATAGCTGCAATTATGTGGAGTTTACTGGCCGCAATGCCACTTCTTTCTTCATTAGTTCAGGGTAATATCACCCTCAGTAAATTTTTACCCAGCTACGAACAGCTCGTTTTCCTACGTGAAAAAGCAGCCAATTTTGAAGAAATTCAGGGGGAAAAGTATTTTTCAACTCTCAGGCATGGTATCGAACTCGTACATGTGAATTTCACCTATCCTGTTCGAAAGAGCACACTTGAGGATGTGAATTTACAATTCAGGAAGGGAGAAATGACTGCACTTGTCGGAGAGTCCGGATCGGGTAAATCTACAATAACTGATCTTGTTCTTGGCTTGCAGATTCCTGAAAAAGGTCAGGTGCTGATTGATGGTGTTCCACTTGGCGAGTGGCAGCAGAATAGTTTCAGGGAAAGAGTAGGATACGTACCACAGGATCCATTGCTTTTCCACTCAACAATACGTGAAAATCTTCTTTGGTCATACGAAAAGGCAAATGAAGCCGAGCTTTGGGATGCATTGCGACTTGCTAACGCAGAGGAATTTGTCAAAGAATTACCGCAGGGTATAAATACCATGGTTGGTGACAGGGGTGTTCGTCTCTCAGGAGGCCAGCGTCAGCGGATTGCTCTTGCAAGAGCTCTGCTTCGCAAGCCGGAATTATTGATTTTGGATGAAGCAACAAGCGCCCTTGATTCCGAATCCGAACGACTTATTCAGCAGTCAATCGAACAGGTTGCACATCAAACTACTATTCTTATTGTGGCTCACCGGCTTTCAACGATTGCCAAGGCTGATCAGGTCTATGTGATGCATAAAGGTTGCGTTGTAGAAGCGGGTGCATTTTCGTTTTTGAGTGTAAAGCAAGGAGGTTTTTTGAATTCCATGCTTTCAGCCCAGTCATCGGTGGTGCAAAACCTGATAATAGAGGAAGCAGGATAATTTTTATTTTATGAGTTTTAATAGTTCCCCCCAAAAAATACTTATTACCGGAGCAGACGGATTCATAGGATCTCATCTCACGGAAGAGCTTGTTCGCCAAGGCTACAACGTTCGAGTCTTTGTTCTCTACAACTCCTTCAACTCATGGGGTTGGCTTGATAACTGTGCCACTGATGTAAAAGGGCAATTCGAGGTGTTCTCTGGAGATATTCGTGATCCGCATGGAGTGAAAGAGGCAATGAAAGGTTGTGATGTCGTTCTGCATCTCGCAGCACTGATCGCCATTCCATACTCTTACCACTCTCCCGATACCTATGTCGATACCAATATCAAAGGAACGCTCAATGTCTTGCAGTCAGCCCGGGAACTTGGTGTCAAAAGGATAGTACACACATCGACCAGTGAAGTCTATGGCACTGCGCGTTTTGTGCCGATTACTGAAGAGCATCCTTTGCATGGCCAGTCGCCCTACTCCGCTACAAAAATTGCGGCTGATCAGTTGGCTTATTCCTTTTTTGCCTCTTTTGGCTTGCCTGTAGTTATTGCGAGACCGTTCAATACCTACGGTCCCCGTCAGTCAGCCCGTGCCGTAATTCCTACCATCATTACGCAGGTTGCTAATGGTAAGCGGCAGATAAAGCTTGGTGCCGTTTCACCCACACGTGATTTCAACTATGTGCTAGATACGGTTGCAGGATTTATTGCAGCAATGACCTCAGACCAAGGTTTGGGTGAAGTAGTCAACTTTGGCAGTAACTTTGAGATTTCCATCGGAGATACCGTCCAGTTGATTGCTGAAGTAATGAATACCGAAATTGAGATTATAACAGATGAGAACCGCTTGCGTCCTGAAAATTCCGAGGTAGAGAGGTTGTGGGCCGATAACACCAAAGCAAAACAACTCTTCGGTTGGCAGCCGCGCTATGGCGGTCGCGAAGGTATCAAACAAGGTCTTGCTGAGACTGCACAATGGTTCATGAACCCAATTAATCTGGCGAGCTACAAGTCAGATATCTACAACATTTGAATGCATTGACTCAACACTTCTCATTGGCAGAGCAGGTTATCGGTGCTATTAGAAAGGTCATCGGCTCAGCTCCTGCGGTTCTTCACGAACCTGTTTTTTCCGGCAATGAGTGGATCTATGTGAAAGAGTGTCTTGACTCAACATTTGTCTCTTCGGTCGGTAAATTTGTTGATCGTTTTGAACTTGATTTAGCTTCATTTACAGGGGCAAGACATGCGGTTGCTGTAGTTAATGGAACGGCTGCACTTCATATCGCTCTTAAGCTTGCCGATGTCACTTGTGGTGATGAAGTACTGATTCCTGCACTTACATTTGTTGCGACAGCAAATGCCGTAACCTATTGCGGGGCAACACCGCATTTCGTGGATAGTTATGAACTCACTTTAGGTGTTGATGCTGATAAGCTTCACGACTACCTTACCCATAACACCGAGCAGCGTGCAGGTCAGTGTATCAACCTCGCAACAGAAAAAATCATCAGGGCTCTGGTGCCCATTGCACACGTTCGGTCATCCTTCAGATATGGATGCTCTAATGGCTGTGGCTCACGATGTTTAATCTTGCACTTGTTGAAGATGCGGCTGAGTCTTTGGGCAGTTACTATCACGGAAGGCACACAGGCACTTTCGGATTGATTGGCACCTTGAGTTTCAATGGCAATAAAACAATCACGACTGGTGGCGGTGGTGCAATTCTTACTGATAATGCAGAGCTTGCCCGTCATGCAAAGCATTTGACCACAACGGCAAAACAGCCTCATGCATGGGAGTATCGGCACGATGAAATTGGCTACAACTACCGTATGCCAAACATCAATGCCGCCTTGGGCTGTGCGCAGTTGGAGCAATTACCAACAATGCTTGCTGCAAAAAGAGAGCTCTTTCAGCTTTACCAAGCGGAATTTGTAACTGTTCCTGGTATCAGGCTGATGGAGGAACCAGCACAATGTCAAAGCAACTACTGGCTGCAAACTCTTGTGCTTGACTCAAAATATGCCGATCAACGTGATACTCTGCTTCAAGCCACTAACAATGCTAGTATTATGGCTCGCCCGGTATGGATTCTGATGCATGAGTTAGTTCCATTTCGTGACTGCCCTCACATGGATCTCTCTTGTGCGCAATCACTTGCAGGCCGATTGATTAATATCCCAAGCAGTCCGGGTTTGCTTCGAGTCTCATCATGAGTAATCCGGGCCTAATTCTCATAGGTTCAGGCGGTCACGCACAAGCCTGTATTGATGTTATCGAACAGCAGAACCAATATCGAATCGCCGGTCTGGTCGGCATGCCGGGTGAAATGCATACCAGACATCTGGGTTATCAGGTTATTGCTACAGATGACGATTTAGCCGAACTGGTCAAAAACTATCAGTATGCATTTATTTCTGTTGGTCAGATTCAGTCACCTGATACCCGCATTCGTCTTTATCAAACGGCAGTGCAGTACGGTTTTTTATTGCCAACCATTATTGCTCCGACAGCTTATGTTTCTCGTCATGTTACGGTCGGAGCCGGAACTATCGTGATGCATGGAGCTATTGTGAATGCCGGAGCAAAGGTGGGAGATAATTGTATCATCAACAATCGGGTTCTGATCGAACACGAGGCAGTTGTAGAAGATAACTGCCATATCTCAACAGGGGCCATCCTGAATGGCAGGGTGCATGTCGGTTCCGGCAGCTTTATCGGAAGCGGCAGTATTATCAGAGAATGTGTAAACATCGGGAGGCGCTGTATAGTAGGGATGGGAAAATGTGTGAGGCAAAATCAGGCTGATTACTCACGATTAGCGGGAAACAGCAAATCATGATTCATCGAACGCTTATTATCGCTGAAGCAGGAGTCAATCATAACGGAGATCTCCATCTAGCCAAACAGTTGATTGATGCTGCTGCCGATGCCGGAGCAGATCTTGTCAAGTTCCAGACGTTCAATGCCGAAAGGCTTGCAACGAATAGAGCGGTAAAGGCAGACTATCAAACACGGAATACAGAGAGCAGTGAATCACAGCTTGATATGCTGCGTCGTCTGGAACTGAGTGACGCAATGCACCAGGAGCTTATTGAATACTGTGCCTTTCGCAATATCGGTTTTTTCTCAACCGGATTTGATATAGCGAGTGTCAATCTCCTGGTGAGTCTTGGTCAGGATCATTTCAAGATTCCATCCGGAGAGATTACTAATCTTCCCTTGCTGCGCCACATTGGTGGACTCGGCAAGCCTGTATTGTTTTCAACGGGTATGGCAACAATGGGCGATATTGAAGCTGCAATTGAAGTGCTTGAGCTGGCCGGTACAACACGTTCGAGTATGACGATACTGCATTGTACTACAGAATATCCAACGCCTATGGCTGAAGTCAATCTTCGTGCCATGCAAAGTATTCATCAGGCTTTTGGTGTTGCTACGGGCTATTCGGACCATACGTCCGGAGTTGAGGTGTCAATTGCTGCTGTTGCACTCGGGGCTGTAGTTATCGAAAAACATTTCACTCTTGATCGTAACCTGCCGGGACCTGACCACAAGGCAAGTCTTGAGCCTGAAGAGCTCAAAGTTTTGGTGTCTGCTATTCGAAATATTGAAGTTGCCCTTGGTGATGGAATCAAACGTCTCACTCCAGGCGAAGCCCGAAATAAGCTTGTTGCGCGTAAATCACTGGTTGCCGGTAAGGTAATTCATGCAGGTGAAGTGTTCAACGCGCAGAACATATCGGCAAAGCGGCCAGGAACAGGCATCTCTCCAATGCGATGGGATGAAGTTATTGGTCGCAGGGCGGTCCGTGATTTTGCAGTTGATGAGTTGATTGAATTATGAGCCGAAAGATCTGTGTCATAACCGGTACACGCGCTGAGTATGGTTTGCTTCGCTGGGTGATGCAGGGTATCAGGGATGCTTCTGATCTTACCCTGCAGGTTATTGCTACTGGCATGCATCTTTCACCTGAATTCGGGATGACTTACCGAGAGATTGAACGAGACGGATTTACTATTGACCGTAAGGTTGAAATGCTTACCAGTTCCGATACTCCCGTTGGAATAGCCAAATCAATGGGTCTCGGCTTGATTGGTTTTGCTGATGCACTGAGTGAATTGAAGCCCGATATGATCGTGGTACTCGGTGACAGGTTTGAAATGTTTTCTGCGGTTTCCGCTGCGCTGGTAGGACGTATTCCTGTTGCTCATTTGCATGGGGGTGAACTGACAGAAGGCGCTTTTGATGAGGCCATGCGGCATTCAATTACCAAAATGTCGCACCTGCATTTTGTTGCAGCTGAAGAGTATCGCCAGCGTGTGATACAGCTTGGGGAGCAGCCTGAGCGTGTATTTCTTGTGGGCGGGCTTGGAATAGATAATATCAAACGACTCCAGCTGCTTGATCGCCGGGAATTGGAATCAGCTATGAAATTTCAGTTTGGATCGAAAAACCTTCTTATTACCTTTCACCCAGTAACGCTTGAGCATTCGACTGCTTCAGAGCAAATGACAGAACTGCTTGATGCTCTTTCTGAACTAAAAGATACACAGCTTATATTCACCATGCCGAATGCTGATACTGATGGCAGAGTATTGATGAAAATGGTGGAAGAATTTACGTCGAAATTCTCCAATGCCCGGGCTTATACATCTCTTGGTCAACTGCGATACCTCTCATGCATTGCTCACGTAGATGGAGTAGTGGGGAATTCCTCCAGTGGCCTTGCAGAAGTGCCCAGTTTCAGGAAAGGTACCATAAACATTGGTGATCGGCAGCGGGGAAGACTTCGGGCGGAGAGTGTTATTGACTGTGAACCGACACGTTCTGATATTGCTGAAGCTCTTGAGAAATTGTACTCTCCGGATTTCCAAAGCGTGGCAGGCAGGGTTATAAACCCTTATGGTGAGGGTGGTGCAAGTGAAAAAGTTGTTGGAATAATAAAAAACCATTCACTTAATGGATTGGTAAAAAAGACGTTTTATGATCTATGTAATGAATGATTTACGAAAAACAGAGTGACGATTACTGAAGATATATGGCGCAAAGCTATTCTGCCAGATAATGCAATAATACAGGACGCAATAAGCAATCTTGATAAGGTCGCTATCAGGATTGTTTTGGTTATTAATGATTCAGGAGAGTTGCAAGGCACCATATCAGATGGTGATATTCGGCGTGGATTGCTTCGGGGGCTCAATCTCAAAAGTCCAATCGAAAGCATTATTCACCATAATCCTCTGGTTGTCACAGATGAAATCGGGCGTGAAGACGTTCGGAAGATAATGGTTGCTAACAAAATTCAGCAGGTGCCTGTTGTTGATGACCGGCACCATATTGTCGGCTTGTATCTTTGGGATGAAATCGCAATACCTCTCGTACGGCCTAACCTCATGGTTATCATGGCTGGCGGTAAGGGTACCCGGCTTCTTCCGCATACAGAAAACTGCCCAAAACCTATGTTAAAGGTTTCGGGCAAGCCCATGCTTGAGCATATTATTGAGCGTGCAAAGCAGGAGGGGTTCAGCCACTTTGTGTTGGCCATAAACTATCTTGGCCATGTTATTGAAGAGTACTTTGGAGATGGGAACCGCTTGCAAGTGCGGATAGATTACCTGAAAGAGCAGTCTCCCTTGGGCACAGCAGGCGCCTTAGGATTGTTGAACCCTCGACCAACGCTGCCATTTGCCGTAACCAACGGAGACGTTATGACAGATATTCACTATGGTGAGCTGCTCGATTTCCACTCTCGCCATAATGCCGCTGCAACCATGGCCGTGCGCGTACATGAATGGCAACACCCTTTTGGAGTAGTGCAGACCAATGGAATTGATATCATCGGCTTTGAGGAAAAGCCAGTACATCGTAGCCATATCAATGCCGGTGTTTACGTGCTTGAACCAGAAGCTCTCGGCTTTCTTGAGCGAGAAGTCCATTGCGATATGCCAACCTTGTTTGAGCGACTGCATGCAAAAGATAAGAGAACAGCCGCCTATCCAATACATGAGCCTTGGCTGGATGTGGGGCGTCAAGAGGATTTGATCCTTGCTATCTCTGAATCAGCTAAACAAAATAAAGGACTATAACTTGGTGGTTCACTTGATTTGGATGTTGTCATGCTGATTAATCGTATTCTGATTGTTGGCCTTGGCAGTATCGGTACCCGTCACCTGAGGATTGCGCGAGAACTTTTTCCTGACGCAGATATACGGGTCTTGCGCCATAAAGAGTGTTTGTCAATTCCCGAATATGCTGATGACTGCTTTTCAACAGTGGAGCAAGCGGTTGCTTTTTTACCTCAGATTGCTGTTATTGCTAATCCGGCACCATTTCACGTTACTGTGGCCCAGCGATTAGCTGTGGCGGGAGTACATCTGTTCATTGAGAAGCCTTTATCCTCATCAGTCGATGGTGTGGCGCAATTGATAGAAACCTGTTACAAGCAAGGATCGGTTTTGCTGACCGGATACAACCTTCGATTTTTGCCCTCACTTCAGCGGTTCCGCACTCTGATCCTTGATAATTCAATTGGAAGAGTATTATCCGTTCGTTGCGAAATCGGCCAATATTTACCAACTTGGCGACCCGATGCCGATTACCGGCAAAGCGTATCAGCACGTCATGAACTTGGCGGTGGAGTGTTGCTTGAACTTAGTCATGAACTTGATTATTTGCGCTGGATTTTTGGCGAAGTGGAATGGGTAAAAGCCACCCTAAGTCGCCAAAGCACTCTTGAAATTGATGTTGAAGATACAGTGCACCTGACTCTTGGTTTTTTGCCCGTAGTTGATAAATTTCAGCATATTGGCACCGTTAACCTTGATTTTATTCGTCATGACACAACGAGGGGCTGCACCGCAATTGGCGAAAATGGAACTCTTCGCTGGAATGGCATAACGGGTGTAGTGGAACTTTATGAAGCAGGAGCAAAAGAGTGGAGCGAACTGTTTCGTCAGCACCACCAGCTCGATGACAGCTATCTGGCTGAATGGCAAAATTTTATTGCTTGTGTCAATGAACAGAATACCCCGCTTGTTACTGGTGAAGATGGCTTAAAAGTCTTACAAATTATTGAAGCGGCACGTATATCTGCGACGTCTGGTGGGCAGATAGTCGTCTCAACAATGCTCACAAGCAACCAAGACTAATCAATGAAAGCAATAGCATGTATCTTTGCTCGTGGTGGCTCAAAAGGTTTACCCGGCAAAAACATTCGTCCCCTGGGTGGAAAACCGCTAATCGCATGGTCCATTGAACATGCAATTGCAGTCGATCGGATTGAGCGAGTAATTGTTTCAACCGATTCGTCGGAAATTGCTGAAGTGGCTAGGGCGTATGGTGCAGAGGTGCCGTTTATGAGGCCAGCAGAACTTGCTCGAGATGAGAGTCCGGAATGGCTTGCATGGCGGCATGCACTCATTTATCTACGTGATATGGATGGCGTTTTACCAGAGGTAATGGTGTCACTTCCCGCTACAGCACCTTTAAGAAAGGTAATTGACATTGAAAACTGTCTTGATAAGTATGCAGAAGGCGATGTTGATATGGTCATAGCTATTACCGATGCTCATCGAAGTCCATATTTTAATATGGTAAAAGTTAACAATGATGGATCAGTTGGTCTTGTGAATCCACCAATGTCGGGAATAACCCGTCGTCAGGATGTCCCCAAGGTATTCGATATGACAACCGTTGCATATATTATACGGCCTGAGTTTGTCATGACTCATAGTGCTATTTTTGATGGAAGAGTTAAAGCCATTCATGTACCTACTGAGAGGTCGATTGACATTGATACATTGCTGGATTTTCAGATAGCTGAAAACCTTTTGCTTCAAAGATCCGGTTCTTTTTAATATGCGGAGCAACAGCCATAACCATAGGTGTAATAATAGCTTTATCTATCCCAAATAGATCATGAGGAAAGCCGTAATAGATGGGAATTGAGTTTTTTTCGGATATATATAAAAGCATCAAATTCTGGTGTCATGCCGATCGTCTGGGTCCAGATATTCCATTGACACATTGGCGTTTATATTTTAAAACCACCATGCGCAGTTTCTGTGCTCAAAAGTTTCTGAAATTTGGCGAAGATGCTGAATTCAGGGCCGGAGCTTATGCAGTATGCTGTTCGAAAATAAGTTTGGGTAATCGCGTTATTATTCGTTCAAACTGCATGTTGTTTGCAGATCCTCGCGATGGTGGCGCTGGTATTACTATCGAGGATGATGTCATGCTTGGTTCTGCTGTGCACATCTATGTTCACAATCATAAGTTCGATGATCCCACCATTCCTATTATTGATCAGGGGCATTATCAGTCAAAGCCTGTATTACTTGAAAAAGGCTCATGGGTTGGTGCCTGCACAGTCATTCTCCCTGGAGTTACCATAGGCAGGAATGCCGTTGTAGGTGCAGGATCGGTTGTTACAAAGGATGTAGAGGCATGCACCATAGTCGCGGGTAATCCGGCACAACTATTAAGACGGAAAGAAAATAACTGAAAAGGGGAAAAGTATGTTCTTAAAAAATAAGGTTATCGTTATTACCGGTGGTGCAGGCGTTATTGGTCGATGTTTTGGACAGGGTATTGCCGATATGGGTGGTATTGCTGTTGCCGCAGATATAGATTTCGAGGCTGCTGAAAGCTTTGCTCAGGAGTATGTTGGGAACGATAGTTCCGGCCTCATAGAGGCGGCTCAGCTTGATATAACGAGCAAGAGTTCGATTTGTACACTTATTTCTGATTTAAAACAGCGCTATGGTCAAATTGATGCAGTGGTTAATAATGCCTATCCGCGAAACCAAAACTATGGACGCAAGCTTGAGGATGTTTCTTATGAGGATTTCTGTGAGAACGTCAATTGCCATCTTGGGGGTTATTTCCTCGTTGCACAGCTGTTTAGTCTGACCTTTAAAAAGCAGGGTTGGGGTAATGTCATTAATATGTCTTCCATCTACGGCACGATGGCACCACGTTTCGAAGTTTATGAAGGGACGGCAATGACAATGCCTGTCGAGTATGCGGCGATTAAGTCAGCTATTGAGCACTTGACGCGCTACTTTGCCCAGTACTTTAAAGGTACTGGAGTTAGAGTTAACTCTTTAAGTCCTGGCGGTATTTTAGCTGATCAGCCAACAAATTTTCTGAATGCCTACAACAAGCATTGTGCTTCAAAAGGCATGCTGGATGCGCATGACCTCTTAGGTGCTCTTCAGTTCTTGTTGTCAGATGAGTCTAGATATTTGACCGGTCAGAATCTACTTGTTGATGATGGGTTTTCTCTATGATAAATTTAGAAAAGAAATATCGAAACATTTTCATTTTAGAATCAAGAGCTTATTGGCCGCAAAGTATCGAAAGCTTTGATAAAGAAAAAGATCTTGTGTTAACTTTTGATTTTGGATTAAAATACGAAATTGAATCTTTTGGTGGTAAGGTTTTCTATGTTGATAGTCTCAGTTCCCAAGATGAAATGGAAAAAAATAATTTTCTGGCTGCAGAGTTTTTTAAAAATTGGCATTACGACAAATATGGTAATGATATTTTTACAGCACAAGGTGTCTCCTTCGGTTTTGCATTTCGCATTGAGATTTGGTCTGAATATCTATACTATGTAAGATTACGAGCTAATTTAGAGAAACTAAAAAAGATTGAATGTAACGACATTTATTTAGGGGAAAAAAATGGCTTTATAAGCGATATTCTAAATGAAATGAATTTGTCATTTATTTCCTTAAATAAGGGACTGACATCAGATCAGTCAGTCTACTACTTTGATATACATAAATACATGTACGATGCCTTGCACAAAAAGTCTATTAGGCAGATTGTAGAAAATGCAATTGTTAATATAACTTCAATATTTCATTATTATATAGATTTTTTATTCAAAGCAAATATAAATCACAAATTTATTTATGCGCAAATTTACCATCCCACTGAAAAAATCGTTCGAAACCTTAAAAATGATGATAGCTTAATTGTTGTTAACCCCTCAGTTGGGGGGGAAGGGTACATAAATAAATACTTTTATTCGCGCTTAATACCTATAAGAGGTAGAAAAGCTAAATTTGATAGGTATGCTAAGATTCTTTTAGATAATTTTAAAACAAGGCGATTTGCTAAGTTGATATTAGAGGATGGGACTGATGTGACAGAAGGTTCCTACAATATTATTGAACAACAAATACAATCAAGAGTTTCAGAATCATTGCGGATTCTGAGTAGTGTTATTACCTATGTAGACAAACTCCCAATACAGCTTGAAATAATGTTTGCGAATCTTGGTTTAATACAAACCATAGTAGATTGCGTATTAAAAAGTAGGGGGGTCCCTAGTTACTTAATCATTAATGGACTTATGGGAGGCTCATTTTTGGATGAGGCAAAATATGCTAAGTATATTAATAGTTATGGCGTCGAAATAAAGAAAAATTACTATAAAAATGCGGAAAATGTATTATGTTTAGGCGACCCTAGGATGGATGCTTATAACACCAATATAACAAATAGCAAAAATACAGTTAACACAATAAAGCCTACCATTGGAATTGGGACATCTGGATATAATAATTTAAATTTCAATAGCTATGTTGCTGTTGAGTTTGATTTTATGTTTGATGTATTGACTGCTTTCAAGGAGTTAAAGAATGAGGGGGAATTATTTTCAATTATTATAAAAGTTAGGCCAAATGGAGTTCTTCAGCAATATAAATCGTTTGTAAATGAATATTTTAGCTCTTTAGAAGTTATTATTGTAAGAGAGGTTCGAATATATGATGTATTGAAGAAATGTGATTTATATATATCAATATACTCTCAGACACTGTTTGAAGCATCTTGCTTAGGCATTCCTTCTATTTACTACAAAAAAGATAAAGAGTATCTTGATCCCCCATTTGATCAAAAATCTGAGTTGGTGACTGTAGATAATATTGCAGATCTCAAAGAGGCTTTTTTGGATTTTAAAAATCACAGGAACCGATTTGATGCCTTTCTTGATAAAGCTGTTATGGAAAAGTATATTGGTCCTCTTGATGGTCAAAATCTTGAAAGAAATCTATCTTTTATTTATAAGCTTCTCGAAAAAGGAAATTGAAAAAATATCCCCATCATGGGCATCAATAAATTAAGAAACAAAGTATACCGTTTCAGACTGAAGCGTCAATTTCCGAAAAGTATAATTCACGATGAAGCAATGGTTGATAGTTTGTCCTGGCTCGGTGATTATTCTGTAATCTTTCGAAATGGAGTGCTGATGAATACGGTATTGGGAGCTTATAGCTATGTACAGTCGAATAGTGTGATTTGCAATACCGAAATCGGCAATTTTTGCTCGATTGCTTCAGGAGTCAATATTGGGTTGGGTGTTCATCCTACCCATATGGTAAGCACTAGCCCTGTATTTTATGACAATGCTCAGCCATTGCCAAGGTTTTTTGTCAAAGAGCGAATTTTTAAAGAGGTTTTGCCAAGAACGATGATCGGTGCGGATGTCTGGATTGGTCAAGGCGCTCTAGTTAAGGCAGGAGTTACAATCGGGGTTGGCGCAGTAATTGGCGCTGGCGCTATTGTAACGAAAAATGTCCCGCCTTATACAATTGCAGCTGGAAACCCATGTAAACCAATAAGAAACCGATTCCCAGCTGAAAAAATAAATAAGTTAATAGACTCGAAATGGTGGTTGTATGAAGATGATATTCTTTATGATTTAGCTGAAAAATTTAATGATATCGATAATTTTATTATCGCGGTTAATGAAATACATTAATATTTTGATTTAAGGATTATTTATTTTGAAACAATCATATCATCATTGTATTAGTTGTTATATATTGGTATAAGCTTATATTGTGATGAAAGTACTAAACAATATTTATTATGAGAAATGATGTAATTTTAAGCTTTTGCTTAAGTGGTCATGGTTTTAGTGGGGTTTTGTGTATAGATGGTATCGTTACTATAGCAACAAGTCTTGAGCGTTTGACAAGAGTAAAAAATGATATATTGTTGCCAATATCAAATGCTGATTTATTGACATTTGGCTGGAATGGTGATCCGGAGATATATAAAAAAAATCTTGATTTACCATTTGATCTTGAAAATGACTATTCATTCGTTGATTTTGATAAGCTTGATAAGTTTCATCTTTTACTTAATTATTTACTGGATGCCGGAGATATTAGATTGAATGATGTAAATACTGTTGTTTATAGTTACCGCCATGTAGAAAGTGCAAGAAGATATTTTAAAGACAGGAATCCAGCTATTGAATTTATAGTGCCTGATCATCATTTTTCGCATGCATGTCAGGCATTTCTTCCATCGCCATTTGAAGAGGCTGCAATTATGGTTGTCGACGGGCAGGGTGTTCCTCTTGCAAGAACCAATGGAGATCAATTATCAGGTTGTCTTGCATATGGGGAAAAATCAAATATTAATATTCTTACCGAAATTCCTGTTGCTCAAAGCCTTGGTGGTATATATGCAGCATTTACAAAAATGGTAGGATTTAAAACTAATGAAGAAGGAAAAACAATGGGACTTGCGCCATATGGTCAAGCAAGGTATTATGATATCCTCAAAAATCAAATGAAGTTTGATGGGGTTGACTTAAAGATAAGAAATTCCATAAAATCTATTCTCACAGGTTTTAAGCATATAAAGTCATTATACAAACTGCCTCCATACGGTTTATTTTTAGCTGGATTTACAGCTCGTAATTCGAAAGATGAGATTTCAGATACTGAAAGAGACTTGTCATTCGCCGTTCAGAAAATCACAGAAGATGTTATGATTTATCTTGCGAATTGGTTATACGAGGCAACTGGTTCTAAAAATTTATGCATTGCGGGAGGAGTCGGATTAAATTGTGTTGCAAATTATGAGGTGCTGATTAACTCAAAATTTGATAATATTTTCATACATCCGAATCCGGGAGATAATGGTTTGGCTGTAGGCCAGGCGCTTTATGCTTATAACGTAATAAAAAATAATCCAAGACGTTACATCACTACGACGGATTCACTCGGTAAGTTATATTCAGATGAATGTATTTCAGAAATAGTAAGTAATTATAGCTTTAGTTCAAATATAACTATACAAGAGTATGATGATTTGAACCACCTTTACGATGTTATGGCCGGCAGTATAGCTTCCGGCAAAATTACAAGTTGGTTTCAGGGGCGCAGTGAATTTGGACCGAGGGCACTTGGTAATCGAAGCATCATAGCAGATCCTCGGAGGGAAGATATGAAGGATATTTTAAATTCCAGAGTAAAATTCAGAGAAAGTTTTAGACCATTTACTCCATCAGTTCTTTTGGAGCGAGCAGCAGAATATTTTGAGCTAAACATAGAATCTCCATTTATGCTTTTAGCTGTATATGTAAAGCCCGGTAAAGCTAAATATATTCCAGCTATCACCCATATTGATAATACAGCAAGAGTGCAAACTGTTACACGAGATGTGAACGAGAGATATTATGATATGATTAAAGCATTTGATAAAATAACAGGTATACCTATGATCTTGGAAACATCCTTTAATGTTGCTGGAGAACCAATTGTTGAGACACCAGAGGATGCCATAAGGTGTTTCCTTTCGACTGATATTGATGTGTTGTGTATAGGGCGATATTTTATCACAAAAAGTAAGTGATTTATGTAAAAAAGAAATATATGTGTAATGATAATAAATATGCATATCGCTCAAAAAAAACGCATGAATGATGATAAAGAAAATAAAAGTATTCAGTGCCCAGTTTAATTATCAATATGGCTCTGTTATACATTTCCCGTATAGTATAGCATCACTGGTTGCATATATTAAATCTTTTTCTGAATTAGCCAATAATTATCAGTTTGAAAAGACTTTTATTTTTCGTAATAAAATCGATGAATATGTTGAGAGATGTGTTGATGTGGATATACTATTATGTTCATGTTACACATGGAACTGGGAAATAACTACACAACTCGCAAGGCGCGTGAAGGAGCAGAATCCTTCATGTATGATTATATTCGGAGGTCATCAAGTCCCAGAAAAATATCAGGGTGATGTGCCTCTAAAATGGATTGAAAACTCTAAAGGAAATTTTTTCGATGATTATCCTTTTGTTGATATGCTAGTTCACCAGGAGGGTGAACAGACTTTAAAAAGTATTTTTGAAACGTATCTGGACAACAGGGATTACTCTGGGATTAACGGGCTTGAAACACGTCATTATCGAACTCCTGATGCACCTCACCCCATAGATATTGAAACCATTCCGTCACCTTATCTCACAAATCTTGTTTGGGAGCTTGTTGAACCTGTTGATGGTGTGAGCTATATAGCTTCATGGGAAACCAACCGGGGCTGTCCGTTCAAATGTACGATGTGCGATTGGGGAAGTACCTCCAAAGCCAAGGTACGCAAGCGTGATATGGATGTGCTTATGCAAGAGGTCGATTGGTTTGCAGAAAACAGGATTCCCTATGTCGATATCTGTGATGCAAATTTCGGTATATATGCCGAGCGTGATTTGCAGATTGCTGTAAAACTGCGCGCGGTCAAGGAGCGAACTGGCTTTCCGGGGCGTGTTGGCATAGCTTGGGCAAAATCTTCGTCAGAATATATACTTCCGATTGCTCGAGAGTTGCTGAAGTGCGATTTGCTCAGAGCGGTCACCCTTGCTGTTCAATCGCTGGATGCAACGACGCTCAATATTATCAAACGTAAAAATATGAAGTTTGATAAGTTATCTTCTCTAGTTCAGTGTTTTCGAGATGAAAAAATCGAAAACTATACAGAGATCATCATGGGTATGCCGGGGGAAACCCTTGAATCATATAAGGCCGGACTTGAACAATTGATGGAGATGTTCCCACGACCGGTCGTATTTATTTACAATTGCGGCGTTTTTGTTAATGCGCAAATGAATGATCCTGAATATATCCAGCAGCACGGGATTAAAGTAATACGTTCCCCAATTTATTTATGGCACTCCTCCATTTATAATCGTGGATCAATTCAGGAGTATGATAATATTACTGTTAGTGCAAATTCGTTCAGTTCTGACGATTTACAGCAAATGTATCAGTATGGGTGGACTACTCAGGCATTTCATAGCCTCGGTCTGCTTGAGTATGTAGCAAAGTTTTATAATCAGATATACGATCTGAAGTACATCTCATTTTATGAACTCTTAATTGATTACTGCAAGGAGAGTATAGGACTCTTTGCAAGTGAATATCACACCCTCATAGACTATCTTTCAACAGGTTATGCTCGCGGGGGTTGGGATCACTATGATCCGGAACTGGCTCCAATATACTGGCCGATTGAGGAAGCTACATGGTTGAGATGTGTCACGGACAGCAGGATTCTTGAAAAAGAGATTGAAAGTTTTCTGAAATACCTGAATGGCAGACTAGATTACCACCTTGATGATAGTATGTTGAAGGATTTGGTGAAATATCAGGTCTTCCTGCTTTCCACCATGGATCAAAAGAATGCATCGAAAGTTCATTGTTCAAAGTATGAATGGACTGAATTTCTGATTAGTGGATCCAAATCACTTGAATCACTGAAAGAACAGCCAATGGAATATTCATGGAAGAATAAAGTAACACTTGAAAATAAAGCTGAGTGGTGCTACAGAGCTATCTGGGTCGGACGCAATCAGGGGAATTACAAATGTCATCCAGAGGCCTTAATTACGAAGCCACTTTCAGCCAAGCATAGCAGTCATTAAAAATAAAATTAGCTACTATTTTGGGATTAACGCAAAATATATTGGTAACAGGTGGCGCAGGTTTTATCGGATCAAATCTTTCAAATAAACTTGTTTTAAGAGGGCATTTTGTCAGAGTACTTGATAGTCTAGCACCACAAATACATGGTGATAATCCTGCATTGTCATCACTTTACAACTCCCTTGATTCAAGAATTGAATTTGTTCATGGCTCTGTAACAAACTCTGATGACATGATGCTGGCTTTGCGTGGCATCGATACTGTGGTACATTTAGCCGCAGAAACAGGGACTGGTCAGTCGATGTATTCTATACGTCATTATAATGATGTAAACATTGCAGGAACGGCACTTCTTCTCGATCTCATCTCGAATTTGCGATATCCGGTAAAAAAAATAGTTGTGGCTTCATCTCGTGCGATATACGGTGAAGGAAAATATCTGTGTAGTGGGCATGGGACTGTTTATCCGAAAGAGCGAAAAGCAGATGCATTGAAGGCAGGAGACTTTGAAATGCATTGTCCAGAGTGTGATGATGTTCTGACGATGCAGTTAACTGATGAAAATTCAATGCTTAATCCCAATTCCATTTACGGGATTACTAAACTGAGTCAAGAACAGATGGTTTTGACCGTAGGAAAAGCGTTAGGTATATCCGCCATCGCGTACAGGTATCAAAATGTTTATGGGCCAGGCCAGTCTTTGCATAATCCCTATACAGGCATTCTATCAATATTCTCCACCAGAATACTGAATGGAAATCCAGTAAATATATTTGAGGACGGTAAAGAAAGCAGGGATTTTGTGTATATCGATGATGTTGTCGATGTTACTCTGAAAGGTATAGAATTCGAACCTGAAATTGTAACTGCACTGAATGTTGGTTCCGGAGTTCCTACCGATGTATTGAGTGTTGCCAACACTTTAAAACACTTACTGAACATCAATGTGCCAATAGAAGTATCCGGAAATTACCGCATAGGAGATATAAGGCATAATGTTGCTGATTTGACTAGAATTTCTTTAATGCTTGGATACAAACCATCTGTGCTATTTGATGAAGGCATCAGAAAATTCATACACTGGGTTCAAGGACAGAAAATACACCAGGATCGTTATGAAGAGAGTATTATAGAACTCAGATCAAAGGGTCTATTTAAATGAGATCGACTCCGACTCAGGGTTTGGTAAGCATTATTATGGCAAGTTATAATCATGCAGACTATCTAACTGGCCGCATGGATAGTTTGATTTGTCAAACATATGAGAATATTGAAATCATAGTTATTGATGATTGTTCAACTGATAATAGTCTGGATATATTACGTAAGTATCAAGATCACAAAAAAGTAAGGTTGATTATACGCGAAGCAAATGGTGGATGGATTAATGTTTTTAATCAAGGTATTGAACTGTCAAAAGGAGAGTTTATATTATTCGCAAATTGTGATGATGAATGTGATCCGGAAATGATTGCGTATTTGGTCCAGAGTATGTCTACTAATCCATCAGCAGGAGTATCATATTGTCGTAGTGTTCTTATTGATAAGGAAAGTAATGTTATTGGTGACGATTATTCGGGAAGAGAAGTAGGTTTTAAAAAGAGATGCACTCAAAATACACTTTTGAAAAGTAGTGAGGCATTGCATTTTTTCCAGCATTCCTGTATTATTCCGAATACGAGTGCTGCATTGATACGGAAAGAGTGTTTTGATGCTGTCGGGTTTATAAAAAAAAACTATACTGTGTGTGCGGACTGGGAACTTTATATTAATATTTCTAAAAGGTTTGATATTGCTTATATATCCATTCCTTTAAACAGGTTCAGAATACATAGAGCCTCCATTTGTGGTAGTGCAAAAGAGCGTATCATTTATGAAGAGTATTTTAGATTATTGCTTGGCACGTTAAACGAACTTGATTATGGAATTGTTAAGCGTGGGAAATATAGATATCGTGTAATGTATCTATGGGCTTTCCATGTCCTAACATTATCTAAAAGTGGTTTGAATAATCTAAAATATCACTCAGGCGTTATAGCGCAATATGATATGGCAGCATTTATGTACATGCCGATAGCATTCTTTATTAGATTTTATGAACAGATAATTAAATATATTAGAAAATAGCCTGATTCCAAAGCAGCCTTGATCAATGCGAATCAATAAGGTATATGCCGATATAAGCCTGTAAATATATTATTATCACACTACGCCTTAAGAAGTTATTCTGTTAAACATTTAATCTAGTTGACTGATTAATGTAATTATCTTAATTCTTCGAAAACCAGAATTGAGTAAGTATCAGTATAAAAGAGTATGTAAGATAAAGTGTGTAAATGGTCATAGTTTCCTATCATTAAAAAAGGAATACAACTATGGCCAAAAAGAAAGAGCAAATTCCCGACAGCCAGAAGGCATTGATCGACCAGCTCATCCGCGAAAGTGGCGGACCACAATCCTTGTTTGACAAGGGTGGTCTGCTGGACACTCTCAAGAAGCGATTTATCGAACAGGCCCTTGAAGCTGAAATGGATGAGCATCTCGGCTATCCAAAACATGCCCCGTTCGGCACAAACACCGGTAATTCACGAAACGGAAGTGGCAGCAAAACCATCATCGTTGACAACGATCAGTTGGAAATCAGTCCGCCACGAGACCGAAACAGCACCTTTGAACCACAGTTGATCCCGAAACGCCAGAAGCGGTTCAATGGATTCGATGAGAAAATACTTGCCATGTATTCCCGAGGCATGAGCGTCCGGGATATGCAGGCCATGCTACTGGAACTCTATGAGATCGAAGTCTCTGAAGCCCTGATCAGTAGCGTTACCGATGCTGTGCTCGATGATGTCCGTACATGGCAGAGCCGCCCGCTTGACATGGTCTATCCAATTGTTTATTTCGACTGTATTGTCGTCAAAAGCCGTCAGGACGGCAAGGTCAGCAACAAAGCGGTCTATCTTGCGTTGGCAGTCACCATGGAAGGCCAGAAAGAACTGCTGGGACTCTGGATATCGCAGAACGAAGGAGCAAAGTTCTGGCTCGGTGTCATGACTGAACTGAAGAACCGAGGTGTCCAGGATATCCTTATCGCTGCCGTTGACGGGCTTGTCGGATTCCCTGATGCTATTGGTGCGATCTACCCGGAAACGGAAGTCCAGCTCTGCATCGTCCACATGGTTCGCAACTCCACGAAATACGTCTCATGGAAAGATCGCAAGATGCTTTGTGCCGATCTGAAAACCATTTACGGCTCGAAGACCCTGGAAGAAGCAGAACTGAGTCTGCAAGCCTTTGAAGAGAAATGGGATGGCAAATATCCCACGGTCAGCCAGCTCTGGCATCGGCATTGGGATAACATTATTCCGTTTTTTGCCTATCCGGCAGAAATCCGGAAAGTCATCTATACGACTAATGCTATTGAGTCCCTGAACCGGTCACTGCGGAAAGTTTTGAAAACAAAGGGCTCTTTTCCCAATGATGAATCAGTCATGAAACTGATGTTTTTGGCGATGCAGAATATCTCGAAAAAATGGACGATGGCAATCCAGAACTGGGGTTCGGTTATCAATCAGCTTTCCATTAAATTTGAGGGTAGAATCCCGTTATGACAAATGGCCGTTTACACAGTTTTCTGTACAAACCCGTATAAAAATATATGATGTATAGATGGTCATCGTTTTTAACATATCTTCAAAAGATATAACATCGATTATGCTAGTAAGTCACAATAGATCCGATTTCGAAAGTGCTTTATAAATGTTATGTCACATATTCAAGCACATTGATCTTGCCTTCTTTCGATGTCTATTGTGCGTGTGTACCGATTGTATAATTGCTTGATCCCAATACTTTCCTTATCACCCAACGTTATGGTTCTGCAAGGAACTTTTTGAGAGTACTCAAAACGAATTGGTGAAGGCGTTGATGTATTCTGTAAAAACTTCTCAAGCACTACGTGATTGACCAGTTCTTTTTATACTTGATTCTCCACTGCCCTCTTGGATAAAATTGTTACTGGATTTTGAAGGAAGAAGAGATGTTTTTTGGTGGGAGTGTTGATATAAGCGTAAGTATCTCGCTCTGCATCGGGATTTTTATGACCTTTCACGTCGATGATTAATGACACTGCAACAAGTATTTAACGATAAAACTGTCCTTATCACTGGTCATACCGGTTTTAAAGGCTCATGGCTTACAGCATGGCTCAAACAGTTAGGAGCTCATGTAGTCGGAATTGCTCTGGATCCGGTAACCAATCCATCTCATTTTGCTTCTGCAAATCTGCATCAAGGAATTGATGATTTGAGGATTGATATCCGTGATCAGGCAAGATTGGAAAAGGCTATTATATCTGCAAAGCCCGATTTTGTTTTTCATCTCGCGGCACAGGCTCTTGTGCGTCGTTCTTATGAGGATCCGATGGGAACATGGCAGACCAATGTTTTAGGGACTTTACATTTACTGGAAGCTTTGCGCAAATTGGACAGGCCTTGTTCGGCAGTTATTATTACGAGTGACAAGTGTTATGATAATGTCGAGTGGGTTTGGGGTTATCGGGAAACTGATGCCTTGGGAGGGCCGGACCCCTACAGCGCATCTAAAGGTGCTGCGGAACTTGCCATCCGTTCACACATTAAATCGTACTTTCCTAAAGTTGGCAGCAAGGTTCGTATCGCTGTTGCACGAGCGGGTAATGTAATTGGCGGAGGGGATTGGGCGGAAGATCGTATAGTGCCTGATTGCGTAAAGGCATGGTCCTCTGATAATTATGTCGAATTGCGTAATCCGCATTCCACACGACCTTGGCAGCATGTCCTTGAGCCGTTGAGTGGATATTTAAATCTGGCTGTTGCTTTGTCGCAGCGTTCAGAATTGCATGGCGAACCGTTCAATTTTGGTCCCCAAGCTCAACAGAATCACAGCGTATTAGAGTTGGTTATGCAGATGGCGCTTTTCTGGGAGCAGGTCCGCTGGCTTGATGTTTCAGAAAAGGTCTCCGGCCCGTATGAGTCTGGTTTGCTTAAGCTGAACTGCGATAAGTCGTTGCACTATTTACGTTGGCATGCGGTGATGGGTTTTGAGGACACTGTGCGTATGACGGCAGAATGGTATCGAGCATACTATCAACAACCTTTGCAGATTGCTGCGATAACAAGTGCTCAGATTACTGCCTATGCGGCAATAGCCAAACAACAGGGAGTTAATTGGGCGCAATGAAACTGAATGATATTTTGTTGACACCGTTGTCGCGGATTGAAACCATAGGTGGCGATGTGCTGCATGCCATGAAACAAAGTGATGATGGTTATGCTGGTTTTGGCGAAGCCTACTTTTCATGGGTTTCATCCGGTGCAGTCAAGGCGTGGAAGTGTCATACGCGGATGACGATGAATCTAGTCGTACCTGTTGGACAAGTGCGATTTGTGTTTCGTTTGGTTAATGCAGTTGGTGCTGAAGAGTTTCGGGTTGAGGAGATTGGCGTGGATTGCTATGCTCGAATTTCCGTTCCGCCAGGAATCTGGTTCGGTTTTCAAGGTTTATGCACCTCACCAAGTCTTGTGTTGAACATTGCAAGTATTTCACATGATCCAAATGAAGTTGAGCGCTGTTCATTATCAGATATTAACTATGAATGGAGGTAAGTTGTGAAAGTCATCATTCTTGCCGGTGGTTTTGGTACGCGGTTGTCTGAATACACCGATGTTATCCCTAAACCTATGGTTCCAATTGGTGGCAAGCCGATTCTTTGGCATATAATGAACTCCTATGCGCACTTCGGGCATAAAGATTTTTATGTGGCATTGGGTTATAAGGCGACACTGGTTAAAGAGTATTTTCTTAATTACCGAGCTTTAAATGCTGATTTTTCAGTTAATCTTGGCTCAGGAAGTGTTACTCCGCACCAAGTTGATTCGGTTGATTGGCGAGTGACCTTGGTAAATACCGGTGAAGCAACGATGACTGGAGGTCGAGTTAAGCGATTGCAGTCATTTATTGGGAATGAGACCTGTATGTTAACCTATGGTGACGGATTAGCAGATATTGATATGGACGCGTTGCTTGAATTTCATCGTAGTCACGGTAAAATGGTTACGGTTTCGGCTGTTCGTCCAACCGCGCGGTTTGGTGAACTGGAGATTGATTGTGACAGAGTAAGAAGCTTTAAAGAAAAGCCTCAGTTGCATGAAGGCTGGATTAATGGAGGTTTTTTTGTTATTGAGCCTGGTTTTTTTGATTTGATAGATGGAGATAGCGTGATGCTGGAGCGTGAACCTTTAGAGCAGGCTGTAGCATTAGGGGAGTTGATGTCATACCGGCATGATGGTTTTTGGCATTGCATGGATACCAAACGGGATCATGAGTTGCTTGAGTCATTGTGGGCAAAAGGTGCCTCCTGGTTAGTTTAGGTTAAAACGATCATGCGGATTCTTATTACTGGTGGTTTTGGTTTTTTGGGAGGGCGTCTGGCTCAGCATTTGCAGTTTGCGGGCCATCACGTTGTGTTGGGCTCCCGAAAGGTAACAGGTAAGCCGGATTGGTTGCCGCAGGGAGAAGTGGTTCAGACATTGTGGTCTGACGGTTCTGTTTTGGAGCGCATTTGTGCGGAAACCGATTTGGTGATTCATGCTTCGGGCATGAACGCTCCAGAGTGTGCTGCCGATCCTGTAGCAGCGCTCGATAGCAATGGTTTGGGTACAGCCCGGCTGGTTTACTCGGCCGGACGAGCAGGGGTAAAGCGTTTTATCTACATCTCTACAGCGCATGTTTATGGAAGTCCGCTTCAGGGAGTTATAACTGAAGAGAGTTGCCCGCGCAACCTTCATCCTTATGCCACATCTCATCTGGCAGGGGAAAACGCTGTGTTGAGCAGCAGCCAGCGAGGTTACATTGAAGGTGTTGTGCTTCGCCTCTCCAACGCTTATGGGGCTCCGGTAGATAAGGATGTGAATTGCTGGATGCTTCTGGTCAATGACCTTTGCCGTCAGGCCGTTCAAAACGGAGTAATTGGGCTGCATACCAATGGTAGGCAATACAGGGATTTTATTACTATAAGTGATGTTTGCAGGTTAGTTGAGCATGTATGTTCAACTAATTTTGATACATCAAATCGCTTTATCATGAATGCTGGTTCAGGGATAGCAACGTCTGTTCTTGAGATGGCTCAACTAATTCAGCAGCGGTGTGCTTGCATGTTAGGCTATGAACCTCGTATAGAGCGCCCAGCGGATGACGGCAAAGAGAACGGTGAGCTTCTAAACTATCAATCAGATCGCTTGGCTCAATCAGGTTTTGTTCTTGAAAATGATCGCAGCCGTGAGCTCGATATGCTATTACGTTTTTGCCAGACGCTCAATACCAAGTGACTATGAGTAAAACGATAACTCCGCTGGTATCTGTCGTTATTCCAACCTATAACCATGCTCATTTTCTTGGCCGTGCCATTCAGTCTGTGCTTGACCAGACCTATAAAAATTGGGAAGCTATAGTTATTGATAATCATTCAACAGATAATACTGATGAAGTTCTCCGGAAATTTACTGATGAAAGAATAAGGGCATTAAAAATTCATAACAATGGTGTGATAGCTGCTTCAAGAAATATGGGTATTCAGGCAGCACGTGGTGAGTGGATTGCGTTTTTGGATTCTGATGATTGGTGGAAATCTCAAAAGCTTGAAGTGTGTTTGAGAAAGGTAAAAAAGCGTGTTGATCTGGTGTATCATAGCCTTGAAATTGTTAATGAATTCTCTGGTGATGAAGGTGTAAGAGTAAACGGATGTTGGCAGTTGAAAAAACCTGTGATTATTGATTTACTGTTAAATGGGAACACTATCAGTAACTCTTCCGTAATGGTGCGTAAAAAAGTTCTTGATACGATTGGGGAGATTGATGAAAACATTTATATGGTCGGGGCAGAAGATTATAATACATGGTTGCGAATAGCAACAACGACGGATGGCTTTTTAAGGGTAAATAAACCATTAGGCTGTTATTATGTGCACGAAAATAATTATTCAATAAAAGATATATCAGGAGCAAAAGATATTGCAACTCAAAGTTATATGTATTTGCTCAGTGAAAAACAAAGGAAAAAACATATTTCGATCGATGAATATATGAAGGGTAAAACAAAATATTCAGAATTAAAATATGATCTAGCGCTAAAATATTTTTATTTTAGCGCTAGATATGCTAAGCCAGAGATAATGCTTAAGTCGATGTATATGATTGCGATGTGCTATATCAAAATAATTGAGGATTTATTAGTGCATCATTAGCGTGGGTATTATGATGAAAAAAATATGACCAGACATTATGGCGCTATATTCAGCACGTGACTTAAGGATGTATAAAAAAAGATTTAAGAAAAACTGACTTAATGCTGAAAATTGCCTTTTTTACAAGTGCCTACCCATACATGCGAGGAGAGCAGTTTATTGAAGAAGAACTAAAGTATTGGTCTGCCCGTAATGATGTGCATGTGACTTTATTTCCCTTATATACAGTTGGGAAAAAAAGAAAGGTACCTGATAATATTGATACTGGGCATGAATTATCTGTCGGGAACTTGTATGAAAAAATAATATCAGCGATAAAAGTACTTTTTTCATTAAAAATATATCGTGAAATATACGAAATATTAACTTATAATCGCGCTGACATACGGTTGATATATATATCATTTGTAAATCTGTATATGATAAATAGAAGTGTATATGGGTTGCTGAGAATTAATAGAAAATATGGAGTATTTGATGTAGCATATTGTTATTGGAATGATATTCAGTCTTATGCTGTTTGTTTGACAAAAGAAAAAGGATATTATAAAATAATAGCAACTCGACTGCACGGATTTGATATTTATAAGGACCAGCGGCAATATGGGTACATGCCGTTAAAAAATCAGTTCATCAAATTTTTTGATAAGTTTTATGTTTTGTCATTAAAGGCAAAGCAATATCTTGTTGATGAATACGGTGTTGATAAGGAAAAAGTAATTATAAGCCCTTTGGGAGTTTTCGTTCCGGATCATTTGCTGAAATATAACAAAAATGAAAAGACATTCCATCTTCTCTCAATTTCAACATGTGATAAAATAAAGCGAATAGATAAAATTATTGACGCATTAAAGATTTTATCTAAAGAAAAGACGATAAATATTTTGTGGACCCATATCGGATCTGGTGTAGAATATAATGAACTCGTTGACTATGCAAAAGTGAATTTATCTAATTTGAATAATATACAGTATAATTTTAAAGGATATATTGACCATTCGGAAGTATTGAGATTTCTGAAATATGAAAAGATTGATCTATTTATAAATACTAGTGTATCGGAAGGCCTACCAGTGTCGATTATGGAGGCTATGTGTGCAGGTGTTCCGGCAATAGCACCTGATATCGGTGGTATATCTGAGCTCGTTACTTTAAATACAGGTATATTAATGTCTCGAAATCCATCTGTAGATGAAATAGCCAGTACTTTGTTTGAGTTTATTAATTTAATAGGTGAGAATGGTTCACTATTTGATCCTTACATGCATATTAAAAAAAACTATAATTCCTCTATTCTGTATCCACAATTTATTGAATCTATAATTAATATCTGCAAACATGCATGATATTATGCAAAAAAAGTATTTATTAAAAAGAGAGATATTTATAAATGAAAGTATTACATGTCACGCAAATGACATATCCGGTCTTAGGGATAGTTCATCAAATTGAGGATGAATCAAAGGCTGCTGATATTCTTGGCTTAGATTGGGATGTCAAAAGCTACGGGAAAGTGGAATTGGATTCAAAAATATTTACATTATCAAATTGTGAGCCAAGTAAACGTTTTAAATTTAAAAAAAAATATTATGAATGGGTTTATGGCTTAATTAATAAAAATAATTATGATGTAGTTTTAATTAGATATCAGCCGTGTGATTATTTATTTTATTTCTTTCTTAAAAAGTTCCAAAAAAAGGCAAAAGTATATTTAGTACTTCATAGCTTACTTCTCAGTGAATTATCTAGTTATAGTGGCATTTCGTTTAGGTATAAATCTTTTGTTGAATATATTTTCGGATTTTTTAATATAAGAAAATCAGATGGTATTATTGCTGTCACACAAGAGGTGGCACTTAAGGAAATGGCTCGTTCTAAATGTTCTGGAAAAAAATATATTGTTTATCCTAATGGAATATCATATGACAATATATCTACTGCTTTTAATGATGAACGTAACGAAAATCTTCCAGAATTATTGTTTGTTGCTTCAGAGTTCGCCTCTTGGCATGGCTTAGATCTATTTTGTGATGCGCTTTTAAATTCAAAAATCAAGTGTATTGTTCATATTGTAGGAAAAATTCCAAAAAGTATAGAGCTAAGATTAATTCTTGATAGCCGCTGTAAGGTATATGGTTTGTTGCCTCGTGAAAAAATATCAGAATTAGTTAATCGCGCATGGCTTGGATTGTCTTCATTTGCGCATTTCCGTCTTGGCATGGCGCAGGCATCCACTTTAAAAGTGAGAGAGTATTTGTCTTTAGGACTACCTGTATATGCTACATATAAGGAGTCTTTCCCATCAAATTTTCATTTTTATCGGAATGGCCCTTGTGACTTGAAAGAAATAATTCAGTATTCTTATGAAATGCGTAAGTATTCGAGAACTGAAGTGTCAATGTCTGCAAAGCCTTTTATTGATAAGGTTATACTTCTTGAAGACTTATATAAAAAACTTGAAATAGCTCTGAAGTTAATGTCAAATTGTTGAACTAATTATCTAATTATCTCTTTCAGTTTAAAGTATATGAATAAACAACTACTTGATTTATTGGATTTGGCTAAGAAAAAATTGCTAATGAAAATTAAATCAACCGACATATCTGGATTGCAAATATCAGATTACAATAAAAGATATTTGTTAGATAAAATGTTATCACTTGATTCAGTCATTTCTATATATTCAAACATACTTTATTACTCACTAAAAGATGAAAATGTTGAGCATTTAAATCGTTTTGTTTTTGTTGATTATGGCGGAGGGAGTGGTCTTCTATCTTTACTTGCTGCTCAAGTCGGAGTGGGTATTGTTATTTATACAGACATATATGATGTATCTTGCTCTGATGCAGAGGCTTTATCTGAAGCCCTCGACCTTTCAATTAATCACTTTGTTTGTGGTGATATTTATGAGTTGAAGAGATTTGTTAAAAATAGTGGTATTTACGTCGACGCAATAGCTTCATATGATGTTATTGAACATATTTATGATGTGGAATTGCATTTCAGGGAGTTGTTTACTTTATTAAGTATTAATAGTAAAGTTGTTTATGCTTCAAGTGCTAATATATCAAATCCTCTTATTGAGTCGACGCTTAAGAAAAGACAACGGATAGCGGAATATAATTCTCAAAAGGAAGTGTGGGGAAATAAAAAAAGAGATACGCTTAAGGCATATTTTGAGGCGCGATGTGATATAATAAAAAATATCGCACCTAATATGGATGATAATATAAATAAAGCCCTTGCAGAGAAAACAAGAGGTCTCAATATGAATGATATTGAGAAGTTTGTTCTTGAGTATATCAAGTCAGGAGCTATTATTTACAGAGCCTCCCATGAAACTAATACCTGTGATCCATACACTGGCAACTGGTGTGAACATTTAATGGAATTTAAGTGGTTAGAATCTGTTGTTAAGGCTCCCGGTTTTACTTGTACTATTATTCCTGGTGGTTATTACGCGAAGGGTCGCGGGTATAAGAATATACTTAAACGGGCTGTTAATGAAATTATAAAAATATTCAATTCAAAGGCACTATCTTTATCTCCATATTACCTAATATGTGCTCATAAGTCAATCTCGTCTATGAAATAACGTTATTGGTGTAACGTTTTTATTATACTGAAATTACCTGATGAAAAATACTATTATAAACCGTCATGTCCGGCTTGCCGTTGTTGGTTGTGGAAGAATTGCGGAAAAACATTTCCAGGCAATAAAGCAACATTCAAATGATCTTGAACTTATAGCTGTTTGTGATAATGACAAAGCTGCTCTTGATAATGCTGTCACCTTAACCGGTGCAAACGGCATTTCAGATTACCAGGAGTTATTAAAGATCCAGGAAATCGATTTGATAGTGCTTTGTACTCCGAGCGGACTTCATGCACGTCAGACTATTCAAGCGGCTGATGCTGGCAAGCATGTGATGACTGAAAAGCCTATGGCGACACGCTGGCTGGATGGCGTTCAGATGGTTCGTTCATGTGATAATGCAGGCATACATCTTTTCGTCGTTAAACAGAATCGACGGAATACTACCCTGCAATTACTTAAGCGTACAATCGATGAAAGACGTTTTGGCCGTATCCATATGGTCCATCTTAATGTCTTCTGGTCTCGCCCCCAATCATACTATGATCAGGCGAAATGGAGAGGTACCTGGGAGTTCGATGGAGGAGCATTTATGAATCAGGCCAGTCATTATGTCGATTTGCTGGATTGGCTGATCGGTCCTGTCGATAAAGTTCAGGCAATGACAAGCACAACGAGAAATATTGAAGTTGAAGATACCGGAGTATTGAATGTTCAGTGGCGTAATGGTGCATTGGGCTCTATGAGTGTTACCATGCTTGCCTATCCAAGAAATTTAGAGGGTAGTATTACCATACTTGGCGAAAAAGGGAGTGTGCGTATTGGGGGTGTAGCGGTCAATGATATTCAATTATGGGAATTTGATGAGCCTCGTGATTATGATACTGAGGTTAAGGCTGCTAATTACCAGACCTCATCAGTTTACGGGTACGGTCATCCATTGTATTATAAAAATGTTATTGACGTATTTAGAGGCACAGCAGAACCGGAAACCGATGGCCGCGAAGGCCTGAAGTCCTTGGAACTCATTATTGCGGCTTATTTGTCAGCTCGTGATGGTAAAACTATATCACTCCCTTTGGAGTATTGATTATGTCCTATATCGTACATCCTACGGCAATTATCGATGATGGTGCAGCAATAGGTTTGGGCACAAGAATATGGCATTGGGTGCATATATGTTCAGGAGCACAGATTGGAGAACGTTGTTCGTTTGGACAAAATGTGTTTGTGGGAAATGATGTCGTTATCGGTAGTAATGTTAAAGTACAGAATAATGTCAGCATCTATGATGCTGTCACTATCGAAGATGATGTGTTCTGCGGCCCCAGCATGGTCTTTACAAATGTTTATAATCCTCGATCAGCAGTTTCTCGAAAAGATGAATATCTTCGTACACATGTCAAAAAAGGGGCTACCATAGGAGCAAATGCAACGATAGTCTGCGGAGTTACCCTTGGGGAGTATTGCTTTATAGCGGCTGGAGCAGTTGTGACAAAAGATGTATCTCCTTATGCACTTATGGCTGGTGTCCCCGCTAGGCATATCGGATGGATGAATGAATATGGCGAGAGGGTCGATGAATCGCCAATAAACTTTTCAACTGAATAGAGAAATCAAGTTGCTGTTCATAAGGGGCAAAGCTTTTCGTTGGCGGAACAATATCGCATAGTCGTAGAGCGCTTAAAAAAGAAAGGGGAATAAGGTGAGTGTACATTGAAAATTCTTACCATTGTAGGTGCTCGTCCGCAGTTCATAAAAGCTGCAGCAGTGAGTCGTGCTATCCGGGACTATAATCAAAGGAAATTACAAGATGATGTAAACGAGATTATCGTTCATACCGGTCAGCATTTTGACACAAACATGTCAAAGACTTTTTTCGATCAGCTCGATATTCCTGAGCCTGCGCACAATCTTGGTGTCTCAGGTTTGGGTCACGGTGCTATGACTGGCAGAATGCTAGAGGGCATAGAAATCCTTATTAAGCAGGAACAACCTGATTGGGTGTTAGTGTATGGCGATACCAATTCAACTCTGGCTGGTGCATTGGCTGCATCCAAACTCCATGTTCCTCTCGCTCATGTTGAGGCAGGTCTCCGTTCCTTCAATCTTGCCATGCCTGAAGAAATTAACCGTACTCTAACGGATCGTATATCAACAATTCTATTCTGTCCTACTACAACTGCAATTGATAATCTAAAAGCTGAAGGTTATCCATTTGCTTTACCTGGGAAGCGATTTCAGATTATCAAAAATGTTGGTGACGTGATGTATGATGCCACATTGTATTATCGGCAGATGGCACTCCATAATATAACGCTTGATAGATGGCAGCTGGAGGATAAAGACTATGTCCTCTGTACGTTGCATAGGGCAGAAAACACAGACAATCCAGCCCGACTGGAAAATATTTTTAATGCTTTGCAAGAGATTGCTGAAAATAATACCGTTCTGCTTCCCTTACACCCGCGAACGTATAAATTGATCATCAACTCAGGTATGCAAAGCTGCCTGGATGGCATTAGAGTTATAGAACCCATCCCCTATCTTGAAATGCAAAGACTTGAAATGGGTGCAAAAGTTATTCTTACGGATTCTGGTGGAATCCAGAAAGAGGCTTTTTTTCATGCTGTTCCTTGCATAACCTTAAGAGATGAAACAGAATGGATAGAAACAGTGAAATCGGGATGGAATACTGTTGTTAGTGCAGACAAGCATTCAATTATTGATGCTTTTGATAAAACAAAAAAACCACTAAAAACAGATGAACAACCATATGGGAATGGTGATGCAGCAAATATTATTCTTGAAACATTGTTGTGAGTAAATAGCAAAAATTTTGATAAAATAAGTCCGTTTTATTTATTTTGAAATTCATTATTTAATGTGTGGTATATTTGGCGCTTTTTGGGAAGAAAAACCAAATGATTTTGATGATCGTTTGGGTGATAGTATCAATGCTCTGAAACATAGAGGCCCGGATGATTATGGTATTGAAACAATAAATATTGACGATGGTTTATTGGCTTTAGGTCATACTCGTCTTTCTATTATAGATTTATCTTCAGCCGGTCATCAACCGATGTGCTCTGTCGATGGTCGCTATACAGTCGTTTTTAATGGCGAAATATATAATTATAAAGAATTAAGAGAGCAGTTTAAAGAATATGGATTTGAATTTCATACCGAATCAGATACAGAGGTATTAATTACAGCATGGAGTATATGGGGTCAAGGTTGCCTTAACAGGCTTATTGGGATGTTTTCATTTGCTATCTATGACAATAAAGATAAATCATTGACTCTTGTAAGAGATGCATTTGGTATAAAGCCCCTTTTTTATAATTATAACGGTAGAAGTATATTTTTTGCATCTGAAGAGTCAGCTCTCGTTGAACTTGCAAATAAATCTAAAGTTCTTAATCTTCAGCGCGTATATGATTATCTGATTTATGGCATTCAGGATACCGGAATAAACACTTTTGTGAAGGATATTTATCATGTCCCGCCATCACACATGGTGTGTTTTGATCTGAATAATCCTGCTGAATATAAAATATCAAAGTGGTGGAAGCCGAGTATCGAACAAACATCCACACTTACTTTTAATCAAGCCGCTGAAAAACTAAGAGAAATATTTCTTCAAAGTGTAAAGCTTCATCTTCGCAGTGATGTGCCGTTTGGTGTCGCCTTGTCAGGAGGAATAGATTCTTCTGCACTGGTGTGTGCGATAAGGTATTTAGAACCGGAAATACCTATTCACACTTTTTCATTTATTGCTCAACATGATGCAATATCTGAGGAGCCATGGGTTGATTTAGTAAATAAACATGTAAATGCAATAGAACACAAGATTTCTATTGGTGAAGATGATCTTTCTGGTGAGTTAATGGATTTAGTTAAGACACAAGGTGAGCCATTCGGAAGTACGAGTATTTATGCACAATATAAAGTATTTCAAGAGGCAAGAAAGAATAACATAACAGTAATGATAGAAGGACAGGGGGCAGATGAATTACTTGCTGGATATCATGGATATGCTGGTCCTCGCATGCTCAGTTTGTTTGAGGGAAGAGAATTAGGAGTAATGCTACGATTTGCTGCCCTTTGGAAAAAATGGCCAGGCAGAGATGGTCAGTCGGCCTGGCGATCATTAATTGGTCAGCTGATTCCAAGCCAAATTATATACAGACTTGGATTGATGCTTATCGGGAGAGACAAAACACCCTTATGGTTTAAATCAAATGCATACGCTGATGCTGGGGTGTCATTTTTATCTTCACGATCAGAGCAGAATGACAATGCAAAAAGAAGAAGAGTTATGGAAGCTCTTTATTCAGCTGTTACGGAAGGAACACTGCCAACTCTTTTGCGTTATGGTGATCGTAATGCAATGAGATTTTCTATTGAAAACAGGGTTCCATTTTTGACGTTACCAATAGCCGAATATATTTTTTCACTTCCTGAATCTTATTTGATTTCAGAAAGTGGAGAAACAAAGTCAATTTTTCGCGCTGCAATGCGAGGTATTGTGCCTGATGCTGTTTTGGATAGAAAGGATAAAATTGGTTTTGAAACACCTATGGGTCGATGGTTGTCACCATTAAAAAACACTATTAACGCGTTGATCTCTTCCTCTGATATATACGACAAAAACGAATTGCAGACAGAAATAAGTATGGCAATAAAAGATCAGAGTAAAATGACGCCACAGCTTTGGAGAATAATCAATTTGTTATTGTGGGGTAGAGTTAATAAATTATCAATATAAATATTTACTTGTTATATATTATAATTATTTGCGCGTCGTGAGGGTTACAATAATATGAGTATGGATATTTTAAAGTGAAAGTTTTGTATTTGACATATGATGGGCTTCTGGATCCCTTGGGAGCCAGCCAGATCCTGCCTTATATTAAAAATATCGCTTTAATTCAAGACAAAGTGACGGTATTGAGTTTTGAGAAAATTGATAAATATATTAAAGGGGCAGATAAAAAAAAGGCGGAATTAATATCAGCTAACATTAAATGGTTTCCACTTAGTTTTACTTCAAAATATGGGTTATTTGGGAAATTATGGGATCTTATAAAGATGTACCTATTTGGGTTATACTTAGCACTAAAATATAAGGTTGATATAGTTCATGCGCGAAGTCATGGCGCAGGACAGGTTGGCTTGCTGATTAAAAGACTTTATGGAATAAAACTTATATTTGATTTTCGCGGATTATGGGCAGATGAAAGAGTTGATAAAGGTGGATGGGACCTTTCAAAAATCATCGATAGATTACAATATTTGTATTATAAAAGGGTGGAAAAAAAGCTGCTCAATAAAGCGGATCAAATTATAGTATTAACAGAAGCGGTAGTTCCTGAAATAAATATAATTCGTGGTTCATCAGTTGAAAATCTAACAGTCATTCCTTGTTGTGCTGATTTTAATCATTTTCAATTGGTTACTGCTGATAGCCGTATGCGAGCGAGGGATAAAATGTCTATCCCTCTCAATTCATGTGTAGTTGGGTATCTTGGTTCACTTGGTTCGATGTACTTGGTGGAGAAATATTTTCGCTTATTTCAACTTGCAGCAGAAATTCGTGATGATATGTTTGCTGTTGTTATAACACAGGATATAAAATATTTTGAGAAACTTAAAATTAAATATTTGCCACCAAAGCTTGGTTCAAGAATATTAGTGCGTTTTGCGCAACGTGATGAAGTTCCTGAACTACTGTCGACGATTGATATACTTGTAAGTTTTATAAAGCCATCCTACGCAAGAATTGGTTCATCACCAACTAAGATGATTGAAAGTTTTGCCTCTGGAATTCCAGTTATTAGTAACGAAGGAATAGGCGACGTATCAAAACAAATTAACTTACTTAAGGGAGGAATAATACTCTCCAATACTACTGATGCTGAGCTCATTGATGTTATAGGGAAATTTGATTTAATAAGGGATATGGGAGGGGATAAATTAAGATTAAAGGCAAGGAAAATATTAGGCTTGGAATATGCTAATAAACAATATGAAAAGGTATATTCCAGTTTATAGTGAGTTAGCAATATTATTTGCATATATGTTATATATAACTAGCAGATTTTAGATATGTTAAATATTCTTGTTCCCATGGCAGGTTTAGGGTCACGTTTTACAAAAGAAGGATATACGAAACCAAAACCGCTGATAGATGTGAAAAATAAGTCTATGATTCAAATTGTTATCGAAAATCTTAGGCCTAAATGTCTACATAAATTTATTTTTATTTGTCAAAAAGTACATGATGAAACTTATGCTATATCTCAGGTATTGAATGATTTGGCGCATGGTTCAGAAGTGATTTTGATAAATGGGCTTACTGAAGGTGCCGCATGCACGGTATTAAAAGCAAGAGACTATATCAATAACGATGATCAACTAATGATTGCAAATTCAGATCAATATGTTGACATAGATATTAATAGTTATTTGGAATATGGTTTGAATCAAAATTATGATGGTCTTATTATGACGATGTATGCGAGTGATCCAAAATGGTCATACGCTATGATGGGTGAAGATGGGTTTGCTAAAAAGGTAGTTGAAAAAGAGGTGGTATCAAATGAAGCAACAGTCGGAATATATAATTTCAGAAATGGTAAAGATTTTGTTGAAGCTGCTGAAAAAATGATTTCACTTGATATCAGAGTTAATAATGAGTTTTATGTGGCCCCGGTTTATAATATGTTGATTGATAAGAAAGCTAAAATTGGAGTGTATAACATTGGTAGGGTTGGCAATGGAATGTACGGTCTTGGTACTCCTGCCGATCTGGAATATTTTTTAAAGCACCCAGTTTCAACCAGGTTTTAGTAAAATGAAGATATTATCCCATCGAGGTTACTGGATTTCAGAAAAAGAAAAAAATACAAAAAAAGCTTTTCTTCGATCATTCTGTCTTGGTTTCGGCACCGAGACGGATGTAAGGGACTGTAATGGAAATCTTGTTATTTCACACGATCCGCCAACTGGCACAGAAATGAAATTCAGAGAATTTCTGTTGTTATGCCCGGACGGTATAACTCTCGCACTCAATATTAAGGCAGATGGTCTTGCGGAAAAAATCAAAGCGGATTTATCCCTTTTTCCGCTAATTGACTGGTTTGTTTTTGATATGTCTATTCCTGATATGAGGGGGTATATCAATGACGATAATTCCGTATTCGCTCGCATGAGTGAAGTGGAATCGGTTCCTCCGTGGATCGAGAAATGTGAAGGAGTATGGCTTGATGCATTTGAAGACATATGGTATGATGTGAAAACTATTGATGGTCTTTTAAGGATGGGGAAAAAAGTTTGTATTGTGTCGTCAGAATTGCATAAACGGGATTATTTTAATTTATGGGATATGTTAAAGAATAGCCCTGAATTTATTAACAGTAATAAGACCTATTTATGCACTGATTATCCTGAAAAAGCAAAGTTATATTTTGGAGTATAGCAATGATAAAAGCTGTGATATTTGATATGGATGGTGTTCTTGTAGATGCTAAAGAGTGGCACTATCAAGCACTTAATAAAGCATTAGGGTTGTTTGGTCTTGAAATATCAAGATATGATCATTTGACAACTTTCGATGGATTGCCTACAAAAATAAAACTTGATATGTTGAGTGTAGTTAGTGGTTTACCCACCAAACTCCATCCATTTATCAATGAAATGAAGCAACAATACACAATGGATTTGGTTTATCAGTATTGTAAGCCGGTGTTCGTGCATCAATATGCATTATCTAATTTAAAGTTACTTGGATATAGCCTTGCCGTTGCATCAAATTCAATTCGAAATACCGTTGAAGTAATGATGCAAAAAGCAGATCTGCTTCAGTATCTCGATTTAATATTGTCTAACCAGGATGTCGTGAATGGTAAACCATCTCCAGAAATTTATATAACAGCAATAAATAAGATTGGAATATTACCTGATGAGGCTCTTGTTGTTGAAGACAATGAAAATGGTATCAAAGCAGCCTTGGCCTCAGGTGCACATTTGTTAAAAGTAGATAAAATTGAAGATGTTACGCTGGATTCAATTTTGAGTACTATAGACAAGGTAAATAAAGGATTGTTAACATGAATGTTTTGATTTTAGCTGCAGGATTACCAGCATTTCAGGTTGGTGGTGAAAAATTCCCACTCTTTCTTACTGAAATTGAAGGGACAATTCTATTGCAAAAAATAGCTGATCAATGTAAGGGGAAAAAGCCTGTAAAATTAACATTTGTATTCAATCGTCAAGATGTTTCAAAATATTATCTTCAAGACATATGCAAGATGATTGATTTAAATGCAAATGTTGTCTCGATGGAAGGAACATCCCAAGGAGCTGCGTGCACTGCTCTTTATAGTGTTATTGATTTTGAACAGTCTGAAAGTTTACTGATTGTAAATGCCAATCAGTTTATTGACCTTAATCTAAGCGACGAAATTCTATATTTCGAAAATAGCGATGTTGATGCTGGACTCTTTGTTTTTGACTCAACTCACCCGCGATATTCATACGTTAGAATAAATGAACAACATTTAGTGATTGAAGCAGCAGAAAAACGTCCCATAAGTCGTCTTGCAAATACAGGCATTTTTTGGTTTAAAAAAACAAGCGATTTTGTTTATGCCGTAGAGCAGTTGATAAGAAAAAATGCATCTGTTGACGATATATTCTATGTTACCCCTTCATTGAATGAACTTGTTTTGATTTCCAAGAAAATACTTGTAAAAGAAATTGATAGAGCAGCTTATCATCCTTTAAAAACAGAAAAACAATTGAATGAATTCGAACAATCAATGGAGCAAAAAGCTTGAAGTCATATAACATATCTGATATGGTTAAAGGCTGGTTTATTGGGAATTTCTCCCCAACAGTCTTTGGAACTGATACTTTTGAGGTAGGACTAAAAACTTATAAATCCGGAGACGTTGAGCAGGCACACTTTCATAAGATAGCAATTGAAATAACTCTTGTTGCAAGTGGTAAAGTAATAATGTGTAACAAAGAGTGGGTTGCGGGTAGCATAATTGTTCTTTCCCCTGGGGAAGTCACTGATTTTATTGCTCTTGAAGATACTCAGACTTTAGTGATAAAAGTCCCATCCATTGCAAATGATAAATATATTGTATGACACGTATTGATTTTATTTGCAAATGAAAAAAATAATTCTTTACAATCCACATATTGATGACTTTCTCGGTGAACCTCCTCATTTTCGTCTGCTTAGAAGACGTCCGTTAAAAAAATATGGTTTTTTAATAGATGCGATTATAAAAGAACAGGGCCAACTTTTAGTTGTTATAGATGGAACATTATCCTGCTTTATTTCGCCCCATTATTTTAAATTAATCCCAAAATATATAAGGCTTTTAATATCTTTACTTGAATATTATATTTGGGTTAAAATAAATAAATTACAAAAAGTTAAATTAATCTCTTCTAATAACAATGATTTTAAAAGTCATATATTAATAGCTTTCTCTTATAAAGCTGCGACTGGTAATTTCAAATTAAGGCGAGCATTTCTTAATAAATTTAGTGCCGTCTATTTCCATCTTAGTCATTATTTTGTTTCTACAAGTGAAAAATCTGATAATTTAAAAACAATTTCAAATGTCTGGTTAGCCGGTGATTCAGATTTATCAGATAATGACTATTATAATGCATATTTTCATTGGTATAAAAATGATTTTATTACACTTCCATTCGCAGTTAAGTCGAGATTTGTTAATAGAACCCCCTTTTCATCCAGAGAATCACGTTGTGTTGCAACCGGCAGCGTTCATACGCTTTCTAAGGAACGCCCTGTACAAGCTTATTATGATTATAAAACGCAAACAGGACTCGATACATACCATCCATTGCGTAAAGAGATTTATGAAAATAGTGAAAATATATCGAAAAATATTGAGTGTTTGGTTACCCCCTATCGTACTTATATTCCCACCTCTTTATTTAATGATTGGGTTAGCCATTTCTTCGTTTCGCAAAAGAAGTATCTCTCAATGGATATTGTAGAGATATACAATAAATATAAATTTGCTGTAGTAGGAGAAGAGGCATCCGGCTTTCCCGCATTAGGTATGTTTGAGGCTATGGCATGTGGTTGTGTTGTATTTGCGGACCCAAGAAGGTTGGCTGGTCTTGATTTAGTAGCAGGTACTCATTATATCCAGTATGATGGTTCATTAAAAGGCCTGCTTTCTTCCCTTTCTTTGGCTAATAATAATCAGGATATTTCATCAATCAGTTTAGTAGGCGAGCAGATAGTACAATTGTTATTTTCCGAAAATAATGTTGGCCTGTCCTGGATTAATAAAATCCAATCTTATTCAAAATAATCTATATAAAAATATATTCGTCCATGCCATTACATATTTTGAGTTGTTCGATATCTATTGTAAAGATTAAAATAATTAATCAGCTACAGAGGCTTACTCTATGTGTGGACTGACTGGATTCTGGTCACCTGGGACTCATATGGATATATCATCCATTGTACAGTCAATGAATCAAACTCTTGTCCATAGAGGCCCCGATACTGGTTCAGTCTGGTTAGATGTATCAACAGGTGTTGCGTTTGGGCATAGACGATTAGCTGTTCTGGAGTTATCTGAAAATGGAGCTCAGCCAATGCACTCATCATGTGGGAGGTATGTACTGGTTTTCAATGGTGAGATATACAATCACCTATCTCTTCGTGCCAAATTATCGGGTGACGGTATTGTTCTGAACTGGCGTGGTCATTCTGATACAGAAACATTGCTTCAATGCATCGCGCTTTGGGGTGTGCAGCTTACTCTTCAGCGCTGTGTCGGCATGTTTGCCATTGCATTATGGGACAAACAGGAACATCAAATTACCATTGCTCGTGATCGGTTTGGAGAAAAACCTCTTTATTATGGCTGGATAGGCAGTGGCAGTGAACAGACATTTGCTTTTAGTTCTGAAATAAAGGCATTACGTGCTCATCCCTGTTTTGATAACCCTATAAATCGTGGTGCTCTTGCTCTATATTTTCAGCATTGCGTTGTTCCTGCTCCATATTCGATTTTTGAGAATATTTACAAGCTGCTTCCTGGGACTATACTGACTTTATGTGCAGATGATCATGCTAAACGAACTGTTCATACAGGACCATACTGGACGATAAGCGAAGTTGTTCGTCGGGGTTTGGCCGATCCGGTTTGTAGCGAAAGCGAAACTGTTTCGCTTCTTGATGTGGCGCTTAGAGAATCTGTAGCACTCCAGGCTGAAGCGGACGTGCCTTTGGGTGCTTTTTTGTCAGGAGGCGTTGACTCCTCTATAATTGTTGCAATGATGCAGGTGCAGTCTGCTCGCCCGGTACAAACCTTTACCGTAGGATTTGACGAAGCTGGATTTGATGAGTCACCCCATGCATTGGCCGTTGCTCGGCATATTGGTACTGATCACCATGAAATTCGAGTTACTTCTGAGGATGCTCAAGCAGTCATTCCTCTTCTTCCCTGTTTATACGATGAACCATTTTCGGATAGTTCACAAATACCTACTTTTTTGGTCTGCCGGGCAGCGCGTCAAAATGTTACTGTTGCTCTTTCGGGTGATGCTGGTGATGAACTCTTTGGTGGTTATAACCGATATTTCTGGGCAGGAAATATCTGGAATAAAATTGCATGGCTTCCTCCAGCTTTGCGGCAGGTTTTAGGCAAGAGTATACAACAGGTTCCAATTGAGGCCTGGGATCAACTTGGATGTAAGATTCCGGGTACCTATGGTGTTGCAAGGCTTGGTGACAAAGCTCATAAATTGGCATATAGAATGAAAACGGTCAAGAGTCTGGATGACCTCTATAAAAGCCTTGTGACCGAATGGCCTGCGAATATGGAAATTGTTAAGGGTGACAATCATCTCGCTTCCCAGTTGGATAACCATGAACTCGTTGCAGGTCTCAGTGATGCGGAACATCGCATGATGCTGTGGGATACTCTTACCTATCTTCCGGATGATATTTTGACAAAAGTTGACCGCGCTGCTATGGGTGTAAGCCTCGAAACCCGAGTTCCTTTTCTTGACCATCGCGTTGCAGAACTGGCATGGAGATTACCACTTAATATGAAGATCAGGGATGGAGTAGGTAAATGGGCACTCCGGCAAGTTCTATACAAATATGTGCCGAAAGAGCTGATTGAACGCCCGAAAGCAGGGTTCAGTATACCTGTTGGGCAGTGGCTTCGTGGTCCATTGCGTGATTGGGCAGAAGCATTGCTGGATGAAAGGCGGCTTGAGCAAGAGGGGTACTTGAAGTCTGCCCCCATCCGTGAAATATGGAGTCAGCATTTGAGCGGTCGGCATGACTGGACAGTGCGACTTTGGATAGTTCTTATGTTTCAGGCTTGGCTTGAGGAGAACCGATGACGGTATACTGGCTTATGTTGCTCGTCCCTATGCTTGCAGGTATAAGCCCCTGGATAGCTAAAGGTGCTTTACCAAAGCTCCAGTGGTTTCTGTATGGAGCATTGCTGATACTTATTATCGGCTTGCGACATGAAGTCGGTGGGGATTGGGAGTCCTATATAGAAAATTTTACGGAACTTAGAGGTATAAGTTTTTCGCAAGCATTTCAAGTACATAGAGTTGTGGACGACCTTGGTTTTGGTCTCGTTTACTGGTTTTCTTTAAACTATCTTAACGGGATTTATGCCACTAATCTGTTTTGTGCGGTTATATTTGTTGCAGGTCTGCTTAGGGTGTGCAAAAATATGCCTCTTCCATGGCTCGCACTTGCAGTGGCAATACCTTATCTGGTTATTGTCGTTGCAGCAGGTTACACACGGCAGGCTGCAGCTATCGGGTTCATCATGTGGGGACTGATTGATCTCATGAACGGCAAGCAAGTCAAGTTCTATATAATGGTGATTTTTGGTGTTCTTTTTCATAAAACGGCACTGTTTATGCTTCCTATAGGATTTCTCTATGCTAATTCCATGAGGAATTTTAAAAATCTCATTCTGTTTACGCTGTTTTTTGGGCTTGCCTTTGCTGCATTTCTGGCGGAGCATATTGCACGATTGGCCTTTTATTATATTCAAGATACTCAGATGCAGTCGTCCGGCGCTTTGATCAGGGTTGCGATGAATGTCGCTTCATCGATAGTTTTTCTTTATTTCAGAAAGCGTTGGTCTGAACTGTATAGCGATTCTGGATTGTGGATGATCTTTAGCGTTACCAGCCTTATAATGCTTCCACTCGTTTTGGTCAGTTCAACATTTGTTGACCGAATGGCCCTCTATTTGCTGCCAATGCAAATTGTTATCCTGTCAAGAGTACCGATATTGATTACAAGTACTTATAATCGAACCTTGATCATACTTTGCTTCTTGTTCCTTTATAGTGGTGTGCTATTTGTCTGGCTAAATTTTGGGCAATTCTCAAGCCATTGGTTGCCGTATCAAAACCTTCTCTTCAAGTGATATTATATAAAAAGAACAACCGATGAAGTGGTTTGATATAAAGAGTGAAACGGCAAATGGAGTTGAGCAGGTCGATTCTGAATCATACTCTAAAATCAAGACAATACTGCGCGATTCGGATTCCTTTTATCTCTTCATATAATGATGATCTCCGTGTTTACAGATTAACTATTCAATAAGGTCTTTTTGGGGATCTACTACTTTTTTTCTGGCCACAGTTTTCCTCATTTTGCAATGATAAGAAACTATGACCGTTTACACGCTTTTTTTTACAGACTCAATAAATGTCAAACAAAGATGTTATAATCATCTCCTCCATCGATTGGTCTACGCACTGGCAGATGCATCATCAGTTGGCTATCTCCTTGGTGGAGACTGGTCATCGCGTACTTTTCATTGAGAATACCGGTGTCAGAACACCGCAACTCAAAGATATAGGTCGAATCCGTGACCGTATTCGCAACAGGTTGTCTTCAGAGCATGGCTTTCGTCAAATTAATGATGGTCTTTACCTTTATTCACCTCTCTTTATACCGCTCCCATACTCAAGAGTCGCAAATCTCTTAAATATCATTTCGCTTTCACTCTCCATAAAAAGATGGATGCGTTTTTTGCGATTCTCTGATCCAGTAGTGCTCTCTTTTCTTCCTACGCCACTTGCACAAGGTCTTATTGATAAGCTCAATCCCTCTTTAACTATTTATTACTGTGCCAATCACATGGCCGGCGCATCAAAAGCAACGGCAGCGCTTAGGGTGTGGGAGGATAAATTCTTTTCCACTGCAGATCTTGTTTTTACCATTTCAGAAGCGATAACAGAGCGCGCGAATTCATTTTCCCGTTTTGTTTACTCGTTTCCCGCAGGGGTAGAGATGGGTAAATTTGAGGCATCAGGCTTGAACATGGTTCGCCCTGATGATATTGCGAGTTTGAAAACACCTCTTATTGGCTACGTGGGTGCTCTCAGCGATGTTTTTGATCAACAACAGATTGTAGAATTGTCGAAAGCATTGTCAACTGCGACTATCGTGCTGGTTGGTCCAGAATATACAGACCTCTCGATTCTTAAAGACGTATCGAATATTGTGCTTCTTGGTGAGCGACCCCACAACCAAATTCCTGCGTATATCAACAGTTTTGATGTTGCCCTTATTCCTTATGTCGTCAATGAATTCACTGACAGCGTCTACTCCTGCAAGCTCAACGAATATCTTGCGATGGGAGTCCCTGTCGTCTCTTCTAACATGCGTGAAGTCCGTGGGTTTTCCGAAAAGTTTCCCGATACGGTACTTATAGGTAAAGATAGTGCTGATTTTATAGCAAAAGTCCAGCAGGTGCTTGATAACCATGAGTTCCGTTCATCATTCATGACCGAAAAGCGTATCAACGCAGCCAGAGAAAATACCTGGGAAAAGCGCTTTACCGGGATTAAGAAGGTCATAGAGCGGCATCTTCTCTTAAAGGAACAGCAGCCAGTCTCCTGGAAAGAAAGTTTGGCCAGATACTACAAACGCTCTCGTACCCGATGGGCTATATCCTCGGCAACGATTTGTGCACTTTATTTGCTTCTTTTTACGACCCCTATCGTATGGTTTTTTGGCGATCAACTTGTTGTCCGTCACTGGCCCCGTCAAACAGACGCTATCGTGGTTTTCAGTGGTAATGGCGAAACATCCTACCGGAACGACAGTTATCAGCGCAGGGCTCTGGATGCAGTGCATTTCTACAAGCAGGGATATGCCCCCAGTATTTTTCTCTCTTCAGGCAGAGATCAGGATATCTCAGAAGTTGAAGTTATCAAACTCTACCTTGAAGATAAGGGAGTAGCACCCTCAGCTATCCATATCCTTCATAGATATCCAAAAAGTACAGCCGAGAACGTTCAGTTGGTCACTCAGCAGTTAAGGCAGCAAGGCGCACACTCCATCCTCTTTTTGACATCCCCATACCATGGTCGCCGTGCACTCTGGACATGGCGAAAACAAGCCCCTGATATTCTTGTGCTCACTCCTGCTGTTGTTGATACTCCATCGGTTGATCCACAGTGGAGTGCCAGTTTTGATCAGATTCGTATTATTACCTATGAATATGTGGCGATTGCATACAATTGGATGCAAGGTCGATTGTGAGATAACTATTTGAAAGTTATGAAGATTGAAAATCTTCATGACGGATACAAATTTATCCGTCCTCTCTTGGACTGATCAGGCAGAAAATCAGACTTGAGAGATTCTTGGCAGTTTTTTCATCTATCCCCACTTTTGCGACGGCGATTCCCTTTGTTGTTTCGGCGTTGCATAAAATTAATAACCTCCTGACCTGTTGAACAGTTACAATCCAAACCTCACTTTTTTTCTAAAGTTAGTGGTTTTTATGAGTTAATTCCCTTTCGGGAAAATCGGGAATTATAGTTGTCGTCAGGCGGGAATTTCTTCAGTCGCTAATCAGCTACTGGTAATATCTGTGAGTTGCGGACAAAATAGAAACTTATTTACGTATAAAAATCATTTGACAAATATTGTCGTTTAATGCAGGATTGTAAAGATAGTATTCTTTCCATGCTGCAGTGTCCGTCATGTGCATGTCCGGTACACGAAGAGGCTGGAAAGCTTGTTTGTTCTGTATGTCTGAAAAGATATCCCCAATATGCATCAACTGCAGATTTTGTTGAGCTGCGGCAGGAAGATGACATTGCAAAAAAGGCATTGGTAACTTGGGGTGAGAACCTTCATCACGCATCATGTGATGAAGGCGGGCATTCAGGGCATTTTTCCCAATTTGAAGATGTCTTCAACTCTGGCTTTTCCTTTGAGGAAGGTTCACTGGTTCTTGAGATTGGTTGTGGTGCAGGTGAAGATGCTGTTAAGCTTGCAAAATCTCGGGGAGATCTTGAAATCCTTGCGATGGATATCGGCGAGAATGTAAAGGTACTTGCAGAAAAGCACAGGGCTTGCGGCAATCTGCATTTTATTCGGGCCGATGCCAGGGTATTGCCAATTCGCTCATCACAGTTTGATTATATTGTTTCTTTCGGGGTGTTTCACCACACGGATGATCCAGACAAGTGCGTTAAAGAGGCTTTTAGGGTACTAAAAACAGGAGGGGTTACCTTTATCTATCTTTACAAGAACCATGAAGACAATCTTTTTAAACTGGCCGGCGTTATTGCAGAAGCCTTGTTGATGAAGATCATCAAATGTATGCCGCACAGGATGGCGAAGTCTTTTTCTCATCTTCTCGCATGGCCCTGCCTTCTCTTTTTTTCTTGGCCGGCATGGATTATGAAAAAAATTCCCCCTTTTCAAAGAATTGGAAATGCTATGCCGTTGCATTGGGGGACATCTCCGGGTTCAATTTATCCTGATATGGAAGACCGTTTGCTTGCACCGGTTAATCATCGGTATTCATATCAAAAATTTTTACAGTTGTTCCGAAATGCAGGGTTTACAGAAATTAAGGTAGTAACCGGTTCCGGAGGTCATTATGCCCGGGCATACAAGGGTGTATGATTGCGCAGAAATATATTTTCTGTAGAAATGATTAGCTGGTATTGAGTATGGGCTCTCCGATAATTTGAAGTCGTGGAATGTTCATCAAAAAATGATCATTGAGAACATTTAGACAAATTTATCACTTAAGTCTTTGGAGTCTGAAAGCACACTTTTGGTTACAGTCAGCATCTTCAGCAAACTTGGCCCATTCTTGCATATTGAGTTTTTCAGTATGCCGTTGGTGGTCAATGCAATATTTCACGCCTTGGTGAAGAGCAGAGTGTTGTGGCTTTAACCCCTTACATCAAGCTTGATAACAACTCTTTGGTGTACCCTAAATTTTTTGGCAAATACTCTTTAGGGAGTAAGGTCTACATCTATAACAGTTTAGCAAATACAGTGTCGCCGATAGCATTCGGAGCAATACCCCAGCTCCTTGCAACTCGCCTAAGAGAGATTCGCAACTTGATTCAATTTGCCAAAGGGAGCTGGATTGAATCGAGTATTGTCGCATTGAGTCCAAGGCTTGTTTATCTGTTTAGATGAATTATTGTTTATTTATAGTACCTTATTCTTGTTTAAGTAACTACTACTAAAGAAAAGATTAGTTATGCGATGTGTTTATTTGGGTAATGTATGAAAATAGGCTGTGTTTATACTGTTGAGACTTATGTAAGTGTTACTCATCCATTGCATGCCGCTCACCAAATGCCTTTTGGGTTGGGAATGATAATAACTGTTCTCGAAAAAGCTGGGTATGATGTTGAGCTTTTTGTGAATACACCAGACACCCCTCTTGATGATTATATAGGAAAATACGTTAAAGATAATTGTCCCTCTCTGTTTTGTTTTACAGCAGTATCTACGCAATATGAACATGTAAAAAAAGTCGCGAAATATGTACATAACATAGATGAAAATATTGTTTGCGTATTGGGAGGGCATCATGTATCTCTAAATGCTGAAAATGTTCTTGCAGATAGAGTATTCGATGTCATCTGTATAGGTGAAGGGGAATATGCAATTGTTTCGCTTGTCGAGAATCTAGTACGTAATAAAAAATGGAAATACGATTTACAAAACCTGATATTTCAGAATCGAATGACAGGTGAGATATATAGGAATCCCACAGCAAAATATAATTATGAACTTGATGATTTGCCTTTCATTAATCGAAAAATATGGGATAAGTGGATTAAACATCCGGATGAATATCCAGCCGTTTTACTTGGTCGAGGTTGCCCATTCAAGTGCACTTATTGCTCAAACCATTCCCTTGCTAAACTCGCCAATGGGAGGTATGTGAGATTTAGGTCTCCAATAAATATTATCAGTGAATTAAAAAATATTACAATCGCATACCCTGGAGTTGAGAGAGTATTCCTGGAAGTAGAGACATTTGGTGCAAATCTGAAAAATGCATATCAGTTATTTGATGAAATTGCTAAATATAATAATACGAGATCAAGACCATTGATTTTTGCTGTGAATCTGGCATTAACGTCAAATATTATTAATAGTCCCAGCCAAGTTGATGAGCTGTTGAAAAAGTTAAGTATTGCCCATATTAAGACTATTAATATTGGATTGGAAAGTGGGTCTGAGCGTGTTAGAAAAGCTATACTTAATAGACCAAATTATTCTAATGAAAGTTTGATTTCGTTTTGTTATAAGGCCAAAAAAATTGGCATTCAAATTTATTACTTTGTGATGATTGGTATTCCTGGAGAGACTATTGATGATTATATGGAGACTATAAGAGTTGCTCGTAAATCACAGCCGGATACCTGTATGATCTCTATTTTTTATCCTTACCCTGGAACGAAATTAGCGGAAACAGCAAAAGTGATGGGACTTCTGCAATCAGACTTCTTGTCATCTGTTGGGGAGAGATGTACAGCTAAAATCAGTCTTGACGGGTTCTCACGGTCACGAATTAGGTATGAATATGTTGTGTTTTGGTGGCGGGTCTATATTGGATATTGGCCGTTATCAAAAATATTGGTAAATATGTCCGCTTCTTTGTTAAGGGGATATCCACGCTTATACTCTTTCTTTTTATTTCTCAGAGATAAGAATTCGCATATTATGTGGTTTGTTAATCGTTTTAATGCAATAAGTCATAAGAGTAATAAATAATGCATAAAAAAATTTCTGAATTGCATAATTTTATAAAAATAAGCAGAAAATATTTATAACAATCCATACTACGTTGCAACTTGTTAATTTTCGTAGCGGTTTAATTTTAAGGCTTGTTGAAAGTGGTTATGACGTTATAGTCGTCTCTCTTGCGGATGAGTATAAAACACTGCTTAAACTTCTCGGGTGCCGTTATACACCTCTGGTCATGGATAACAAGGTGACACATTCCGTTCGCGATTTTCAACATGTGCTTTGTTATCTTAAGCTCTTTCTTCGTAAGAGGCTATTCGGAATATGTCTAAAACAGTTCAGCAAATACGTTGTCGCCGATAGCATTAGGAACACTGCCGCAGCTCCTTGCAAATCGCCCAAGAGTGGTTCGCCACTAGGTTCAGCTGGCTAAAGGGACGTGCGTGGAGTCAAGCATAGCGTTTTTGAGTCCAAGGCTTGTTTATTTTTTTCAGTGATGGTAATTTCTTTAGCTCGTTAATAATACATGATATTTACTCGTGGATAGTAAAAGCCATCAATACTTGTGAAACAACATTTGAATTGTTTAGGGATTGTATTGTGCAAGTTTAGGTGCTTTTTTGGTTTGGCGTTATCTTGGAGTAATTAAGGTATCTTGCATCGTTGCGTTGCTCTGGTTGAAAAAAGCTTCTGCCTCTTCTTTTTGCGTTTGTTCCAAGGTCACATAACCTATTGATGCCATGAGCGACGAGCCCACTCCCGATTCCATCCAATCCAAAGCCATACTCTGTCGCAATTTGCACAGCATCGAAGTCGAAGCACTCAGTCTTCAGCCATAAGCCTTAAACACTTTTTTTCATTTGGTTTCCCTTGCCGATTGCCAATTGCCCACTGCCAACTATCTTCTCTGCGCTCAGCACTTTCTTTCGTAACTCATCACTTTCCAACCATGACGAGCGCTAAAGATAATACAGCAAATCAGCGTAACGCAGAGAGTTCCACAGGCCCCCAAACAGACGAAGGCAAAAGGCGCTCCGCTATGAACGCCATGCGGCACGGCCTCACAACATCGATCGAAACCTCCCTCTGGGCCCCTCACCTCCAACCGCTCCAGGCACTTTTCGAGTCCGATGGCTTGAGTCAGCCAGAAGCTAGAGGCCTTGCACTATGCATTCTCAACAACGAGCGCAACGTCCAACACCAACGCAAACTCCATCACGCCCTCAGGCACCTCAGGCGCGCAGCCAAACAGTTGAGCACACCGGAGTATAGTGTACCACCTCTACCGGAGAATAGTGTGCCAGCGATTCCGGAGCAATATGTACCACCCGTACCGGAGTAAAGTGTACCAGGTATTCCGGGTGAAAGTGTACCACCCC
>Ga0209083_1000534_pt1 | contig 55189 bp, 42 predicted proteins | sample AM7aDNAmetaG_FD_184132 | JGI IMG/M metagenome (GOLD analysis project Ga0209083, IMG submission 184132) | Freshwater microbial communities from Finland to study Microbial Dark Matter (Phase II) - AM7a DNA metaG (SPAdes) (version 3) | ecosystem: Environmental > Aquatic > Freshwater > Lake ...
ACCACCAGCTCCACCCCCATTCCCACCAGTTGTAGTACAAGTTGGTGGATTTGTAGCTTTATTTAAACACTTACCAGCAATAGTTGTACAAAGTTCAGGATTATCAGCACCATTCAAGCATTTAGCACCACCAGCTCCACCCCCATTCCCACCAGTTGTAGTACAAGTTGGTGGATTTGTAGCTTTATTTAAACACTTACCAGCAATAGTTGTACAAAGTTCAGGATTATCAGCACCATTCAAGCATTTAGCATTTGTTCCTTCATTCCCTATATATACTATAATATTACCACTACTTTTTGATCCATCAATACCTGTACATACTACAGTGTAAGATTTATTATCTGTTAATTTTTCGGTTTTGAATGATCCTGATACTCCTGTTCCATTACCTACTCCAGCATCACAAGATACGGATCTAATTGCTTTCCAGGATATAATTGAAGTTTCGCCTAATTTTATTATTGAAGGTTTGGCTGTTACTGTGATTGCTGGAGCATTATTAATACCAATATCATTTATTGTTATATATACATCAGTACTACTTGCTGAACCCGTGTCATCTTTACAAGTAACAGTAAATGAAGTATTTTTTGTTAATGGGTCAGTCTGGAATGATCCTGATACTTCTGTTCCATTACCTACTCCAGCATCACAAGAAGTTGCATTTCTTGAAGTCCAGTTTATTATTGATACTTCACCTGACTTTAATATAGAAGGAGATGCTGTAACAATAACAGAAGGAAAATCATTATTATTACCATCAGTGTTATTATTAGGTATAGTTATAGAATCAAGTGCAAAACCATTATTATTTGTATTGTTATAATCAGTAGTGTCAACAGTGTTATTGTCAGCAGTTCCTCCCCCAAATATTGAATCCCAAAAATCACGTATATCACTAGATGAATTATTTAGCAAACTCGAATTTAATTTTTTAAGGCTATTTATTTCATTTGAAATAAGATTTGTATTTTTAGTTAAATCTCCTACTCTGATAGATCCATTCATAGGATCAACAGCAAGGACACTACCTACTGGTACAACGAGAGAAGGAGGGGTCGGTGGGTTTTTGGTCAAACCTCCATAAATAGTATCACTTAGGTATAATGGATTATTTGTCGCCCAGAGCGTTCCTTCTTGTCTGTTAGTTACAAGTCCACTTAATATCCCTTGAGTAAGGACATCAACTTGATCTCCCTTATTGGTATCTTTACTTGCAACACCAAAAACTAATGATTTATTTTTATCACTAGATATTGCTTTCATAACAATAGGTTCATTATTTTTATTAAATGAAGCTATATACAACACATCTCCTTTTTTTAAATTCTCTCCTGCTTCTGCTTGAACAATTTTGTTTCCATTTGCAGTTGTCATTACAACACCAGTTATTCTACCTTTATTTGTTATTGAATTTGTATTATCATTTATGACTTTTATCGTTCCAGTTTTTGAAGTTCCTAAAAGAGGAGAAAATATTTTAGAGATAGAAGTTGCACCTTTAGTATTAAATATTTTTGCCCTATTTGAAATAAAGTAGTAACCCACTATTAAAAGTAAAATAATAAATATTATTGTTATAATTAATGCTTTACTTTTTTTAGGGTTATTTTCCATATTTTAATTGTTATCTTTTAATTTTTCCACTCACATTTGTTTACTGTATATGCGTTATATCTATCCCAAGTACTAGGTTTTAATATTTTAAATGCTGAAATTGTTGGACCGGCTGTTATGACATCTGTAGCTGTACAATCATTTGGTCCACGACGACTACAAATTTCTGAAGAATATTTGCTTGCTTCAAGATTTCCTTTACATTTTCCATCAGCACAACCTGTGTCAGACATATAGGAATGTATTTCATTGCTACTTCCTGATACATCAGAGCATTGTCCAGGTACTGGCTTAACATTTGCCCATCCACATGTTTTTATTTTGTATGAGTTGTATGGGTCGAACCAGTTTTGATGATAAGTCGGACCAGCATAGATATATTCAGTTTTAGTACAACTATTTAAATCAAGACGACTTTCACAAGAATTTTTTGTGTAGTTATTTGTATTAAGTTTTCCATTGCACTCTTTACTTCCATTTTTACAACTTAGTAAGTAAGAAGTTACATCATGATCATTTATAGGGATACACTTCATATCATTTGTAGTTGTTTGTGGACAAGCTGGATCATTACTATCAATTAATCCATTCAAATCATTATCAATTCCATCATTACACCTCTCTTCATCTTTACTGCCCATGCCTATTATCCCATCAGCATCATACACTTGTATGTTTTCTTCTGCTAGACAACTATTATATAATTCTTGAAGTTTTGCATCACTTAATATCTCTCCACTTTTTGTTTTATCATTTATACATGTGTTGTATTCTGCAAGACAAGTATCATGCATTTTTTCTGTAATTACTGTATTTGTATCATCTGCACCGAGTTTTTTTAGACAAGTATCTTGTACAGATGCACACTCTAACTTTGGTTGTTCGTTTGGTTGATTTATTAATTTATCTAATTGAACCTTACGACGATCTTGTGCCGCTTTGATTATTCCACTTACTTCATCTCTTATTGGTTGAAGTTTAGCGATATTTACTTTAGCTTGAGTTATCGCAGCTTTATATTCTTCAACTTTTTGATTAGTTTCATCTTTATAGAACATTATATCTTTTGTCATATCGTAACCACTCTCAGCCATAGGTACATACTCAGGATTTTTGTCTTTCTCTATATCAATAGATTTATTTTCTTTTTCTAAATACATACTAGTAATATTTTTAAAGTATAGATTATTCATCATTGGGTCAAAGATTTCATAGAAATTACTAAACATGTAGTTACTTGTTTCGTTAATAGTAGCAGTGATAAGATCATTTTTTTCGGATAAATGACTTTGTTGATATTTATTCATATTTCCATTTTTTGCATAAAAATATGAATCAACACAGTCATTGCCACTTTCACCTCTATCACAAATTACTGAGAATTCATGAATTAGTGGTTCCATACTTTGTCGTATAGTAACCCAAGTGGCACTATTATCTTTAAATATATCGTGTAAATTTTCATATGTTCTATCCTTTTCTTTATCTATTCTTACACCAAATCTTTCATTTGAGTTGTCTATTGCTCCAGCAAACATAGACCCAACCCAATCTTGATATGCTGATTCTGCTTCTGTAGAGTTAATTTTATAATTTGGATTTGGACCTGGTAGACAATAATCAAGCTCACCAAGTCCTGTCATTACTTTTGGTAATATTTGTAGTATTTCTTTGGCTGCTACTATATAATCTTCTTGTATTTGTATAACTCCTCTTTTAGCGATTGGGCTCTTTTGATCAAGACATTCACCATTCTCCTCTTTTGATCCGCATTTCCAATCCTGCCACTCAGTTCCGTTCCAAAAGGCTCTATCTCCAACTTTCCAATCATTATAACCATCATTAATCAGCTTAGTTTTACCAGCGGTATCTACTGTATAGAATGCATTATTTGTCAAAAGTGGTTCTTTAGTCGTTGCATTATAAATTTCAGGGTTTAGGCTTGGATACAATTTTTTATTATTATTTAATTCATTTTTTGTTGTAGTCCAATTATCTTTGGCGTTCCAAGTACCATAAGAAATTGCTGGTTCGTGTACATAAGTATTCCCTAAATCTCTAGTTAAATTAAAATTATCATATGCACCATTGTTATCATAATTATTATTATTATTGGATGATTTGTCTGCTAGACTATTCATATTATCTTCCCAATTTGTGTTAACTGCTGAATCAGAAAGACTTGTTAATCCTCCACTTTGTAGTTTTGATATTAATACAGAGAATAAAGCATTTAATGAGTCATTAATTGTTTTTACAAGTTCTAGCTGGCGTTCTGGTGAATTTAAATAATTCCCAACTTTCTCTTTAATCAAACTACCCGGTGTGGTCACTTTCCAATCAAAGCATTTACCATAATCAGCTTTATTATTTGTGGGACCTAGATTTGCTGGTCTAGTTTTTGTAAGAGTAGGTATAAACAATGCAGTCCCAGCTCTATTAGCATTTATAGGTTTATCATCTTTACCACTATACATTTGCCACTGGATACACTCTTTTTGACTCATAAAACCATTATTTTGTGTAACTTCATCCTTAATATCACTTCGAGCTTGAGCTTGAATATCATTCATATATTGACTTGCGATTATATTAAAGCCAAGAGGATTATTCTTTTCTGTTTGTGTTAATGCTAGCCAGCCATTCCATCCCCCACTAGAGAAATTATTTGCGAAAGTATTATTTGCATCTTGAGCTCTTTGAACTACAGTTCTTGTATCTTCAGCTGAGTTAAGTTGGTCATCTGTATAATAAGAAGTAGGATCTGTTATAAAATTCCCTAGGTCAGATTGAAGCCCTCCAAGGAATTTAGATGAACTTGTCATAACCCCTTTATTATTAAAGGTAGTTTTTGCAAAATCCATAGCATAAGGACTAGCATTTTCTGGTGCAAGCATAACATCTATACCAGTTTCTACAACATTTTTCTCGAGATTATAAGTAAGATTCTTCATATTTTGTACAAAAAGTGGATTGCCTCCATAACCAGAGTTTACCCAGTTCATAGTACTACGAGCCATAGCCGTGAGTTGATTCTTTGCTAGTGTTATAGCAATACCATCGAAGCATTGTTCTTTAAAATCTCTAGATTTAGTTTCTTGTTCTTGATCCAGTGCGGCTCTAATTAATTTATCATCTATTGCATTTACTTGATCTACACAACTTGGCATTTTTGCTAATTTAGTGTCTAATGGTTTAACTAAATTATTTACCATTGGTACCGTACCAGCAGCTGCCTCTAAGCCGGATTTTACAGAACTACAGGCTGCTTTAAGTTGCTCCTTTTTTTTATCAACTTCATCTTTTGCCATTTTTGCAATTTGTTCTGGTGATTGCATTATGGTAGACATCCATTTGGCAACTTTATTTACAACACCTGTACAACCGACAACACTTGTTAATACGCTCGAGTTTACTACATCTGAAACTTTAAATTTGTAAGGATTCTTACCATTATCAATATTTGGATTAGAATAAAGACTTGAGTTTGATTGCATAGCTGCATTTACTGATAAAATAGGTAAAATTAAAAACAATAAAAAAACAAATGTTATTATTTTGTGTGCAGTTTGTTTTTTCATAATTATTATAATTATATTATATCACTTTTTTAACATTTATTGCAAAATTTCAGAGATTTTTTCTAAATCAGAACTTAAAGCATCATTATATTTTTTATAATTTAATAATGCTTTCATGCCACCTAAGGGATCATTTAACATCAAGGTAAGACTATTTATAGTTTGACCTGTTTTTTCATAATTATTTGCAGCACTTAACTGTAAAGATGCAAGAACTTTTGGCACTGGTATTTTTACTAGGTCTTTGCCAAATTTTTGATAAGAAACTGCAATAGTTTTTGCTAGGGATAATGCTTGTTTGTCTTTATTGCTTAAGCCTTGAATTACAAAGGTAAGTTCATTCCCAATATCTGAGTCGCTATAGCTAGATACAAGTTTGGTTAAGTCATCATGATACTTTTTATTTGCTTCAATCGAGTCATTCTCAATTTTCATCATACTATTAGTATAAATATCATCAATTTCTATAGTCTTTACGTTGTCACCTATTGCATTGGATATAGAGTTCATAGATTCACTATCTAAAGAACCTGTTTGCTGTAGAGATATGATAGTAGCAAAGAACTCTTTAGAAAGAGTATCATTTTCTACCGAAAGGTTAGAATCATTTGATGATATGGTCTCATTATTCTGAGATAATGTATTTTTTTTAGATAAGATAAATTCTTTATTTTCTGGACCATTCTTATTTGGATTTAAACCCCATAGATATTCTTCCCAGTCAGGTATTCCATTAGAATTACTATCTTTTTGGATTAATTCACCTACGCTAACCTTGACCGGAGTATCATTTTTTGTATTCTTTTTTTTGAATAATGAAATTATGCCTTTTAAGGTAAAAAACATAACAATTATTATAATTATAAACAGTATAATTGCAAAAAATTTTTTACTTGGGAGATATTTTTTATAATCATTCATAAATAAACAATATATAATAAAAAAAAGATAGATTCTATTATATTAAATATTACATTTATAGTATATAACTAATTTTTGAAAAATACTAGATAAAATAATTAAAATAATTTGTTCATCTCAATCCACTTTTCAAATTTTATATCTTCTGCTCGAGCTTTTGGATTTATGTCTAATTTTATTAGTATCTGGTCTATTTTATTTATATTTTCCTTTATCTCTTCTAGGTTTTTACGAAGGACTTTTCTTTTGTGTGCAAAACCTGCCTTTACTATCCTAAAGAATTTATTCTCTTCATTTATATCTTTGAAGAATTTATTCGAGATATTCCCTATGTGTATTATAGCTGAATCTACTTTGGGTGATGGAGAGAAGAATCTTTTATGGACTTTCATAACATACTTTGGATTTCCATAAGCTTTCACACTCAAAGATAAGATACTTTCTTTACCATCACGAGCGACTATTCTTTCTGCTACTTCCTTCTGGACAAGAAGAGTCATGCTTATGGGTTTTATACACTCAGATAAAAATCTTCTGATTATTAATCCAGTAATATTGTAGGGGATATTCGCTATTATTTTATATTCACCTTCTTTTATATTGAAATTTCCAGGATTGAAATTCAAAATGTCCTCATTTAATAATATAAGTTTTTTATTTTTTATTTCATTTGTGAATCTTTCATTTATGATTTCTACAAGATCACTGTCTTTCTCTATCGCTATAACTTTTCTTGCTTTCTCAAGTAACTTTTCTGTCAGAGCTCCCTTGCCTGGACCTATCTCAATTACTATATCTTTGTCGTTTACCTCTCCTGCTACGCACATCATATTCAGTGCTTCTTTGGATTTTAAGAAATTCTGACCCATTGATTTTTTTGCTTGATGAAACATATTGATATCATAACATTTATAAATACTAAATAATAATTCTTTAAATAGTCTTAAATACATTAAATACTAATACGTAATAAAATTTCTTGAGTGAACCATTGCGGAAGCTGTCGAATGGGTAATGAAAAGTAAACTTCTTTACTTTTCATCTGGTTGCGAAGCAAATTGCTGTTGCGTAGCAGGCAATAAGGGAAAGGAAAATTTTAGTAAAAATTTATCCGTTGGCGAATCCAAGAAGATTTTATGAAGTATGAAATGATTGTAAGATAGCTCTTCTTGTCGGGTCCGGATAAATTTCTGCTGAAATTTTCCTCATTGCTCGGGCCGTCGCCCTTGCGCACGCCCCGCCAATAAGACTATCTTACAATTATTTATGTTTTGTTTATATATATATTACTTTTCCTCCACCCACAGAATTACTTTGTGTAAATTCTGTCAGGTGCGTTGGTATATCATAGATAAATTCACTTGGGGAGTTTACTTGTTTCATTCCGAAAATCGTACGTAGCGTCGCATAGCTCAGTGTTAGCTTCTTCTCGGCTCTTGTAACTGCTACATAGAATAGTCTTCTTTCTTCTTCTTTGTCTTCTTTGGTTCCCTGCCCAGTTCTAGCATGAGGGAAAAGGTCTTGCTCAAGTCCTGTCACGAATACGTATTTGAATTCAAGTCCTTTTGAAGCATGGACAGTCATAAGTCTTACCCCGCTTTTTGTATTTTTATCATTCTCATTTGGTATGAGGGTATCTTGATCACTCGATAAAGATGCATCTTCTAGAAGCTTTTCTATTCCACCTTCCATTTCATCGTATTTGATAGACAATGTTACAAGCTCTTTCATATTCTCAAGTCTTTCTAGTTCTTCATTGGTACCATGAGATAGTTCAGCTTCAAGGCCACTTTTATCTATTATATATTTGACTATTTCGGATGGTTTGTGTGACTCTATATATAGATTTATCTCTTCTAATAATTGATAGAATTTATTTATTTTAATTTGCATTCCTGCTGGAAGTTCTGTAAATAATCCTGCAAAAAGTTTTGTCAGTGTGACTTTCCCTACCCCACGTGCTGGAGTATTTATAATTCTTTTTATATCACTCAAACTTTCTTTATTCAAACTTGCTTTTATATATGAAAGTATGTCTTTGATTTCTTTTCTCTCAAAGAATTTAATTCCTAAAACTTGGTAAGGTATTTGTTTTGAGAGTAGTGCTTCTTCTAAGACTCGTGATTGAAAGTTTGCTCGGTAGAGTATAGCTATATCTTCTGGTTTATTTTCTTTAAGTATCTCATCTATTTCATTTGCGACAAAGTTCGCTTCACTTATTTCATCGTAAGCTTCACATACAAGTATCTGCTCACCTTCTATGTTTTTTGTAAATAATGTTTTTGGTACTCTGTACTGATTCTTCTCTATGACACAATTTGCTGCTTCAATTATCTTCCCTGTCGATCTATAGTTCTGTTCAAGCATAACTATCTTGGCATTTGGATAATCTTTTTCAAAATGAATTAGATTTTTAATGTTTGCACCCCGCCAAGAATATATACAATTATGAGTGACTATACCATTTGCTATGAAATTATGAGTTTTATCTACATCTATATCATAAACTTTTTCTTTTTTGGAAGGAATTTTTGTTACTTTTGAAACGATATCATAACCATCAATATCGAAAAGAGCCATCCCTGGCATTAAAGAGCTTGCGGGTACTTGAGGAAGTGAGTTCCCGTCACGTATATTACTTTTCTTCCCTCCCAGTCTAGCATTCAAAACTAAATTAGCCTCAGGGAATACAGATATTATCTTCATAGCAAGTAGGTACACTTCCCCATAGTCTTTACGGGCAGTTTCAAACCTCCAGTTTTTAATATTTCCTTTAGATTGTCTTACAGATAAGCCTAAAGATTTAAGCTTTTCTTTCCCTATTTCATCATTACCATGCATTGAGATAAGGTGCATAGGATTTAAACCTCTTCTATCTGCACATAAAGTAATATTTATATTCCTTCTATTGGAATTACTTGTTTGTGGTCTATGGTGAGGGTAGTTTTTTGATAATCCAATATCAGAAAGTAATTTTTCTGCAGAACTTTCTGTATTGAAAGAAGAGAATATTTTCCCTAATGCATTTTTATCATGTACATATCCACCTATGCTTAACCCTTTACGTGGTGTGAATGGAATCGTCGGTATTTGGTACTTCAGAGAAAGAATATATTCATTTATACGTGATTCGTTTTGTGTTTTATGTGTAGCTATGACCCATATAGCATCTGCATGCTCTTGGTTGGATCTTTGAATAAAACCTAAAGTGGATTTCTTTTGACCTTTTGTATATATAGAAGTAGTACCTATTCGCCATCCTATGTCTTTTTTATACATCAGATAGTTTATATATAATTGTGGAGTTAATCCTAGACGATATACTGCAAAGTGTATATGCTCTCTAGTACTCGTTATAGTTTTTCCTTTTGTTGTTTCTATTTCTATTAAATCATTTTTATTTATTAATACTTTTTTATTTATAACTTTCGCTTCACGAAAGTCACTGCTTCCATAATTTGACAATACTAAGTCTCCCTTTTTTATATCTTCAATAGATTTTAAAGTATTGTCTGCCATCGTTATTTTTGTACCTTCTATTAGACACTGATCTGTGTCTCCCACAACGCAGATATTCTCACTTTTTCCTACTAAAAGTTTAGTCATTTCGTACTGGACTTCATTCGTATCCTGATACTCATCGATATGTACATACTGCCATCTATCCTGGTATTTGTTCTTAACTTCAGGGAATTTCCTCAAGATTAATACTGATTCTAGGAGTAGATCATCGAAGTCTAAACCTTTCTCTTTCTTGAGTCTTGCTTCATACCCACCCCAGACTAAAGCGACTATACTTTGTAGGCTACTTTGGACACCAGAACGATAGCTTTCAAGGGTTATGAAGTCTCCCTTTGCTTTGGAAATCATACTTTTAATTTTCCTCGGCTCGTGTTGTTTTGGGTCGATATCATGCTCTCTCATAATATCTTTTATGATTGAAATGGCATCACTTTCGTCTACTATAGCGAAGTGCTTGGTGAGACCTATAAGGTGGGCATTCTCTTTTATAATATGTACTCCTAAAGAGTGAAATGTCGAGACGAACGGTACACCAGTATGGTGCAGTGGTGTACTAATACCGTGAATTTTGTCTTCCAAGAGACTCATAACTCTATCTCGCATTTCTTTGGCTGCTTTGTTGGTAAATGTGACAGCTAGTATCGAGCTAGGATTTACTCCTTGATGGATGAGGTGGATTATCCTGTGTGTAATAGTCTTCGTCTTGCCTGCTCCCGCCCCTGCTACTATCAAAAGAGGCCCATCTGTATAAAGGACTGCCTCTTTTTGTTTATTATTTAATTGCTCAATGTATTGCATTTCCACATTGTAGCATTTTTAATTATTATTTTCTTCTGAATCATTTTTATATCTATTTTAGCTAAAATTTAAAAACGGTCATAGTATGACCGTTTTTAAATTAATTACTTTTTTATTTTATACTATTAATTTTTATATTACCAGTCATTAATTCTCTCTCTAGGTCTTTTTTATAATATGTTTTTGTTTCTTTTTTATCGCTATTTTTGTGAGTAATAATTAATTCAACTTTTGGCCTAAAAGAATTTAACCACTTGTCTTTTAGACTTTTTACTTCAAAATACCCACTTTCACTTTCAAACTTTGTACCTACTTTACATAAATCTTCTAACTTATAAACTTTATTATTGTCAGGTTTTGCAATAGGTTTATCTATTACATATTTTACTGGAGCTTCTTTGGTTTCTTTAGGAGCTTCAGGAACATTCTGGGAAGTAACAGTCTCTATTACTGGGGATACCTCTTCAACCTTTTTTTGTTCTTCAGTATTTTTTATTGTTTCTACTTTTGGTGTAGATTTTTTATCAGATAATAATGTTTCTATCTCATTACCGATTATTTGTAAATCATTTTCTGTTTTATTCCAACCTTTAATTCTTGAACTAGGAATCTTTTTTAAATCATTATATCTTTTCTTGCCATATTCTGATTTGAAATCATTTTCATCCAAAGTTATTATTCCTGATGAGGTTTGAATTTTTCTATTTATCATATCCATATCATCATGAAAATCTTTCTTTATCTTTTCCCTTTTTGCAAGTTCTTCGGGGGAAATAACTTTTGCACCTGATAGTATCTTCTCTAGTTCATTACCTATTATTTGTAAATCATTCTCTGATCTATATATACCTTTTCCTCTAGTGCCAGGTGCTGGAGGTATCTTTTCAAAATTTTTATATCTCTTTTTCCCATATGCAGATTTGAAATCACTTTCTCTTAGAGCGATAATACCAGCAGAAGCGATAATATTCCTATTGATCATATTTAAATCATCACGAGTATTATCATACTCTTCTTTTGACATTTCATTTACTACCTCTTCTTTCTTTTCCGCTTTTTCTACTATTGGTACGACAGGAGGTACAGGCTCAACTATAGTATTTTTTTCTTCTGGCACTTTTTTACCAGTTAAGGGTGCTACATTTTCATTTATTGGTTCTTTTTTACCACCATAAATTGCTGGTTCTAAATCTTTACGAGTATTGACTGGTATAAAGAATGGCATTTCAGTTGGCATCTTAGGACTAAAACTAGAGATAAATGTTTGTAGTTTGGTCTGAATTGTATCGCTAATATCTGTCAAACCTTCACCTGGAAGAGCACCGATAGCTCGTATGTGTTGTATACCATTTGCATCTACGGGTCCAACTTTTTGGAAAATTTCAATAACTTTTGCATGTGATACCATTTGGCCATTTGCATCTTGAGTAAATACTTGTTGCATTATCGGATCTGTACGATCGAAAATTATATTCCCATTTGTGTCTGCTGGTACAGGAATTCCTTGTCCACTAGCTGAACCAGCTCCATCAAGGTATACAATAGCCATCACTTCGTTATTTGCAGTTGCTGATGGTACGTCTACACTTACATCTCCACTGTATGATAAGTTTGGATCCATATGAGAAATATTTAAAATAGCATCTCCCTTCGGAGTCGCACCATTATGACCACCCCAGAAAGTAAGCTTTTCGTTTCCATCTACTATATCTGGTGTATCTTGATTTAAGAATGGAGCACCGTGATCATGATTGACTAACATACTTTGATGTGGGTGTGTTTTAAACCATTCTTGTGGATTTAAAATAGTTTTTTTAATAGAATCAATTGTTTTTTGGGCAGTATCAACTATTATCCCTTGTTGTCTTAATTGTTCAACATATGTTGGGTCTATTTTACCACTTGGAAGAAACTTTGGAATAGTATTACTTATTAGAACTTTACCATCACTACTTAATAAATTAATAGATCCATCTGGATTTGTTACAGGGACTGTACCTTCAGGAAACTTCATATTATGTCCATCAAAAACAAAGTTTACAGCATTACCTAAGTCCATATGAGATGGTGGATTGCCTATAGTCCAATCAAAAATTCGTCTGAATGGTGTTTGCATCACTGCATGGCTTCCATCTGGGTTTACAGTACTTTCACCTATTCCTTGAACAGCATCTCTAAAGTGACCTGCTATTTCTTGAATTGATCCACCAACTATAAAACCGATAGCAGCTGTTATACCCATTGTTTTAAATACACGCCATGCTTTATGTCTTCCAAAAGATTTGTCTTGACGGGTTATACCCTTTTCTCCACCTAGTAATGCGTCTTCTATTACTTTGACTTTTTCAGCTAGAGCTTGATTTAGATTCTTTCCATTCAACGCTCCTTTTAATTCATTCTCAAGCTTAGAATCCAATCCAAATTTAGCTTTTCCTAATAATATATTTAAATCTGTACTTTCTTTTTCTACTTCGCCTATGTTCGAGTATGAGATAAGATCTATCTTTTTCCTTGAGCTTAGAGACCTACGTGCATCTATCTCTGCGATACCTGTAAGAATATTTTCTAAATCTTCTTTTTTAATATCTTTTAATATATCATTTCCATCTTTATCTTTCTCAAACATTAAATTACGTAATTTCTGAGACAAATTCTTTGAACTTTCTATTGAATAACCAAATTCATCTAATTTCTTTCTCATCTTGTCACCTTTTTCCGTTACTCCACCCTCAGCATCTTTTAATCCGTTTATTCTTTTATCTTCTTCTATTCTATGACTTTGATCTAGACCAGTAAGGAGAGTAGAGATACCTACAGTAGTTGATAAAACTCCAAGACTGCCTATGGTATCTGCTATTTCACGATGTCCCATCACAACAGAGGCTGTATATGCTAAACCAATAGCAAGAGACGCAGACGCTGGGCTCACATATCTTCCTAATCCTGATCTTTTCATTTTATCAAGGGTATTATCTACCATATTAAAATGAGATTCTGTTTTCAAACTACTCTTTGCTTTACCTTGTAATACATCTAGATTATAATCTAGCTCTTCTAATTTTGCTCCGTGGGCAATTGCTAAACGAGCATTCTGTGCTATTTCAAAAAGGTTATCAGCATAAGAACTTGCACCTTTAAGTAATTCTTGATTTTTTAAAGTTTTTATTATTTCATCTTTCTTATTCATGAATGCTGCATCACTGATCTGGCTAGTAGCATACATATCAAGTAATGTTACGAAATCCTGTTTTGCTTTTACGGCTTCTTTGTCACTCATATCCAATAGCTTTTTTTCTTCCCCATCGATAAGAGCTCCATCATAGTCTGAGATAAGACGATCAGTCACAGCTTTCATCGTAGCATTATGAGATGCTTTATTATCATCTATTCTTCCTTTATATATATCACCACTATTCATTATTTCTTCACGAACTTTTTTGATCTCGATTTGTTTATAAACTGGTTCAAAGAAAGTATGCTTCCATAATCTCAAAAGAAAGCCTGCATTTTTGCTTGACTTTATCATATTTGCATCTACTGCACCCTCTACTTGTTTATTTACCAAGTCATCAGTATTAGCAATAATTATTTGCTCTTTTACTTTTTCTAGAAATTCATTCTTTTTATTCATTTTTTCTTCTGAAGATAGTTCGTCATTGATAGCAACATTTTCATCCTTTTTTGGTTTCATAGTCATAGTTTCCATATATAAAAAATTAAACTGATAAATATTAAATTAAGAAAGATATTCTTGTTTGAAAACTATAAGCTCTGAAGCTATCAGCTGAGTTAGATTTGGAATACTATCAGAACAGAATTTTTGCATTTCTTCATCTGATATATCAGAATCAATTAACTTATTAAATTTCTCAAGATTTTCTTCTGACAGATTATTTATAATAACCATATTGATAGTATCTTCAACTCTACTTAGTACATCTTTCTTTATCTGATCGACAACCCCCTTCTCTAAATTTGCAGGATACTTCTTCTCTTCAACTAAACGGTCTACATACATTTTTAAATCTAAAACTTGTTCACTATTTATTGTTGCTTTATTCATATGAAATATATTTATTTATAATTGTTTTAATTATATACCTTATATTATTAATAAAAAATCGAACTTCTATAGTATACCATACAATACACACATTTGTCAATGTCTGAAAAATATATAAATATATACCAAATACAATTGATTCACTAATTAAATTTAAAACTTATGATAAAACAGAAGATTAAACTAAATATAGAAATTTAGAAAAATTTATTACTTATATAAATATTAAAATATATTCTACCCCAGACGCAAAACAACCCCTGAAATTTTCATTCAAGGGATGCTTTTCGATTAGAAGTTCGGGATTTATTCCCCTACTTCTTTTTTTGGTTTGTTGACTGTCCTTGTTGTCGTTTCGGTGACTTCCCACCTCTTACTGAATCCGGCGGCAATCCGAGTGCCTTCTGCGTCTTCATAGATAATGTGGGTTAATCTTCCTTCACCTGCATTTGCATTACGGACTTGGTCAAAAAATTGTTGCTGCTGGTTGTAGCGGATATCTCTGAAACGTATCTCAGCGCATTGCAACTCTTGCTTTAAGGTGTCGTCGATTGTTGACCCTTGCTGAATACGGGTCACGTTACCACTAGCGTTTGTTCTGATCCAGTTTCCCAGATCGTTTTGGTAAAATGCGATTATTACCAAAACGATCAGAATTGAGATCGCCCAAACCCAGCTCCAATCTACGGAGCTTTCGCCCGTGATTGTATTTGTGGTACAAGACGTTAAACCTAAAACCAAACCCAAACCTAAACTTAACTTTTTCATAATATGAACTTTTTAATGATTTACCCATATGATAGCATATACGAATACATTTGTCAAGTACTTACTTGCAAGATTTGGTATATTGTGTCTTTATATACTTTAAATATAAAGCTTATTTATCTATTTACTAAGTATAATATACCCTTATTTATATGACTTTTTGTGTGTTTTATTGCATTGTTTCATTTCTAAAGTAGAGAAGTAGACAGTGAATTCTGTTTTAGTTTTTCTAAATTAAAAGAAGCAAACTTGCATACAAGTTTGTTTCTTTTAATTATCATTTTGTTACTTAATATATTGAATTAACATATTAAATTATTGAACTTGTTTAATTATAATATTTACCAATTCCATACCCTTAGGCGATTTATGTTTAGTGATATATATCGTCTGTAGATTGTTTTAAACTTGGATTCATCTTATCTAATTTACCTAACTGGACTATCTTATCTGTAGTACGTCTTATGTAATCTATAATAGGTTCATCAGAAGATGGTTTTATACCAGAGATTTTTCCTAATTTCTTCACATACTCAGCCAAAGGCTTGAATTCTTCTGAAATACCTGTATTCGTTTTGTTATACTCTATGAATGAACTCATTGAAGTTTTGTTATCAACTAAATAATTAAACTTTTTTATCAGTTTATCAGTATTAAACATACTTTTAATATTTTCTTCAATATTTGAATCAGCCTTATCTAGCATTTCCTGTGTAATAATTTTAGCAGGAATAATTTCACCACCTAATTCAGGTTTAGCCAAAAGAACACCCCCTCTAATCTTTATAGCCTCATTAATTTTGTCTATTTTATCTGTTGCACGTTCTATATACTCTGCTAAAGATTCAGATTTTTGAAATAATCCTCCAGTTAGTGGTTTAATACCAGAAACTTTTTCTAATTGCTCCAAATATGAAGATAATGGTTCTAATTTACCATGTAGACTATAACTATCATCTGTACTTAATTTGATATACTCTTTAAATGACATTCCACTAATAACTTTTTGTAATTCTTTTGTAATACTATTGTATATACCCTTATCAACTAATTCAGTGCCATTTGCTACACTTTCATATTTATTTTCAAAATGTTCATTTGCACTATATATTTCTGATCCTTGATGGTGGTTTAGTATAGAATTATAATTTTTTAATAAATTATCGTAAAACTTATCTGATAGAGAAATTATTTCAGGTTCTTTATTATTTATTAAGTAATTTTCCCAATCCTTATAAAATTTATTTATAATCTCTTCTTTTTCAGACTCAGAATAACCTCTGATATTATTAAGCAATTTGTTATATGAATCGTTTTCTAAGTTATTATATTTTTCATCTATCATTTTTACATCATTCATATACTTAGTATGCCAATAAGATTGAACTTTTTCATATTCTGGTCCTGAAAATATAGAATTTTTCCTTAAATGATTATATTTTTCATTTATAGCTTCTATTGCTTGTTTCCATTTTAAATTAAAGTTACTTATTCTTGTATTCATTTCATTAACTTTATTTTGATCTACAAATGGTTTAAATTCATCATGAGGTTTCATTTCTTCTATAGGAGTATCGTCTCTTTTTGGTATTACCTCTGAAGGGTGTGTATCTGCCATTTTGCCGTCATATGTATTCGTTACATCCGCATCTGTTCCTTCTTCTAGGGTTATAACCTTATTCGTACCTATCTCGTGATATGTAAGATTACCTTTTCCATCTACACGGAAGAATGAACCCGGTTTTATAAGAGCACTCTCTGCATCTTCATTTGGTTTATACATCCCGTACTCTTGAGCTAGTTTATGAGGATCTGTATTTAATATGTGTTTAATACTTGCTGGTGCATTCGTAAGGTTGTTCCAATACTCAATTTTAAGATTATGTTGTAAATCACGTAGAGCAGATATAGCACCTTGCCCAGGTTTAACTACTGTTTCAATAGTTTTATAAACTATATCTTCTGCAAATCTTAATACGCTATTCGTACCAATAGGTGCATTTGCAGGTGTAGGAGCATTTGTTTCATATGGATATTTTATATTGAAACCAGGTTCTTTTTCATCATTAATAGCACTCATAAGAGGAGGCCTATTTACTATATTATGATCAATATTTGGTTTTTTATTTAATAGAGCTTCGTTTATCTGGTGTTGTCTCTCAGGAGTTAATTCATTATTTGAAGTAGGATTTGCATCATCATGCATAAAATAACTAGTGATAAATCTTCCTAAAACAGCAAAACCTGAAGAAATAATGATACCTCTTACCATCTCTTCGTTTTTATATAGAGCAATTTTTTTGCCAAACTTTTCTTCATTTTTTGCCATTACATTTTTTAGTAAAGTGTTTCTTTCTGAGATGTCATTCTGCATCTCTTTGGTTAGTGGTATTCCAAGATTGTTTATATTTGTAGTTAGTACATATGCTTCACTTAAAGATTTATATAGTTCATAATCTTTAGCAACAGGGTTTATATTTCCATAATTTATTAATCCTTCTTGTTGTTTCTGCTCTATGTATCTGATACGTGTTTCAAGTTGTTTAGTAAGTGAAACTTTACTTTTTTCATTTGGAGCATTATTTATCTTATATATCAAATCATCAATTCTTTTCTTTTGACTATCGGCATCTACGAAAGCAGCGACTTCCTTGGTATTTACTTTACCACCAGTGAAAAAGTAACTCAAAAAGTTTTGTTTTTCATTCTTATCATCATAAAGACCTTTTTTACCTTGTTTCTTTCTTTCTAAAAATGTTTCTTCTTTTGTTCCTTCTTTAAAAGATTTATTAATATTTGCATTTGCTTTTCTTCTTGCTCTTACTCCACCCATAATTCCTGAAACTATCGGTGCAGCAAGCAAGCCAAGAGTACCCTGAAGAGTTCTTCTTGCTGTAAAACCTGTACCCATATAGATACCACGCCAGATATTTTCATTGTTCACAAGTCTTCCCCAAGATGATTCACTTTTGATTTTATCTAGTTCTTCATATGCATCAGGATTAGTATTTAATCTTTGAAGTAAAGCAACCTTGCTGTCTATATCTAGGATTTGTAGCATAGCTTTTTTTTCAGCTTCTGGTTTGGTTAATCCCTCATCTTCAAACTTTTTAGCATAATATTTAATTATTTCTGCTTTATTATTTTCATAATTAGTTTTTGATTCTAAAAACTTTTTATGATTTTCAATTGCGAACATTTTATCTGTGCTTTGTGCAGATCTTTCATTCCTCCATGAATCAGGTAGTTTTGAGAAATTATTTGCAGATTCATTAAATTTATTTAGAGCATTAATTTGTTCTCTTGATGAATTGTTATCATCTTTAACAAATTCAATAAATGCTTTACCATTCTTTTCAACAACAGGTAACTTTAGATCACTTTGTCTTCTGATAAGTGTATCCAAAATCTGTTCATTAGGTTTTATTTTGCCTTGTTTTACTTCATCTATAACATTCTTTTCTTCTCTACTTATCCAGAATGATTTTCCAACTTTATGCCAAGCTTTTTCAAAAAAACTTTTTTTAAAGTTTAATGGGTTCCATGATAATTTTATAGAATTTTTCTCATTAAATCTGTTTTCTCCAATTTCTTTAACACGAGCAAGTGTGTCCTGAGAAGCTTGCTCGATAATTAATAATTTTTCAGCTTTAGTAAATTTATTCCATTCTTCATTATTACTAAGATTATCAGCATCTAGACCTATGCTTTTTAACTTTTCATTAATTAAAATATTATCATTTCTATTTACAGTGGTATTTATTTGAGATCTAATTTCTTTAGTTCTATTAATTACCTCAGTATTAATTTCATTTTTTGGTTTTCCTACATTATCATTTTTAGCCTCCTCATTTATATCTACTGGTTTAACTTTTTCAATTTCAATTGGTTTTTCAACTTCTGGTCCAGTTTTATTTTCATGTATTTTTTCATTATTAATTTCAGAATATAATTCTTTCATTTTTCTAAATTTATTTATCCAAACACTATCACTTTTAAAAATGACAGCTTTTTGCTCTATTAGTTGAATAAAATTATTTATATGAAAAATTAGATTTTTTTTTATTTCTGGGTCTGACAGTTTATTCCAGTTTTTATTTGTAAATTCAGCATAGTTAAGGTTATCAATTATAGGACTCCTCAAGGTTTTCAATAATTCAGTTAATTCATTTTCCTTTTTGGGTAAAACTTGTTCTTCTAGATGGACTGCATTAAGTGTTAAAAAATATCCAAATTCATTTATAAATTCTGTATATTTTTTTATATTTTCATTACTATTTATAATCTTTGGCTTTTCACTTTTATTTACCATAGTGTTTTATTATATTTATTATATATGTTTTATTATACTATTAAACACATAGACTTGTCTAATAACAAATATATGTCTTAATATAGATTTATGTGCATAACTTGTTTGACTATCTACTTCGTATTAGTTACCCTTATATATAGGACTTCTTGAACAGGAGTTACTTATACTGAAATACAGAAAAAGCTTTATAATATAAGCTTCCAGAGACGATTGTAACAATTATGATCCATTACTTTATCATTACAGCTCTCGCATTTTGCGGTCGTACTGTAGTTCCCAATACTGGGGTAATGTGTTGTAATTACTAAAATTGATTTATAAAACCTACAAATGAAGATTCTTTGAATGTTTTGCGTCGGCAAAACACTCATATGATGAAAATATCTATATTTACCAAGTCTTATGTTATAAAGGCTTATTCATTTATCCTACTTTTATCTATTATTATCGCTAGCACACCTTCTCAGGCAGATGCTGGCTTTTTTAATAATATAATGGCGAATGTTATAGGCTCAAGTGCTCAAGCTGAAGATACCTCAGTAAATCAAAGTACAGGTACTGACGACTTCTCAAACTCTCAAACAATGCCAGTGCTTAGTACTTCATCTATTGATCCTGATAATAAGAATGTTAAAAGTGATTCGGATATAGGCATAGTAGATGGAGGATTAATCTCTTCAGATGATTCTGATGCTGTTGGTACAGGGCTTGAGAGTATATCAAATGGAGAAATGACAACTTATGTAGTACAAGAGGGAGATACCTTGTCAGAAATAGCTACCCAGTTCGATATATCTACAAATACTATAAAATGGGAGAATAATATAACCGGTAATACCTTAAAAGTTGGACAAAAGTTGAATATATTACCTGTAACTGGAGTTAAGCATATTATAAAGAAGGGTGACAATCTAGATAAAATAGCATCTAAATATGATGCAGATGTCGAAGATATAATGGTTTATAACGATATCACAAAGTCTATAGCTTTAAAAGAAGGAGATGTATTGTATATACCAAACGGTATTATAAAGCCAGTTGTCATCGTCACACCTAAGAATCCTACAGGCAAAAAGGTTTCATCATCATCAAACGTCAGGGTTGCTCAATCAGGATATTATATAAGACCTGCTTCTGGTCCTATAACTTCTCCTTATGGTCCACGTAGGAGAGGATTCCATTATGGTGTAGATATAGGAGCAAGTAGAGGTACTGAAGTAGTAGCAGCTGCAACTGGAACAGTCATAGAGACTGTCAGCTACTGTGTAGAAAGGAGAAGTAGCTGTGGTGGTAGATATGGTAACTATATAATGATAGAACATTCAAATGGGACAATAACAAGATATGCTCACTTGTCTAAGGTTGGAGTGTCTGTCGGTCAGCAAGTAAATCAAGGTGATAGTATCGGAGCAACTGGGAATACTGGTCACTCTACTGGTCCTCACCTTCACTTCCAGATAGAGAATAGTAATGGTTCTACAATGAAGCCACAGTTTTAAATAGATAAGTATTAATCATTTTTTTAAATAATAAAGTACTAAAATGCCTGAGCTTCGCTCAGACATTTTAGATTGAATTATTAAGAATTATTATATTTTATTCTTAATTATTAATTAATATATCTCCTTTTGATAACACTCCTCACAATATAACATATCGTTTTTTTCTGGATTGTATGTAGTTTTGAATTTGTTTGGGCAACCTTCTTTCATACAAGATCCATCGTATAACTCCATACCATTCCTTTTATTCATTCTTTCTTCATGTCGACATTCAAAGTCTTTATGAGAGATAGGCAATCCGATTTTTTTATAGAATGTTAATTCAGCTTCTACTATTTTATAATTCTTATCACACTTTTCACAAACAAGAATTTCATCTAGTATTTTCTCATCTGTATTATCGATACTGAGAGGCACCTCACCTTTTTTAATAGTTTCTTTCTCAAAAGTACCAGTAGATCTATCTTGCCATTTATATCCTCTTCTTAATGCTTCATCTTTTGAAAGTGGGAAGAAGTCGTGGATTAGAGATTCATTATAAGCAAAAGGAGCGACTTCGGGTGGAAAGAATTGTCCATAATCTTTTTCATTCTTCATTTGTTCATCTATCTTTTCTCTTAATTTTAAATATTCTTCTTTCTCATACTCTTTATTCAAAATCATATAATTCCCTTTTCGTATAGAGATACACCCTAACGCATTCGATAAGTTGTAGCACATGTCACAGTACTCGACTTCATTACTATAGAATACAAATGCAGAATTCTTCAGCTTGCTTCCTTCAAGTGCTCCCATAATATTGTATCCAAACTGAGGTTTATAATAATAATTATTACAATCCTGACTATCAGTCGGCTTCTCAGTGTCTTTCATATATGAGCAGTTCTTAGCATCATAAGTATCAAAAAGTTCTACCCCATCATAACAATTGTGGATATAGTCCCCCGTCACATTGTGGCACTTGGTCTGAGTAGCAAATTTCTTAATTGTTTTATTTTTCAAAATTTCAAATTCCTTTTTTGCTTCTTCTATAGTGTCATAGTTTTTTAATATTTCATTTTTCTTTTTTTCAAATTCTTCTTTTGTATATTTTACATTTAATATTGCATTTGAAATGTTTCTTTCATTTGTACAGAATATACAATTGTTTGAATTTCTTAAATTGTAGCAGAATAGTAAGTCAGTAGAATCTTGGCACTGCTCTGAGAACATGCACTTGAAACATTTCCGACAATCAATACACTCATAACAAAGTTCTGACTCGTGGAGGAATGCACAATCCACACACTGCTTGTCTCTCTGGAGAAGTCTTCCATACAAGCAATCTTCATTATAATCAGAAGCAAAGACAAGATAGCAATCTTTATTCTCAGCTGAACCATTCGTATAATCACTTCTTATATTTTTAAATGCAGCAAGTCCAAGGCGAGGAATTATACTTTGTTGTTCTCTGTACTGTTCGAAGAAAGTTTTAGTGAAATCATAATCTTTGCCAAAACTTTTTGGATCCCACTCATCATTCCACCAGCACTTACTACAATACACTTGATAAGGTGCATCAGGTGCATAAAGAGTAATCATATTCTCTTTGCACAAACTACAAGGTCTCTTATAGAGTATTCTTTCATTACGGAACATCAAACGTCTTGCCATGCGACACTCTGGGCAGTATATAGGAGGTACTGTCTTCATCTGCTCATAAAAAACAAGATCTTCATCTCTTATCACAAACTCTTTTTCACATGTTTTACATATTTCTTTTGTCATACACAATAAGTATGTCAAATTTATAAAGATTGTCAAGACATATAGTCAAAATTATATAAATATTGTACATATATTATATATATAATACTTTATTAAAAATAATCTGTTCATATATGTTGACAAATTATTGTGCTTTAATATATACTTAAAATATGGAAAATGAAAACTTGGATTTAAAGAAAAGCCTCGAATATATTGGTTTTTCAGAGAAGGAAGTTGTAGTGTATTTAGCATTACTTTCTCTAGGGAAAGGCACTGTTACAGAGATATCAAGAAAGGCAGGGATTAATCGCCCTACTGGTTACCACGTGCTTGCTTCCCTTTCTAGTAAAGAGCTTGTGAAAGTCTCTGGTAAAGAGCCAAAGCAAGAGTACGTAGCAGAGTCTCCTGATAGATTAGAAAAGCTATTACAAGATAAGATAGAAGAAGATCAGAAATTCATAAACGAAGCAAGGAAAATAATTCCCGAATTAAAATCAATACATAATATAGTAGATAGACCAAAGGTATTTTTTTATGAAGGGGTTGAAGGTTTGAAAAAAGTTTATGAAGATACTCTTACTTCTCATGAGTCGATAAGGGCATATGCGACTGTAGATGACATGCATAAAGGAATACCAAATTATTTTCCTGAATATTATAAAAGACGAGCTAAGGCTGGAATTTCTATTCGTGCTATTACTCCTAAAACTGATATAGGGATAGAAAGAAAAAGTTACGATAAAGAAGAATCAAGAGAGATGGCTTTTGTTCCTCAAGATAAATATTATTTTTCTCCAGAAATAAATATTTATGATAATAAAATTATGATTGCTTCCTGGAGAGAAAAATTAGGAATCATTATAGAAAGTTCAGAAATAGCAGATGCGATGAAAAAGATTTATGAGCTTTCATTGGCCGAAGCAAAAAGATTAGATAAAGAGATTTAACTTACCTCTCTTGGTCTATATTGTAATGCTTCTAGTATATGTGACTGTTTGATATTTTCACTTCCTTCTAGGTCTGCGATAGTGCGGGCAAGCTTGATAGTACGATGGTAAGCACGAGCTGAAAGTTGAAGGCGCTCAGCACTTTGGTTGAGCAGTTTCTTGGTCTCTATATCAAGAGGAGCGTAGATATTTAATTCTTTTACATTCATCTCGCTATTTGTATTTATCTTCCTACTAGAATCTTTAAATCTTTTATTTTGTATATTCCTCGCATTCTTTACTCTTTCTTTTATAACTTTTGTTTTCTCTCCTTCTTGTATTTGGCTGGAAAGTTTCTCATAATCTACATTCCCGACTGTGACCCAGATATCTATACGATCCATAATCGGTCCTGAAAGTTTTCTTTTGTATCTATCTAGATCCATAGGTTTGCAAATACAATTTTTCTGTTTATTGCCTTTATTACCACAAGGGCAAGGGTTCATCGCTGCTATCAGTATGAAGTTCGATGGGAAGATAGCAGAGCCACGAGCTCTCGAGATAGATACGATATTATCTTCAAGTGGTTGGCGAAGTGATTCCAAAACTTTCTTTTCAAACTCAGGGAATTCATCTAAGAAAAGTACTCCTCTGTGTGCAAGAGTCACTTCTCCTGGTTTTGGATTTGCTCCTCCGCCGATCATAGATACGTAGCTTGCTGTATGGTGTGGAGCACGGAATGGTGGTTCTGTAATGATAGTATCTTCTAGTAATCCGACGATTGAGTGTATACCAGTTATTTCAAGGCAATCATCTTTCTCTAAATCAGGAAGAATTTGTGAGAATACACGAGCAAGCATTGTCTTCCCTGTGCCAGGAGGACCTGACATTGCAATATTGTGCCCACCAGAAGCTGCTATCTCAAGGCCCCTCTTAGCTCCTTCTTGGCCTTTTATATCTGAGAAATCAATATTATTTATTTTCTCTTTGTGAACTATCTCGGTTTTAGGTGAAGGTAGTATTTTAGGTCTTTCTTTATCAAGCATATTTCCCTTTTTATCTTTTTTAGGAATGTATATATGGTCTATGACTTCTTTTAAGTTCTTTGCACCGTAAACTACTATACCTTCTACAAGAGAAGCCTCTTGTGCATTTTCGATAGGTAAGAATATTTCTTTAAAACCGAGTTTCATAGCTACTTCTGTCAGAGGCAGTGCGCCTTTTATGGGTCGCAACTCTCCATTTAGTGATAATTCACCAAGGAAGATTCGATATTCTGGATCAAAATTTATCTCTTCTGCTGATAACAGATAGGCTAAAGCTATTGCTAAGTCAAAGTATGGTCCTTCTTTTTTAAGATCTGCTGGAGACAAAGAAATGACTATTTTTTGATTTTGATTCTTTGGTGAATCGTAGCCACTATTCTTTAAGGCTGAGCTCATCCTGTCTTTGGATTCATCGACTGCTTTATCAGGGAGTCCTACTAAAGTAAAAGAATGCAAAGTATTCTTTGTGATATCTACTTCTACTGTGACAATCTTACCTTTAAGAAGATGTGTTTGTGCTGAGTATATTCTTGAAAATGACATAAAAACTTTAAACCCTCAGAAAATTAATTCTGAGGGTTTAATATTAAATAACTTTATTCATGCAGGTCTCACAAGTCTTTGCACTTGGGTTCACGTCTAGTCTTTCTTCTTCAATTTTATTTCCACAAATTTCACAATTACCGTAACTACCAGTTTCTATCAGAGACAATGCGTGATTGATATCTTCAAGTCTTTTCTCAAGTACAGAGAGAGCACTTGATCTTCCCTCATAATCTTCTGCTCGATCTGCTATATCTCCTTCGTCTTCTACGTCTTGAGCTTTTTCTTCACTCTCTGGCATTGCTACCCAGTCATTTGTCTTTTTATCGAACTTTCCTATTGAGGCAAGTTCTGACTCTAGTAACTTTTTTTCTTCTTCTAATTGCTTTTGATATTTTTCCATAATTTAATATTATCATTTATCTAGTAATTGGTAAACTTCTTATAAAGGTTTTATATTCTTAATTATTAGTCTCGACATCACTTCTTTAATAGTATCTACACTATCAGCTATAAGTAAATTTTCTTTATCAATAAAAATATAATAGAGTATCGGTTGATCATCTTCATTTAAGAAGACCCTTGTATCTTTATTGTTGACTATTATATCTTTCCACTTTCTGTCATTAATTTGTATTTTACTTTCTTTAGTTTTAAGTTCAAAAATATCTAACATATCACTAGCTAGACTATTCTCCCATTCTAGTGCACCAGCATAACTAAATTCATAATTGTTAGTTTGTAATAATATAAATAATTTTGATTTGTCATTATTACTTTTTGTATATGTACCTATCATGTATGAATCTGAAAGTGATCTGACAAAAGATGATGGTGCAGTTAATTCTAAATTTGAGAATAATTCACTTGTAGCTACTTTATCCTTTACTTCATTTACATTTTTAAAAATATAAATATATTTAATCCCAGCATTTAAGTTTTGCGAAACTATTTTTTTTATTTTAGTTGTTAAATTTTGAGTATTACTTATTTCAACATTTTCAACTTCATTATAAGAAATTATAGTTTCTACTTTTTGTACTACTTGTAGAATATTATCCTTAGCTTTTTTTTGAATTACATAGTAGATTCCACACGCTGAGACTAATATGAAAATTATTCCTCCAAGAAACCAAAAGAATTTTTTAAGAGGACTACCTTCTACACTCTTATAGACATCTTCTATGTCATGTTTATTCTGTTCTGCCAGAGCTACTTTCATGACTGAAACTTGATTATCACGAACGTTATCTGCCATATCAGAAAGATAAGTGTGAATAGTTTTTACTTCACTATTATTTTGTAAATCTTTTTCATCCATTGTTATAATTTACTTTTTATCATTTTTAATTTTGTTTAAGCTTTAGGTTTGTAGAAATCTTTATTTGCTTCTTTTATAGATAAATTAATTCTTCCTTTTTCATCTACTTTAATTATTTTTACTGGAACTTTGTCTCCCTCTTTAATAATATCAGAAACTTTTTCAACACGGAATGGTGCGATCTCTGATATATGGACAAGACCTTCTGTTTCACTACTTATTTTTACGAATGCACCGAACTCCATAATTTTGACGACTACTCCCTCTGCTGTATCACCGACTTTATATTCGTGAGTCATCTCCTCGATAATTTTCACAGCTTTTTCTGCTCCACCATTTCTTCCAGTTACAAATACTGTTCCATCTTCTTCTATTGTTATTTCTGTACCTGTCTCCTCGCGGATTGCATTTATATTTTTTCCTCCTGGGCCTATCACCATACCGATCTGATCTTTTTTAATTTTGACTGTAAGTATCATCGGAGCTCTTGGAGAAATACCTAGACGAGGTTCTTTTATCTCATTTGTAATTGTTTCAAGTATCTGTAAACGAGCAACTTTCGCATGAGTCAAAGCTTCTTTAAGAACTCCTATCTGTACACCATCGACTTTCACATCAAGCTGGATAGCAGTAATTCCATTCTTTGTTCCTGCAACTTTGAAATCCATATCACCATAGTGATCTTCTGGTCCTTGAATATCAGTTAGCAAAACATAATTATTTGGATCTGTTTCACTTGCCATAAGACCGACAGAAATTCCTGCTACTGGAGTTGTGATAGGTACTCCTCCATCCATAAGAGCGATAGTCGCTGCACAGATAGATGCTTGAGAAGTAGAACCATTCGATGCGGTAGATTCAGAAACAACACGAATTGTGTAAGGGAAATTAATTTTATTTGGAATGACAGGAGTCAAAGCTTTTTCAGCTAGAAATCCGTGCCCCATTTCTCTTCTATTTATTCCTCCTACTCTACCTGTCTCACCACCGGAATATGGAGGGAAGTTGTAATGATGCATGAAACGTTTTTTTGATTCAGATTCCATACCTTGCACGATTAACATGTCTTCTGGACCACCGAGTGCTAATACTGACAGTACATGAGTCTCTCCACGATAGAAAATTCCTGATCCGTGTAACACTTCTGAAATTCCTCCAGCTTTGGCGTATAGTTTTCGTACTTCATCTACTTTTCTTCCATCTGCACGGATTCCTTGTGTTAGTGCCATCTTGTGAAACGCACCATCTAGATAATGATGAAGATAATCTTCTGACGCACTTAAGATAGCATCATCTTCTTCATTTGGATACTTCTCACTCAAGATTTTTTTCCAAAGAGTTTCAGCTTCACTTGTAACTTTTTTACTTTCACTACTGAAAAGTTTCTCTTCAAGCATTGGTCTTACTTTCTCATCGAAAAGTTCTATTGTAGATTTTTCAATTTCAATTTTTGGAAATACTAGCTTCTCTTTACCAAATTCTTTATAAAGATTTTTCTGAAAGTCTTCCCACTTTGTTATCTCATTTGAAGCGATATCAAAACACTGACCCATCTCTTCATCACTAAGCTCGTAAGACATAGCTTCGATCATATTTATTGTTTTGTCTTTTCCACAAACAAGCAGATCAAGAGCATAGACTGATTCATCGGCTTGAGGTAAGTAATGATTTACTTTTAGATTTCCATCTTCCTTTGTCTTACTTATCTGAACTGCACCGATCGGTCCATTCCAAGGAATATCTGACATATGGAGTGCAACTGAAACTGCATTTATACCGAGAGTCTTTGGGTCTGTATCTCCTACTGCTATAACTGTCACTATAACCTGGACTGCATTTTTAATATGCTGATCGAAAAGTGGACGGATAGTACGATCGATCATACGAGCTGCAAGGATCGCTTGGTCACTTGGACGACCTTCTCTTTTATTGTATTGACCACCAAGAATTTTTCCTGATGCATAAAACTTTTCTAAATACTCAACTGTAAGATTGAAGAATCCTAGATTCTTACTTCCATCTTTTGAGATGACAGCAGTCGCCATCACAACTGTCCCTTCACTTTTTAATATGACAGAACCATTCGCTTGGTTTGCCAAATCAGAAAACATAGCAATTATTTTCTTGCCACCTATCTCTACCTCATACTCTTTATTTTGCATAATTATTTATCTAGTATTAAATTTACTTTTCGTATAAATTTATTTATTCGTATATAGCGAATTTAGTACTAGATGATACTAGTCTCCAGACTCTAGTTTTGAAACCTATATTTATTAGCTTCAACTCTAATTGTCTAGAGATTAGTAAGTTATCTATTAATACTAGAAGCATAGCAAAAATCCCCCATTTTTGGAAGGGGGGATTTTTGCGAAATTTAATATTTTATTTTTATAAATATTTTTTAATTTATGTTTTTAATATATCAAATATTTTCTTGGGTTTACTGAAAGGTCTAGGAAGTCATCTGCTTGTTCTTTAAGTTTCATTGAAGAACTTTTACCAAAAGATACGACTTCAACTTGAACTCCAGAAGTACTTTGTAAGTACTCTACAAGAGGAATGAAGTCTCCATCTCCTGCTACTAGTATGACTGCATCAAGCTTGGGTGCCATCTTCATAATGTCGACAGCGATACCTACATCCCAGTCACCTTTTTTAGCTCCACCAGAGAATATTTGTAATTCTTTTGTTTTAGTTTCTATTCCTAGTTTTGTGAGTGCATCAAAAAAGTTTTTCTCTTCTCCTCCTTCACTTGTTATAACATATGCAACTGCACGAACTAATTTTCTTCCTGCAACTGCATCTCTTAATATTGCTCCAAAATTTACTTTTCTCTTATATAAATTCTTAGCAGAATGATAAAGGTTTGATGTATCGATAAAAACCCCTACCCTCTGTTCTTTGTGTTTTATTATACTCATGTTTATTGTATGTATTATGTCGTATAAAATTTATACAAACATAATTTATAAATTATTTATTTTATTAAAATTTCGACCTTTATATTTAACCCGAAACAAAATAGTCTTTGAAAAATGCCTTGCGCAGGGCGTCGGCCCGAGCGGGAGCAAAAAATTCAGGAGAATTTTATTGTGTGCATTTTGAGAAGAGCTATTTTGTGCAGGTTTTAAAGTACACCAATAGATTATACCAAAACAAAATGCCTCTAGCGAGGCATTTTGTTAAGCTTTAATTTTTTTAACTTCTTTCTCGTGACGGGATTTGTCTGTTTTCTCTAAATATTTAAGATGTGTTCTGCGGTCTGCAACCATTTTGATTAATCCACGGCGTGAATGATTGTCTTTCTTGTGAATTTTAAGATGATCTGCAAGCTCGTCTATTCTTTTAGATAAAACTGCGATCTGAACTTCAGGGCTTCCTGTGTCTTTATCATGAAGTTGATTCTTTTTTATAATATTTTGCTTTTTCTTTGTTGTTAACATGATTGACACATATTAGCACATCTTGTAAAGAAATGCAAATCCTGTGGGTTAGATATGCTATATATGGTATATTGGTATGATATGCAAGAAAATACAAAAAATATGCAGAAAAAGTTTAATATTTCACCTAAAGTCATTATACTGTTTACAGTATTCCTAGATGTGCTTGGTTTGGGAGTCATTATTCCTATTTTGCCATTCTATGTAGAGTCTTTTAATGTCTCAGGTATGGTAGTGACAGTTCTATTTGCTGTTTTTGCTCTCTTTTCATTTTTCAGTGCACCTATACTAGGAGCAATTTCTGATAGAAAAGGAAGAAGGCCAGTACTTCTTGTAAGTCTTGCTTCAAGTGCTGTCGGCTGGATTATCTTTAGCTTTTCTCATTCTATATATGGTCTCTTCTTGGGTAGAATTATTGATGGTTCGGCTGCCGGGAATATATCCACAGCTCAGAATTATCTGATAGATATTTCAAAAGATGATAAGGAAAGATCGAAGAATTTGGGTTTGATAGGAGCAGTATTTGGTGTGAGCTTTATCATTGGTCCACTTATCGGTGGAGTTCTTTCTAGTATAAGTATGAAGTTGCCGTTCATTATCGTAGGATTCATGGCAGTAATAAATACAATTCTTGCATATATCTTTTTGCCAGAGACTCACCATGAAAGAAATACAACTAAACTTTCATTAAACCCATTCACTCCTATCATAAAAGCACTTAAGAATAAGAGTATCTTACCTTTATACTTGGCTTGGTTGTTCTTCGGTATTGCTATCTCACTCAACCAATCAATCTTTGCATTATATATTGCAAAAGTGTTCTCATGGACTGTTATAATATCAGGGTTACTTATGACTTTAGTTGGTATAATAATTTCTATAAATCAAGCCTTTGCTATTCGCAAAATTTGGCTTAAATATTTTAAAGAATCATTCTTAATGGTCTGGATGCTAATTCCTTTTGCTTTGGGTTACCTTGTCATGGCACTACCTTATAAGTTTGCTTTCGTATTTGGTCTTATTGTGACTGCTTTCTGCCACTCTACACTTCGAGTAGTTATGACCAGTCAGATTATCGGTCTTTCAGATAAAAAAGAACAGGGGGAGAATATGGGTATTCTTTCTTCTATTATGTCTTTGTCTATGATTTTAGGCCCGGTACTAGGTGGAGTAACTTATGTATTATCTGACACTTTGCCATTTATATTATCTGGTGTAATTTTGTTAATTACTTTTATGTTTGTATATAACACATATAGAAAGATCAAATCTATTGATCATACTAATATAGAACCTGTAGAAGTGATATAATAATAATGTGGCAAATAATTTAGAACAATTAAAAAAAGAATTTCTTGAACACGTAGAAATAGAGAAAGGAAATAGTTTGAAAACTGTACATAATTATGATTACTATATCAGTCGTTTTTTTGTTTTTGCGAATATATCTAACCCAGACGGGATCACCGATGATAAAATTCGCGAGTTTCGGCTTCATCTGAATCGTCAGCCGGGTGTGAAAGTTCGAGGTCAGTCTGCTTCTACTCTGAAGAAGAATACTCAGAACTACCATCTTATAGCTCTTCGCTCTTTTCTTAAGTATCTAATGAAAAGAGGTATTACTTCCCTTTCCCCTGATCGTATTGATTTAGCTAAAATTAAAGAAAGATCTCTCGACCTCATCTCAACTGAAGAGTTGAATCGTCTTTTGAAAGCACCTATTGAGATTTCTCAAAAACAAGGAATAGAGGGAAAGTCTAAAAGCTCAGCCTCATCCCACTTAAAAGGTTTACGAGATAAAGCCATTTTAGAATTATTCTTCTCGACAGGTCTTCGTCTTTCAGAGCTTTGTTCTATAAATAGGGATTTGGATTTATCGAAAGATGAATTCTCTATCCGAGGAAAGGGAGAGAAAGTAAGAGTTGTATTCCTTTCAGATAGTGCCAAGGATGCGATAAGAGAATACTTGAAAAATAGGAAAGATTTAGATGAGCCATTATTTATTCAATATTCCTCGAATTCTGGGAAACAAGGTCAAGCAAAGAGTACAAACCGCTTAACACCACGCTCTATAGAAAGAATTGTAAAATATTATGCAATCGCTGCCGGAATATCGAAGAAAGTTACCCCGCATATCATCCGCCACTCTTTTGCAACTGACCTGCTTTCAAATGGTGCAGATATACGCTCGGTCCAGATGATGCTCGGCCATGCGAATATCGCAACTACTCAGATATATACACACATCACAGATAAACAGCTTCGTGATGTTCACAAGAAGTTTCATAGTAATTAAAATATAAAATACTTCATAAAATGTTCTTGGGTTCGCCAACGGATAAATTTCTGCTGAAATTTTCCTCATTGCTCAGCTCGACAGCTTCCGCAGTGGCTCACTCAAGAAATTTTATTTCGTATTTTTGGTGGTACTATTATTACATTTCTATGCATGATAATATGGATTATATGAAAATAATTTCTTGGAATACAAATGGTTTGCGGGCAACGATAAATAATGGATACTTTACTCCCCTTTTTAGTTTTAATAACCCAGATATAGTTTGTTTTCAGGAAACGAAATGCGAGCCCGAACAGCTAGATGAAAGCTTTAGTAATTTAAAAGGGTATAATTCATATTTTTCTTTTTCTAAGCTTAGAAAAGGTTATAGTGGAGTTGCTATTTACTCGAAAGTAAAGCCTTTGAAGGTTGAGTATGGTTTTGGTATTAAAGAATTTGATGATGAAGGTAGGACTATTGTTGCTTACTATAAAGATTTTGTTTTGGTGAATTGCTACTTCCCAAATGCTGGTGTATCTCCTGAAAGATTAAAATATAAATTAGAATTTTATGACGCATTTTTGAAATATATAAATAAACTTAAAAGTAGGGATTTAAATGTGATTTTCTGTGGAGATGTGAATACTGCTCATAATGAGATTGACTTAGCTCGACCCAAAGCCAATGAGAATAATACTGGTTTCTTAAGAATAGAAAGAGATTGGATGGATAAATTAGTAAAGAATGGCTGGGCAGATATTTTCAGAAGTTTAAATCCTGAAATGAAAGAAGTATATACTTACTGGGACATGAAAACATTTGCTCGAAGTCGTAACGTTGGCTGGCGTATAGATTACTTTTTCACTAATGAATCATTTATGAAAAAAGTAAAAAGTTTTAAAACTCTCTCCGATTATATGGGCTCTGATCATTGCCCGATAATGATAGAGATTAAATAGGAGTATTTATATTATATGCTTCGTTATATCTCTTTTTTAATTTAAGATATTTATCTTTATAATTTTTCCAGTATTCATTATATTTATCTTTAGGAATTATTTTGTATAGATAATCCATATGTGGTTTTAATCTTGGTCTATCGTCATAATATGATAATGGTTTACTATTTTCAAAGGTTACTTCATCAAGGAATGTTTTATCTCTTGAAGACCTAAATGATCCATTATATGGAGGCGGAACATGTCCTTCGTCTTCAATTATTATCTTCAGGTTTTTGTAGCAATGCACTTCTCTTTCAAAAAATATTTCCCCAATATCTTTTAAAATATCATAACCTATATTACGTATTGTATTAAAATATAATTCTTGGTGTTCACCGATAGAACAATATCCAGAATTATTATGTATAAAATCATTATCAATATTAATATCACCTAATGCAAATAAATGTATGATTGCATATCGAAATGCATTTTTTATATTATTTTCATTCTGACCATTTATATTACTAAACTGAATCAATTTATCTTTTAATATTTTGATTTTTTCTGGGTATCTTTTTTCTGATATTTCCCAAAGTTCATCTAGCTTGTTTTCAGTAATTTTCATAAAATCAAATGTCTGACGTATTTCAACTATAGAAAATACATCAGGAAAAAAGTATTTTAATGTATCATCTATAAACTGCAATTTAAGAATATTATTTCTATACATTATTTTTCTTTGATGTTCATTATTACTATTATATTTAAGAGCAACATTAATTCCTGTAATTATAATTAACCTAGGTCTTTTACTTTGCATTCTTGCAATTTGAACTGCAGGTAAAAAGTATGTAATTAATCGAGCATTAAGTGGAGAATCAAGATCTGCAATTAACATTTTTGTATTAGACTTTTTAAATGCAGGTTCATTAATACCAATGATTATATCACTACTTTTTATATCTATATTTTTTTTAAATAGATCATCATGTTTGATTATTATATTATTGTTATCATATAATTCATTATTTTCATTCAACGCAACCTTTTTCACAGAATAATATACTTTTGGTGGAATACCTATTTTTATTATTTTGTTTTCATTAATTAAAGTATTTAAATGATAGTGAATCATCCTTTTTTTAATATGAATAACAGTAGATAGTTTATCTACTGTTATATTATTATTTTCATTTATGTATTTAATTATCTGCTCTTTTGCATTTATCATAAATATATATTGCGTAATATAACATGCAGTGTGCAATATTGCAACTCATTATCTATTCAAACTCTTCGCCCCTAGCCATGCGAGCTCAAATACTTTCTTTTGTGCATCAGCTATCTCTTTACTTTCGATCAGAACTGCGAACTTTTCTTTCCAAGAAATGTTTAAGATTTTATCGTTATATATATTAGTTTCAACTGAGAAATGAAATATATCATTAGGAACTATTAATATTTCTCTTAATTCTTCTTTATTTCTTTCTATTACTTTCATTGTTCCAGAATCACTAGAAGCGATACCTCTTATACTAATATTTTTTTCAACTCTATTTTTAAAATATTTTTTAGAATATGTTTCTCCAATTGCTTCAAACATATCTTCTGCACCACCTGATGCAAGAATTTCGATATTATCTTTTAATAATGTATCTTGAAGTGCTATTTTTATCCCTTCTATTCCCTCATAGTATTTTACTTTTGGTGTTTCTTTAGTGTTATAAATAGAAAAAAGTTCAGGTATTATATACTTTATTTTATCTAAATTATTATTTCGTTTTTTAATTTCATCATTCAGATATATTTCTAGTTTTTCTGGAGATTCTGCTACATATTCTTGTTTTGGTTCTTTACCAGAAATCTTCACTAATCCTTTTTTTGATAAGTTATCTAGAACATCATAAGTCGTTGTTCTACTCACAGATGCAGTTCTTGAAATTTTTGTGACAATTCCTTTTCCGAGTGATAATAGTGCTATATAGACAGCAGTTTCTTTACTAGAAAACCCTGCATCAAATAGTGCTTTTTCTGTCTCTACTTGTAATATTTTTTTCATATTTAACATTATATATCTCTGTATTTTTGTTGTCAATATACACCGACAAAATTTAATACAATATATAAATATGCTTTAATATCAACATAAAATAGACGAAGAATATTGACAAATACTAAACAATTTACTATACTACGCTTAAATTAAGTTCCCTCACAAATAATTTGATTGGTTGCGCGGGGTAATTCTAGAAACCCCGATTAACCAATTAAATTTGCAATTATGAGAAAAGATCTGAAGGGGGTCGACATCTACAAAGAGGCAGACCTAATTGTAGAAACAACAACTTTTTGCAACAAAAGTTGCAAGGGGTGTTTTTTTGAAGATAAGAAAAGAGAAAAAATTATATTAAACCATTTGGTTTATTATAATACATTATTAAATTTAAAAAAAAGAAGTTTAATAGTACTGAGAGGTGGTGAAATATCAACTATTAATGATTGGTTTGATATTTTTGTTAAGCCAGCCTTGGATAGACAGCTCATAGTAATCATAGAGTCTAATGGGTTGTTTATGGAAGATTTAAATTATTTTCTTCCAAAGCTAAGGCATAAAAATATTTTTTTGCGAATAAGTTTTGATTTAATGCATATTAAATCAAGAAATTTTAGAAAAGAATGTGCCCAAAAATATTTTTTTGCAAAAATGGCAACTAAAAAAAGAATAAATTTTGGATTCTATGCTACAGGCATGGAATCAGAACAAATGATAAATTTATTAAAAGGTTCTGGACTTGAAGAATATTTTTTTAAATTTTATTTTTTAAAAAAATATTCAAGTGAAAAATTAAATATTAATGGGATATACCTAAGAGCAGATGGGACAACCCAAAGGTATTACCCATAAAAAGTTTAAAAAATTCCATAAAATTATGGAATTTTTTATTAAGATTATGTTATTAAATAAAATATTACTATGAGAAAGACTGCAAATATATATAATAAAATTGCCCAAGACTATGCTAAGACATTTATAAAACCTACAAGGTATATAAATAATTTTTTAGAACTTCTTCCAACAGGAGGAGGAATTTTAGACATAGGTTGTGGTATTGGAGTTAATTTAAATTTTGCTAAATCTAAAGGATTTGATGTTTTGGGTATTGATTTTTCAAATGAGATGATTGAAATTGCTAAAAATAATTATCCTAATATAAATTTTATCCTAGGAGATATGAGGAAAATTAAATTTCAGAATAGTAGATTTGATGGAGTTATCGCTTCGTATTCCCTTATTCATATTACAAAAAAGGAATTACCAAAAATTTTGAATATTTTTTAGTAACATTCTTAAGGAAAATGGTTTACTGTATATAGCATTACAATCTGGTAGATCAAGAGAGATATACATAAATAGTTTGTTTAATCATAATATAAAGTTATTTTTAAATGTGATGTCTTTTTCAGAAATATTTACTCTTTTAAAAGAGAATAATTTTGAAATACTTTTCAAGTGGAAAAATAGTGCTAAAAAGGATGAATTGAAATTTACAAAAATATTTATAATTTGTAAAAAATTATAAATATTTAATCCAATTTAGTATTTTTCTAATTAATATGTATTTAGTTATTATGTATTATAGTTATTATTCATAATGTCTGAATATTTTATTTATTCAAGCTTTTCGCCCCTAGCCATGCAAGCTCAAAAACTTTCTTCTGTGCATCAGCTATCTCTTTACTTTCGATTAGGACTGCGAACTTTTCTTTCCATGACATTATAAGCACTTTATTATTATAAATATTTGTTTCAGTTGTGAAATAGAATTTATCTTTTGGGACGACATATGACTCTCGTAGCTCCTCTTTATCTTTTGCTGTAACTTTCAAAGTATCTGGATCATCTGGTGCTATAACTCTAACTTTTATATTCTTCCCTACTCTTCTTTTGAAATAATTTCTTAGATATTCTTCCCCTACTGCCTTGAATGCATCAGTTCCGACTGCATATCCTATGATCTCTACTTTAGCAGTTAGCGTGTCCTCAAAGGCTTCTAATATTCTTTCTATACCTTCATAATATTTTACTTTTGGTTTTTCATCTATATTATAAATTGAGAATAACTCTGGAAGTAAATTATATGCTTGTTTTAATTTCTTTTCTCCATCTTTAATCTTATTCTCAAGATAGACTATTACCTTGTCAGGATTTTCAGCTACAAACTTTTGTATTTTAGTTTCCCCAAGAGGGTTTACTAACCCATCATTCACGAGGGACTCTAGTATATCGTACCCAGTTGTACGATTTATCTTAGCAAATCTAGATATCTCGCTTGTCGTAGATGGACCAAGTTCAAGTAATGCTAAGTATACACTTGCCTCTTTTTCTCCAAATCCAAGATTTTTAAGTTGATTTTTATTAATCATTACTAAATACTATGCTAAAAATATATTTGTGTCAATATCTTTCCACATATTATAAATTACAAATATATTAAATATACATATATTATATAGATATAATCATAATATGTATAACTAATACGAAATATATTAATTATAATTTGTGGAAAATCATTGACATCATTTTTATATTATATTTATATTAGTAAGTAGTTTCAATATATAAAAATATAATTTTATGAATAATATAGTAAAAAAATGTCAAAATTGTAAACAAGAGTTTGTTTTAGAAATAAATGATTTATCATTTTACGAAAAGATGAAAGTTTCTTTGCCTACATTTTGCCCTCTGTGTAGAAGTATCAGACGAATGTCTTGGAGGAACGAAAGAGTATTATTCAAAAGAATTTGTAATTCATCTGGCAAAGAAATTATTTCAATGTTTCCCAGCTCTGATAATCTTATTGTGTATGATCGGGATATCTGGTGGAAAGGAGATTTTGATCTATTAACATATGGAAAGAATTATAATTTTTCTACAACATTTTTTGTGCAATTTAAAGAATTATTTAGTATAGTTCCTCTGCCTAGTCTTTTGAATGAAAATGTAAAAGATTCTTCATATTGTAATTGTGTTCATAATACAAAAAATGGTTATTTACTTTTTGCTTCTATGGAAACAGAGAATGTTTTTTATTCAACTAGGGTGATAGGAGCAAAAGATTCTATGGATCTTTTTGGTGGTTTTAATCAAGATATGTGTTATGAGAATGTAATGTGTGATAAGTCACAACGATTATTCTTCAGTGAACGAAGTATTGAATGTATTGAATCATATTTTCTCACTGATTGTAAGAATTTAAGTAATTGTATAGCTTGTGTAAATTTGATAAATAAATCATATTGTATTTGGAATGTTCAATATACAAAAGAAGAATATAAAAAGATATTATCTGATCTCCATCTAAATACCAATTCAGGTCTTTCAAATTTAAAAAATAAATTTATTGATTTTAAAATTAAATCCCCCAAAAGGTTTGCCAATATTATCAGATGCGATTCTGTTACAGGCGATAATATAAATAATTCAAAGAATTGTAAATCATGTTTTGATGCATATAAGGACTTAGAAGATTGTTCTTTTTGTACTCACACAATTAAATTAAAGGATAGTTATGATGGTTATGGTGTTGGTGATAACGCAGATCATATGTATGAAGTTATCGATTCTGGGGTAAATGCTTCAAATTTTATTTCAGATATCTGTGTACATGAGTGCCATAATATTTTTTATTCTTATAATTGTCATAATTCTTCAAATTTATTTGGTTGTATTGGTCTTAGGTCAAAACAATATTGCATCTTTAATAAACAATACTCAAAAGAAGAATATGAAGAATTAATTCCAAGAATCATTGAACAAATGAATAATTTTCCATATGTAGATAATAAAGGAAGAATATATAAATATGGAGAGTTCTTTCCTACTGAGCTATCCCCTTTTTCATATAATGAAACTATCGCTCAAGAATATTATCCACTAACTAAACAGCAAACATTAGCATTTGGGTATAAATGGAAAGAAAAAGAAGAAAAAAATTATAATATAGATATATATAGTAAAGATATTGAAGATGATATTAATAAGGTCAGTGAAAATATAATAAATAAGGTAATTGAATGTATTCATAAAGACTGTGGTCATCAATGCACTAAGGCATTTAAGATAATTCTAGAAGAATATCAATTTTATAAACGCATGAATTTACCAATTCCCAGACTTTGTCCAAATTGTAGACATCATGAGAGGTTATTGAAAAGAAATCCTCTTAAATTGTGGCATCGAAAATGTATGAATAATGGTTGTAGTAATGAATTTGAAACATCATATTCCCCTGATAGACCTGAGATAGTTTATTGTGAAAAATGTTACCAAAGAGAAATATATTAATATATTATGTCCTTTTTGTTTTTTATACCCCGTGTTTCATGTGTAACATTTTGACTTCTTTTGCTTCCAACTCATCTTTTTTCTCCTTACCCCTTTCCCCCAACGCTTTAAGCTCACTATCATTAAGCATATCTAAAGACTTTACTAGCTCTATCAGGTACTCTTTTGTGTTTTTTATTGGGTCATCTAATACTTCTTCAAGTAAACTACTCAATATCCAGCCCATTCGTGGTCCTGGTTTCATGTGTAACGTTTCTATCAGATACTTTCCATCGATAGCAAGCTGACCGACAGAAATAGGGTCTCTAAGTATTTGGTCAATCATTGCATGGTATTTACGCAGACGGTAAGGCGCCTCTTTCTTTTTCATACCTACTCTGTCGCATTCTCTAACATTCATAAGCTCCCATATGTGCTCTTTACCGACATTTGCGACTACTCGGCGTACAGCTGAAAGTGTAATAGTCTCAGTATCAGAGAAGAACATATGCCCTCTCACGAGTTTTATTATAAATTCACTAGTTTTCTTAGGGAATTTAAGTCTTTCAAGTATTTGTTTGGTTATTCGCTCTCCGATAACTTCATGACCATAGAATGTATATTTACCTTCCCCACCAGCCTTAGTACCATCCCAGCGTCGAGTTCTTGGCTTGCCAATATCATGGAAAAGCGCTGCTAGTCTTACCTCCAGTGACCAATTCTTCTGTACTGCATGGTCAAGTGCATGAAGTAAATGTTCCCAGACATCATATATATGAGCACCTTTTTGTTCACAACCAATTCCCTCTTCTAGTTCAGGAATTATGTATTTCAATAGGCCTAGCTTCTGAAGTAAGCCTATTCCTGCTACAGGATTGCCTGACATAATTATTTTTATAAACTCATCTCGAATTCTTTCAAAAGAAATATTTTTTATCAAACTTGAGTTATCCACAACTGCTTGCATTGTGTCATATGAAATAGCAAAATTCAATTCTGTGGATAACCTTATCGCACGAAGCATACGAAGAGCATCCTCTTGGAATCTATCATTTGGGTTCCCCACTGCTCTTACAACTTTGTCCTTTATGTCATCTTGTCCTTTATAAAGGTCAATAAACTGTCCTTTATGTGGATTATAGGCTATGGCGTTCATTGTAAAATCACGTCTTTTTAAGTCATCTTCTATCTTTTTACTAAATAATACTTGATCTGGATGCCTATTATCTGTATATTTTGCTTCAGTTCTGTATGGTGTTACCTCTAATATGTAGTATTTTGCGTTATTTGCCTGATTAGTTTCATGTGTAACATCATTTTCCTCATTTGAATCACTATTGTTTGTTTCATATGTAACGCTGTTTTCTTCTTTTTGTATACATACTCCAACTGTACCGAATTTGTTCTCATATATAGTTTTTTTAAATAGTGGAATTATTTCTTCTGGTATTGCATTGGTCGTTATGTCCCAATCTTTAGGCTCTCTTCCTATTATTAGATCTCTTACACATCCACCAACTAGAAAAGCCTCGAATCCAGCTTTTTCAAGCTTTTCAGTTACATGTGTAACATATTCGGGTATTTTTGAATTATTTATGCTGTTTTTGTTATCTTGTTTCATATGAAACTTTTGTGGTGCACCCGCCAAGATTCGAACTTGGAACGACCGCTTCGAAGGCGGGAATGATATCCATTTCACTACGGGTGCTTTAATATATAATTATTAATATATCCATTATACACTTTTTTATTTCTTTTCAAAACTGGACTACGGTAGTATACTTATACTATATGAGACACGATAAAGAATTAGCAATTCAATTAAGAAAGAATGGTAAATCATATAATGAGATTAAAATTGAACTTGGAGTCTCAAAAAGTACTTTGTGTGATTGGTTTAAGAATGAAGATTGGTCAAAACAGGTAAAAAATACAAATATAAATAATATTGTAAAATTAAGTACAGATCGCATTATCCTAATGAATATATCAAGGGATTTAATACTTAAAGACAAGTATGATAATACACTCGCAAATGCCAAGAGTGAATATTTAGTATTTAAGGATGATCCTTTGTTTGTAGCAGGATTAATGCTATATGATGGAGAAGGTGATCATTTGAATAAGAATATAATTAGATTTGCAAATACTGATTTTGGTTTACATAAAGTATTTATAAATTTTTGTAAATTGTATTTAAAAATGAGTATGGAGAACATTAAATTTAGTATTTTACTCTATCCTGATCTAAATATAGATGAATGTATGGATAAATGGTGTAATGAATTAGGAATAATAAGGAAAAATATATATAAACCACAAGTGATTAATGGTAGATTGAAAACTAGAAAGTTGCATTTTGGAGTTGGAACAAGTATAATACTTAATAGTTTTTTGAAGCACAAGTTGCTTTATTGGATAAATCAAATGAAGATAGATTTGTCCAAATAAAATATTTTGCGGGTATAATTTAGTGGTAAAATACGTCTTTGCCAAAGACGAAATGTGGGTCCGATTCCCACTATCCGCACAAAATTATTTTGACTTTTATTAGTCTTTTATACACATAATTAATCCTTTAAAATCTAGATTTATGTGTATAACTATGTGTGTATTGTTTATAAGAGACAAAAAATCAGTTTTAACTTTTGAAGGACAATTGTGATAATAATTAAAAATATGTTGATTTATAATGATATATTATAAAGTACTAGTAAATATATAGATTTTGTCTATTAAATATGAATAATCGTTTCACGTGAAACATACTTAATCTTGTTTCATATGTAACATCAACTTTATGAAGATTTTTACTTCAAATTCTCAAAAAATTGGTGAATTAGGGGAAGATGTAGCTTGTAAGTTTCTCGTGAAACATGATTTCAATATTTTAGAAAGAAATTATACAAAGAAATGGGGAGAAATTGATATTATTGCTCAAAAAGGTGATAAAAGGTATTTTATTGAAGTTAAGTCAAAGAGTGTATCATCATTGGATTATGTTACATATGAAACAGCAAACAGACCAGAAGAGAATATGCATCCTTGGAAATTGAAGAGATTAAGAAGGGTAGTGGAGACTTATCTTATAAGTAAAAGACTTGGTTATATAAATTGGCAGTTTGATCTATTGGTTGTGTATTTAGATATTGAGAAAAGGTTAGCAAGGGTAAAGATGGTGGAGAATGTGGTGTTGTAGGCAATAAAAAACTGGTAGATATGACTGTGGGTGCATATCTACCAGCATTGTGTTACTTATGGCCGTATGACCTTGTAACACTTACTTTTGTCCATGTTGTGCACCCAGGCCTCTGGGTTGCACACGAAGATATTAATATTAGCAGGACAAGTCCTGCTATAAATAACTTTTTCATATTTAATGTTTTTATGATTTAATTAATTTTATCATATAATGTATACTTTGTCAAGTAGTATATTGACTTTATTAAATATGATTGTGTGGAATAGGGGAGTCTCGCCCTACGGTCGCGTGATTGATGGAGTCTTCCTCTACGAGGACAGTATGCCTTTTTGGCAAATTTTGATATTATCAAAATTTGCAACAAAAAGCCTTTCGCCTATCGCCTCACGGCACGATTTTCTAATCGCCTTACGCTTCATCCGCATGAATAAGAGGAGTCTTCCTCTACGAGGACAGTATACCTTTTCGTTTTGGTTAATACCAAAAAATGAAAAGCTTTTCGCCTCCCTTACGCAAGCAAAGCAGTTTGCTTGCTATCCCGCACAAAAACAAAATAGCCCTAATAGGGGCTATTTTGTTTTTGTGCGGGATAAGGGAGTCGAACCCTTCACCACAGTTTGGAAAACTGTTATTATACCGATTAACTAATCCCGCAAATATTTATATTTCAATTTGTCTCTGGAAAACATAACTTTGTCGGGGCGCCGGGATTCGAACCCGGAGTCGCCTGTTCCCAAAACAGGAATGTTAGCCGTTACACTACACCCCGACAAAATTATTTTTTCCCCAAAACAGGAATGTTAGCCGTTACACTACACCCCGACAAATAAATTTTTCCTTGATAACTATCTCATATTAGCATATTTTATAATAATTACAATTTTTTTATTTCTGGTATAATAGACCAATGTTGACGAATTATATTTATGCATTTATCAGTGTAATGATTGTAAGTTTAGTTTCACTTGTGGGAGTTTTCTCACTATCTATAGGTGAAGATGTATTGAAAAAATATATTAACTTTTTTATAAGCTTGGCTATAGGTGCACTGCTTGGAGATGCATTCATCCACATAATTCCTGAAGCATTCAAAAGTAATATAGATGCAAGTATTGTCGGTATATTAATAATTGTAGGAATATTATTATTCTTTGTAATTGAGAAGTTCATACACTGGCACCATCATGGAGAAGATAAAGAACAAGAGCATATTCATCCAGTAGGGAAGCTTGTTTTATTTACTGATGGATTCCACAACATGATAGATGGTATTATCATCGGTGCAAGTTTCCTTGTAAGTCCTCATGTAGGTATCGCTACAACTATCGCTGTAGTGCTTCACGAAATACCACAAGAGATAGGGGACTTTGCAGTATTAATCCACTCTGGCTATACAAAGAAGCGAGCACTCTGGCTCAACTTTCTATCCGCACTTGCTTCAGTCTTAGGTTTGATTATTATTTTTATTTTTGGAAATATAATTAATAGTTCTATACTATGGTTTGTGCCTATATCTGCTGGAGGGTTTATCTATATAGCTGTAGCAGACCTTATCCCTGAACTTCATAAAACAAAAAATATTAAACATTCAGTAATTCAGCTTTGTATTATAATGATAGGAGTTATATCAATGCTTGCATTATTATTGCTTGAATAAGTTCTTAAAATAAATACTAAAATAGTTTCAGAAAAATGCATTATATTTAATTATATAAACTTTTTAAATAGCTCTTCTCATCAGGTCCGCATAATTTCTTGCTAGAAATTTGCTCAGTGCTCAGATCGACATCTTCCGCCGGCCCCTCTGATAAGACTATTTAAAAAGTTTATCTATCTATATTTTAATTAATAGAAAAACCACTCCTAGATAGAATAGAGTGGTTTTCTTTTTATATAAAAAATTGGTTGAACAATTTAAATATTATTTAACAGCATCCTTAAGAGCTTTTGCTGCTCTAAACTTTGGAACTTTTGTTGCTGAAACTTTTACTTGTTCTCCAGTCTTAGGATTGCGAGCCATACGAGCTGCACGAGCCTTTACTGAAAAGATACCAATTCCTGCTATTGATACTTCGCCACCTTTTTTCAAAGTTGCAACGATAGCATCAAACATTGAGTTCACAATTTCCTCAGCTTGTACTTTTGTACCGCCTACTTTTTCATGAACTAATTCTACTAAAGCTTGTTTATTCATTTATTTTAGTTTTCTATTTTTCCTTGCGAAAAAATAAAAATGCTAGTTGAATAATATTTCGACCGTTTGCAAACGATCCCTGATTTAACAGGAGTAATACTATTATATACCAACGTTATTTTAAAACAAGGGTTTTGTATGATTGACAAATACTAGATATATATTATAAAAAAATACTCTGAATTTTACAAAAGTAAAATTCAGAGTATTCTATTATTAGAAATGAATAGGATTTTTGTTTAGATTATATAAATCTATATTTTTATATATCCAATCATCTCCTAAAAATATACTTAATAATGACTCTTCTCCTCTGTCTCTATTTAAGTCATTATTGATTACTATTAGGTGTTTAATAGAACAGAGAATGTCATCACACCCACATTCTTTTTTAAACCATTTACATTTTTCTTTCATGATTTTATTTATGTTATGCGGAGTTGGTGTTTTTGAAATAACATAACACCATGTTTTTCTACATAAATAGTTTCTCCACGTCTTTTTTGTTATTTCTTCAGTTGTGAAGACAATAATTCCTATCACTTTCTTTTCCATATTGTATTTTTTAAAGATTTTTCATAATTCTACCTATTATTTGCTATATGTAAACATTTAGTCTATAATTATAATGTTATAAACTATTTGTTTAATATATGATATTTGATTCAAGAATAAAGATAAATAACCCAGAAAGTATAATACTAAATATACTTTCAAATAAAACTCGACTTACATCTAAAGAAGTCTTTGATTTTTTCACTAAGCAATACCAAAAAACTATTACATTGCAGGGGTTTTACAAAGTAATCAAAAAAATGTTAGACGATCGAATATTGGTGAAAGAAGGTTTACTATTATCTTTAGACTCATTCTGGGTGAATAAAGTAGTTGAATTTTCGAATCGCATAGAAAAGTTATACCTGCAAACAAAAACAAACTCTCCAAATGTTTTACTTGAAGAAGGGGAGAGTAAGGTATTTGAATTTGGTAATGTAATGATGATGGATAACTTGTGGTGTCACGGGTTAAATATTGTTCGGAATTACTATACAACTAAAAATCATAAGGATAAGAATGCATATAGTAGGAATTATTATTCAGTATTTCAGATTGCTAGGATAGAGAGTGAGAGTGTCATAGTAGAATCTTTCGATAGTTCTAAAATGGATTGGTATATGGCTAGTGGTTCAGGAGCATTCTTGAATCGACTTGTTCCAAAACTCGTAGAAGACGAGAATTATCATCAATTCATATATAATTTTGATAATTATCAGAAAGAACACAAAGATACAATTCAGAAAAACTATTGGGTTACAGTTATTGGAGATTTCATATTTGAAGCGAAAATGCCGAAGTACATATTTGAATTAATTGAGAGAATATATAATGAGACTTATAACATAGGGGAATTCAATGCAAGTAAAATATCGAATTTGTTTTTAGAATCAGGTAAATCAACATTAGAAATTTCAAGAAATAAGAAAAGAGCAGATTTAATAAGAGAAGATATTAAGAAGCTTTATAAAGAGTATGGTAACTAATTAAAAGTAAATAATAAAAAAATACTCAGGATTTTGCGGAAGCAAAATCCTGAGTATTTTTATGTGTAACTTTTGTTATATTATCTTGCGTATTCTATGACTCTGTTCTCTCTTATAAGAGTGACTCTTATCTCACCGGGGTAAGTAAGCTCTTGTTCGATCTTTTTCGCTATATCACGAGCCATTTCCTTTGCTGCTACGTCTCCTACTTTTTCAGGTGTTACGAATATACGTATCTCACGTCCTGCAGATAGTGCGTATGACTTCTCAACTCCTTCAAAACTAGTTGCAAGTGCTTCTAGCTCTTGCAAACGCTTGATATAGTTCTCTACACTGTCTCTTCTTGCTCCTGGGCGACCTCCTGATATGTGGTCAGCTGTCTGTACTATAACGGCTTCGATGGACTCGTGTGGGGTATCATCGTGGTGACTTTTCATCGCAGTTATGATTCTAGGGTCAGCCTTGAATTTCTGAAGGATTCTAATACCGATATCTATATGTGTCCCTTGAACTTCGTGGTCTAGAGCTTTACCTATATCATGTACAAGTGCACCAGCTTTAGCTATCTGTACGTCCGCTCCGAGCTCCTCAGCAAGCATTCCTGCGATATGAGCCATCTCTATAGAGTGCTGAAGAACATTCTGTCCATAAGATGTACGGAAGTATAAACGTCCGACGATAGCACTGATCCTAGGGTCAAGATTAAAGATTCCACATTCATAAACTGCTTGGTCTCCTTTATCTTTAATTATTTTATTTATATCTTCTTGAGCCTTTACCACCACTTCTTCTATCTTAGCGGGCTGAATTCTTCCATCTAGTATAAGGTTCTCTAGTGCTAGACGGGCTACCTGACGGCGGACAGGATCGAATGAAGATATGACGATAGCTCCTGGTGTCTCATCTATGATAAGTTCAACTCCAGATGCTTTTTCAAATGCTCTTATATTCCTTCCTTCCTTACCGATTATTTTACCTTTAATCTCATCATTTGGTATATTCACTGAAGTTGTCATCATTTCACTTGCTGTCGATGCCGCAAGACGATTTATACTAGCTGAAAGTATATCTTTAGCACGACGATCAAGCTTCTCAGAATTTGAAGTCTCCATCTTTTGCATTCTGATAAGTAAATCTTCTTCGTATTTTACTTCTATATCTTTGAAAAGAATTTCACGTGCTTCATCGGTAGAAAGACGAGCAACTTTTTCAAGCTCTCTTTCTTTCTCTATTTTCATACCATCTACACGTTCTTTAATCTTTTTAACTTCCTCTACTTTTAACTTTATTTTTTCTACCTCTTTATCTATCTCAGTTTGACGAGCATCCAAAAGCTCGTCTTTTTTAATAAGACGATTCTCAGTATGCTTCCACTCCTCTTCTTTAACCTTTGTCTCTTTATTTACCTCTGCTAGGTGAGCTTCTCCCTTCTTTTTAGCTTCATCTATGATTTTCTGACCATCCTCTTTTGCAGCCAACATTATCTTTTTAATCTCAAGCTCCATAGAACCTTTCTGACCAAGTGAGACAATGAGACGCAAATAATACCCAATTAGAGCTCCTATTCCTAGAGCTACAATGGCTATGATTATTATAATTATTATACTCATGCGACTTTTTGTCGCTTTAGAAACACAGGTAAAACCTCATATTTTTATTGAGGATTATGGGCGAACAAGTATGATTGATTTAGAACAAAATTCATTATAAGCTTCTGGTTCATAAATAAAATATATGTCGTGACTGCATTAAAAAAGCGAACATTAAAATAAAAACTTTTAAATTTCGATATTTATATAATACTCCAAAAATGAAGTTTTGTCTAGAGAAACAAAAAATTACCCCAAAAGTAAGTTCGGGGTAATTTTTCAAGTTATCTATTTTTCAGCTTTTGGTTTGGATATTATATCATCCACAATTCCATACTTTTTAGCTTCATCACTTGTCATCCAGTAGTCACGATCAGAATCTTTCTCTACTTGGTCTATCTTTTTATTTGTATTTTTAGCAAGAATATTATTTAGTGTGTCTTTGGTGCGAAGGATGTGCTTAGCATTGATAGCGATGTCACTTGCTTGACCCTCTGTGCCTCCCATAACTTGGTGAATCATCACTTCAGAATTTGGTAATGAGTATCTTTTGCCCTTTTTACCTGAAGAAAGTATAAGTGCTCCCATCGAAGCAGCGATACCGACACAGATAGTCGAGACATCTGACTTGATAAAGTTCATAGTATCTATAATAGCAAGTCCAGCAGTGACAGAACCTCCGGGGGAATTAATATAAAGACTGATATCTTTTTTAGAATCTGTATGATCAAGGTAAAGAAGCTGAGCGATGATAAGGTTCGCAGTATGGTCGTCTATCGGACCACCGAGGAAAATAATGCGTTCATTTAAAAGACGAGAGTATATATCATAAGCTCTCTCCCCAAATTGTGATTTTTCTATTACTGTTGGTATTAACATATATTTAGTATATCATATTATTAATAAAATTTAATGTAAGGCTATAGATTTTTTAAATAGCTTCTTTTGTCATTTTATCCCTTAGGTGATTCTGGTGAATCAAAAATTTTGCTGAATTTTTTGCTCCTACTCGGCTCGACAGCCTCCGTAAGTCATTTCTCAAGAACTATTTTAAAAAATCTAAATAAATTAAATTAAAATATTTATCTGATATTTTAATTTCTATTGTTTCTCAAGGAATGCAAAGACTTTCTCATTCTCAAGCATTTGCTCTACGTAAGCACGAGCACGAGTAGGATCTGCATCTTTATACATTTCTGTAATCTTTGTGACGTCAGCCATTATTTCTTCTTCTGCAGGTGCTAGACTTTCTTTTTCAGATATTGAGTGGATAATCATTTGTAGTTTTGCACGTTTTTCAGCATCTCCTTTCCATTCGTTTTTCAAATCATCTTCTGTTTTATTTATCTGTTTCAAATAATCTTCTAGTTTAAGTCCTGCATTTGTGATATCTGCTTCTAAACGGTAAAGCATTTTGTCTGTTTCACCCTGTATTAGTATTTCAGGTATTTCTCCTTCTGTTTGTTTCACAAGCTCTTCTACTATTACTAGTCTGATTTTATCTTTGTGTTCTGTTTCTTTTTCAATTTTTATATTTGCACGAATTTTATCTTTGAATGCATCTGTATTTGCAAAATCGCCAAATGTTTTTACGAATTCATCATTGAATTCTGGGTATTCACTTTCTGGTATCTCAGTTGGAGTATGGGCAGCTTGGTGTTCTTCTTCAGTCATATTCTCGTGTCCTGTATGTTGAGAATTATGAGCTTGCTCTGCACGCATCTTACGAAGATCATTCACTACTTTATCGACTTCTTTCTCATCTACTGTTATTTCTTTCTTGTTTTCCTCTTTAGCATTTTCTATTTTAGCAATTTTCTTATAATCACCTAGCTTCATCTCGGGCATAACAGCTGTAACTATTTTAAATTCAAGGTCAGAACCTTTAGCAATCTTAGTGATACTTACTTGTGGGCGACCGATAGCATCGATCATATGCTCTTTGAGTATTTGTACATAACAATCTTGCAAAGCAGTCTCTGCCATTTCTTCAAGAAGCATCATTTCATTCGTATTCTCTTTTATAATACCTGCTGGAGCCTTACCCTTACGGAAACCAGGAAGTTCCATCCTTTCCCCGATTCTTCCCAAAGCTTTCTCTTCATATTTCTCAAACTCTACCCACTCTAGTACTCCTGTAAATTCAACTTCACTTTTTTCTAATTTTTTAATTGTTGTTTTCATAGTAAACCTAGTTTATATGGCAAAAGCATTTTTGTCAAAAGTTAATATTTTGACTTTAAATTCATACAGGGTTATATTTATAGTATATTATTAAGTATATATTATTTATGGAAAATAAGGGTTATTTTAATGTATCTTTAAAGAATCTAAACGAAAAACATTCATTTGTTATTGGTAATATTACTGATCCCGATATAGTTGGTAAAATAGAAGAATTTGTAAATACAAAATTTACCAAAGAACAATTAATGTATTTTAATAAATTAATACCTGATAATAGTAATGAGGATAAAATAAAAGTTATTAGTAATCATTCTTATCAATTTTCAGTAGGAGAAAAGAATTTTATTGTTGATAAATTTGGTGAAATTACTAAGGTTAATAATGAATAATTGGTTAAATATAAATCAGCCCGAAGCGAAGCTTCGGGCTGATTTATATTTAGTAATTATATTAAGAATTTACTTTCTCAGTTATTAAAACCAAAATGCAACTAAGATAGGAACGAGGATTAATGCAATGATATTTAAGATTTTGATCATTGGATTGATAGCAGGACCTGCTGTGTCTTTATAAGGGTCTCCTACTGTATCACCAGTAACAGCTGCTTTATGAGCATTACTACCTTTTCCACCATGATTTCCAAGTTCTATGTATTTCTTTGCATTATCCCATGCTCCACCACCTGAAGTCATCGAGATAGCAAGGAAGATTCCTGTAATAATTGATCCTACAAGTAAGCCACCTAAGGCTTCAGGTCCAAGTATGAAACCAACCAAGACAGGTGATAGAACTGCTATAACTGCCGGAAGAATCATTTGCTTGATAGCACCAGTAGTTACGATATCTACACACTTTGCATAGTCAGGCTTTCCTTCCCCTGTCATTATTCCCTTTATTTCTTTGAATTGTCTGCGAACTTCTTCGACAACTTTTCCTGCTGCTTTACCTACAGCTTCCATACAAAGAGCTGAGAAGTAGTAAGGAAGTAATCCTCCGATAAGCAAACCTGCGATAACCATAGGATTACCTAGATCAAACTTAAGTACGTGTCCTAGATCTGCAAATTCTTGTGTATAAGAAGCGAAGAGTACAAGAGCTGCTAATCCAGCTGAGCCGATAGCATAACCTTTTGTAACTGCTTTTGTTGTATTACCAACTGCATCAAGTGGATCTGTGACATTTCTGACTGACTCAGGTAAGTTTGCCATTTCAGCGATACCTCCTGCATTATCAGTAATAGGACCGAAAGAATCGATCGCTACGATGATACCTGTCAATGAAAGCATAGACATAGCAGCGATAGCTATACCGTATAATTCACCGAAGTTGTAAGAGATAAGAATACCAGCAACGATTGTAAGTAAAGGCAATGCTGTAGCTTTCATAGATACTGCAAGTCCTTGGATTACATTCGTACCATGCCCAGAAACTGAAGCTAAGGCTATAGATTTGACTGGATTGTATTTTGTAGAAGTATAATATTCAGTAATAACAATTATAAGAGCTGTAACTGCGATACCTACTAATGCACATATGTATAGAGCATTTACAGAGTAAAGAGTTTGTCCAGCCATAAGCCACTTGGTAATAGGGTAGAATCCAATAGCAGATAGTACACCTGCAGCGATAAGACCTTTATACAAAGCACCCATTATATTGTTACTTTTTCCTAAACGAACGAACCATGTACCGATAATTGAAGAAATAATAGCTACACCACCGATCGCTAGAGGATAGATGATAGCATTACTATAACTTGCAAACATTAGTGATCCTAAAAGCATAGTTGCCACTGATGTCACAGCATATGTCTCGAATAAGTCTGCTGCCATACCTGCACAGTCTCCGACATTATCTCCTACGTTATCAGCGATAACTGCAGGGTTACGAGGGTCATCTTCTGGAATTCCAGCTTCAACTTTACCGACAAGGTCAGCACCTACATCCGCAGCTTTTGTGAATATTCCACCACCCAAACGAGCAAATACTGAGATCAAACTCGCACCAAATGAAAGGCCGATAAGGGACTTCACTGCTTGGGCAGATCCAGCACCGAATATCTTTTCAGCTATAATATAAAAGACTGTTACACCAAGAAGTGCTAATCCTACAACTAGAAGACCTGTGACAGTTCCTCCTTTGAATGCAAGGCTTAATGCTTCTTTAAGACCCTTTTTTGCTTCTTCTGTAGTACGGACATTTGCACGAACTGAAACGTTCATACCGATATATCCAGCAAGAGCAGAAAGAATAGCCCCAAAAATAAAGCTGAAAGCCATCATCCATCCGAGCATTGGTACTATACCAATAATGATGAACAGTATTATAGCTATAACACCGATAGTTTTATACTGACGATTAAGATATGCACTTGCACCTTCTTGGATAGCTTTTGCAATAGCTTGCATTTTAGCATCTCCTGTACCTTTCTTTAAAACAACACGAATTAAAAATAAACCGTATAATATTGCAATTATAGAAGATATAAGAGCAAAAATAATAAATGGATTCATATTTATATATATTTATTAATTAATAATTTTTTAATACTAATTTCAAACTAACTTTAGCTTACTTAATTTGTCCCATCATCCACGATACCATCATCTAACACTTCATCTTCATCTAAACTTCCCTCACTTTTATCTTTTGTATTTACAGCTTCCATACCTTTTATATCTATCCTCCATCCTGTAAGCTTGGCAGCTAAGCGGACATTCTGTCCTCCTTTGCCTATAGCTAGGGATAGCTGATCTATAGCGACTTCTACAATTGCTTTATGTTCTTGTTCAAAGATTTGTATATTAAGAGCATTTGCAGGAGAGATAGCACTTGCTATATAGGTGGCTGGATCAGGAGACCAAGGAATTATATCAATTTTTTCACCATTAAGTTCACTCATTACAGTCGAAACACGTGATCCTTTCTGACCTACACACGATCCGACAGGGTCTACATGCTCATCGTTTGAATAAACTGCAATTTTTGAACGAGCACCAGCTTCACGAGAGATTGACTTTATTTCTACTACTCCTCCTGATATTTCAGGAGCTTCCATGGCAAATAGTCCTTCTATAAGTTGTGGATGGGTACGAGAAAGTTTTAAGTTGATTCCTCTTGGAGTTTCTTCTACTGAGTAGAGATAAGCTTTTATGCGTTCTCCTTGTCTATAGAATTCTCCAGGAATTTGTTCTTCAGGAAGGATTATACCAGTAGCTCTATTAAAATCGATATAAACTATACCTCTTTCAACTTTTTGAACTACTCCATTTATAATTTCACCTTCTTTACTTCCATACTCATCTACGATAGCACTTCTTTCTGCTTCACGGATTTTTTGGATTATGACTTGTTTAGCAGTTTGAGCTGCGATACGTCCATAATCGTCCTTCTTTTCCAATGGGAATACAATTTCTTCTTCAAGTTTTACATCACTTTTAATTTTTTTTGCATCTGCTAGGAGTATATGATGTTCTTCATTAAAACGGACACGATTATCATCTTCAGCTATTTCTTCTTCGTCGTCGTCTTCTTTTGTCATTCTGACTAAAGATTCATCGACGACTATCTTTATTTGCTGGAATTCCATTTCTCCAGATTCTATATCTATCTTTGCACGAATTATTTGGCCTTTTTTACCATAATCCTTCTTATAAGCAGCAGCTAAAGCTTGCTCTATGGCGTCAACAATCTTCTCTCGAGGAATTTTGCGCTCTTGTTCAAGCTGTTCTAGTGCTGACTTCATTGATTTGAGGTCTAACATATTTGTTATTATGAATTTTAAATTAAGCTAATAATTTATAATCCATTTTTTATTAAATTGTTATTAAATTGTTAAAAATAAAAGCCCGGTTCGATGACAGGCCTTACATATAGAATGCTACCGCAATGTATTAATTTAGTCAACATACGTTGTAAATATGTTTTAAATAAAAATTGTTAATAACTTTTTAATATATGTTATATTTATGATATACTTTATAAATACATAATGTTAGTTTATTATCAATTATTTTTTTACTATACATGATTCTTTCAAATCAAATTATAAAAATTTTAAAAATTACTTTTGTTAGTTTTTTTATTTTTATATTAGGTTTTTCATTTGTTAATGCAAGTAGTGTGACGAGTAGTGTTACTGTAACAATCACATCTGGTACATGGTCAACTTTAACGTGTCCAACAATTGCTGGTTCACCTGCTACCACTCTGACATCTACATGTTCACCTTTAGGAACTTGTACAGGAGTCGCTCCTACATTGTCATGTCTAGCAGTTCCAGCACTAGTTTCTTGTTCCGACGGTATCTTAAATCAAGATGAAACAGGTATAGATACAGGAGGAGTATGTGCGAGTGGAAGTCTAACAATATCACCTACATCATGTGTCATCGCTTCAGGTGCAAGTACTTGTACAGTTACTGGTGCTAAATGGATAACATCAAAAGCTACAAGTCCTGCATTGATTGATGCGAATACTAATACAACTCTTTCAACACTAGCAAATAATTCAACTGCATTAAAAATATGGATTGCATATCCACAAACAATATTTAAATTACAAGATGGTTCAAAAATACTTGATTCATCTTCTTCTACAACCGTCACTTCTTCTTGTATTGCTGGAACATCTTGGGATGGAATAAAATGTAATCCTATTATTCCTCCTACTGAAACTTGTTCCGACGGTATCTTAAATCAAGATGAAACAGGTATAGATACAGGAGGAGTATGTGCGAGTGGAAGTCTAACAATATCACCTACATCATGTGTCATCGCTTCAGGTGCAAGTACTTGTACAGT
>Ga0209083_1000535_pt1 | contig 55003 bp, 9 predicted proteins | sample AM7aDNAmetaG_FD_184132 | JGI IMG/M metagenome (GOLD analysis project Ga0209083, IMG submission 184132) | Freshwater microbial communities from Finland to study Microbial Dark Matter (Phase II) - AM7a DNA metaG (SPAdes) (version 3) | ecosystem: Environmental > Aquatic > Freshwater > Lake ...
GGACGCTTCTCCTCAACGGTGGCCAGCTTGCGTTCACTGAAAAGGGCGCGGGCAATTACAATCCGACGCTCATCTTCACCAATGCGATTCAGGTGGGCGCCAGCGGCGGGACGATCAGTTTCAACGGGGCCGCCAATTCATTTACCGAATCAATGGGCCTGCTGACGCTGGGCGGCTCCCTGACCGTGGCTGGCGTCACCGGCACTCCCAACGGCGGCGGCGGAGCGTTTTCCATCGGCAACAGCGGAATCACGCTAACGGCGAACGCGGCGATCATCAATGCGACTACCAAAGCCACCAATAGTTCTCACCCCATCGTGCTCCCCGCGGGCATCACGGGTCCGGTGTACACCTTGACGTTGGGTGTGTCCGGGACCGGCGGCGGATTTACCATCCCCAATCCCACCGCCACGTCGCTGAACCTGGGCGGGCTGACCGTCGGGGTCGGCGGGAGTTTATACCTGGGACCTCTGGCCAACGGCGTTAACCCGCTCAGTCAGATCAAGGCCAATGGCGGTCTGCTGACCATGAGCACTGGTTCCGTCTTGTCTTTCGAGGGTAATATCAGCAGCCCGGGTTCCAAACTTGATCCGACCGCCATCGCCTGGCAGGGCAGCAACACGCTGTCGCTCACATTGCAGGGCACCGGCAATAACGATAGCTACTGGGACGTCACCGGGAATCTCACGGTCGGTACCGCGAGCGGCCTGATGCAGTTGAATTACACGCCGTACCGTGGAAACAGCTTGACCATTGATTCTCCCTACAGCCTCACCGTCAGCAATGGCGGCACCTTGAACACCACCGTTGCCCCCAAGACCAACCCGCTTCAAAATGAAGCCATCAATGGGAATTTGCGGCTCCTGAATGGCGCCATTGTTGCCGGCACCATCAACACCGCCAACAAGCAAGGTGGGGTGATCCGGGGGAACAGCGGCACGCTGGCGCTCGGCGATGGCACGGGCACGCCCGGCAGTCCGAGCGTGGTCACCATTCAGGGCAACTACGGCACCGATCTGGACACTTTCAATCTCGGGTATGCCAACTTCGTTACCGAGATCGGTACAGTTAAAATGAAGTACTCCAACACCACAGCCGGGGCCGGCAACTATTTCAATGTCGGCTGGAGCCCCGGCAATGGCAATGTCACGCTCACCAGCTTCTATCAGACTTCCGGCGGAACCGAGTTCGCTCCGCTGCCGGGCAGCGGGGGCATCGCCGTGATCGGTCCGAGCAGCGGCACGGTCGTCACGTTCACCAATCCCGTCACCGTCTCGACGGCTGGGTCGGTCGGGTTCTACAACGTTGGGGCGAACAATACCCGCGGCAGCCTCGGCGCGGTGGCCGTGAGCAACACGGTCCTGAGTCTCCCAATGGGCGGCGTGGTGAGCGCCGCTTCGCTGCTCAACAGCGGCATTGTCACCGCCAACGCCGGTGGATTGCTGATCAGCGGCCTCTACACGAATTATGGCACGACCATCCTGATCAACGGAATTCTCAGCGCCAGCGGCCTGATCAACGGCGTGGGAAACACCATCAGCAACAGCGGCGGCATCTTGCAATTTTCCTCAGCCGCGCCCACGATAACAGCGAACGGGTTCGGCAATATTGCCATCGCCAACGGCACGATCTCCTTCACTGGCGTCAATAATGCCGATGTCAACAGTCCCGCGCTGGCCAACATCAGCTTTGCCGGCGCGAACACCTTCATGCTCAACGCGGCCAGCAACACCGCCGCGGCCGCGAGCCAGACCTATACGTTCGGCGCCATTGCCGGCAATCCCTCCAACTATGTGAACTTGACGATGGTCAACGGGCAGACGGCGTATGGCAACGGCAGTGTCACCATCAGCAACAGCAGCGTGCTGCTGGTCAGCAATACCCTGGCCACCTTCAGCGGCCCGCTCACGAACAAGGGCACGGCGGTGTTCGTGAATAGCGTCGGGACATTCAGCGCCAGCGCCTACAACAGCGGCACCTGGTTCATCGATCCGAGCACCAACAACTTTGCCGGCAACCTCGACAACGCCGGCACGATGCTCTTGACCAATAGCGTCAACATCATCGGTGGGAATTTCATCAATGAAGCCACGGGCGTTTACTCAATGTTGCAGACCAGCGCGACCTACGTGGCCGGCGTGTTCAGCAACCAGGCGGCTTTCAGTATTATTAATGCGAGTATGCTGACCAACGGCAACGCCTTCATCTCCGGCGGCGTGACAGTGCTCGTCAGCGATGCCGGCTCGGTGTGGAACAATCTCGCGCTCAACCTCGGCAACGCCGGCACCCTGAACAGCGTGATCGTTTCCAACGGTGCAACCGTTTCTGCCAACAGCCTCACCTTTGGGGCCAGCAACAATACGTTCAGCCTGGGCGGCTTGGGAGCGGCCAGCACCGGCACCCTCCGGACGATCACCCTCACCAACTACGCTGGCAGCGGCGTCAACCAACTCACCGTCACCAATGCGGCACTGTCCGCCAGCACGCTCACCCTGGGCAGCAACGTTCTGGTCACACTCAACACCGGCAGTGCAGTCGTTGTGTCCAATAACGCCAGCTACATTCAAACCTTCAACGGCACGGTACTCATGGGGCCCGGATCGCAGTTCTTCATGCAGGAAGGCGGCGCTCAAGCCAGCATGACCTTTAGCAACCTGGGCAATCTCGTCCAGAACAACTCCACCGTCACGTACCAGTTTACCGTCGCTGGAAATAACGATACCGGCCCCTACGGCCGCAAGTTTATCAACACGGGCACCTGGCTGCTCACCAACAATGCCTCCTTCCTCGTCAGTGGGGGGTTTGGCTTGAATGCCAACTCCGTCAACTCGGGCACGCTGATCGTGCAGAACGGCTCTACGTTGCAGTTCAACAACCAGAACGGCGGGGTGACCCTGAACAACACGGGCTACTTGGAAGAGGGGACGAACTCATTCTTCGGAACGACCGGTAACAACTTCCTGAACAACTCCGGCACCTTCAACGTCACAGGCACCAACGCCGTCCTCGGGGCCAGTGCGGGATCCGGCACCACCCTCCTGCAGAACACCGGCACGCTGAACGTGGGGTTGAACGGCACCCCGGCCAGCTTCATCATCTCGGGGAACAATGCCGTGTTGTCCAATGGTGCGGCGCTCAATTTCGTGTCGGGCTCGACGATCACCTTGCAATACTCGGCCGGTTCTGGAGATGCCTTCTTCAACACTGGGACCTCCGTCATGGATAACGTGACGTTTGGATATAAAGGCGTAGCGGACGGGAACCCGAATGCTCTCAGCTTCAATAACTCGGGTCTGCTGACGCTGCAAAACGGAACCCGGTTCACCAGCATCGGCATTGATCACCCCGGCTCCACGTTCAGCGGAAACAATTCCGGCACCTTGCAGGTGCTGAGTGGTTCGACGCTGGGCTTCGGTGCCCTGAACAACACGGGCACGCTCGTGCTCGGGACCAATGTGACCGTCGCGACTTCGGGTAGCACGCTGAACAACACGGCTGGCGGCTCGGTCAGTGTCGGTGGAACCAACGTTTTATTGGGCAACGTTTCATCAATCGGAACCATTGTGTTCAACAATGGCAGCGGGAGCGGCGGGCAAGGCGCAGCATTGACCATTGGGAATGGCACCGCCGCCGCCCAGCTCGCCATCGAGGCGCAGAACGCCTACCTCAATAACTACCTGGGCAACACGGTCACGGTCGCCCAGGCCAGCACACTCAGCCTCATCGGTGGCAACCCGGGCGGAAATTATAACGGAAACCTCGCGGCTGCGCTGGTCAATAGTGGCATGGTCGTCAATGCAGGAACAATCCAATTTGCACCCGACAATTCTGGCGCAATGGGCATCAATAACTACGGCACTTTCTCGGTCGGCACCGGTGCCGCTGCCACTGGCGTTATCCAGCGCTTGGTGACGCCCGGCGGCTGGGTCGAGAACTATCCCGCGACGCCGTTCTACAACAATGCCGGCGCCGTGCTCACCGGGAACGGGTTGCTGCTTTACTCCAACAGCACGGGCAACGCGACTGCCAATTTACTCAACCTGAATAACGCCGGCACGATCACGCCGTTTGTCGGCGGCTCGTTGACGCTGAGCAACGTGGCGCTCTACAACACCGGCACGCTGCTCGCCAACGGTGGCACATTGACCATCGGCACGGTGGTAACCAACGCCGGCGGCACGATTGTGGTGGCCAATGGCGGCGGGTGGTTCGCCCCCGGGCTCGCGACGGCCGGCGGGTCGCTGATCATTACCGGCGGCCCGACTGCCAGCACCTTCAGCAACACGGGCGCGGTCATCATTGGCGACGGCGTCAGTGACCCCGGCAGTGCCACCCTGATCCTGTCCAACGCCAACGTCTGGAGCACCGGCCTGACTCTTGGCAGCGGCTCGTCCAACAACACCGTGACCGCCAACGCCGGCACGACCTGGAATTTCCTGAACGGCGCGCTGACGTTCGGCGTGGGCACCGGTAATGTGCTGGCGCTCAGTCCCGGCGCGGTGCTGACCAATGTGGGTGGCATCGCGATGCTGGATGCGAACCGCAGCCTGTCGCTGACCAATGCCCCCGGCCAGGGCAACCTGTATCTGGGCAGCGCAGGCGCCTTGACCATCGGCGGCACCGCTGGCTTGGGCGGCGACACGCTGGTCCTCAGCAACCAATCCTTCACCTTGAATGCCGCCAGTACCATCGGCAACGGTTCCTCGAACAACTCCCTGACCGTGGCCGGCAGCACCGTGTGGAGCCTGGGCGGTACGACCCTCACAATCGGGACAGGCGCAGCGACCGGCAACTGGCTGACGGTCAACAGCGGCGTTTTGTCGAACGGCACGGTGACGGTCGGCGGCGCCAGCAGTTCGGGTTCGCGATTCACCCTCAACGGCGGCACGTCCGCGGTCAGCGTGGTGCTGGGCACGGCCGACGCGCAACTGCTGCTCAACGGCGGCACGCTCGGCGCCTCGGCTGGCGGCACGACCTACTCCGGCTCCGGTGCGATCATCGCCGCCGCTGGCAAACCGATTATCTTCGACACACTCGGCTATTTTGCCGTCATCAGTAACGTTATTCAGGGCGCCAGCGCCACCGCGTTCATCAAAGCCGGCGCGGGTACGCTGACGCTGGCGACCAACGCCATCTACGCCGGTCCCACGGTTATCAACGGCGGCACGCTCAAGCTGACGAGCACGGCGGGCACCAATGTGCTGCCGCTGACGACGCCCGTGCAGCTCGGTGGCGGCGCGAGCCTCGACCTCACCGGCGCGGTGCAAACCATCGCATCCCTCGCGAATTCTGGGGGTACGGGCGGGTTCGTCACCAACAGTAGCGCGAGCGCGGCCACGTTGACCATTAGCAACGCGACCGGCGCCATTCAGTTTGACGGTCAGATCGTTGGGGGCGCCGGCGCGCTCAGCCTCGTCAAGGCCGGCGGCAGCACGCAGGTCCTGACCGGCACCAACACCTACAGCGGCGCCACGACCATCAGCGCCGGCACGCTGACCCAGAGCGGCGGCGCGATCAGCAATACTTCGCTGCTGGCGATCAGCGCCGGCGCCAACCTGATGATCAGCGGGAGCACGGTGACCGTCAACGGCCTGACCACCAACGCCGGCACGACGTATTTTGTCAATAGCCGCGGCTTTTTCAACGGCAACCTGTTCAATGGCGGGCTGTGGGTCAGCGATCCGAGCACCAACACCATCAATGCCAACCTCGACATCACCCCCGGCGGCACCCGCGTGTTGACCAACAGCGTGGACATCATCGGCACCAATCTCATTGTCGAGGGCGGGGGCGTCTACCAGATGTTCCAGACCAGCGCGGTGTATGTAGCGGGGGTGCTGACGAACTTCGGCACTTTGAACATTTTTAGTGGCAGTGTGCTGACCAACGGCAATGCGTTCATCGGCAACGGCGGTACGACGCTCGTCAGTGATGTCGGGTCGGTCTGGAGCAACCTCGCACTGGTCATCGGCAACACTGGCACGTTGAACAGCGTGATTGTTTCCAACGGCGCGCGTCTCTACAGCACCAACGTTACCCTCGGCAACGCGGTGGGTGCCAGTAACAACACAGTGTTGGTCAGCGGCGCCAACGCGCTCTGGACAAATCAATTGGACGCATTCCTTGGCGTCGCCGGTGCGGCCAACAGCCTGACGATCACCAATGGCGGCAAGGGGGTCAGCGGCAATCTCTATTTGGGGTTTAACGCGACCAGCACCAGCAACACCGTGACGGTGGCCGGCAACAACGCCACGCTGCAATTGAACAACTTGTTAGTCGGCGTCACGGGCAGTTTTCAGCAGGTGACCATCGCCAATGGCGGCGTGGTGAAATTGGCAGCCAATCTCACGGTCGGTGGCCAAAGCGGCTCCAGTGGCGACAGCCTGATCATCACCAACGGCGGGCAACTGATCACGAGCAACTCCACCATTGCTCTAGGTGGGAGCAACGTGACGACGCCAACCAGCAACAACAGCATCACCGTGGTCGGCGGCACGACCGACTCACTCTGGGACGCCGGCAACGGCGGGCGGTTCATGATGGGGATGGCCAACTCGACTTCGGGTGGGGCGGGCACCAGCTCTTTTAACACGCTGACAATCGGCGCGGGCGGCGTCGTCACCAATCTGGGGAAGGACAACGGCGCGGTTGGCGCAAGCGAGGGAGTGGTCGTCGGCGAGGTCAGGGACAACAATCAGGCATCGTATAGCAACCGCATCGTGGTAGCGGATGGGGGCAAGCTCTTCATCGCGGCGAATTTGTACATTGGTTACGGCTATGATCTGAGCGGCAACCCCATGCCGGCGAGTGCGGTCAACAGTAATCAGGTCTCGATCAGCAACACCGGGCTGGTCACGGTCGCCGGCGGCCTGTTCATCGGCTCGGACTCATCCATCAACTCCCAGAATTCCGGTGCGGCCAGTTTCAACAACCTGACGATCACCTCCGGCGGGCAATTGTTCTCCACCAGTAACAGTTTCGTGGGACGAACAGTCAACGCCGGCAGCATTGCCAGCAGCAACTCGGTCGCGATTCTGGGCGGCGGGACCTCGACCTCGAAGTGGGACCTCGGAAACCAAACCCTGACCATCGGCAGCGGAGCCGGTGCCAGCAATAATACGGTCCGCATCGATGGCGGCGGGGTGGCGGGGAGTGCGGTGCTGACGAACGTCGCGGCGATTGTGATCGGCAACTCGCTGGGATCGGTGGGGAACAGTTTGAGTCTGAGTAATGGCGCCAATTTGTTCAGCGGCAGCGTCACCGTCGGCGGCAGCGGCGGCGCCAGCAACAACAGCTACAACGTCGGCGGCTTGGGGACGGTCAGCACTGTTTCGAATGGGACGATCACGGTCGGCAACACGGCCGCCGGCTTCAATACGATGACCGTGACCAATGCGAATCTCTGGAGCAGTGGCCTGACCGTCGGCAACAGTTCATCGAGCAACACCGTGACCGTTGGCGGCGGGACCACCTGGGACCTCGGCGGTCAGAAGATCACCGTCGGCACCAATTCCGCCAACTCCAATGTCCTGCGCATGGATGGCGGCGGCGTGGCCGGTGGCGCGGCGGTCACCAACGTCGGCTTGGTCCAAGTGGGCGTCTCCGGCAACAGTGCCGGCAACAGCCTGACCCTGACCAATGGCGCCAAGCTGGTCAGCAACACCGGCACCAGCGGGATCAACTACAACGAAAACTACAACATGAGCGGGTTCGGCCTCTACACCGCCAATCCGGCCGGGCTCTCCAACGCGATCTTCATCGCCGGCGCGGGCTCGGTCTGGAGCAACATCGGCTCGTTCCTTGCGGGCGGCGGCGGCGACGGCGGCGGTTTCGGCCAGATGGCGATTTCCAGCACTGGCGGCATGTACAACAGCGGTGCGTTCGTGCTCGGCCAGAACCAAAGCAGCGCGAATAGCCTCACCGTGGCCAACGGCGGGACGCTCGTCGTTGGAGCCAACCTGGCCATCGGCTCGACATCCGGGTACAACACCGGTTCGAATAACACTCTCGTGATCACGAGCGGCGGCGCGGTCTCTGTTGCTTCCAATATGACCGTTGGCGAGGCCGTGGGCGCCAACGGCTCCAGTACCCGGTCTGATGCCGCCTTGGTGAGCGGCACCAATTCGCTTTTGACCGTGGGCCAGCAATTGCAGGTTGGCGGCACCAATTTCGGCGCGAACACCCCGACTGGCATGTCGCTGACCATCAGTAACGCGGCCACAGTCAATATCTATTCGAACCTGGCGATCGCGATGAGCGGATCCGGCCACACGGTGACCGTCGCCGGGGCCACACTGAACCTGACTAACGCCGCCGCCAACGCCAGCCTTGTGGTTGGTCAGGCCGGCGGCGGCGCTCTCGTGTTCAACGGGGGGACGATCAACGTCAATCAGTTGTTCGTGACCAACAACACGACGGCGGCGACCAACTCGATCTTCAATTGGACCGGCGGCACGCTCACCACCTCCAATGCCGCCAGTTCGGTGGCCGCCAACATCGTCATTGCCTCCAACTCAACCTTCGCGGTCAATGGTGGGTGGAACATGCTCGGCGGCACCAACCTCACCGTCTCGACCGCGCCGCTGGCCGGCAGCACTGCCGGCACGATCAGTCTCGGCGCCAGCGCCACCAACACCGCTGTCAATGTCCTGAGCGGCGCGTTCTGGAACGTTGGCAGTAATAATCTCGTGGTCGGCAGCAGTACGCCCGGTGCTGCGCTGACCGTTAACGGTGGCACCGTCACCAATGCCGGCGCCGTGGTCATCGCCAGCACGAGTGCGAGTTCGGCGGACAGCCTCAGCGTTTCCAATGGCGGCAACTTCTTCAGCGGCGCGCTCACGGTCGGCGCGGCCGGCACCGGCAACAACGCCGATAACGTCGGCGGCCTCGGCGGGCTGAGCACTGTTTCCAATGGGTGGGTTACCGTTGGCGCCGGGAGCTCGCTCGCCAACACCATGACTGTCACCAATGCGAATCTCTGGAGCAGCGGCCTCACCGTCGGCAACGCTTCGTCGAGCAACACGGTCACCCTCAATGCCGGCGCCACCTGGAACCTGCTCTATGGCGCGGTCACCATCGGCAGCGGCGCGGCCGTTGGTAATGTGTTCACCATGAATGGCGGTGTGCTGAGCAATCTCCCCGCCACCATCACAGTGGGCGGGAGCAGCAGCTCCGGCTCGCGGTTCAACCTCAGCGGCGGCACGTTGACCGTGACCAATATTAATATGGGTACGGCCGACGCCCAGTTGAGCTTTGGCGGCGGCACCCTCGCCGCGGCGGTTGGCGGTAGCATCGTCAATGGCCCCGGCTTTGTCACCATCGCCGCCGGCCAGCAGGCCAACCTCGACACGCTAACCAGCACGATCACCGTCAGCAACGCCATTCAGGGCGCCGGAGCCCTGGTCAAGTATGGCACCGGCATCCTGACCCTGACCGGTACCAACAGCTACAGCGGCAGCACCACGGTCAGCGGTGGCACGTTGACCCTGGTCGGTTCCAGCGCGCTGGGCAACGGCAGCTACGCGGGCGCGATTACCAACAACGCCACCGTGCTCTTCAACACCACCTTTACCCAGACCTGGAGCGGCCCCATTTCGGGCAACGGCACCATGTTGATCACGACCGGCCAACTCAGTCTTGCCGGCGCCAATACTTATGCAGGTGGTACGCTCGTCAGCAACGGCGCGGCGCTGTTTGTGAACAACACCACCGGCTCCGGTGCGGGCACCGGTGCGGTCCAGGTCAACAGCAACGCTTTCTTTGGCGGAGTCGGCATCGTCAGCGCCCCCGTAACACTGACCAACGGCGCGATCCTCTCGGCCGGTACCGTTGCTGGCGGGGTGGGGACATTGACTTTGAGCAACCTGAACTGGCTCGGTGGCGCCACCTACGTTGTGGATGTGGCGGGCTGGGGAACTCCCGGGCTCAGTTCCGACCTGCTCAACCTCGGCACGCTGACCAACAATTATTTCAACAGCGCGAAGTTCGTGATTCAGTTGACCACCAACAGTGTGGCGGGTTTCAGTGCTGGCAACGATTACAATCTGTTGATTGCCAATTACGGGGCGATCTCCGGGTTCGACCCCACGCAGTTCCGGTTGACCAACAACATCGCCAATAATCCCACGTTCAAGCTTGCGACCACTGCCGGCGGGATGTACCTGACTTATCAGGGAGTGGCTACTCCCACCGGCAGCTACGTGTGGAATGGCAACAACGTCGGGACCTGGGGTACCGCCGCCAACTGGACCAACAGTTTCCAGCCGCCATCCAATGGCGGCACGAATGTCCTGCTCGAGTTCGACGGCAGCGGCGCCGCTTCGTACACCGCCAACAACGACCTGACCACCACCGGCAACTTCACCAACAATGCCATCACCTTCGGTAGCACTTCGACTGGCACCAACGTCTTGACCGGGGCGACACTGGTATTTAGCGGTCCGAATGCCGGCTTGTTCCAAACCAGCAGCGGCGCCTTCATTATCAGCAACGCGGTCAATCTCGCCACCAACTTTACCGCGCGCGGCCTGGGCCTGGGTGCGATCACGCTTGCCAGCAACATCACCAGCTCCGCCGGCGTCAGCGCGCAGTTCACCAAGGAAGGCGCGTACAACCTCAGCCTGCTCGGCTCGAACAGCTTCGTGGGCCAGGTGTTGGTGGATAGCAGCGGCGGCACTTTGACACTGGGGAATTTGTCCGCTGTGGGCACCAACTCCGTCACCATCAGCAATGGCACTGTCGTCGCATCCCAAACCGCGGGCGGCGTTTCCTATATCGTTGGCAACGGCTGGAGCAATCAGTCGGTCCTGATCAATGGCGCCGGTTCCATCTGGAGCAATGCGGCCGGGTTCATCATCGGCAGCGGTGCGGCCACTGGCAACGTTGTGACCGTGACTGGCGGCGGGAGCCTGTTCGCCACCACACTGGACGTTGCCGGTCCGGCCAGCGGCACCAATACGTTGACCGAAAACAGCGGCACGATTTCGGTCGGAACACTGCTCGTAACCAATGTCGGCAAGTCGGTGTTCAATTTCAACGGTGGCACCCTGGTCACCTCGAATGCGAACGGCGTCGCCGCGCGGGTCCTGATGGCAGCCAGCGGGACATTCACCAACAACGGCGTCTGGTTGATGAACGGCGGCACCAACACGATTACCGCCGTTGGGACCGTTGGGACGATTGCCGTGGGCGCGGGCGGCTCGAACGCGGGCGTGGTTGTGCAGAGCGGGGCGGTCTGGGATCTCGCCTCCAACACGCTCAACATCGGCAGCGGCGCCGCCACGGGCGATTTTGTGACGATCAATGGCGGCAGCATTACCAACAGCCCGATTGTGAACGTGGCCGGAACTGCGACCGGCGCGGGGACGTTGACCATCAACAGCGGGACGATCCTGATCAATCAACTGATCGTCACGAACAACACGGCGGCCAAGACCAATTCATTCTTCAGTTTCAATGGCGGCACACTGACGACCACGAACGCGGCCAACGTTGTGGCGGCAAATATTATGTTGCCGGCCAACGGTACCCTGAGCCTCAACGGCACCTGGAACATGGCCGGCGGCACCAATCTGGTCCAATTTGTGGGGGGCAACAACGGCACGATCACGATTGGCAATGGCGGTTCCAACGCCGTGGTCAATGTGCTGCCCGGCGCGACGTGGAATCAGGCGACAGCGATTACCATTGGCAACGGCGCGGCGACCGGCGGCGTGCTCAATGTTACCGGCGGGACTCTGATCGGCCCGGCTGTCACGGTGGGCGGCACCGGCAGTGCGGGTTCGCAATTCAACATCAACAGCGGCACCCTGACCAATGGCACGGTGATCGTTGGCGGCACCGGCAGTTCGGGGGCGCAGTTCAATCTCAATGGCGGCACGGCTCTCGTCACCAGCGTGACGTTGGGCACGGTGGATGGCCGGCTCAACTTCAACGGCGGCACGCTCGGCACCGTTGCTGCCGGCACGACAATTTCCGGGACCGGCGCGGTCAACATTGCTTCCGGCAAGCAGGCGATTGTCGACACCATGGGCAACGCCGCCACGATCAACAGCTCGATTCAGGGCAATGGCGACCTGCTCAAGACGGGGGCCGGCACGTTGAGCATCAACGCCACCAACACCTACACCGGCAAGACGATTATCTTCCAAGGCACGCTCCAACTGACGCCGGCGGCACCGACGGCCCCGCTCGCGGGCAGCGCCCTCTGGCTGAATGCCGGCTCGATCAACGGCGCCGGCGTCGCCAACCCCGCCAACGGTGCGGCGATCAGCACCTGGGTTAACCTCGATAACGGCGCGCTCAACGCGACTGGCGGGGGTGGCGCCCTCAACCCGACTCTCGGCACGACGGCGCTTAACGGCAAGGTCGGCGTGTCCTTTGTGGCGGGGAATTCCAGCACGCCCCAATACATGCAGTTCAACAACGCCACGATCGCAACCCTGATGAACGGCCCCCACACCATTTTCGTCGTGGGCGAGACCGGAACGATTGGCGCCAGCGGCCAGAACAATATTCAATCCCTCGTGATCTATCCTGGTTGGCATTCAGGCCTGTGGTTCGCCGATAACGGTGCGACTGCGAATGGCATCACGGCCAACACATATGTGAACGGCAACAGCGGCTCACTGGGCACAAACATGGCCTATACTTCGGGGACAGTCGGGGTCTTTTCCATGGATGTTTTCGGCACCACCGTTTCCGGCACCAGCAGCCTCCAGATGGTTGACAACGGCGTTTTCAGCTCTGTGATGGCGACGAACCAGAATCTGCGCTCCCAAGGGAATACTCTCGTTCTGGGCGCCGCCAACCTCAACGGTGGCTACTCGTGGGGACTGAATGGTTCCATCGGTGAAGTGCTCGTCTATGGCACGAACCTCAACGCGACCCAGGTCCAAGCTGTCAATGCCTACCTCAACGCGGAGTGGCTCGGGATCGGCGGCTCCGGCTTGACCAACATGCTCCCCACCACTACGCCTGTCCAATTGGCCAGTGGCGCAACCCTCGATCTGGCCGGTAATGTGCAGACCATCGGCTCGCTGGCGGATTACCCCGGCAGCGGCGGCGGCATTGTTACCAACAGTTATTCAGCGGGTGCCTCGACCTTGACGATCAGCAGTAATGACGCCAACTACAGCACCAGCTTTAGCGGCGCCATCGTCTCCGGGGTCGGGACGATCAACGTTGTCAAGGCGGGCGCCAGCACTCAGATCCTGACCGGCACCAATAATTATACCGGCACCACCACCGTCAACGGCGGCCTGCTTGAACTGCTCGGCGGGATGATCACCAACACCGCCGCCGTGATCGTCGGCACCAACGGCGCCACCGGGGGCAGCCTGCTGCTCACCAACGGCGCGCAATTGTTTGCCAACAGTGCCACCGTGATTGGCGCGGGTGCCAGCAGCAACACCATTACGGTGGCGGCCAGCACGTGGAATCTCGGCGGGTCGGGCGTCACCATCGGCAGCGGCGCAGCAACCGGCAACGTCCTCAACCTCAACAGCGGCAGTCTGACCAATGGCGCGGTGATTGTGGGTGGCGCCGGCAGCTCGGGTTCAGCATTTAATCTCAATGGCGGGACGAGCATCGTCAGCACCGTGACGTTTGGTGGCACCAATGCCCAGCTCAACTTCAACGGCGGCACACTGGGCGCGGTCAGTGGCGGCACAATTGTTTCCGGGACCGGCACGGTCAACATCGCTTCCGGTACGCAGGCGATGATTGACACCATGGGCAACGCCGCTACGATCAACAGTGCCATGCAGGGCAGTGGCGGCTTGACCAAGGCGGGGGCCGGCACGTTGAACCTCGGCGCCACGAACACCTATACCGGTCCGACCATGATCAACAGCGGCACGCTTGCGATCAGTGCGTCTGCCGCCCTGAGCAACGCCAGCGTCATCACCGTCAACGCCAACACGGTGCTCAGCATGGCGCAGGCGACCAACGGCAATACCATGGTCTTGAACGGCGGCATGCTGCTGTTCAGTGGCGCCGTCAATGACACCGGCAGCGGCGGCATCATCACCAACATTGGCGGTAATGTAATCCATACGTTCACCAACATTGCCACCTCTAGCTTGTACATTCCGGTCGGGGTCAATGCCAGTGTGTTGGTGGTGGGCGGGGGCGGCGGCGGTGGTGACACGATTGGTGGTGGCGGCGGCGCGGGTGGACTGATTTATACGAATGGATACCTGATCTCGTCCGGCTCGAACACGGTCGTTGTGGGGGCAGGTGGTGCTGGTGGGGGAGCAACGCGACTGCCCGGTTCGAATGGCTCGAATTCGACTTTCGGAACTTTGGTTGCCTATGGCGGCGGCGGCGGCGGCGGTTGGAATGCCAAGGCGGGGCTGGGCGGCGGTTCGGGCGGCGGCTCTGATCAAGGTGGCGCGGCAGGATCGGCCACCAATGGCCAAGGCAACGTCGGCGGCGTCGGTCCCGGAAATTCCGCAGGTGGTGGCGGCGGAGCCGGTTCGGCGGGAGGTGCTGGGGTGAGCGGCACACAATCAGGCGCCGGCGGCGCGGGGTCGAACATTAGTATTTCTGGTGTGGCGACCTACTATGCCGGTGGTGGTGGTGGTGGTGGTGGCAATGGGGCCGCGGGCGGCGCCGGCGGGCTGGGCGGCGGCGGGCTGGGCGGCGGAAATAATTCTGGCGTCGCCGGGGGCAATGGTACGAATGGCACCGGCGGTGGCGGGGGTGGTGGATCGTATTCTCCTGATACGGTTGGTGGCAACGGCGGGTCTGGCATCATCATCGTCAGTTATGCGTATACCCCCGCCGGGATTTTGACGCTCACTGGGCCGATGACGATCCAGGCAACTTCCACGATCAACGACGGTGGGGGGTGGATGAATTTCTTGGGTGCCATGTCCGGCGCCGGCGGGCTCATCACGACCGGGTCGAACATGATCGTCTTCGACGGCAACAACACATTCAGTGGTGGCGTCACGGTCAATGCCGGCACTCTCGCTGTGAGCAATAACAATGCGCTCGGCACCGGGTCGCTGACGATGAATGGCGGCACGCTGGCCGACGCGGGCGGCATGTTCACGCTGACCAACTCCATCAATCTTGCCGTGGCCAGCATGTTCGGCACCGCCACCAACACCGATAACCTGACGCTCAGCGGGACCATCACCAATACCGGTGCGCTGAGCGCGGTCGGCCCCGGCACGATCACGCTGGGCGGCACCAACACTTATTCCGGCGGCACGACAATCAGTGGCGGCACGCTCGCGATCAGTAACAACTCCGCGCTGGGCGGCGGATTATTGACGATGAACGGCGGCTCGCTGGCGGGCGCGGGCGGCACGTACGCGCTGACCAATTTCATCAACCTTGCCGGCACCGGCACGTTCAGCGTCAACGGCTCCGACAGTTTGACGCTCGGCGGAGCCATTACCAATATCGGCGCGCTGGTCAAAATCGGCACCGGCACGCTGGCGCTCAGCGGCACCAATAGCTATGCTGGCGCCACGATCATCAATAACGGCTTGTTCGAACTGCTCGGCGGATTCCTCACCAACAGCGCCGGTGTGTTCATCGGCACCAACGGCTTTACCGGCGCCAGCCTGTTGGTCACCAACGGCGCGCAATTGCGGACCACCAATCCCACCGTGATCGGCACCAGCTCCAGCAGCAATTCGGCCACGGTGGCCAGCGGCGCATGGAACCTCGGCGGGTCGAGTCTCACCATCGGCAGCGGCGCGGCGACCGGCAACGTGCTGACCGTCAGCGGCGGCACCCTCAGCAACGGCACAGTAACCATCGGCGGCACCGGCAGTGCGGGGTCAATCTTTAATCTCAACGGCGGCACGGCCACCGTCACCAGCGTGAGCTTGAACACGGGCGATGCCCGGCTCAATTTCAATGGTGGAACTCTGGGAGCGGCGGTGGGCGGAACGACCATTTCCGGGACCGGCGTGGTCAACATCGCTTCGGGCAAACAGGCGATTGTGGATACGCTGGGCAACTCCGCCACAATCAGCAGCGCCCTCCAGGGCGCGGGTGGTTTGACGAAGGCGGGTGTCGGCACATTGACCGTGAGCGCCACCAATAACACCTACAATGGCAGCACCTACATCACGGCTGGGACGTTGAAGTTGATGTCGAGCTTTACGCCGACCAATTTTGCACCCCTGAACAACAGCTTCGAGACGCCCGTCGTGGGAGCGGCGGGATCGAGTACCTGGGTGCAGAACCCTGCCGGCGCCACTTGGCTTTTCAATGGGGCCATCATTTCCACCGGCGGCGGCGGCGGTTATAACACTGGAACCACGCCGGACGGTAATCAGGTCGCCGTCTTCCAAGGGACCGGCAGTCTTTCCAACTATATCTATTTCGCCCAAGGGGGCAATTACGCTTTAAGCTTTTACTCCGCCTACCGGAATGGCCAAAACGGGGTTAACGATCTCGGGATTTACCTGAATGGCAAAACGCTAACCAACAGTTTCTATCCCACCTCGTACCCCGGTCAAGCGGTCGGGGTGAACGGCTATCTGTCGTATACCACCATCGTGTTCACCGCCTCGGCCGGCAGCAACTTATTATACATCACCGGGAACGATACTCTTACCGGTGACCGCTCGTCATTCATGGATTATTTGATCTTTAATGGCCAATTCACTCCGGGCGGAGGCAGCAATCTTCTGCCAGTGACCACGCCGGTGTATCTGGCCAACGGCGCCACCTTCGACCTGAACGGCGATCAGCAGACCATCGCCTTTTTGGCGAACTACGCCGGCGGCGGCGGCACGGTCACCAACAGTGCGGTGTCGAGTTCCTCCACCTTGACCATCAGCAATGCGACCGGCAGCGCGACGTTCGGCGGCTCAATCGTCGCCGGGTCCGGGGCGATCACGCTCGCGAAGGCGGGCGGCAGCACCCAGATTCTGACCGGCCCGAACAATTATACCGGCCAGACCATCGTCAACGGCGGCATACTCGAATTCTTCGGCGGGTCGCTCACCAACGGCGCAGCGGTGATCGTCGGCACCAACGGCGCCAGCTTCGCCACGCTGCTGGCCACCAACGGCGCGCAACTGTTCACCGGCCCGCTCTTCGTCGGCGGCAACAATTCCTCGAATAACCTCGTGACCATCGCTAACAACGTCAACTGGGACTTCGGCGGTGGCGCGATCACCATCGGCAGCGCCAACGGCACCGGCGCCAACGGCGCGACCGGCAACGTCTTCAGCTTCACCAGCAGCGCCCAGCTCACCACGATTGGCGGGCTCAATTTGTATGACCAGAACGGCAACTGGCTTCTCAATAACCAGAATCTGGCCGCGACGATTTCCGGGTTCAATCTCGGTTCACCCGGGCTGGGCTCCAACACTCTGACGCTATCGAATCAGACCGTGACTGGCACGACCGGTCCCAGCGTCATCGGCAGCGGTTCGTCGAATAATACACTGGCAATTCAGCCGGGCGTGATTTGGAATGCCGGCAACCAGGCGCTCACCATCGGCGTCGGCGCGGCGTCTAACAACGTCGTCTCCATCACGGGCAGCGTCGTCACCAACCTCGGCAACGTGCTGGTGAGTACCGGCTCGACGTTGACGGTCAACAGCAGCACGAACGGAATCAGCGGGCTGTTCACCAATTTCGGCGTCACGCTGTTCAGCAACAGCCTCGGCACATTTGTCGGCAATACGTATTTCGGCGGGCTGGCGAGCAACGCCCTGAGCACGAACATTTTCTTCGGCAACCTGGAAGTGGCCGGCCTGCGGTTCCTGACCAACAGCGTGGATGCCGTCAGCAGCAATCTCATCCTGGACGCCACGGGCACGTATGTGTTGGCGCCGACCAGCGCGGCGTACGTTGTGGGGGTGCTGACGAACTTCGGCATTTTGAACATTCTTGGTGGCAGCGCACTCACCAACGGCAACGCCTTCGTCTCGGGTCCGGCGACGGCCCTCGTAAGCGGAGCCCGGTCGGTCTGGAGCAACCTGAGCCTGACCCTGGGGCTGACGAACACTGGCGGCGGGAACATTACCGTCAGCAATGGCGGCAGCCTTTTTGTTGCCGGCGCGGTCGCCATCGGCAATGCCCCCAATTCCAGCAATAACACATATAATGTTGGTGGCTTGGGCAGCGTGGCGACAGTCACAAACGGCGCGCTGACCGTTGGCGGCAGCGGTGGCGGATTCAATCAGTTGATCGTCACCAACGCTAATTTTGGGAGCAGCGGCCTGACCCTCGGCAGCGGTTCCTCCAACAACACCGTCAGCGTCTTCTCCAACGCGACCTGGAACCTGCTGACCGGCGCCCTCAACATCGGCAATGCCGCGAGCTCACTCAGCAACGTCGTCAACATCAACGGCGGTGCCATCACGAATGGCGGGGCGGTCACGCTCGGCAGCACCGGTTACGGCTACGATACGCTGAGCGTCAGCAATGGCGGCAAACTCTTCGCCGGCGCCGTGGCCATTGGCAATGCCGCCAGCTCCAGCAACAACGTCTACAACCTTGGCGGCTTCGGCGCGGTCAGCACCGTCTCCAACGGCGCGATCACGGTGGGCGGCAGCGGCGGCGGCTTCAACCAGATGACCGTGACCAACGCCAACGTCTGGAGCAGCGGCGGCCTGACCATCGGCAACGGCTCCTCCAACAACACCGTCAGCGTCGCCAGCAATGTGACCTGGAACCTGCTCGGCGGTGCCGTCAACGTCGGCAATGCCGCGACCTTGTCGATCAGCAACTTCTGGAACATCAACGGCGGCATCGTTACCAACGCCGGGGCAGCCACGGTCGGCGGCAACGGCGGCAACGGCCTCAACCCCGGCAGCGGCTTCAACCAGATGACCCTGACCAACGCGCAACTCTGGAGCGCCGGCGCGGTCAACATCGGCAGTGGTTCCTCCAACAACAGCGTCTACGTCAGCTCTGGCGCGACCTGGAACATGCTCGGCCAGACCTTCAACATCGGTGCCGGTCTCTCGACCGGCAACTGGCTGGTCATCAATGGCGGCGTGGTGACTAATGCCGGTGCCGTCAACGTCGGCAGCAGTGCCACCAGCTACGGCAACAACCTGACTCTGACCAACGGCGGTCGATTCTACTCCGCCGGCAATTATATGAACATCGGGACCGGCACCGGCATCGGCACGCTGACGATTGGCGACACCTCCCTCATGTCGGTCCAATACATCTACGGCATCATCATGAACAACGGGTTTATCAGCCAAAGTGGCGGCACCCTGACCTCGCCCGGCGTCGCCGTGGACGGCGGTCAGGACGTGATGAGCGGCGGGCTGTTGTACGCGGGTAACTTCCTGGTGGGGGCGGCGATCTCGAGTGGGAGCGGCGGGAATGGCTCGCTGACATTCAGCGGTGGCCAGATCACGAGCACGAACCAATCCGGTGTCGGCGGCAATCTCACCAACGCCACGGGCGGCGGGATTGGCCTGGTGAACCAATCCGGCGGCGCCTGGGATTTGGGCGGCTGGGGTTTGACCATTGGCTCCTCCGTCGGCGGCCAGGGGGTTTATAACATGACCGGCGGATACCTCACGAACCTGAGTTTGACCGTGGGGTCTGGCACTGGCCTCGGCACGCTGACGATCAGCGGTTCGTCTTATATTCAACTGGCCGGGGGAATCAACGTGGGCGTCAATAGCGGCACGGGGCTCATCTACCAGACCGGCGGCGTGGTCAACGGCAACGGCCAGAGCATCACGCTGGGCACCAATAACGCCGTGGGCACCTACGTGCTGGCGGGTGGGATCATGACGAATTTCAACGGCATCACTTTGGGGAGTAGCGCCGCCGGCAATTCGATGACGATCAGCAACGGCACCACGTTGGTCAGCTTCGGCCAGGTGATCGTCGGACCGTACGCGGGCACTCTCAGCAATAATTCCTATAACGTCGGCGGGCTGGGCGCGGTCAGCACCGTCACCAACGGCGGTATCAGCATCGGCAACTACTTGACCAGCTACGACTCGATGACTGTCACCAACGCCAACCTGGTCACGCTCGGCTCGGTGATGCTGGGCACCCAGGGGCTCAACAACGTCATCAACGTCTACGCCAACTCTTCGTGGACCATGAATGGCCTGACCATCGGCTGGGGCACTTGGGGTCAAACCATCAATGCGACCGCGAACGTGATGACGGTCAAGGGCGCCACGATCACCAATCTCGGTCCGCTGGCCCTTGCGGGCTGGGCCGGCGGCACCGGCGGCGGGACCTCCTACGGCACGTTGATCCAGAGCAATGGGATGTGGTACCAAGCCGGCGCGGTCACGATTGGTGGCAACAACACCGGCGGCGGCAGTGATGTCGGCACGCTGACGGTGCTGGGCGGCACGTTCACCGTCAGCAATTCCGTGACGCTCAACAACGGCAGCCAGATGTCCGTCAGCAACGCCGCGCTCACCAGCCTGGGTCTGACCATCGGCAACGGCACCTACAACAACAACGTGACCGTGCAGGGCGGTGCGCCGTCGACGTGGAATTTCCTCGGCGGCGCAATTCAGGTCGGCAGCGGCACCGGCGCATCGGCCGAAACCGGCAACGTCTTCAGCGTGACCGGTTCGACCGCCGGGCTGACCAATATCGGCGGCCTCTCGTTCTACGATTCCAACAACAGCCTGATCCTGACCAACCGGAACCTCGCGCCAGTCATTACCGCGCTGAACCTCGGTGCGCCGGGCGAGGGGGGGAACTCGCTGACGCTGTCCAATCAGGTGATTACCAACACCCTGGCTGCCAGCGCCATTGGCAATGGTTCGTCGAACAATCTCCTGACGTTGTTGCCCAACACGGTCTGGAATAATAGCGGCAAAGGCATCACCATCGGCGGTGGCGCCGCGACCGGTAACATCGTCACGCTCAATGGCGTGGTGCTGGCGAATGCGGGAGCCGTGACCGTCGGCACGGCGGCAACGTCGTCGAACAATCAGTTCATCATTACCGGCGCCAGCACCGTGTCGGTCGCCTCGCTCACGGCGGCCTGGACCAGCAACCTCGTCACCTTCAGCCAGGGAGTGCTCAACACGTCGGGCACAACCATTAGCAATGGCGCCCTGTTTGTTGTCGGCAATGGCGCCAACGGGGCCGTGTTCAATGCCGTGGGCGGCGCGCACCAGTTTGCCAATGGCCTGCTGATCGCCAGCAATGCGTGGCTGACCGGCTACGGCAGCGTCGGGTCCGGCACGGGCAGCATTGTCCTGACCAACGGCGCGACGATTTCCTCGGCGCTGGGCAACAGCAGCGGGTTGAGCGTGACCAACGTTGTTGGTCAGAATGGCGCGGTCTTCGACGTCCAGGTGAATTCCGTGTACGGCGTGGCCGGGATCAACTGGAGCCTGCTCAACGTCAGCGGCGCGCTGACGAATAATTCGTCCCTCAACAACACCAATTTCGTGATCAACCTCGACACACTCGGGCTGACCAATGCGGGGTACAGTAGCACCAAGTCGTATTCCTTGGAGATCGCCACCTACACCACCCCGTTGTTCCTCAATAATTTCATTGTCGGCACCAACACGTTCTTGACCACTGGCGGCGTTGGCACGTGGCAGTTGGCGACCAACACCGTCAACGGCGTCAACATGCTGTTCCTGGTGCAAAACGGCAGCGTGCCCGCCAGTCCCCACACTTTCGTCTGGACCAACGCGGCCAGCGCGGGCTGGAATCTGACCTCCGCCTGGACGAACAACGCCTCGCCCAGTCCCGGCGGGCTTGATTACGTGGTCCAATTCAACAGCAGCGGCGCGCCGTACACCGCCAACAATAATCTGGCGGGCGCGTTCACGAACAATGCCATCATCTTCAACAGCACGCTCGGGTCGACCAATTACCTGACCGGATCCGCCATCACCATGGCCGGCACGAATAACATGGCCGGGTTTTACCAGATCAATTCGGGCGCATTCGTGATCAGCAACGTCGTCAATCTGGCGACCAACATCGTGTTCGAAGGCGCGGGCATCGGCACGGTCATTTTTGCGAGCAACATCACCGGCACCGCTGGGATTACCAAGCAGGGCGGGGCGGATAATGTGGTCCTGCTCGGCTCGAACAGCTTCATTGGCCCGGTCGTGGTCACCAGCAGCGGGACCCTGACACTGGGGAATTTGAACGCCTTGGGGACCAACTCCGTGACCGTCACCTACGGCACGGTCCTCGCCAACCTGGCTGGCACCTCCTACATCGTCGGCAACGGCTGGAACAATCAGTCCGTCTCGCTCGCGGGCGGCGGCGCTGCCTGGACGAATTTCGCGGCGTTCATTGTTGGCAGCGGGGCGGCGACCGGCAACTGGGTCAATGTCAATGGCGGCGTGCTGAGCGCGACCGGTGTGACCATCGGCCAGAGCGCGGGTTCCACCAGCAACGGGTTGACGCTCCAGAATGGCGCCACTTTCCTCAGCGGCGCGCCTGTCACCATTGGCGGCGCGGCCGGGGCCAGCAACAATTATTACAACGTCGGCGGCAGCATCGGCGCAGCCAGCACTGTTTCCAATGGCGCGATCACGGTTGGCAGCACGGGGGCCGGCTACAACTACCTGAATGTCGGCAACGCCAACCTGTGGAGCGGCAACCTGAGTGTCGGCAGTGGCTCGTCGAACAATATCGCCACCGTCAACGCCAACAGCACGTGGAGCTTGCTCGGCAACACGATCACGATTGGCAACAACGCCGCGACAGGCAACGCGCTGGTGGTCAACGGTGGAACAGTCAACAATGTCGGCGCAGTGGCGATTGGGGGAGCCGCGGCGTCGTTTGGCAACTCGCTGACAATCTCGAACGGCGGCCAATTCTGGAGCAGTACGATTTCATTCGGCTCGAGCAACAATTCCTACAACGTGGGCGGGCAGGGCGGGTTTAGCATCGTGTCCAACAGCGTCGTGAACTTCAACAGTGGCGACAGTGTGACGGTCACCAATGCCGCGCTCACCTGGTACTATGGTGCGCAAAATATTTATATCGGCAATGGCGGCAACAGCAACACCGTGGCGATCCTCAACGGTGGCATGTGGAGCAATCCGGCCGCGCCGGGTGGCGTGATCCGGTTCTTTGTCGGCAGCGCCGGCGGGAACAGCAACAATCTGATCATCAACGGCGGCACGATGACCGGCGGCCAATTGTGGCTCGGCAGCGGCGGCGGTGGCGACAACAATCGCGTGACCGTGACCAACGGCACCTTTGTGGGATTGGGCGCACAGAACCAATCCGCCGGTTTGGCGGTCGGCAATGGCGGCAATAACAATACGGTTGCGATCCTCTCCAACTCTCTCTGGACCATGTTCAGCAACAACGGTTATCAGCTCGGGATCGGCTCCGCCGGGACGACCGGTAACGTCCTGCTGATCGATGGCGGCGTGGTCTCCGGCTTCAACATGTTCGGAATCAGCGGCATCAACAACAGTTTGACGCTGGCCCACGGCGGCAAGCTGTTTATCACGCAAGATCCCTTCAGCCAGGGCACGTCAATTGGCAACTCCCCGGGTGACAGCAACCTCACCGTCAACATTCTGTCCGGCAGTTTGTACAACGATGGAAATGGCCGGTATTTCAACATCAATGGCGCTTATGGCAACGACGGCGGCGGTTCGAATAACTTTATTAACGCCAACGGCGGCACGTTCTCCGGCTCCGGGATTACGATTTTTGGCCAGTACAGCGGCGTCAACGTCGCCAATGGCGGCTCCGTGATCATCGGCAGCCTCAGCCTGATGGGTAACAATAATATCGTCAACGTTCTCTCCAACGGGACCCTCAACGTGGGCGGGTCGGACCAGACCATTGGCAACAACGGCGCGATCAATCCCATTTTGAACGTCAACGGCGGTGTCTTCACCAACATGCGCGATTTCTACGTCGGCTATGGGGCCGGCAGCGCCGGCAACCTGATCATCACCAATGGCGGCAAAGTGTTTGCGAACGGGACTGGCAATGGCCCGCAGACCGTTGGGAGGGCCGGCAACGGCACGCTGACCATCAGCGACACCTCCTACTTGCAGGCCATCAATGGCTTGGCGGTGGGCGCGAACGCTGGGTCGACCGGCGTCCTCATTCAGACCGGCGGCACCATCGACACCGCCGGCAGCAGCCTGCAAATCGCTCCGAGCGGGCGCTCGTCGGGGACGTACACGATGAGCGGCGGGAACTTGCTCAGTAGTGGCGGCATCTATGTTGCCGGGAATCCCTCCAGCTCGGGCGGCGGCGGGTTCGGCACCTTGACGTTCAGCGGCGGCTATATCCAGAGCGGTAGCACGTACGTTGGTCCTCACGGGAATGGCGCCAGCGGGACGGGCACGGTGTACCAAACCGGCGGCACTTGGTGTCTGAATGGCTTATTGGGCATTGGTGTCGCCACCTCGACTCCCAACAATCCGGTGCAGTATGGCAACTTCATCATCACCGGCGGGGTGCTCTCGAACCTGAGTATTCAACTGGGTGGCGGCGCGTTCGCCCAAATGACCATCGGCGGTTCGGCCTACATCCAATTGGGCGGGAACATCAACGACGGTGGCCCCGGCCTCATCAGCCAGACCGGTGGCGTCGTCAACGCCAACGGCAATCAACTCTGGGTCAACAGCGGCACCTACGTGAACGGGGGCGGCGTGATGACGAATTTCGGCGCCATCATCATCGGGAATGCGGCGACCTACGGCACGCTGACGGTCAGCAACGGCGGCGTCCTGGTCTCCACCGGTCCCTTGTATGTCTCGTATAACAACTACATCTACTGCAGCAACAATACCTACAACGTCGGTGGTCTGGGGCTGTCGAGCACAGTCTCCAACCTCGGCGGAATCCTGGTCGGCTCTGGCGGCACCGGCGGCAACAACCAGTTTAACGTCACCAACGCCCAGATGGTCATCAGCGGCGGCTTGACCATCGGCTATCAGGACAACAATGACAACGGCAAGGTGTCCTCGAATGCGACCGTCAACCTGCTCGGCAGCGGAATCACCGTCGGCACCTCCGGCTCCAGCAATTCGCTGACGGTCAACGCCGGCATCCTCACCAACGTGGCCGGGTTGGCAGTGGGCGCCAGTGCCGGCGCCAACTATAACAGCTTCATCGTCACCAACGGCGGCCAGTTCTTCATGACCAGCGGGAATTTGGCCGTCGGCAGTCAGGCCAACGGCAACCAAGGCGGCAGTTTCAACACCGTCGTGCTTACCAACAGCATAATCAACGCGACCGGCCAAGCCTCGGTGGGTATCGCGTCCTCCTACAACACGCTGACTGTGCTCACCAACACGCTTTGGAACAACGGCAATAATGCCATCGTCGTTGGCTGGAATGCGGTTGTCAGCAACGCGGTGACCATCAACGGCGGCAGCGTCAGCAACGTCAGCGCGTTGTACATCGGTCAGGCCGCGAACAATGCCGACCCCTACGGCAACAGCTTTGCCATCAGCAACGGCGGCAGTTTCTACAGCGGCCCGGTGTTCGTCGGCTACCAGAACAACGGCAACCCCGGCGCCTTCAGCAACGCCTATTACGTCGGCGGGTTCGGCGCGCTCAGCACGGTATCCAATGGCACGATCAACGTCGGCACGATCGATTCCGGCTACAACGCGATGATCGTGACCAACGCCAACCTCCTGAGCGGCGCGGTCGGCATCGGCAATGGCACTGCGGCCACGAACAACTCCATCACCGTCAATGCCGGTAGTCAGTGGAATCTGCTGAGCAACAACCTCACCGTCGGCGGGGCCGGGTCGATCAGCAATGTGTTTACGCTCAACCCCGGTGGCATCGTTTCCAACGTCGGCGCGCTGGTCGATACCGTCGCCGGCAACTACGTTGCGTTCAATGGCGGCACGTTGAGCGCCAATAGCGTGATCTACAGCAATGGCCTCGATTTCACCGTCGGCACCGGCGGCAACACCGCCGTGCTGGCGCTCGTGTCTGGGGTCGCGACCTCCTACTTCCAGGGCAACCTGATCATCGCCAGCAACGCGACCTTGAAAGGCACCGGCCTGATCCGGACCGGCTCCGGCAAGAGTGTGGTGATCACCAACGGTGCGACGATCGCGCCCGGCAACAGCCCCGGCACGCTCCAAGCCGACAACGTAACCTGGTTTGGCGGGAGCTACTTCCAGTTGTCGGTCACGAATTTCAGCGGGGCGCCGGGCACGGCGTGGAGCCTGTTGAACGTCACCAACACGCTGACGATTGTGCCGGACGGCAGCCCGTTCACAGTGAACCTCAACACACTGGGCCTGCCAGCGGCGAACTTCAATGCGGCGGCGGATGCCAACCTGCAGTTCGTGCTGGCCGGCAGTATCAACGGCTTTGACCCGCTGCAGTTTGTCGTCAACACCAACGCTTTTGGCAACCTCAGCACCGGCATGTGGAATGTGACCCAGGCCGGCACGAACCTGTACGTGACCTATTCCCCGGTGGTGGTCAGTCCAAACTTTGTTTGGACCAATGCCGTCAGTGCGCCCTGGAGCAATGCCAGCGCCTGGACCAATAATCCCACCGTGCCGCCGGTCAATGGGAGCGCCAGTCTGGTGGTCGAATTCAACGGGACCAGTGGCAGTTCCTATATCGCCACGAACGATCTGACGACCACCGGCATCGCGGGCACATTCACGAACAACCAGATCGAACTCAACAGCGGCTCGAACAACACCAACGTCCTCGCGGGCGCCACGCTCGCGTTCGCGGGCCCGAACGCCGGCATCTTCCAGATTGGCGGGGCGTCATTTATCATCAGCAATTCCATCAATCTGACGACCAACATGCTCTTGCAGGGCCCTGGCTTGGGCACGGTCATCCTCGCCAGTAATATCACCGGTAATGGCCAGATCACCAAGGCGGGCAGCAGCTTTGCGCTCCAGTTGCAAGGCTCGAATACCTTTGTCGGCGCGGTCCTCATCAACGCCGGCACATTGACACTTGGGAACTTGTACGCCTTGGGCACCAACTCCGTGACCGTCAGCAACGGGACGGTGGTGGCAAGTGTGGTCAACGGCGTCGCCACCCTGAATGGCGGGACCAATTACGCCTTCGGGTTGGGGCTCAACAATCAGACCATCCTGGTGACCGGCGGTGGCAGCGTCTGGAGTAACAGCGCGGGATTGGAGATCGGCGTCCGCAGCGCGCTCAGCAATTCGTTGACCGTGGCCAATGGCGGCCTGCTGGTGGCCAACGGTCCCGTGCGGGTCGGCTACGACGACAACGGACCGTACCGCAGTTTGGTCAACAGCCTGATCGTGACCAACGGTGGAAAGTTTATCACGGCGACCAGTGGGACGACGAACTTTGTCGGCGATGGCGCCTCCAGCAATAGCGTGATCATTGTCGGCGGCGGCGCGGCCGGCGGGACCAGCGTCTGGAATAACTCGGGCAACAACCAGTTGGTGATCGGCAATAATGGCGGCTCCGGCAACCGCCTGGTGATCGATGGCAACGGGATCAGCGGCGGCGCCCTGCTGACCAACCTGACTTCCGCCAATGCCAGCGGCGCGCTCACCGTCGGCGGATCCGGCAGCGACGGCAACAGTTTGATCGTCACCAATGGCGGCCGGCTGGTCGTCAATGGCCCGGGCGGCGTGGTCATTGGCAACGGCAGCTCCAACAATACCGCGTTGGTCGCCGGCGGCACCGGCGTTTCGCTCTGGAACAATGGCGGCAACGTGCTGGTCGTCGGCACGGGCGCGGCCAGCAACGATGTGCTGCGGATCGACGGCGGTGGTGTTCTGGGCAATGCGGTGGTGACCAATGTCGGGAGCCTGACCATTGGCGGCGCCAGTGACAGCGTGATCCTCACCAACGGCGGCCGGATGTTTACGTCGGGCTCGATCAGCATCGGCGCCGGCGGGACCAACGATTCGCTGCTCGTGGGCGGCGGCGGGGCGACCGCGGTTTTCGCCGGCAAGAATGCCAACATGATCTTTATCGGCTCCAGCCAGGCGGGCACGCCCGTCGGCAATAACAACACGCTCTGGATCGGCGCCGGCGGCGTGGTCAGCAACGTGGGCGTCACGCTGGGCCTCAACGGTTATACCCCGGGCCTCAACAGCGGCAATCAAGGGGCGGGCAACTCCCTGATCATCACCAATGGCGGAAAACTCTTCACCACCACGTCCAGCAGTTTTGGCCAGAGCAGCGCGCTGACCGGCAAGGTCACCGGCGCCAGTGCGCTGTGGGATTCCGCCGGCAACGATCTCACCCTGGGCAATAATGCCAACGGGGATGTGTTGCTGGTTGAAAACGGCGGTGCGCTGGCCAATGTCGGCCGCCTGGCCATCACCCCGTTCGGCGGGGTGGGGAATAACAATCTGCTGAGCGTTTCCAACGGCACGATCACCGCGCAGACGATCGGGTTCGATGGCAATGCGGGGGGCTTCGGCAACCAGTTCCTCATCAGCGGCGCGAGCACCGTCACGGTCGCGGCGGCGCTGGTGAATCCGAACGGGATCGGCACGATTCTCTTCAATGGCGGACTGCTCAGCGTGGCCAGCACGGTCTATAGCAACGGCCAGGATTTCCTCGTTGGCGACGGCACGAGCGCCGCGACCCTGCAACTCACGGGCGCGGGCACCCACATTTTCCAGAATAACCTGATCGTGACCAACAACGCGACGCTGACCGGCGCCGGCACCATCACGGTGGCCGGCGGCAACGGCACGGTCAGCCTCCTGCCCAACACATTGCTGTCGCCCGGAACCGGGATCGGCACTTTGACTGTCAATGGCACGCTGACCTGGTCGGGCAGCGGCCAGTATCTCTGGCAGATCAGCGACTTCACAGGCGCCAGCGGCGGCGGGACGGATTTGGTGGCCGCCTCCGTGCTCAACATTGGCGCCACGGCGGGCAACAAGTTCGTCATCAATCTCGGGTCGCTGACCAATAACGCCACCGGGCTGGCCGCCAACTTCAATCGCGACTCCGATTACCAGTTGACGCTGGCCACCGCGACCGGCGGGATCCAGAACTTCAATCCGGCCGCCTTCAGCCTGGTCACCGGCAACTTCCTGAACCCGTGGGACGGCTCTTGGAGCGTGGCGCAGTTGGGCAATAGCGTGGTGCTCAATTACAACGGCGGCACCAACTTCGTCTGGAACAATGCCAATGGCGCGTTCAGCAACACCGTCGGCGATGCCGGGCTGAACTGGCAGGGCGACGCCACGCCGCCGTTGAATCAGACCAACGTCGTGATGTATTTCGGCGGGACCGCCGGCCAGCAGTACACGGCGACCAACAATCTGACCGGCCTGATCACGAAACGGATCATCTTGACCAACCAGTCGGCGGCGACGCAATTCATTGTTGGCAATCCCATCACGCTGGCCGGTGTGGCGCCGGAGCTCCGTCAGAATGGCAGCGGCAATTTTGTGATCTCCAACAATCTGGCTCTGACCGCGAACGGCTTGTGGAGCGGCACCAATACCGGCGGCCTGGAACTGGACGGCACCATCAGCGGCGCCTTCGGCCTGACCAAGACCGGCCCGTATGCCGTGGTGTTGGGCGGCTCGAACACGTTCAGCGGCACGACGATCATCCAGCAGGGCCAGGTCGTCATCGCCAATCTCAACGCGCTCAGCAGCAGCGCAGTCAGCAACATGGCCAACAACGGGCTGGCGTTCAGCAATCTGACGGCGGTGACAGTGAACGGCCTGTCCGGCACCGGCAACGTCAGCCTCGTGAATCTCGCCAACGGCACGGGGGTGGCACTGACGTTGTCCGGCGGCGGCACCTACACCGGCCTGTTGAGCGGCAGCAGCGGGTCGTTGATCAAGAGCGGCACCGGCACCGAAACGCTGAGCGGCAGCAACACCTACGGCGGGATCACGGTGGTGAACAGCGCGACGTTGACAGTCAGCGGCACCTTGGCGAGTCCGAACTTGTTGGTGACGGGCGGCCAGTTCAACTGGGCCAATGTCGCCGCGATGCCGGGTTCGGTGAATGTCACGGTCAGCAATGGCGGCACGGTCAACTTTGCCACCAACGGGATAATCAATGTCCTGGCCGGGACCGGGCAGGTGAACCTCAATGCGAACACGCTCCAGGTTGGCGCGTTCTTTGCGAGCTCGACCTTTGGCGGCGGCATTAGCGGGGCCGGGACACTGAGCACGCTGGGCGCCGGCACGTTCACGTGGAACAACGGCCTGGGCGCGCTCGGGAATCTCGTGGTCGGTTCCGGGTCGGTGGTGATCAGCGGCGCGACGGTGAATGTGACCGGCGCCGGCAGCAGTTCGACCTTGCTGGTGACCAATAGCGGCGCCTTCCAGTTGAATGCCGGGACGGTGGTGGCGAGCAACCTGATCGTCAACGGTGGCGGACTCGCGTTCAACGGCGGGACATTGAAAGTGTTCAACGCCGTCGTCAGCAATGGCAATGACTGGGTGGTCGGCAATGGGAGTGCGCCGGCCCTGTTGACCCTCCTGCCGGGCGGGAACACCTATCTCCAACAAGGCCTGATCGTGACCAATCAGGGCACCTTGGCCGGCGCCGGCACGGTGACGGCTGGCAATGGCGTGGTGCTGATCGGCAGCGGCGCGACCGTTACGCCGCTGGGCACCAACGGCGTGCCCGCCAACTTGACGATCAACGGGACGACCCTCTGGACGGGCGGCGGCCGATATTTGTGGCAGGTTGCGGATTTCACCGGCACGAACGCCGGCGTCAATTGGGATCTGCTGACGGTCAACGGGCTGTTGTCCAATGCGGCGCCGGCCACCCCGTTTGTGATCGATATCAGCGCGACCGGGTCGGCCAACTTTAACCGGGACAATCTCTACACCCAGACGATTGCGACGGCTTCGAGCGGCCTCGGCGCGCTCAACCTCAGCCTGGTGCTCACCAACTTCCAAAATATGTACGACGGCATCTGGTCGGTCCAAACCAACGGCAACAGCGTGGGGTTGTTCTATCAGGGCGTGACGAATTTCGTTTGGAACAACGTGACGAGCGACTTTGCCTCGAACAGCAATTGGCAGGGACAGGTCGCCCCGCCCGTCGGCCAGACGAATGTGGTTCTCTACTTTGGCGGGACCGCCGGCCAGGCCTATACCGCCAGCAACGGGCTGACCGGGTTGATCACCAAGCGGATGGTGCTGACCAACAGCGCGGCCGGCTCACAATCCATCATTGGCAATCCGCTGACGCTCGGCGGCGTCGCGCCCGATATCCAACAGAATGGGACCGGCGGGTTTGTGATCTCGAACAATCTGGTCCTGCTCAGCAATCTGACCTTTGACGGCACCAATACCGGCAGCGTGGAAGTGGACGGTTCGATCAGCGGCGCCTACCGGCTGACCCAGGCCGGCAATTACGCGCTGATTTTGGGCGGCTCGAATACGTTCAACGGCAACACCCTCATCCAGCAGGGCCAGATCATCGTTGCCAATACCAATGCGCTCACCAGCAGCCTGGTCAGTAACATGGTCAATTCCGGGCTGGCCTTCAGCAATCTGACCGCGGCGACCGTGGCCGGGTTGGCCGGGACCGGGAATGTGAGCCTGGTGGATCTGGCCAGCGCCGGCGGCGTGGCGCTGCAGGTGAGCAATTCGGCCAACGCCAGTTATGCCGGCGCATTGACCGGCAGCGGCTCGCTGACCAAGAGCGGCAGCGGCACCGAAACACTGACCGGCACCAATACCTACACCGGCGACACGCTGGTCAACGGCGGCATCCTGACCGTCAGCGGTCAGGTGCTCGGCAGCAGCAATCTGGTGGTCAGCAGCGGCAGCGTGTTGAATTGGGCCAACGTCACCGCGCTGACCAATCTGACGGCGGTGATCGCCAACGGCAGCGTGAACTTCCAAAACAGCGGCACGATCGGCCTGCTGGCCGGAACCGGGTCGGTGAATATCAGTTCCAACACGGTGCAAGTGGGCTTTGGCGATGGGAGCACGAATTTCGGCGGGACCCTCGTCAGCAGCAGCGGCACATTGACCAAGGTCGGCGCCGGGACCTGGGCGCTCACGGGCGCGGGCGGCACCGTGGGCGCGCTGATGGTCAACGCCGGCGGGCTGGTGGTCAGCGGGGCGACGGTGAATGTGACCGGCGCCGGCAGCAACTCGACCTTGCTGGTCAATAATACCGGCTCGTTCCAATTGGACGCCGGCACGGTGGTCGCGAGTAATCTGACCGCCACCGGGCCCTGGCGGTTCAATGGCGGCGCGTTGACGGCGGCGGCGCTGGTGATCAGCAACGGCGCCGACTTCGTGGTTGGCAACGGTGGCAGCGCAGCCCGGTTCACGATCGCGGGTGGGACGGCTACGTTCCAAAACAATCTGTTGGTCACCAATAGTCTGGCGACCCTGGCCGGCGCCGGCACTTTGGTCGTCAATGGCGGGACCGGTCAGGTGCAGATCCTGAACGGGACTGTCTCCCCCGGCATCAGTACCGGGCCGGCCATGTTGACGACGACCGGGACGCTCTCCTTGGGCAGCGGTGGCAATTACCTCTGGGAAATCAACAGCCTCGCCGGCACACCCGGCGGCAGTCAGGGTTGGGATTTGTTGCAGGTCACGGGCCTGTTGACCAACCCGGCCACCAGCAGCAATCCGTTTACAGTCGATCTCACATCGTTGACGTCGAACAATGTGAGCGGGGCGCTGGCGAACTTCAACCGTGACAGCAACTACGGTTTCACCATCGCGACGGCCACCGGCGGTATTGCCACCAATCTGGCGATGGCGCTCAATTACACCGGATTTGCTGCCAATGCGTTTGACGGCACCTGGTCGTTGGCGGTCACGGGCGGGACCAGCTTGGTGTTGAATTATGTGGGGATGACCAACTTTACCTGGGCCGATCACTCCGGCAGCTTCAGCGGTTCCGCCCAGTGGCAAAACGGCACGGTCCCGCTGGTGGGCGCCACCAACGTGGTGTTGTATTTTGGCGGAGCCAACCCGGGCAGTTACACGGCCAGCAACGATTTGACCGGCTTGATCACCAAGCGCCTCACCCTCACCAACAACGCCGCCGTCACGCAATACATTATTGGCAACAGTTTCACGCTGGCGGGGGTGACGCCCATGATTCTGCAGAATGGCACCGGCAGTTTCGTCATCTCCAATGCCGTGGTTCTGGGCAACAATGTGGGGCTCTATGGTTCCGCCGGCAGCGGCACGCTGACCTTCGCCGGGGTGCTGGGCGGCGCGGGAAATCTGACCCAGACGGGCGCGTTCACAATGGTGTTGAGCGGCAACAGTACCAATACCGGGCTCCTGTCCGTCAACGGCGGCACGGTGCAGGTTGGGGATGGCGGCAATAGCGGGTCACTCAGCTTCAGTACGGTGACCCTGACGAATCAAGCGAACCTGGTCCTGGCCCGCAGCGACACCTATGCCATCGCCAGTCAGGTGGCTGGTACCGGTGCCGTCAGCGTGATCAATGGCGGGACGGTCACGCTCAGTGGGAATAATTCATTCCTTGGCAATCTGTCGGTGATCAGCGGCGAAGTCGTGGCGGCCAGTGCCACTGCCTTTGGCACCGGCGCGAAACAAATCATCGCGACCAATGCCGGCAATGTCAGCGTCGTCGGCCTGGCCAACAGCGGCTCGCTCAATGCCAGCATCGGGTTCCTGCTCGGCAACAGCGCCACCGGGCTGATCAATCAAGCCGGTGCTGACACGATCAATGGCGTGGTCGCGCTGCAAAGTTCCAGTGCCGTGGTCGCCGCCGGTGGCGGTCTGACGCTGGCCGGCGCCGTCACCAATGCCAGCTCCACCAGTCAGAATTTGCTGCTGGCCGGCAGCGCCGCGGGGACGATTTCCGGCGGGATCAGCGATGGCGGTTCGAACACCGCGACGCTGGCCGTCGTCAAGTCGGAGAGCAGCACCTGGGTGCTGGCCGGCGTCAATACCTACAGCGGCCCAACCCTGATCAACGGTGGCACATTGCAAATCGGCGGCAACGCCTCCACCGGCCAGCTCGGCGCCGGTGCTGTCACCAACAACGCCAATCTGGCGTTCAGCCGGAACAATCTCTATAGCGTGACGAACCTGATCACCGGCTCGGGCAATTTGGTCCAGAGCGGCAGCGGCACGACGGTGCTGGCCACCAACGAAACCTATACCGGCACGACGCTGATCAATTCGGGCACGCTGCAAGTGGGCACCGGCGGGACGCTGGGTAGCCTCGGGTCCGGCCCGGTGACGAACAATGCGAATCTCGCGTTCAACCGCAGCGATGCCGTGACGGTGGCCAATGTCATTGCAGGCAGTGGCACGCTCGCGCAGAACGGCACGGGCGTCATGACCTTGACGGCCACCAACAGCTACGGTGGGCCGACCGCGATCAACACGGGCAGTGTGGTGTTTGCCAACGGGCTGGCGGCGCCCAACAGCACCGTGTTGCTCAACGTCAACGATGGCCTCGCGTTTGGGGCGGATGCGACCTATCGCTTGGGGAACCTGGCCGGGGCCGGCAACTTTGGCCTGACGAACGCGGCGGGCGGCGTGACGGTGTTTGTGGGCAACAACAACGGGACGACGAACTACACGGGCGCCATGAGCGGATCGGGCGCGTTCACGAAGATCGGCAGCGGCATGCTGACGCTGTCCGGGACCAATACCTATGGCGGGAACACGACGGTGAGCAACGGGACATTAATCGTCACCGGCCAGACCGTGAGTACCAATCTGGTAGTGGCGGGCGGACAATTTATCTGGGGCGGGCTGGCCGCCCTGCCCAACAGCGCCGTGGCCCTGGTCAGTGGCGGGGCGACGCTCAACTTCCAGAGCAGCGGCACACTGGCCGCCGTGACCGGCGGCGGTGCGCTGATCGTCAGCAATGGCAGCACGGCCACGGTCGGGTTTGACGGCACCGTGGCCATCAGCACCAACTTCGCCGGGGCGCTGACCGGCGCCGGCACCTTGAGCAAAGTGGGGGCGGATACGTGGACGCTGACCAGCGCGAACAGCGCCATCGCCAATGTGGCGGTCAGTGGCGGCACGCTGGCGTTGAGCGGCGGCCAGTTGCTCGTCACGAATTTAGCAGTGGTGGCCCCCGGCAACTTTGCCTTCAATACCGGCACGTTGACGGTAAATAACATCGCCTTCAGTAATAACACCAACTTCATTGTGGGCAATGGCACCGGTCCGGCCCGGTTTACGATTGCCGGCGGGACGGCAGCCTTCCAGAATAATTTGTTGGTCACGAATACTCAGGCGACCTTGGCCGGGACCGGCTCGATCACGCTGGCCGGGGGCCGCGGCACGGTCGTGATTGGCTCCGGCGGCACGGAAGCCATCGGCGGAGCCCCGAGTACCTTGTCCATCACCGGCACCAATCTCTGGGCGGGCGGCGGCCAGTATGTCTGGGACATCAGTAATGCGAGCGGGACCCCGGGCAGCGGCTATGATTTGCTCAGTGTGACCGGCGTGTTGAGCAATGGCGCTACCGCGCTCAATCCGTTTGTCATCAACATCACCTCGCTGACCAACAACAGCACTCCGGGGTTGGCGAGTTTCAACGCGATTGCCAACTATGATTTCATCATTGCCACGGCCTCGACCGGAGTGGTGAATTTTGTGGCGGATGATTTCAGCCTCGTGGTGACCAACTTCCTGAACCCGGTCGCCGGCGGCGTGTTCTCGCTCGCGGTGCAGCAGGGGACCAATCTGGTCCTGACCTATACCGGCACCGACAATTACACCTGGACGGATCTCTCGGGCACCTTCAACAACAGCAACAACTGGACAAACGTCAAGATCCCACCGGTCGGACGGACGAACGTGGTCCTCACCTTTGGCGGAGCCACCAACGGCAGCTATACCGCCGTCAATGACCTCAATAATCTGCTGACCAAGCACATCGTGCTGAGCAACACTGCTCCGTTGCAGACACAATACATTGTCGGGAACCCATTCACCTTCGCGGGGGCGACTCCGGAACTCGACCAGACGGGCGCCGGCGCGTTTGTGATCTCGAATAATCTGGCGCTGCAGGGCCCGCTCCTCGCCACCAGCAACGGGACCGGCCGGGTGGAATTGGACGGCAGCATCAGCGGCAGCAGCGGCATCATCAAGACCGGTGCCTGGACGATGGTGCTGGGCGGTTCGAATACCTACCGGGGCGTTACCGTGATTCAACAAGGGCAGGTTGTGGTGGCCAATCCGCTGGCGTTGAGCGGGAGCACGGTCAGCAATCTCGTTCCCGGCAGCTTGCTGTTCAGTAACAACCTGACCAGTGTGACCCTGGGCGGACTGGCCGGTAACGTCGATCTGCCATTGACCAACACGGCCAACCTCGGCGTGGGCCTGATCTTGAGCAGCAATACCGCAACCTATGGCGGGAACCTGAGCGGGAGCGGCTCGCTGACGAAGGCCGGGGGCAGCGGCACCGCCACGCTGACCGGGACCAATGCCTACACCGGCGATACGCTGGTCAGTGGCGGGACGCTGGCGGTCAGCGGCCAGTTGCTCGGCAGCAGCAATCTGCTGGTCAGCAGCGGCGGCGCGTTTAACTGGGGCAATGTAACGGCAATGACCAACCGGGTGGCGGTCAACGTCACCGGTAGCGGCCAGGTGAATTTCCAGACCAATGGCACCCTCGGGGCCTTGACCGGCTCCGGCCAGGTGAACCTCGGCTTGAATACGGTGCAGGTCGGCTTCGGCGATGCCAGTACGAATTTTGCCGGGACCGTGACCGGCAGCGGCACGCTGAGCAAGATCGGGGCCGGCCAGTGGACGCTGCGCAGTGGGGGGAATATTACGCCCGGCTTCCTGGCGGCCAACGCCGGCGGGTGGGTGATCAGCGGTGCGACGGTCAGCGTGACCGGGGCCGGCAGCAACTCGACGTTGCTGGTCAATCCGGGCGGCACGTTCCAGATCGATGCTGGTTCCGTGGTGGCGAGCAATCTGATTGTGAACGGCACCGGGACTCTGGTGCTCAACGGCGGGACATTGTCCGTGTTGAATGCGGCGCTGACCAACGCGAGTCCGTGGGTGGTGGGCAATGGCGCGGCGGCGGCGACCTTCAACGTGTTGGCGGGCGGAACCGCCTTCGTGCAGAATGGATTGACCGTGACCAATAACGCCACCCTGGGCGGGCTGGGCACGGTGCAACTGGGCAATGGCGTCCTCTTGATCGGGGCCGGGGCCACCCTCTCGCCCAACAACAGCGGCGTGGGCACGTTGGCAATTACCGGGACGAATGTCTGGGGCGCCGGCGGCCAGTATCTGTTTAACATCACGGATTTCAGCGTGCCCAACCAGCAGGGAATCAACTGGGATCTGCTGACCGTCAGCAGCCTGCTCTCGAACGCGGCGACCGCGAGCCAGCCGTTTACGATCAATCTCAGCGGCGGCAGCGGGATCAACTTCGACCGGGATAGCAGCTACGCCCTGACCCTGGCGACCGCGCCGGGCGGGGTGGCGAATTTTGCGACGAATGATTTCGTTCTCAATTTCAGCAATTTCAACAACGCCTCCGATGGCCTCTGGTCCCTCCAAACGGTTGGCAATAGCCTGGTCTTGAACTATGCCGGTGCCACCAACTTTGTCTGGAACAATGGGACCGGCGATTTGGCCACGAATAGCAATTGGGTGGGCCAGGCCGCCCCGCCGACCGGTGTGACCAACGTCGTGCTCTTCTTTGGCGGCACCGGCAGCCAGGCTTACACCGCCAGCAACGGCCTGACCGGCCTGATTACCAAGCGCATCGTGTTGACGAATCGCTCGTCCGCCACGCAGTTCATCATTGGCAACGATCTCCAGCTCGCCGGTGTGACGCCCGACATTCAACAGAACGGGACCGGCAGTTTTGTCATCTCCAACAACCTGGTGCTGGGCCAGAACCTGACCTTTGACGGCACCAATACCGGTGGGCTGGAAGTGGCTGGTTCAATCCGCGGGGCCTATGGTCTGACCAAGACCGGTTCCTACACCCTGGTCCTGGGCGGGACCAATAATAGTTATACTGGCGCCACCGTGATCCAACAGGGGCAGGTGTTGGCCGCCAATACCAATGCGCTGGCCAGTACCGTGGTCAATAATGGGGTCAACGGCGGACTCGGGTTTACCAATCTGACAGCCGCGACGGTCGGGGGATTGACCGGCACCGGCAACATCGGCTTGACCAATACCGCCGGCAGCAGCGTGGCGCTGACCATCAACAATCCGGGCGACGCCAGCTATGCCGGCGCATTGACCGGCAGCGGCTCCCTGACCAAGAGCGGCAGCGGCACGGAAACCCTCAGCGGTACCAACACCTACACCGGTAACACTCTCGTCAACGGCGGGAACCTGACCGTCAGCGGCCAGTTGCTCGGGAGCAGCAACCTGACGGTCACCAGCGGCGGCACGTTCAACTGGGCCAATGTCACCGCCCTCGGTAACGCCGCGGTCGTCACTGTCACCGGCACCGGTCGGCTCAACTTCCAGAACGATGGCACGCTGGGCCTCCTGACCGGCACCGGCCAGGTCAACGTGGGCCCGAACACTGCCCAGGTCGGTTTCGGAAATGTCAGTACGAATTTTGGCGGAACATTGAGCGGCGCCGGCACGTTGAGCAAGGTCGGCGGCGGCACCTGGACGGTGACCAGTACCGGCAATGCTCTCGGCAACGTCGCGGTCAACGGCGGGACGCTGGCGGTGAGCGGCGGCAGCCTGGCGGCCGCGAATTTCCTAATCAATTCCGGCGGGCAATTCGCCCTCAATACCGGCACGTTGACGGTCAACAATGCCGCGATCAGTAACAACCTCGATTTCGTGGTCGGTAATGGCAGCGGAGCGGCGCAGTTCAGCGTGGTCGGGGGGACGGCGTTCGTGCAGAACAATCTGCTGGTCACGAACAGTCAGGCCACCCTGGCCGGGACCGGGACGATTGCGGTGGGCGGAACCGCCGGCGTGCTGATTCAGGGCGGCGGCACGATCTCGCCCGGCGCGAGCACCGGACCGGGCGTGTTGACGACGACCGGAACTTTGACTCTGGGCAGCGGCGGCAATTATCGGTGGGAGATCAACAGCACAGGCGGCACGCCGGGCGGCAGCACGGGTTGGGATTTGTTGCCGGTCAACGGCCAGCTCATCAACTCGGCCACCAACGGGAATCCGTTTGTCATCGACATCACTTCGCTGACGGCCGGGAATGTTGCCGGATCGTTGGTCGACTTCAGCCGCGACGGCAACTACAGCTTCTCGATCGCGACCGCCAGCGGCGGGATCGTCACCAATGCGCTCAGCCTGAATCTCGCCGGGTTCGCCAACGCGTATGATGGCACCTGGGGCTTGACGGTGAACGGCGGAACGAATTTGGTGTTGAGTTATGCCGGCTCCGTTAATTTTACCTGGGGCGATGGGTCCGGCAGCTTTGGCGTGTCGAATCAGTGGCAGAACAACGCGGTCCCGGCGACCGGCGCAAACAACCTGGTCTTATTCTTTGGCGGGAGCACCAACGGCAGCTACACCGCCCACAACGACCTGACCGGCCTGGTTGCGAAACAGATCAACCTGACCAACACCAGTCTCGGCGTGACCCAATCCATCACCGGCAACGATCTCACTCTCGCCGGGCTCGCGCCGGCCATCAACCAGTCCGGCGCCGGCAGTTTTGTCATTTCTAATTCCCTGCTGCTGGGCGGGAATGTGACGCTGGCCGGCCCTGCGGGCAGTGGCACGTTGACCTTCGCGGGCGTGATTGGCGGCACCAATAATCTGACGCAGAACGGCGCGTTCACGGTCGTCCTGAGCGGGAATAACACCAACAGCGGCCTGCTGATCCTCAACAGCGGCACACTGCAGGTGGGCGACGGTGGCACGAGCGGCCTGCTGGGGAGCGGGACGGTCAATAACAACGCGCAACTGGTCTTCGCCCGCAGCGACGCCTACACGATCGGGAGTCGCCTGACCGGCACCGGGGCCGTCAGCGTGATCGACGGCGGCACGCTCACGCTCAGCAGCGCCAATAGCTTTACCGCGAACATCAATGTCAACAGCGGCGCTGTGGTGGCCGCCAATAGCAGCGCGTTTGGAATCGGTCCCAAGCAGATCATCGCGACCAATGCCGGCAATGTCAGCACGATCGGCTTGACGGGCAACAGCATGCTCAGCGCGAATATCGGATTGCTGTTGAACAACAGCGCCACCGGGTTGGTCAATCAGGCCGGGAATAATACGGTGCTCGGCGTGGTCGCGCTGTACGGCGATAGCGCCGTGGTCGCCGCCGGTGGCGGTTTGACGCTGGCCGGCGCCGTTACCAATGCCAGCTCTGCCAGTCAGAATTTGCTGCTGGCCGGCAGCGCCGCGGGGACAATTTCCGGCGGGATCAGCGATGGCGGTTCGAACACCGCGACGCTGGCCGTCGTCAAGTCGGAGAGCGGCACCTGGGTGCTGACCGGCGGCAACACCTACAGCGGCCCAACCCTGATCAACGGCGGCACCTTGCAAATCGGCGCCAATGGCGCCACCGGCCAGCTCGGTACCGGCGCTGTCACCAACAACGCCAATCTGGCGTTCAGCCGGAACAATCTCTATAGCGTGACGAACCTGATCACCGGCTCGGGCAACCTGGTCCAGAGCGGCAGCGGCACGACGGTGCTGGCCACCAACGAAACCTATACCGGCACGACGCTGATCAATACGGGCACGCTGCAAGTGGGCACCGGCGGGACGCTGGGCAGCCTCGGGACCGGCCCGGTGACGAACAATGCGAATCTCGCATTCAACCGCAGCGATGCCGTGACGGTGGCCAATGTCATTGCAGGCAGTGGCACGCTCGCGCAGAACGGCCCCGGCGTCATGACCTTGACGGCCACCAACAGCTACGGCGGGCCGACCGCGATCAACACGGGCAGTGTGGTGTTTGCCAACGGGCTGGCGGCGCCCAACAGCACCGTGTTGCTCAACGTCAACGATGGCCTCGCGTTCAGCGCGGATGCGACGTATCGGCTGGGGAACCTGGCCGGGGCCGGCAACTTTGGCCTGACGAACGCGGCGGGCGGCGTGACGGTGTTTGTGGGCAACAACAACGGCACCACCAACTACACGGGCGCCATGAGCGGGTCGGGCGCGTTTACGAAGATCGGCAGCGGCACGCTGACGCTGGCCGGGACCAATACGTATGGCGGGAACACGACGGTGAGCAACGGGACGTTGCAGGTGACCGGCCAGACCGGCGGAACCAATTTGGTGGTGGCGGGCGGCCAGTTCCTCTGGGCCAATGCGACGGCCATGACCAACAGCACCGTGGCGCTGGTCAATTCTGGCGCCGCGCTCAACTTCCAGAGCAGCGGCACACTGGCGGCTGTGACCGGCGGCGGTGCGTTGGTGGTGAATGCCGGTAGCACGGCCACGATCGGGTTTGATGGCACCGCAGCCATCAGCACCAACTTTGCCGGGGCCTTGACCGGCGCCGGCACGTTGAGCAAAGTGGGGGCGGATACGTGGACGTTGACCGGTGCGAACAGCGCCATCGCCAATGTGGCGGTCAGTGGCGGGACGCTGGCGCTGAGTGGCGGGCAGTTGCTCGTTACGAATTTAGCAGTGGTGGCCCCCGGCAATTTTGCCTTCAATACCGGCACGTTGACGGTGAATAACCTCGCCTTCAGCAATAACACGAACTTCATTGTGGGCAATGGCACCGGTCCGGCCCGGTTCACGATTGCGGGCGGGACGGCGACCTTCCAGAATAATCTGTTGGTCACCAACCAAGGGTGGCTGGCCGGCACCGGTTCCCTGGTCGTCAACAGCGGCGCCGGTCAGGTGCAGATCCTGAACGGCGGGACGATCTCGCCCGGCACGAGCACCGGGCCGGCCGTGCTGACGACGACCGGGACGCTCTCCTTGGGCGGTGGCGGCAATTACCTCTGGGAAATCAACAGCCTGGCCGGCACGCCCGGCGGCAGCACGGGTTGGGATCTGTTGCAGGTCTCGGGCCTGTTGACCAACCCGGCCACCAGCGTGAATCCGTTTACGATCGAGATCACGTCTTTGACGTCAAACAATGTGGGCGGGGCGCTGGCGAACTTCAGCCGCGACAGCAACTACAGTTTCACCATCGCCATGGCCAGTGGTGGAATTGTCACCAATGGACTCAAACTCAATCTGGCCGGCTTCGCCAATCCAGCGGACGGCACATGGACTTTGACCGCGCCCGGGGGGACCAACCTGGTGTTGAACTATACCGGCGCCACCAGTTACACATGGGTCGATTCGTCGGGCAACTTTAGCAACGCCAGCCAGTGGCAGAGCAGCGCGATTCCGCCGACGGGCTCGACCAATCTGGTGTTGAACTTTGGCGGGGCGACCACCACCGGCTACACCGCCAGCAACGATCTGACCGGTTTGATTACCAAACAGATCAACCTGACCAACGACACGACGACCACGCAGTTCATCATCGGCAACCGCATCACGCTCGCCGGTCTCACCCCCGGCCTTGCGCAGAATGCCAGTGGCAGCTTTGTGATCTCCAATGATTTGACTTTGGCGAGCACGCTCAGTGCCGCGGGAACCGGCACCGGCACTGTGACATTCAACGGCAATCTCAGCGGGACCGGCGGGATCCTCAAGACGGGGCTGTGGACGATGGTCGTGAGCGGGTCGAACACCTACAGCGGGATGACTGTGGTCAATGACGGCCACCTGTTTATCGGCAGCAGCTACGGCCTGGGCGGGAGCATGCTCAGCAATCAGATCCCCGGGGCGGTGGTCTTTACCAATATCAGCACCGCCTACCTGGGTGGTCTGGCCGGGAACGTCGATCTCGGTTTGACCAATACCGACGGCACCGGTGTGGGACTCGTCGTGGGCGGCAATGGCCAGAGCAGCACGTATGGCGGCACCCTGAGCGGGGACGGCTCGCTGACCAAAGCCGGCTCCGGTACGCTGACCCTGACCAGCAGCAACAACTATGGCGGAATCACGGTGGTGAACTATGGAACGCTCATTGCGGGGTTGTTGTCCAACGGCCTGGGTGGCAGCGGTTCGAGCCTGGGCACCAATAGCAATCTCTATCTGAACGGCGGCACCGTGCGCTTCGGTGTGACCACCCTGTTGGCAGTGACCAATCCCGCGGCCGGCAGCGTGACGCTGGCCGGTGGCACGCTCCAAGCCACCAACCTGGTCAACCAGGGCTCGCTCGTCAACCTCGGCAATACCAGTACGATCAACGCCGAGCTCGTGAATCAGAGCTCCATCGATGTGCTCAGTGGCAAGCTGGTCGCCCTCGGCCACCTGTTCAATGACAGCCTCGGCACGATTACCAACCAGGCGACCCTCCAAGTCGGTAGCAGCGGCTCCGGCTGGATGACCAATGCCGGCCAGATCGTGCTGGTCAACGGGACCATTTCCGCCGGAATGATTACCAATACCGGGACGATCGGCGGCTCCGGCGCGCTGGCCAGCGCCGTCAATAACAGCGGAATGATCAGTGCCACCAACGGAGCCTTGAGCATTGGCGGCACGGCGACCGGCACCGGTCTCTATCGGGCTGAGTCGGGCGCAACCTTGTCGTTCGGCGGCGGCGGCTCGCTCAGCAGCCTGTACGGCACCGGGGCGACTCTGCAGGTGACGGGCGGGATCCTGACCAACTTTACGGCCGGGTTTGATAATACCGGCGGCACCCTGGCGTTGGCCGGCGGCAGCTACTACCACGCCAGCGGTGGCCTGTTCACCAATGCCAGCACGGGCTGGGTGGTGGGCTACGGGAGCTTGAATGCGGCGGGATCGATTCTGAATCAGGGCACAATTCTTGCCAACGGCGGGCGCAGCCGGCCGCTGATCCTGAATAGCAATCTGCTTAACACCGCCAGCAGTTACGTTACCGCCATCGGTGGCGCACTCCAGGTGAATGGCGTGTTCACCAACAACGGCACCCTGCAGGTCATCAGCGGCGTCGGGACCTATAATCTAGTGGTGAATAATAATTACTGGCAGACCGGGTCCGGGTCCAGCAGTACCTTCGAAGACACGTTCCTGATCACGACCAACGGTTATGTCAGCGCGGCCAATGGCGATCAATATGTGTTCAAAGCCAACCTGCTCAACCAAAGCAAGAGCAATCTGTTCTGGAGCACGCTGGCGCTCAGTCCTGGGACGAATACTGTGGGCGGAGTCCAATTCCTGTTCAGCGGCTCCGGGGTGACCCACACCCAGCTCTTCGAGCACCCCGGCTTGTTGCTGACCGGCGGATTTGGGGCGGCCACGACCAATGCGACCGACCCCCAGGCGGTCAACGGATCCGCCGCGGGATTTGCGAATAACTTCGCAGTGGACGAACTAGTCCTGACCAACACGACCCTGGTCCTGGCGCCCGCCGGGTCGGCCAATGCGCTGTTTGTCAACGACCTGTTCCTCTATGGCGCCGCCCACCTGACCATCAGCAATAATATGGATGTCTACTTCGTCAACTCCAACGATTGGAGTCTGGCCGATATCACCCTGCTGGGGAACGCGCAGATCCACCAGCTCACCGGGCTCGGCACCTCACTGATCATCCCCGAACCCAACGTGCTGCTGATGTGGCTCTGTGGCGGGGTCACCGTCTGGGCTGCCCGCCGCCATCACCGCCGCACCCGCCGGCATCGGCGTCACCGGCACCACTGAGTCGAGATGGAATCATGCTGGAACCGGATGAAATCGTTACGGTGTGGCTGCCGTCGATATGGTAATTTTATTGGCAGATGATTCGAATGAAGAGACAGCATCATGCAGACCGAAGTTTCGCCGTTGTGCGCGGGTGTGCCGCCACGACTGCGGCGCCGCCTGAGACGCGCCTGCCGAACTCTAGCGCGCCGGCTTTCCCGCCACCCATCTCCCATCTCCAGTCTTCAGTCTTCGGTCTTCGGTCTTCCGCCTCCCGCCTCCCGCCTCCCGCCTTCCGTCGTCCGTCCAGTCCCTTGCTGACCGCTGATCGCTGGCCGCTGACCTCTGTCCGATCCTTCACGCTCGTCGAGCTATTGGTTGTTACCGCAATCATCGGAGTCCTATCCGCCCTGCTGTTGCCGGCGCTGACCACAGCGAAGGAACGCGGGCGGCGCGCGATGTGCCTGAGCAACCAGCGGCAGATTTACGTCGCCGCGAATGTCTACGTTGGCGATTTTAACGGCTGGGTGCCGCCGGGGGATTTTTGTAACATGGGGACGACGCGAGCTACGACCTACGGAACCGGGTCACCGTATAACCCGTCGGTTTGGTACAATAAATATCTGGGCATCCCTAGTGCTAACAGTTGCTTCACTTATCCGAAGGGGGTCATCTGGTGTCCCAGTAGTAATCGCATCCTCAACTACCCGGCCGGCTTATCGCCTTATACCGCGCCGGGTTGGTGTTACAAGTGGAACACCTGTCTCGATTACGCGCTGCCGGGCTGTGGCTACACATCCAATCAGGATAGCAGTCCGACACGCGCCAGTAAGCTTTGGGCTTGGAATTCACAGTTTGGCCCGCGCATCTTTTCGATGGACTTGGCGAACGTCGAGACCTCCGCGGCGGGCTGGGTCGGGCCGTTCGATGGCAACGTCTGGACTCCGCATTGGCAAAACAGCATCAGATCACCGGCGGGCGCCAATGTGGTCGCTACCGACGGTTCCGGTCAGTGGGTGCCAGTTTCGCAGTGCACGACCAATGGCGGCCTCTATAACCCCGGGACCGGATGCCCGAACGGGTATTGGCCATTTGGCGGTGGATACTATTCTGCATTCATGATGCCAATCAATTATGAGATGATGGTCAGGGATACGTATGCGGCCCGGGGCGGCCACCTTGTCATCGGTCTGCCGTACGATTATTTTGGTGTCAATCAGTAATCAGGAATCAATCAATCAGCTTGATCAACAAAGTCCGCCAACGACAGTTTGATGGTAACGCCGCGAAGTCGGCGCGAGTCATGGGTCAGTTACGGGTGGATGGTCCATTGGTAGCCGCGCGCGTGAGCGCGTGGCAGGCTGCTCCTTCCCACTCCCCGCCACCGCCTCACGGCGGCGGCTACGGGAACCCCTCCGAGACCGGCCAATTACCGGCGCGAACAATTTTCGGTTCGCAGCGGTCCTTTACGCTGATCGAGTTGTTGGCAGTGTGTGTCGTGATCGCGCTGTTGGCGGCGATCCTGATCGGGATTGCGAACTCGGTGCGGCAGAAGATGGAACGAACGCAAACCCAGGCGGACATGGCCGGGCTGTCCATGGCCATTGAGAGTTACAAAACCGATATCGGCACCTATCCGACCAGTTCACTGGTGCGGAGCTCCTGGATCAATCCGGGTTCAGGGAAGGCCTTCTGGTCGACGGCGGAGATCAATAACTCGGGGCTGCTGTTAGCCCAACTGTTGAGTGGCTCCAAGAGTTATTATCGGTTTCGGAAAGATCAGACGAATACGCTGACCGCGAGCGTTCCGACGAATAGCATTCCGTATTGGCCGTCCGCCACGATGAAAGTGATCGTCGACCGCTGGGGCACGCCGTTGAATTACTACTGCACCTATCCGGTGCGGCCCACCGCCGCCTACCTGCAGACTGGCGTTTGGGGGAGTTGGCAATTGTGTTACAGCGTCGGCGGTCAGATGAACAGGACCTCCTTTGACTTGTGGTCCTATGGCCCGGATAGCTTCACTTATCTACCCGAGGCCGGTGTCAGTGCGGATTGGAATTCTCCGTCCTATGCGACGGATGACATTGTCAACTGGAAGCGGTAACCATTATGTTTGGATTGAATACTGAAACCCAGCGACCGGTTATCATCATCGTCGCCCTGCTGGCCATCGTGCTATCGGGCTGGGCGATCTTTTCGAACCTGCATTCAACCCCGCGGGGTGCGTTGGAAAAAAAAGCCGTTCAGGGACAGGGTGCGGCCTTGGCTCAGGCGGTCAGCGAAACTGTCGCCGACCACGGGCAGATTGTGGTGGTCACCTATTTTGTGAATCAATCCGGAACTCTTGCGGCTGTCCACCTCAAAGCCCAGTGGGATGGTTTTCAGACCGCCCTGCGCGCCCATCCCGGCGTGGTGGTCGCCGCGACAGAACGCGTGGAATTGGGCCTGGACCCCGCGGAGGCCGCCGCCAAAGGAATGGACACAGCCAGCAGTTATCTCGCGTTGGTGGCGAAATACCCGACCGCCGACGCGTTTGTCTTATTGACAGATGCCCCGAATCTCGCGCCGGAGGATTTGAATCGGTTGCCCAAACATTTGCCGAAGGTGGTAACCCTGGCGAATGTTGCGGGCATCCCCAATCTGCGCCGGTTGTTCGCGGCCGGCGTGCTGCACACGGCGATCCTGCCCCGCTGGGAACAATCTTCCGCGACCGCGAAGCCGCGCACACCCGCCGAGTGGTTTGCCCGGAACTTTATCATCGTGACTCCCGCCACAATCGACAGGTTGCCAACCCCGCCGGTTCTGAATTAAAACCAACCATGCGAATCTCTGATTGCGGTGTAGTTTTACTGTTGCTGTCGCTGTGGCCATGCACCACTGCCAAAGCCGTGACATCGAACAATCTGGCGGAGCCGGTCGTGGCCATGAGCGCTGACAACGGGGCCGGCCCTGACTGCGAGCAGGGCTGGACGCAGGCGTGTGCGCTTGAGGATGCCGGCGAATTCTCTCTCGCGATTGCGTTGTGCGACGACTGGCTGGCTAAATTCCCGACTCAGCCTGGCACCGGCAAGCTCGCGGAACTGCGGCTGCGACTGCGGCAGGAGAAACGTGCGGCTGCCCAGTTGTCGACCGCAGTCGAAACTTTTGCATCGGATAAAGCCAGCGGCCGGGCCTTCGCCCTGCAGCAATTGCTGGAGGCGGACGGCGTGGGCGCCATTCTCTTGCGGAAACTCGTGCGGAAAGGGACCGTTCCAGGGGCGATCGCGGCGACGGAGGCACTGGAGAAACTGGGCGATCCCAAGGCAATCACGGCGTATGCGGAGCGGTTGAAACTGGCGGATTCCGGTCCGCTGGCGGCCGTGTTGGTTCGCGCATTCGAAGCCCGACTGCGCGTCACTGATCGGGACCGGGACGCCCTGGCGGAATCATTCGGCAGTCTGTGCGAGATTGTGCGGGCGGATTCAAAACTGGCGCGGCTGGATGTGGCCGGCCTGCTGCTGCGAGTTCTGGCGGAGTGGTTCGATGGTCAGGCCCAGCCCTTTGATTTGTTTCTCAAGAAACCCGGCGCGTTCGCCCTGCTCAAGGAGTACGTGAGCCGGGCCAATCAGTCGCCGACCGGCGCAATCGTGCGCTGGGCGGAAACCCGGTTGGCCACGGTGGGATTGGCGAACACACTCGGACTGGCCGGGTGGTGGCAGTTAAACGAGCGGGGCGGCGCGATCGCCCGGGATTCCACAACCAACCGGCTCGACGGCACCCTGACCAACGGGCCGGTCTGGTGCCTGGATGAGCTGGGGGGTGGACTCCGGTTCGACGGTATCACCAACGAAGTCGTCGGCAAGGCCGATGCTTTTCCCGTGATCACCAATACCTTCACGATGACGCTCTGGGCGTATCCGACGGAGGCCCGACTGGCCGGGCCGGAGTCGAACAGCGCTGGGGAAGTCACCGGCATCCGCAACCAGCGCTATGCCATCTTTCCGACGTATGGCGGGGTCTACGGTCCCGACCATGCCGGGGCCGGTCTCTCTATTGGCACCAATGGCATCAGCGTCCACGAACACGCCAACGGGTACATCCCTGCCTTGCTGGTCTATGACAGCCCGCTGACGAACTGGACGCAGGTGGCGGTGGTCTATGAAAACCGCCGGCCAAAACTCTGGATCAACGGCGGGCTGGTTAAAACGGGGTTGGTCAGTTCGGTGATCGTTCATCCCAGCCAGATCCTGGGCAATGGCAGCGGCTACGGCTGTTTTGCCGGAATGATTCGCGATGTGCGCATCTACAACCGCGCCTTGTCAGAAAAGGAGCTGGCGGTCCTGGGCGCCGCCGCGCGTTCGGAGCCGGTTCCAGCCCGTCCCAATTAAACCAGACTGCCCGCGAAAAGAAACTTGCGGGTACCGGCCGCGACGATAACATGGCGGACAAAACCAAGGAATCAACGATGAAAGAGAATCAACCAGCGGAAACAACTCCGTGGCAGCGTGCCAATACGGATTGGTTCAGACAGAGCCGGTGGGGCGTGGCTTCCCACTATCTCGCCGACACCGCCGGGTGTCAGCAGGTGACCCGATCCAACACTGAAGATTGGAATCGGCAAATTGACGCATTCGACGTCCACGGACTGGCGCGCCAGTTGGCCGAGGCGCATGTGCCGTATTATTTTATCAGCCTGGGGCAGAATTCCGGGTTCTATCTCTCGCCCAACCGGACCTATGATGAGATCGTGGGCATCGTGCCCAGCAAATGTTCCCGGCGCGATCTGGTTGCCGATCTGGCCGCTGCTCTGGCGCCCTGCGGCATTCGCCTGCTGGTCTATCTGCCGGCCGGTGCCCCGAGCAACGATGCCATCGCCAAGGCCCGCTTGGAAACACCGGTGGACGGACGCCAGACAGTCTTTCAGCGGCACTGGGAGGCCATTGTGCGTGAATGGTCGTTGCGCTGGGGAGCGGCCGTCAGCGGGTGGTGGATGGATGGCCCGTATGACGCCGCCGCCTACCGGCATCCCGACGCACCGAATTACCGGAGTCTCGCGGCGGCACTGAAGGCCGGCAATCCCGGGGCGCTGGTGACATTTAACAACGGCCTGCGCACGCCGGTGTATTCCATGACGGAATTCGAAGACTTTACGCCGGGCGAGATCGAGCGCGATCTGACTGTCTCCCCCGGCCATCTGCCGGATTTTTCCCGGCTGGCAGCTTATTCTCGTTTCATTGACGGTGCGCAATTTCACATCTACACCATCATGGGGGAATGGTGGGGCAAGGGGCCGGTCCGCTTCCCGGATGAGCTGACCATCGGCTACACCAAGTTCATCAACAGCCAGGGGGGGGTTGTGACCTGGGACGTGCCGCTGACCGTGGGTGGTTTGATCGAAGATTCGTTTCGTCCACAACTCGCAGCCTTGGGCGCCGCGCTGTCGAAGCCGGCTGGGTTATGAACCCACCAGTGATGGTTGTTGTAAATTATTATCCCCCAATAATATCTGCGTTTTGTTGATAATTCTGAAGGATTTACCTCGCGCATCTCAAGGCAACTATCTGCACCAACGTGCATCCAGCGTGTCCCTTGAGCGTCTCCGGGTTTTAAGGAAAATATCGATGTTATTACATTACGTTGAAACCTTGCAACCAACACGCCGCGAATTCAAGACGTGACCTGCGGGTTAGGAATGCGAGGCGAGCCAGTTTACACTTTGGCGAATTTATTGCGAACAGTCGCTCAGTCGTCCTTCGCTTGACGTGCATGCGCATGGCGAGGCTACGACAGACACGTGGGCGTGACCGCGGAATCGGATGTGTTTTCGTTCTGCCGCGAAACGTGGATGAATATCGACCCCGATTCCTTTGCATACTGGGTGGTATGGTTGGGTGACGGATACCGGGCCAGTTGCATGGAACGCGATAATCTGATGCCTCATCCTTGGTCCACGTTGACTGGTTCCGAGAGGATTTGTATTGTGATTGCGCGATGAACACTCCCGTTGCTGAGGCTGCCCGGGTTCTCGCCGATACGAAAGCGCTCCTCGTAATCACCGGCGCGGGGATATCGGCGGAAAGCGGCCTGCCCACCTTCCGTGGAGCCAAAGGACTTTATGACAAATGGCCCGACCTGGCGACGGTGTTGAGTGCCGCCGGGTTGGCCCGCAACCCGAACGCAGTTTGGGATTTCATCGACCACTTCCGGGGCCAGGCAGCAGCGGCCCAGCCGAATGCAGCGCATCGTGTTCTGGCGCGCTGGGAACAGGAACAGCGCTTCGGTCGATTCCTGATCGCCACGCAGAACATTGACGGGCTGCATCAGGCGGCGGGAAATCAGCATGTCACAGAACTCCACGGGAGCGTGTGGCAGATCGCCTGTCCACGCGCGGGCGAGTATGCAACCGACGATGACTTCTCCCGGGAGTTCCAGCAGATCACGGCGGGGAGCCCGGACCGGGCGGCGATTTTGCGGCGGTGGAGCGAAGCCAACGGGAGCGAGATCTGGGAGAATCGTGAGGTTCCCGCGTCCAGCCGGTCGAGGATCTCCCGCCACAACCGGCACACCTGCGGCGTCCAACGCGGCATGAACGCTTGCCCGGTATATTTCTCCGCAAGTTGGAGATGGTGCCGTTGGATGGCAACCGCGCTTACCGGATCGCCATGGAGAGTTGGCGTAGTTGCGCGGCAAGTCGGGTCACTTGCAAAGGCCAGCATCGCGGCTAACGGGTCGGCGAATTCAAAGTCGGAACCCGTGGCGATACCAGCGTGCGTCAATGCCACGACCAGCGCAGTCGTGCCCATGGCGAGGAAGATGGCGGTTTGGGATTCGAGACTGTCACCGCATTGGAGATGCAATCGCTTGTTGCCGTCGGCACTCAACGACTCATCGCGCGTATTCAGAATCCCTCGCCCATAAAATCCATCCTGACTGATGACCATATTCAAGTAATGCGTTCGCGGTGAAAGCGTGAACTGCAACCCATTACTGAAGGGATGCCAGCCGCCGGCCCCGGAATACACGATCCGGCTGATGAGATGTGGAATGAGTTGCTTAAACAAGTCCGCCTGCTGACAGCGATAAAGAAACGAATGATGGCAGCCCCAGGTTGTCTTTGCGTCGCTGTAATCCACATTACATTTCGAGAGCCACCCCGCAACGGGCTGGGGCTGACCGGCATCCAGGTTGGCCGCGATTTGCCCCATGATCCGGTCACCCGCCAAACAATAGCGGACTGCCTGCCAAGGGTTTGTACATTCCGGCGTTGCCAGTTCTGGATGCCCGCCGCAATCCACATACAGCCGCGAGCCGTTGGCGAGAAATAAATCACTCCGCGTCCCTGGCAAGTGTGCCAGCCGCGCTTTGGCCGTGCAGAGAAATACTTCGCCATCATCCCTGTTTACCTTGCCTTCTGCGCCGGTATTAAGGTTCGCGGTGTATGCATACTCCGTCTCCAAGCCAAACAAAGGCGCTACCATTTTGCACCTCCCCAATTGAAATTGTTTAGGGTGATCACTTTGAAATCACGAAAGACACGAATCACACGAAAGGACTTTAGAAAATGATCGAGCTGGTTACGCGAAATCCGGACTGGAGGGCGAAGCTCCGGCTGAGCCGCGGCCCGGCTCTGAGCTGGACTGCAAAAATGAAGCGGCGCGCCCGGCGGTCGCGCCCTACCAAAACTTTGCGCCATTGCGCCCTGGCGTGGTGAGTCCGTTGCTCCTGATCATATCCCAAGTTGGATGGCAGTTTGCAGGAAACTCTTCTCATTTTCAGCCGCATACACACGCCACTGATCTGCGGCCCACACTTCGGCCGTGTATAAAGTTCCCACCAGGACCACAGCACTTTTCAGGTTCGCGGCGCGGCGCAACTTTTTTGGGATTTCCAGCCAGCCGTTGGCATCGAGCGTGGCAATCGCAAGATCGTTCGTCAGACTGCGGATGCTGCGGCTGCGTTCATCCTGGACAACCTTGTCCGGCGAAGCTGATTCCATTAGCTTCAGCATCCTGCGAGAGCGGGCCTCTGTGAGTAACGTTACATACGGACCGGGCTTCCCGAGCATGACCACGGATCCGCCCGCCCGCGGCGCAAAGGCCTGGCGCCAAGCCATTGGCAAACGCAATCGCCCCCCTGCGTCCAAACGAGCCCGGTGCGTGCCGACGACAATCCCCGTCGCGACCGGCTTGCCACCCACTCGGGTGAATTCCGGTGACCGATGCCGGCCGCAAACCCAGAAATCATCCACCCGCGTCATCGCCTTATGGCACACTGAACAGTTCATTGAGGTCCGGGGCATTATGACAGATGAGTGTTGAAAGTTGAACGTTGCGTCGCCTGACCGCCACAACGGTTTGAACAGAAGATCACGAAGATAACAAAGGGCAACCTGCCAATCCGAATCTGATTCCCTTTGTTTCGGTCGTTGCCTTCTGGAAAGTCTGTTTTATGCGTTTTTCGCCTGTTTACGGTTATGTAATGCGTCAGTGACGGCTGGATATCGGTACGTAGCTGCGCTCGTCAGAGCGTGGCGAACGGCAGGATCCACCGCCTGACGGCGGCGGCTACGGGGCGTCCCCGTCGTCACTGACGCATTACACGGTTATGGTATTTCTCGTGGCGTTGAGCGCTGGAAACCTGTATAAGTTTGAACTCAAACAGGAGCTAACATGGCACGACGAGTATTCTTCAGTTTCCAATTCGACCACGATGCCGGGCGGGCCAACCAGATTCGCGATTGCGGGGTTGTGACCGACCCGGACCTGGCCGGTTTCTTCGGTCAGGAGGAATGTGACGATGCCAAAATGCACGGCCCCGAAGGAATCGAGCGCATGATTTACAATCATCTTGAGGGGACATCGGTCACTGTGGTTCTGATCGGAACCTACACCGCTGAGCGGCCCTGGGTGCAATATTCGATCGCGCGATCAGTCGACCGCAAGAATGGTTTCCTAGGGATTTATATTCACAAGCTGAAGGACCAGTCGGGGGCCACGGCGGAGCGCGGCGCACGACCCGAAGTTCCGGCTAAAATTGAGTTTCCGTGCTACGACTGGGATGGCGACCGCGACCGGTTTCGTCGCGAGATCGAAGCCGCAGGGAAACGATCCGATGCGTTGCGGGCCGTTGCGGTTTGAATGGCTGAGGAGTCACGTGAAGTTGCGCCGCCGGTTCAGAACAACTTGATCTGCCGGCCTTCTTTGGCGAGTTGTTCGCCCACGCTTTCGATGCGGCAGCGCTGGCGTTCGATAATTTCCTTGTCGGTCGCGGGATCGAATTTGACGGGATACTTTCCATCATAGCACGCCAGGTAGAAATTCGCCTTGGGCAAACCCGTGGCTTTGATCATGCCGGCCTCCGAGAGGTAATGGAGTGAATCGGCGTTGAGGTATTTGCGGATGGCTTCGCGTGACAACTTGGCCGCCATCAGTTTGCTGCGGTCGGGGAAGTCAATTCCGTACACGCACGGGTGCATGTGCGGCGGACAACTCACCAGCACATGCACTTCCTTGGCACCGGCTTTCTTGAGATTGTTCACCCGCGTCTTGCATGTCGTGCCACGCACGATGGAATCGTCCACAATAATCACGCGCCGGCCGCGCACCAGCTCGCCGATGAGATTGAGCTTCACGCGCACGGCGAAGTCGCGGATGAGTTGCGAGGGCTGCAGGAAACTGCGCCCGACGTAATGGTTGCGCACAAACGCCATCTCGTAAGGGATGCCGGATTCAAGCGAGTAGCCGAGCGCGGCGCTGTTGCCGCTGTCGGGCACGGGAATCACCAGATCGGCGTCGATGCAATGTTCCCGCGCGAGTTGCCGGCCCAATTCGACGCGGACCTTGTAAACGTTGCGCTTGGCTATGTTGCTGTCGGGCCGCGCAAAATACACGTATTCAAAAATACAAAACGCCCGCTGCTTATGTTCGGGAAATGCCTGGATGCTGTGCAAGCCCTGCTTGTCGATGATGACAATCTCGCCCGGCGCGACATCGCGCACGAACTTCGCGTGGATCAAATCCAGCGCGCAGGTTTCACTCGCCAGCACCCAGGCATTGCGGAGCTTGCCGATGCACAACGGACGGAACCCGTGCGGATCGCGCACGCCGATCAATTCCTTCGGCGTCAAGATGACGAGCGAGTAAGCGCCTTCGATGCGCCGGATGGTGTGCGCGAGATTATTCGCCACGCCGTTCAACGTCGGTTGCGCCAGCAAATGCAGGATGATCTCGCTATCGACCGTGGTCTGAAAGACCTGGCCCTTTTCCTCCAACTCGACGCGCAGCGCGGCGGCATTGGTCAAATTTCCGTTGTGCGCCATGGCGACGGGGCCAATCCGGGAGTTGATCGTGAGTGGTTGCGCGTTCTGGATGTGCGAGCCGCCGGTCGTGGAATAACGCGTGTGGCCGACAGCCATCCGGCCGGTGAGGCCGCGCAGGGTGTCGCCCGTAAAAATCTGCGGCACAAGTCCCATGCCGATGTGTTTGCGGAATTGTTCGCCGTCGCTCGTGACGATACCGGCGCTCTCCTGCCCGCGATGCTGGAGCGCGTACAGGCCGTAG
>Ga0209083_1000536_pt1 | contig 54981 bp, 31 predicted proteins | sample AM7aDNAmetaG_FD_184132 | JGI IMG/M metagenome (GOLD analysis project Ga0209083, IMG submission 184132) | Freshwater microbial communities from Finland to study Microbial Dark Matter (Phase II) - AM7a DNA metaG (SPAdes) (version 3) | ecosystem: Environmental > Aquatic > Freshwater > Lake ...
GGCGACCTTTGACCCTCGCCGCGTCAAAACCTCAGCAAAATCAACTCCGCCAATCTGCCGGCAACCCCAGTAGCGGAAGTCGGGTTACGCTCCGAGAATCGACAGGCGGGACGCCTGTCCTACTCATCGACAGGCGGGACGCCTGTCCTACTCATCGACAGGCGAGACGCCTGTCTTACTAATAAACGGTTACGCTTGCCGGGCGGGGAAATTTCTTTACAATCGCGCGGCAATGAGCAACCGAGCTGTATTTTTAGATCGGGACGGCGTGCTGATGGCCGATACGAACTATGTCGGGCATGTGGAGCGCGTGGTGATTTTGGACCATGCGCCAGCGGCCTTGCGCCGGTTGCAGGCAGCGGGGTACCGGCTGTTTGTGGTGACGAACCAATCAGGTGTGGGCCGCGGGTACTTCACCCGGGAAGCCGTGGAAGAGATTCATGCGCTGTTGGACCGGCAGTTTGCAGCCGTGGGAGCCCGGGTGGACCGGTACTACGTTTGTCCGCACCATCCGGAAGACGATTGTGCGTGTCGGAAACCGAAACCAAAATCGTTGGTGGATGCGGCTGCGGAATACGATCTGGATTTGGCGCACTGTTTCATGGTCGGCGACCGGTCCAGCGACATTCAATGTGGCCAGAATGCCGGGACGCGAACGGTCTTGGTCTTAACTGGAGCCGGTCAGGAAACACTCGCCAAAGGGACAGTGAAACCGGACTTCGTCGCCGCGGATGTGAGCGCAGCGACGGATTGGATTCTCCGGCAAGTGTAAGCGCCGTTACGGGCTGGTCAAGGTGAACTTCAGTTTGCCGTTGGCGCCTGAAAGTAATGGGGCCACTTCGATATAGAAATTATTGGTTCCGTCGGTTGTAAAGCTAATCTTCGCCCCGGCAGTACTATTGCCATTGGTGCTGGTACTACTGGCGGCGACCACGGTCAGTCCACTGGAGTCAACGACGGTGATCCCATTGCTCGTGATAACCGTGCACTCTCCTGTCAATATCGTCAGCATTGTCCCAAAATTACTTTTCGACGTATTGACAGTAAACTGCGCCCCGGTGGTGCCGAGTAGCGGTGTGATTTCCCAGTAGCCTGTCCCCGCAGCCAGCTTCCGGGTATCCAGTGTCCGCTGGATTTTGGCCAGGACAAACGGGTTGTCTGACTGTGGATAGGACAAGACTTCCGCAGTCGCGCAACTGTCGTTCAAACCTGGACAATTGTAGTACGTGGTCGCGTCGCGGGTGATTTTGCGCAGAAACGGGCGCGGGTTTGGCGAGCATTCGATTTGTCCCAGCGGGGTGTAGAAATTGTTGGTCACACCGCTGGCGTTAAACTTATGTAACAGGGCCGTTAATGTCTGAATTTGGGCCACATCGACCCCGGCCACAGCGAGGCCGGCCTGGTTAATCAAATCGGGGGGAAAGTTGGTGGTCACCCCCCCATTTTTATAACTGGCATTCTCTGGACCGGTTCCGAGCAGGACGTTGTTGGCAATCGCGGCAATGAGTTCGGGGATCATCAGCTTGCGGGCATGACACAAGGCGGAGGCCGTCCCCCGGTCCCCGGTGAGGCCGGTCCCGTTGTAGTAGAAGCCCAGGGCTTCCATGGTTGTGTCGAGCGCGGGATTATTGCCACTCGTGTAGTCGGCCGTGGGCAGCTTTAAAAAACCAAGGCTCAGCGTTCCCCCGTTGATGGCGATCGCCTGTTCCAAGGTGGTGGAAGCGGGATCGTTCGTGTACCCGTGCGTGAACCAATAGAGCGCGGTGCGCGTGATGTCGAACAAATGTTGGGCCGGCTGGGTGGTTGGCAGATTCGGTACCGATCCCGTTGCTGCGGAGCTCACGAGAGCGTTGATCAAGTTGACGGTTGGCGTGCCCCAGCCGGTGCAGAGGTCGTAGCCGGTCACTGCGAAAAACTGGGCCGGGCTGTTGCTCCAGGTGTTATCACCGGTTGTGATATCGTGAAAATCGGCCGGATAGCCGGTTCCCTTGCCAATCGCATAAAGCGCTGGATTAAGCATCCCAACCGCGGGTTGGCCGTTCGCCGCCGCTTGCTGATTGACCAAGGCAGTAAAAGCTGCCCAGAGCGGCGCGGCACAACTGGTGCCGCCCACGGTTTCCTGCTGGCCATTGTCGGCGACAATGGCAATGTTATCTGCGACCAGGGCGACATCCGGAACGTTCCGCATGGTTGTCGAGCCGTGGTTGGCAGACATGCTCAGGCCCTGTTGCCAGCTTGGAATTGAGTAACTGGTGCTGATCCCGCCGCTGCTGCCCACGTAGTTACTATGGACCAGCCCCCAGTTCCAGACGGTTTCCGAGACGTAGGTACCAGCCGGACTGGCGGTTGACAACGTCGTACCCCCGACTTGAACAATGTGCGGGCTATCTGACGGAAACGGGATGGCCCCGGTAAAAGCATCGGTATCACCGGAGGCGTTGAAGAACGACTGCCCCTGAGCCGCCATCTGCAAGAAGATCTGCTCCGCGGCTACGTCAGGAGGACCGCCCCCCCACGAGCAACTGAGTTGCTGGGCATGATTGTCATTGGCCATGCGGTTGAGCAAGTCCACCCACGGGCTGGGGTTGGGCGCTTCATACACGAAAATTTTCGAGACACCCGGTGCCATTGCGATGGCCATCTCGATGTCCAAACAGACTTCGACATTATTGGAACCGGGGGTACTGATGCCCCCATCGATTGAAATATTCGTCAGGATGGCACTGGTCGTGATCCCGGCCTGGGAGAGATAGCTGGCGATGTCACTCGGATAATATCCATCAAACTGCAAGAGTCCGATGTTCTGTCCAGCCCCAGTCAGCGAAGTGTTGGGCACATAGGCGGCGCGGAAATCGTTGCCGCGGTAGGTCCCGCCGGGCCCGGAGCCGGAACCGGGGGTCACGGTGCCAGTCTGGTTGGTCGGTTTAATTCTGGACTGCGGGTGCGGGGGCGCATAATTATCCAAGCCTTCGATACTCAACACCGGCACCGCCAGGAAAAGTGTGGGATCAATATTCGCTGAATAAAACGTGCGGTTTTTTGCAGGGTGCTGGTAAATCTGAAGTGCGACATGGAAAGCCTGCTCGATGAGATTAACCGGCCCGGCCACATCCAGCACCACGCGATTGGGATGCGTGGCCACAATCGTAAACCCCTGCGTCTGGGCATAATGAATCACTGCCTGATAGTCCTGGACCGTTGGACCAAATAGTTCGGTAAACTGCTCCGGCGTCAGGTAGTGGCGGTAATTCGGACTGGCTGGATCATATATCTGTTGGAGCAGGTTGTTGAGTTGGGGCCGGTTGCGCAATGGCAACACGATCGCCAGATTCAAATTCGTCGCCCCCGGCAGACTGCCCGTCGGTTGCAAATTCGCCACAGCCGCCGGGACGGTCCGAGGCACAACTTGTTGGACCACCGCAAAAACCGGTGTGCAAAAAACCACGATGGCTGACAGCCAGAGCACGAATGGCAATTGGCCGCGCCGTTGTGCTAACCCGTAAAGTTTCATGGAATGCACGACCGCTTGGATGCTTCGGAAAACATGGTTGTTCATTACGGGCTGGTCAATGTGAGATTCAATTTACCGGCGCCGCCAGAGGCCTCGATATAGAAACTATTGGTCCCATCGGTTTTAAAGACAACGATCGATCCGGAAGAGCTACTGTTGGTGCTGGTTCCACTGGCATTGACGACCGTCAGTCCACTGGAGTCAACCGTGGTGATCCCATTACTCACGACCACTGTACACTGTCCTTCCAGCACCGTCAGGGTGGAGGCGAAGTTGCTCTTGGCCGCAGTGGCAGTAAACTTCCGCCCCGCCAGGCCAATGGTCGGGGTGATTTCCCAGTAGGCATTACCGGTCGGGTATTTCCGCATATCGACAGACCGCTGGAACCGGGCCAGCGCAAAGGGATCATTGGAAAGCGGGAACGCCACGATTTCCGCCGAGGCGCACGTGTCATTCACGCCCGGGCAGTTGTAATGCGTGCTCGGATCGCGGGCCATTTGACGAAGGAATGCAGCCTTGTTTGGTGAGCATTCAATCAGCCCGCCCGGGAAATTATTAGTAACTCCGCTGGAGTTGAACTTCTGCAACAGCGCCGTCAGCACCTTGATCTTGCCAACATCATCGCCCGCTGCTGCTTGCGTCGCCTGACTCATCAGATCGGACGGAAAGTTAGTCACGACTTTACCAGTCTTGTATGTCGCATTGATCGGACTGGTGCCGAGCAGGAGGTTATTGGCAGTGGCTGCGACCAGTTCAACCGAGAGCAGTTTCCGGGCCCGACACAAGGCCGCGGCCGGAAGATGTGATCCCTGCGTGCCACCTGTCTCGCCGGTCTGGCCGCTGCTCCGGTAATACAGGCCCAAGGTCTCAATGAGCGCCAGCTCAGCTGGATCGGTCACATTGCCGTAACGGGGCAACACTGGTAAGGATAGGAATCCAAGGTCAATCACGGCGCCGCATTCCTGACTCTGGGACCGGACCAAAGCTTGTTTAAGTGTGGTACAGGTAGAATCGTCAGCATTCTCGGCGTGGGTGAACCAAAAGCGCGCCGTGCGCGTGCTGAAATTGGAACCGCTGGAAGACTGAAGGCTCCCGGCCTGCAGGAACACGGCGGAATCCAAGATGTGGTCACCGGCATCGGCAATCGCGATTTTCATGTGGTTCACTGCCCCGGCGACAACTGGCGCAATCATCGGCAAAACAACCGTGAGCCCATCCAATTGAGTATTGCGAGCGGACGGCGTGCCGGTGTTATCGATGTAGGAGGAGCAATTCTGGCACGGCCCGGTGGCCATCCCCGAGGTATCATGATATCCGTTGTTGACGTTATTGATGGAGACCGGCGTGGCAGTGCCAGGCAACAACGCAAAGTTCACGCCATTGACAAAGAAGCCAAAAACATCATTGTACGGACTGTTCACAAATTCATTGTATTCCTCAGAACCGAACACATAGTTAAATTGCACCTGGTTCCCTTGTGGAATAAAGTCAAACTCCAAAACACACGCATCGAAGGTTTGATAACCGGGGATCAACGCATCCAAAGCGGGGTCACCGGGCAGCCCATTATCAGTGCTGGCATCAGGACTGTTATTGGGACCAATGACGTTGATCGCAGAACCGCTGGTCAACACAATGCCATTCTGAAAGCCAATGATTCCAGTCCCACCGCAAAATGAGCCGGCGGCATTATTGCTGCCGGTATACGTGACATTGAAAGCGCTGACGCCACTGCCCAGCAACCGATTGACCAGTTGTTGCGGCGTCAGAACATTGTTGAGTGGGTTAACTGACAGTTGGGCCACTGCACGCTGGTCACTGATGGCGAATCCCAAGAGAACCGCCCCCAGGATGCAAAAAAAACTTTTCTTTGTATTCATATCTGGCTCGCTAAGGGCTGGTGATGATGAGCCGAAGCTTCCCGACGCCTCCCGAAGCCTCAATATAGAAAGTGTTGGTTCCGTCGGTGACAAAGCTAACCGTCGATACGGAAGTGCTGTTGCTGCTGGTATTACCGGTACCACCGGTGTTGTTGAACCCGGCCACGAACGTCAGACCGCTGGAATCAACCGTGGAATTTCCATTACTCGTAACAATCAGGCACTGTCCTTCCAGCACCGCCAGGGTGGTGGAGAAATTGCTCTTGGACGCATTGGCAGTAAACTGCACTCCGGCGGTGCCGAGTGCCGGTGTGATTTTCCAGTAGACATTACCCGAAGCGAACTTCCGCATGTCCACCGTTCGTTGAAAACTGGCCAGCGGCGAAGGATTGGAGTTTGGGAAGACCACAACTTCCGCAGTCGCACAGGTGTCATTCAAGCCGGGACAGTTAAGGTCTGTGGTTGGGTCGCGCGCGATGGAGCGCAGCAACGCCCGCGGGTTCGGTGAGCATTCAACCTGCCCGAGCGGGGCGTAGAAATTGTTGGTTACCCCGCTGGCATTGAACTTGTGCAACAACGCTGTCAATAACCTGATTTGTGCGATATCGACTCCGGCGGCGGCATTCCCGGCCTGTTCAATCAAGTCCGGTGGGAAGTTGGTGGTTCCCCGGCCGTTTTTATAACTGGCATTCGCTGGAGTGGTACCGAGGAGGACGTTGTTGGCAATCGCAGCAATTAGTTCGGGGGCCATCTTCTTGCGGGCCTGACACAACGCCGAAGCCGTTACCCGGTCCCCGGTTTTGCCGGCCCCGTTGAAGTAGATCCCCAACGCTTCCATGGTCGCGTCGATTGCGGGATCATTGCTGCTAACGTAGTTCGCCTTGGGCAGGCACAGAAATCCGAGACTCAGGGACCCGCCGTTGACGGCGATCGCCTGTTCCAAAGTGATGCTGGCGGGATCGTTCGTGTACCCATGCGTAAACCAATAGAGCGAGGTGCGGGTGATGTCGCGCGAATGCCGGGCCGACTGGGTGGTTAGGACACAGCCAGATCCCAGCGTCGGGGGAATCGCGCTAAAGCTACCTGTGAGACAGACGTTCCATGCGCCACAGTTGTTGTAATATCCACCGTTAGCATCATTCATGAAGAGACGTAATTCGCCCGAATTTTGCGCCGTAAAAGTGCCGCTGCTGCCGAGTTGAACGCAAGTGCCATTCACCTTGCCAACCAGAGATAGCGCCAATAACCCGAGACAGTGTAAATTTGCTAAATTTCCGGCGGACATACCTGGCCCGTAGGGCATTCCATTAGGATCCACGTAAAGGCCGCCAGGGCAATCATAGGAGGCTGTCCCGGTGGCCGTGTAAGTATAAACTGAACCCGCGCTGATTGTGCCGAACACCACACCGGTTTCCGTCGCCGCAGGGACCGGAGCACAGATGGTCGTGGTGCCCTGAGCAGTAACGGTCATGGGCAACAGTGCCAGCAGTGCAATCCGTTGAATCATCCGCCTCATATTTTCCTTATGGGCTGGTAACTTTCATCTTTAATTTACCCACAGGGCCAGTCGGGCTTTCGATGACAAAATCGCCTGAATTTTCGGAATTTATTTTGGTTTTCAGTCACGAAAGCCCTGCGTTATTTGATCGTAAACGTCGCCTTGACAGTGTCCGTCTTCAGCGGATTCGACTGCGAAGTATAGGTGACCAGCACGGAGTGGGTGCCTTTGGCGGCTGTTTTGTCGGCAGTAATCACCACTCGAAGCAAAGTGGCATTCCCTTGGATTTGTTGCCCGCCCAGATCGGCCGTCGAATATACGCCGGCGGTGACTGTGCGGGTCACGTCGACATTGTCTTCGCCGCGAACAGCGGTGCCCTGGAAATACTGGACCGTGTAGCCCGATCCACTTCGATCGCCGAGGACCGCAAATCGATCCGTCCCCGTGCCCGCATTCTGGCATTCCACATAGAAAACGCAGGTCTTGCCACGCGCGACCGGCAGTTTGACTTCCTGACCGGCGCCCGTGTGATTGTAGATGCCTTTTCCCACGAACGACTTGGCAGTGAGCTTGCTGCTAATGAACGCATCGGGCTGGGTGTTCACGCAATTGGCGACAACGCCAATCAGATGCTGACCCACCGATGTATTGTCATTGATGGTCACGGTCGCCGCCGCAGTGCCGACCGCGATCGGATGGTAAGTGACGAGGAAGGAGCAATGGCCGCCCGGCGGGATACTGCTATTACTGCAACCATCCGCGGCTGGAAGAATCTGAAACAGGTTCGAATTCAGACCGCTGAGACCGATGGTCGTAACGGAGAGGACTGCGGTCCCGCAATTGGTGATGACCACGCTCTGCGTGCCGTTGGAGCCGAGACTGATCGCGCCAAAATCCAGATTGGGACCGGTCGACACACAGACAAATGGTTCGGGTGGTTTACCGGTCCCGGTCAATTGGATGATTTTGGAAGTCGCCCCCGTTCCGGCAATGGTCAGGGATGCCGACCGCGTGCCATTGGTGGTCGGGGCAAAGCCAATGGTCAGCGTGCATGACCCGCCGTTGGTAATGGACGAACAGATTGGTTGGACGATGCTGTAATCAGCCGCGCCCGCGCCGGAGAGACTGGCGCTGAAATTCTGCATCACCAGTGTCCCGCAGTTGGTGACCACAAAACTGAGATTGGTGCTGAAGCCAATATCCGTCACCGGAAAGGCCAAGCTGGCCGGCGCACAGATCACAGGCTGGGGCGCATCGCCGATGCCGACCAGCAGCAACGTCTTGGTCTGGGGCCCACTATAAGATTCGTAGGTCACCAGCAGGTTGGCGGTGCGCAGACCATTCGTGGTGGGGGAAAAACCCACCAAAGTCGAACAGGTGGTTTGCGCGTCAATGGACTTCTCGCTGCACTGATCCTGGAGAATCACGAAATCGCCGGGATTATTGCCGGCCAGTTGGACCGACAAAACATTCAACGGATTGGCCGTGCCATTGCTCAGCACCACGGACGCCGCGGTGCTGCTGGCGCCGACGAGCACATGCCCGAAATCGTTGGTCGTCGATGGGATTAAATAAATCGCCGGAACCGACCCGCACACATTGATTGTGAGATGCCCTTTGCCGGCTGGGATATTGTCATTAAAAGGCTCGGCCACGATGTAATACGTATTCGAACCATCGGCGACCCAAGAGACGGCGGCCTGCAAGAAGTAATTCCCGCTCGCGGTGCCATTGCAGGGATTGGTGTAGCTTGCGGGCGCATCGTTGTTCGAGGTCACCTCGACCAAGGCGCCACAATTGCCCGCCATGTGGACTGTCTGTGGCAAGGTTTGGACCTGCCAGACGGAAAGCAGCGTATCAAAATCACTGCCAAAGGTGTCGGCATAGATTGTCGTTCCCGCTTCCGGCACGACGATTGTAAAGAACTCATTGATCCCCCCGCGGCCCGCCGCAGGACTGGGCATCGTGTTATGATAGAGGGCGCGGTTCAACTGGTTGGAAAACACAAACGGGAAATTCTGGATTTCAATGGCATTCTGACAAGTGTCGTTGGTGATCAAGCTGGACAGGTCGGTCGGCGCGGGATTGTTGGGTTTCGCATTGTAAATGACCAGCGCGAAATCCTGACCCACGACCGGATTGGCGCCATTGGGAGTCACGATGTTGGGAACGCCATTGCCGGCGATATTCGCCGCCCGGACCACGACACTCCACGTGCCGGTCTGACCGGCTGGGAGAAAAACGCTTTCCATGTTGTTCACATCGTCATACCCGCCACCGACCACCGAATGATCGCCGCTAAACACATTTCCTTTGTAAACCTTGCCATTGACCGTGACCTGTAAATCGAGATCGTTCACCAATTGCTTGAACGCGGCCGGATCGCCGGGCGCATCCGTCCACGCCACCGTGACCCGGAACGGCTGTGTGGGATCGTACACCTGGCCACTGACTTCATAGGCCTGACCGGATTGGCTGAAAAAAGTCTGCTGGACAACCGGATTCGTTGTCATCAGCGGCAGATCAATGGCGCGGGGCGTCGATTCATCCCGCAACACGCGCGGGATGCCGTCAAACATCCGGGACAGATCCATCATGCCCATCCCTTGGCCGATGGAGGGCAAGGTGTCCATCGCGCCGGTCAGATGATCCGTAATGGGGAGATACCGGGCTGAATTACAAAGGTACGCCTTGGCCATGGCCGGGCTGGGGGGCAGCATGTTCAGCCGGTTTTGAAAATACCACCACAAAAGTTGAATGCCGCCGGAGACTGCCGGCGCGGCGAAACTTGTCCCACTATCGCAGCGGTAGAGGGACGCACACTGCTGGGAACCTTCGACCGGATAGCAGGTGACCGTTTCGGTGTTGCCGGCCGCGGCACAGGAGGTAATGTAATCACTAAACGCGAGCAGGTCGTTGGCCCCATAGACGGAACTACCGGGGGCAACAATTTCCGGCTTGAATCGGCCGTCCAAGGTCGGTCCGAATGACGAATAGCCGGAAATATCAAACGAGTTGTCTTGATCCCCCGTGGTCAAACACCCGTCTCCATTCAGGCGCACATTTTCGGTCGCGCCCACGGCAATGATGTTTTTCGCGGTCGCGGGCGCGGTCATCAACACGTCGCCAAAACCGCCGACATTCCCGCCACTGCCGGCGTTGCCCCCGGCGAACACCACGATGAATTCCTGATTCAACGGGGACGGGCCCGGAACATTGCCGGCGGCGGACACCCCGGTCAGCAGCGCATCCCGCACCGCCAAATCGTAAGTCTGGCAATCGGTCGTATACAAACCGGCATTGAGGAAATGACCGCTCGGGTCGGACGCAAGTGTGTCCCCCCAACTATTGTTGGCGATCCGGGCGCGCTTGATATAGGCCTCCGCCGTCAACACTGCCAACGACGAGACGCACATCGGTTCCGGATTGCAGACGGGGGTCACGAGATACGGATCACAAACGAACCCCAAATCCTGCGCAAAAATTCGCGTGGTCCCAATCAGTCCGAAGGGTGACACACCCAACCCCAGTTGAAATCCATCCGAATCGAGGAAAGTGTTATTCAGCGGGTTGTTGAAATTGACGATCTGGGTCGAGCAAACGCGATTGGAACCCACCCCCGTGCACACGCATTCCTCGAAACTTTCAGTGCAGGACGTGACATAATTCGAGGACGTATCATTATAACCGTTGACAATCGAGGCCACAAACGTGCCATGGCCGCAAAAGTCAGCACCATCGGCGAAATCAATGCTGTACGGAACGCAGCTCCCCAGATTGGGGTAGCGGGCGGCTCCCGAATAGACGACGCGCGAGGACCGGTTCGGATCCCCAAACTCATAAAAATCCGGGTGCGCCGGGGAAGTCAAGCCCAGCTCAAACCCCGTATCAGCGATGTCCACGATCGGGTAAGTCGCCGAATTCGTAAACGCCGGCAAGCCCCCGCCCACATTCCGATAAAGAAAGTCCAAATACCGCTCCCCGCCCGAGTTCGCCGGGATTGGGGAATGCCCGGGGAGTTGGCTGATATGACCCGACAGGATCAGGTCCGCCTTTTCATCCTTCGTCTCCCTGGCAGCGACCCGCTCAATCCACAGCACGTCGGGCAATTGGGCGATCGCCGCGACATCCGTGCTGGCCACAGTGAGCTGCACAATCTGATGATTCCGTTGGACGAGCGGGTCCACGCTCCCGCCCACCGCGTATTGGCGCAGGGTCGCGAGCGTGGCCGCGGCCTCCGGGCCATTCACGACGATGACGCGCACCTCAACCGTGGCAGTTCCAGCGCTGTTCGGGACCAGTCCTTTTTGAATCTTGTAAGCGGGGTGATAGGCTCCCAACCACTGAATCGGGCCGGCGGGGGCCATGAGGGAGCGCAACTGGGCTTCGCCTTTGGCATCCAGCGACACAACATACGCGTTATTTGGGATGTAGCTGACGACGGTGAGGCCCGGGATGGCCGTGACCGCTTTCAACCAATCCGGCAACACCGGACCTTTGAATTGGAGCAACCGCAAATATTTTCCAGTGCTGCTCACCTTCTGGCGCAGGGCGGACGCAATCTGCGGTTCCGGCTCCTGCGTGTTCAACGGGGCGGCATTCAGCTCAATGCGGTTCAGGTGGCTGGCAATTTGCACCTGATTGCCCAGCGTTTTTTGCAGATTCGCCAGTTGGGAATCATTGACGGTGGCGATCCAATAACCGCCGTAGTTATCGACCTGCGTGATCCCCTGACTTTTGAGCTGGTCAAAAGTTGCTCCGGCGCCGGCATAAATAATTACCCGCTGCGTGCCATTGGTGGCGGCGGGTATCGGGCCAACCAGCCCCCCCAACACCAACCCCAGCCCGATGGTCGCCTGCAACCACAATTTTGATAAGCTCATATTCACTCCATTTTCTCTCGAACTCGTCCGCTGCTCAACTTAATTCTGATCAGCGCGGACTCTGGTCAGTCCTGTCGGCAACATCTTCTGACTGACACACGAACCACGCCCTCCTGCGCAGCAACAACAACACGGCTCGCCGGGAGGCTCGCCCTCCAGACGGACCACACAACTCCTGCGCAGCAACAACAACCCGGCTCGCCGGGAGGCTCGCCCTCCGGGCGGACCACGCAAATCCGTTCCTACCAACAAACTCCATTCGCAGACCAAACTGCCTGGTAGGAGCACCCTTCCGGGTGCGACCGGCCTCCCAATCGCGCCCGGAAGGGCGCTCCTACAATGACTGACCGCGCTACCGCTGTGTTACTGCTTCTGCACGTGGAAATCACCCAGCGCTTGATCCGCTGCGCCGGTTTTCTTCCACTTGAATCCTTTCGGAGCTTTGACGGTGACCGCATTGATCGCGGGCGCCTGAATTCCAAAGGCCACCCCAGCGTTATTGGTCGTCACCGTCCCCAAGTTGACCTTGCTGATTTGTGGCGCCGTCACGTGGCTGCTGGCGAAGTTTTTGATCGTCACCGATCCGATCGCCCCACCCGCCGTCAACGTTGCAGTGTTCATGGAATTCAAGGTGAGACTCCCCACCTTGCCCGCAATTGAAAGTGCCCCGTCCACTATGTTCACCGGCGTCCCGGCCAGACTGGCCAGATCGCTGTCGGTTGTAATCGTGCCAATTTCAACCAATCCATCACTATTCCCATTCGCCTTCTTCACGGTAATGCTCAGGACTGTATGCGCATCGGTTCCAGTCACAGTCACCTGGCCAATTCGGCTGGTATTGGGGTCCACCTGACTAACGGCAATCCCGGCCGTGCCGGAGACTTTAAGGGTCACAACCCCGGCGGCATTCGTGACGAGCACCTTGTTGATCACCGTCGGACCGCCCGAACCGGTCGCATTGATCGTGATCGCATAATGGTTGCTGATTGAGCAGTTGCCGTTTTGAGCCCGCACCCAGAAATCAGCCGAACCTTCCGTCGTGGGCGTGCCGGCCAATAACCCGGCCGCACTGAGCGTAAGGCCGGTCGGCAGCGTGTTGGAGAAAACGGCATAAGTCGTCGATGCGCTCGTTCCACCCGCCGCACTGAGCTGGGTGGAATACGACTGACCCACGGTTCCATTCCGGAGATTTACCGGCGTCAGGATCAGCGCGCACGGTGCGGTGACCACGTTCAAGGTAACGCTTTGCCGGGCAGTATGGCCAGCCGAGTCCTGCGCTTGGATTGTCACAACAGCCGTCCCCAAATCGGTCGCTACCCCGGTGAGATCGCCATTGGCTGAAAGCGTCAACCCGCTGGGCAATGTGCCGTCAACCACCGCAAAAGTGACCGGTCCCGTGCCGCCACTCGCTGTCAATTGTTGAACCACCGGCTGATTCACTGTCACCGATTGGATGGTCGGTGCCGTCAGCACAAACACCGGCGGTCCGATGGAGACCGTCAAAACATAGTCCTGACTCGCCGCGCACCCATTGGCGTCGGTTGCCGTGATGGTAAAGGCGCCGCTCCCGCCGGTCGGAATTCCCGACAGGAGGCCGGAGTTGGACAGTGTCAACCCAATCGGCAAGGCGCCCGCCGTCTGACTGAAGACCAACGGCAGGGTGCCATTGGCAGCAGTGAACTGCTGGGAGTAGCTGACACCAACCTGGGCATTCGGGAGGAGTCCCGTCGTCATGACGAGCGCCGAGCAGCCGATCGTCACGGTGTACACCTGTTGGCCGTAACAGCCATTCGCATTGGCGATCCGGACCGTGAATGTATAGCTGCCGCCGGCTGTGGGGGTGCCGGTCAGATAACCGTTGGCTGTGTTGGTAAAGCTCAGGCCGGGGGGCAGACTGCCGGCCACCAGGGAGTAAACAAACGGTCCCGGACCCGCACTCAAGGCAACGGGCTGCGAATAGGGTGCGCCCACAAATCCATTGGTCAAGATCTGCGGCAACACATCCAACAGGGGACACAGGGCATTGATCGTATACGCCTGCGTGGCGGTGCAGCCGAATTGATCGACCACCCGGAGGGTGAACGAATAGTTGCCGGCTATGGTAATCGACCCGGTGAGCGCCCCGGCGGCACTCAGGGTCAGCCCCGTCGGCAACGCGCCACTGGCCACCGCAAACCGATAGGGCGCAGCCCCGCCCGCCGCACTCAATTGCTGGGCAACCGCCACGCCGGTCCGGAAGATTCCGAAGGCGGCGGGGGTGATCGTAATCGCTGCGCCGGGACAGTTGGTCGTCCCACTGCCATCAAAGTAGCGTCCCGCAACCAGAGTGATGTTCGTCAGGCCACCGGGCACGGTGCCAATCTGCATCGCCGCGGTCTGGATGCCATCCACAGCGGGGGTATAGGTCACGGCAATTTGACAGGTGGCGAACGGATTCAAGAACGTGCCATTACAGGTATTGGAAACCACCGTGAACGCGGCGACCCCGCTCCCCGTCAAGGTTACGTTCGTAATCAACAGGGCAGCATTCCCGGCATTCCCGACCGTCACCGATCGTTTCACCGTGGCAACCGAGTTGGTTTGGATTCCAAAATCCAAATTGCTGGCACTGAGGGTCAGCACGCCTTTCGCCGCGCTACCGATTCCACTCAAGGCCACCTGCTGTTGGCCGTTGGTGGCAGTGCTGTTGATGAACAATGTGCCACTGCGCGGCAGGGCGACCTGCGGCTGGAAGTTGACAAAGATCTGGCAGATCTGGCCGGGCAAGATCTGCCCGCAGCCGTTGCCGACAATCTGATAATCCCCCGGGTTGAGACCGCCGATCTCGACGTCGGTGACCGTCAGGGCGGTATTCCCAACGTTGGACAGGTAGACCGGCTTGGACGACGTGGCGCTTCCCACCAATTCCGTTCCGAAATCCACCGCCGGCGGGGTCACGACCACAATTGCCGCCCCGGCCGGAATCACTCCCACGCCGCGCAACGCCACCCGCTGCTGGCCATTGGTGCCGTTACTGTCAATCAACAGCGTCCCGGTCCGGGCAAACGTCGCCCCGGGCGTGAACCGGATGCCCACGCTGCAACTATCCCCCGGCTGAAGCGGCGTTCCGAGGCAGGCGTTCGGCAGAATGGTGAAGTCGGTGGCATTCGTGCCCACCAGCGTCAGGTTGGTAATCGTCAATGGCCCATTGCCGTTGTTGAAGACTTGCAGATAGAGTGGCGCGGTCACCATGGCCACGGTCTGCGTGTTGAAGTTTAGATTGGTCGGCACCACGAGGATCATCGGTGTGATCCCGGCCCCGGCGACTGCGAAGGAGTGCGGGTTCCCCGTGGAATTGTCATAGACCAGAATGGTGGCCGAGCGATCACCGCTGGCTGTTGGCTTGAAGCGGACATTGATCTGGCAGGTGCTCCCCGGGGCAATGACCGCGCCCTGGCAGACACTCGTGTCCAAGATAAAATCATTCGGATTGGCGCCCGCCACTCCCAAGTTCGTAATGACCAGGGATCCAACCCCGGTATTCTGGACTGTGACCGATTGCAGGCTGCTCGTTGCGCCCACCGACACATCACCAAACGCGGGCAGCGGGGCCGGGTTGAAACTGATGGCCGGGGCGGCAGCGCTCACGGTCACCGAGTAGGTCTGACTGGCCGTGCAGCCGGCGCAATCCTTGGCAGTCACGGTGAACGTATACGTTCCGGTAGCCGACGGCGTGCCCGCCAGCGTGCCATCGCTGGCGAGATTCACGCCGGGCGGCAAGGTTCCACTCGAGATCGCAAATGACGAACACGAGATCGTCCCGAACGACAGCGACCAGCAATAAAGCGCGCTGTCCAAGTCAATATTGCTGGCATCAGTCAGGCGCAGGGTCCACGTTCCATTCACAGCGCCCCCGCTCTTCCCGTTGAGTGCCGCCAGCGGCGTCAGCGGCCGATAGTTACCGGAATACGCGGCCTGGCCTGGCACGATGGTGGTCGGTGCCAAATCGGTGAAAACCGTCCGCGCACTCTCAGGATTACAGGCCGTTCCAAAATATTGATACCACCCATTCGAGCTGACGTGACCCGCAAAACGATAGAGCTGCACCCGAGTTCCATCCGGCGCGAGAAGTGACAAATCCAAATCGTGCAACCCGTCACCGTAGATGAGATATAATGACACAGCCAAGTTGGTGATCACCCCGTTCACTCCGGCGACATTAATCGGCACATCCACCGTCGTCGGAACCGTTGCGCTCGCCGGGATCGAAGTTGCCTGATTATCGCTGACCGTCTGATACCCACCCACGGTCTGCCCAGAGGGCGTCGTCAGCGAGAGGCGCTGGAGGTAGGCCACGGTGTTGGTGGCTGCCGGCAGCGTTGCGGTCGCCGGCGCGATCGTCAGCACCGAACAACCCACGGTCACGGTGTACGTCTGGCTCCCGCCGCACCCGTTGGCATCGGTCGCCTGCACGGTAAAGGTGGAGGTGTTGGTCTGGAGCAATGTCCCGGTTAGCAGGCCATTTGTGAGAGCCAGCCCCGCCGGCAGGGTGCCACTGGTGATCTGGTAGGTGTAGGGCGCCACGCCGCCACTGGCGGTGATGGCCTGCGCATAGTTCACGCTGGAACCTGCCGCTGGCAGCGTCGCCGGCGCCACGGTAATGGTCGGGCAGAAGAATTGTTTGCCGACGCCTTGCAATGTGATGGACTGGGGCGAGTTCGCCGCGTTGGCGAAGATCGTCACCACGGCCGAGCGCGGCAAGGCCACGTCGGTGTGGAAATTCAAGCTGATCTGAGCGGTCTTGCCTGGCAGAATTGCATTACTCAGGCTGGCAAACGAGACCAGGCTGAAATCGCCTGGATTCAGTCCGCTGATCGTCAAGTTTTGCACCACCAGCGGACCCGTGCCGGAGTTCGTGATGGTGACGCTCTGCGCCGAACTGGTCGTGCCCACCAAATTGGTGCCAAAATCCAGCGCGTTCGCGCTCAAGCTGAGGACCGACCGCACGCCGCTGCCGCTGACCGGCACCAGGTTCGTTCCGTTCCCGGAATTGCTGAGCAATTGCAGGTTCGACACCCGCGCGGCGCTACCGGTCGGGGCAAAGCCAACCAAGATCGTGCAACTGTTCCCCGGCAGGATACCCGCCCCCACACAGGTCGAGTTGAGCACGACGAATTCACCGGCATTCCCACCGGCAAACCCGACGCTGCTGATAATCAATGATGCGGTTCCACCGTTGGTTACGGTCACGGATTGGACGGCGCTGGTCGTGCCCAAGGTGATATCACCGAAGGTCAAGCTGGTCGGATTCACACCGAGAGCGGCGCCGGCATTCGCGCCCATACCGCTCAAGTGGACCCGCTGCTGACCGTTGGTTCCATCGCTATCAATGACCAGGGTCGCGGTCCGCGCCAAGGCTGCGCCGGGCTTGAAACTGACACCGATGCTGCAACTATCGCCGGGCTGAATCGGACTGCCGAGACAGGTGCTGCTCACAATTGTGAAATCCGGCGCGTTCGTGCTGATCACCGAGAGGTTCGCAATCGTCAACGGTCCGTTGCCGGTATTGTACACCTGCACCCATTGGGGCGCACTGGCGACGTTCACGGTCTGGGTGCCGAAACTGATGCTGGACGGCAGAGCCAGAACGAGCGGGGCAACGCCGGCGCCTTTCACCGGGAAGGAGTGCGGACTGCCAGCGGCATTGTCCGTGACCACCACGGTCGCGCCCCGATTCCCACCCACCGTCGGTTTGAATTTGATATTGATCGTGCAGGTACCGCCCGGCAATATCGAAACACCCACACAGGTGTTATCCACGATGAAATCGCCCGGATTATTTCCGGCCAAGGCCACAGTGGAAATCAACAATGACGATGTGCCGGCATTGGTCACGGTCACGGATTGCACCGCACTGGTCGAACCGACCACCACATTGCCAAAGGTCGGCAACAGTGCTGGATTGAAGACGACAATCGGCGCCGACGGCACGCCGGTGCCGCTCAGCGGCACGTTCACCGGGGAATTGTCCGCGTTACCGGTCAACACCAAGGTCGCCGTCTCGGCCGCTGCCGCGCCTGGCGTAAAGACCACGCTGACGCCGCAACTGCCGCCCGGCGGCACGGTCGCACAGCCGATCGGTGTTGCTGTAAAATCCGCGGCATTCGGTCCGGTCACGGTCGCACTGCTCAGGGACAACGGCACAATGCCGGTATTCTGGACCTGAACGATCAGCGCTGTGCTGGTCACGCTGACCGGCTGATTGCCAAACGCCAACGTCGCCGGCTGCGGCGTGATCGTCGGTGCCGCGCCAATGCCATTCACTGGGATCTGGGCCGGGTTTAATCCTGTATTGTTCCAAATCCGCACAAAGCTGGCGTGGGCGCCGCTATTGGTCGGCGTAAACGCCACGTTCAAGGTGCAGATCGCCCCCGGCACCAGCGGTGTATTCAAACAGCCCACGGTCCCGACAATAAATTCACCCGCCACGGACAGATCCACATTGGTAATCACCAGCGGCGCGGTGTTGTGGTTGGTCACGGTTACGGATTGCACCACGCTGGTTGCGCCAACGGTCGTGTTGGGGAAGTTCAGGTTCGTCGGCGTCCAATCAATCGCCGGTCCATTGGTGATGGCGGAACCGACACCGCTGAGATGAATCCGCTGTTCGCCGTTGGTGGCCGTGCTATCGATCACCAGCGTGCCCGTGCGCGGGAGCGCGGCGCCCGGCGTGAAAGTAATTCCGAGCAAACAAGTGTCGCCCGGCTGGATTGAACTGCCCAAGCAGTTGTTTTCCACCAGCGCAAAGTCGGGGGCATTCGTGCTGATGAACGTAATACTGGTGATCGTCAGCGGCCCGTCGCCGGTGTTCTTCGTGACCACCCATTGCGGCGCCGTGGCGACCGCCACGGTTTGCGTTCCGAAATCAATGCTCGTGGGGGACGGTAAAATCACCGGCGCAATCCCCGCGCCTTTCACCGGGAACGACTGCGGAATGCCGGCATTATTGGTGACCACCACGGTTGCCCCGCGATTCCCGCTCACTGTGGGTGTAAATTCCACACTGATCGTGCAGGTGCCACCCGGCAGGATCGAGACTCCCACGCAGGTATTCGCCGGATTCAAGATGAAATCTCCGGGATTATTCCCGGCCAGCGTCACATTCGAAATCACCAAGGCCGCTGTGCCGGCATTCGTCACGGTCACCGCTTGCACCGCGCTCGTCGTGCCCAGCGACACGTTGCCAAAGGTTGGCAGCAACGTCGGGTTGAAGCGAAGGACCGGAGCCGACGCGGCTCCCGTGCCGCTCAGCGTAACACTCGCCGAATCATCCGCGTTGCCCGCCAGAACCAGTGTCGCATTGGTCACTCCCACCGCGGTCGGCGCAAACACGATGGTCACGCTGCAATTTCCACCCGGCGGAACGGTCGTGCAGCCCACCGATGTTGCCAAAAAGTTATTCGACCCCGGACCGATGACCGTGACGCTGCTCAATGTCAACGGCGCGAGGCCGGTGTTCTGCACTTGAATGGTCTGCCCGGTGCTGGTGGCGCTGACCGGCACATTCCCAAACACCACCGTGTTCGGCACCGGAGTAATCACGGGCGCGGCCCCCACGCCACTGACCGTCACTGGCGCCGGGTTCACGGACGTGTTATTCCAGAGCCGCACCACGCTGGCATGCGCGCCGCTATTGGTCGGCGCAAACGCGACGTTCAAAGTGCAGAGCGCGCCGGGCGCGATGGGCACGTTCAAACAGTTCGGCGATGTCACCACGAAGTGGCCGGTCACCGACAAATCAATATTGGTGATCACCAGTGCCGCAGTCCCGGAGTTGGTCACCGTGACGGATTGCACCACACTGGTCGTGCCCAAGTCGACGTTATTAAAGTTCAAGCTGGCCGGGATCAATCCCAGCGACGGGGCATTGTTGGTGCCGATCCCGAACACCGGGATATCCACGGGGGGCGCGTTGGTCGCATTGCTGGCGATCCGCAAAGCCGCCGTCCGCAGGCCGTTGGTCGCGCCCGGCGTGAAGGTCACGCTCAAGAGGCAATCCCCGCCCGGCGGCACATTGCCACAACCGGCCAGGCTCGCCGCAAAATCCGCGGTATTCGTGCCGACGACGGTCACGCCGGTAATTGTCAGCGGGGCGCTGCCGGAGTTATGCAACAGGACCAACTGCGCGGCGCTGGTGACGCCGATCGGCTGGGCGGTGTTCGTAAAGGTCACACTGCCCGGCAGCGGGGTCAGGCCGGGCGCGGTCCCTGAGCCGAGGACCGGCACGGCGGTGGGCGTCGGGCTGCCGTTGTTCCAGTACAAATTAATGTTGCCGGCCCGGGTGCCGGTATTGGTCGGGGCAAACTGGACGTTCACCGTGACACTGGCACTGGGCAGGATCAGCGTGTTGAGCGCGCCGGCGGCCGGCGTCACGATAAACTCCCCGTCGGACGAGGTGATGTTGGTGATCAGCATGGCTGCGCTGCCGCCGTTGGTGATCGCCACGCTAATCGGTGGCGCGCTGGTGGTCCCAAGCGGCTGATCGCCGAACAACAGGCTGGTCGGGGTGAACCCGATCGCGGGCGCATTGGCAGCGCCGACGCCGGTCAGCGGGATTGCGTTCGTGACTGGCTGGCCGTTGCCGTCAGTAATATTTGAAATCAGCAGCAAGGTTGCCGTTTCCGAGTTTGTCAGGGACGGTTTGAACCGAACGGTAATTCCACAATTGTTCCCTGGCGCAACCGGGTTCCCCGAACAAGTGTCCCCGTAATACAGGAAATCCGCAGCGTTGGTCCCGACGATGGACGCTTGCGACACGTTGTTGAGCAGTAATGGCCCATTGCCGGTGTTTTCCACGGCGACCACCAACGGGGCGCTCTCCACACCCACCGCATTCGTGCCGAAATCCAACTGGCTGGGGACCGGTGTGAGCGTCGGCGCGGTGGAATATCCCGTCACCAAGACGGAGTTGGTGGCATTCATGGCAAATGGCACATTCGTGCCGGAGTTGCTGAAGATCTGGAGCCAGGTGCTGCGCGCTCCGGTATTGGTGGGGTTGAAGACCACATTGATCCCGCAGGAGGTGCCCGGCGCGATGCTGATCGGCAGACCCGCGCACGTGGTGCTGGTGACCGCGAAATCGTTGGTGCCATTGCCGCCGCTGAAAACGTTGGTCCCGCGGCCATTATTCGAGAAATTAAAGAGATTGGTGCTGATCACCAGGTTGATGGTGCCGCCATTGGTCACGGTGATCATCTGGGACACGCTGGTGCCAAACCGCGCCGTATTGGGGAAGTTCAAGGAACTTGGGGAAATGCCGATCGAGGCCACCCCGAGTGAACCATTGCCGTGCATCGGAACTGACACGAAGTAGGGCGATGGTAACGCATACCCATTCGGAGGAAGCTGGCCAACCAGATCAGGATACGGCAGGGTATTGGTCGCCCAACCGTTAATGAGCAATGTCGCCGTTCGGGGACCGGTAACACCGGGCTTGAAGTCAATGGTCACACCACACAAGTCGCCGGGTTGGATCGGCGTGCCGGATTCCGCGGTGTCGGAGGTTGGCCCCACAAAACTCGGATCACACGAATCGGCCACAATCGTGAAGTCTTCGGCATTGGTGCTGACGATCTGGAATTTAACATTTCGCAGCGGGCCATCGCCGGTATTTTGAATCACGACACGTTCCGGACCAGTGGTGAAATTCACAACCGTACCCGGGAAAACCAGCGGGTTCGGGGGGGTCGGTTCAACGACCGTAAGGATGGGAGCCGTTGCCTGCGCTTTGACCTGGAACGTGATTTCGTGGTTGCCCCCGTTCGTGTCACAAAAGTCACCGACCAAGTGGACGGTGGCCTGATATTTGCCTGTCGGCAGGTTCGTCGAAGGCGCAAATCCAATCGTAATCGGAAAACTCGATATTTCGCCAACTTTGTTTGTGGCGCCCTGGCCAATGTCGGCACTTGCACCCCAACCGTTCGGCCAAACTCCGATCGTGTGTTCGTCCCACTTGATTCCGGTTCCCCCAGTTATAAAAAAGGCCCCGCCCGAGGAATCATCGGTAATATAAAGGCTGTCAGCGTTGTAAATCAAATCCTGGTTAGTCACGTTTAACTGCCCCAGTGGCGTTCCCAACACAATCTCTGTCGTGTCACCCGCCAAGGTGGAGGTCAGATTCCCGTTATTGGTCAAAGTAATTGTCTGACCGCCGGTGAATCCGAGCGGCACATCCCCCAAGGTCCACATGGCATAGCCGTCAGTGCCGGGCGGTAACGGCGCCATATTTGAACAGTGTTTACCAGCGCCGGTCATCGCGACTGTCAAGGGATTGGCACAACTCACTAAGCCCAGCCCGTGCTCGTTGTCGATCCAAGGAATATTTAGTGTTGCCGTCCGCGTCCCATAGTCACCGGGTGTGAATTGAACTTGAATCGTGCAGGATCCACCATTGGCAATAACTTGATGGGAACACGGATCCGACAAGATCACAAAGTCCGCCGGATTGGCGCTGGCAGGATAAGGAGCGACCACAATGTTGCTCAGGACAATCGAATGACCGGTCGTGTTATGAATCTGGACGTCGTAAGGCTGGCTTTGGGTCGTGAAATCGATATGAAATGGATCGTACACATAAGCGCGGAAAGTAATGTTGGAGGGAACCGTACTCACCGTCGCATACACCGGCAGCGTTGCCATTCCGTTCGAACTGATACACCCATTCGCGTCGGTAACCTGCACGAACGCCGTCAGACTGTTACTGACACTGGACAGAAACGTCACTCCGTTGGTCGCTTGGCCGAGCAATGACGCACCGCCGTCGAACGACCAACTATAACTCGCCCCCTTCAAGGCCGAAGCATAGGCGGTGCCCACACTGCCCGTACAAACATAACTCGTCGTGAAAGTGATATTGGCGGGAGGCAATGGAGTCACTGTGACCACCGCGTTGCCTCTCAACAACTTGGGATACAGCAACGACGTTATTTGACAGCCGCTGTCAGTATCGGTCAACGCCGTAACTGTGTAGGTGGTTGTCTGGGACGGCGAGACAATCCGGGTTGCCGGGCTGGTTTGCACCGCGCGCTGAACAAAGCCCGTATCCCCCCCACCCACAGGCGTCCAAGTCACGTCCCACGGTCCCGTACCCGTCAACACCGCTTGGATGGTGGCGGTACTCCCTGTGCAGATGCTCGTTGTTCCGCTGACGAGGGCGGTTGGCAACGGCGTGACAGTGACAATGGCGCTGCCAGTCAAACCAGCCGGCAACGCCGAACATCCGTTATTATCGGTGACTGACGTTAGCGTGTAAGTCGTGGTCGCGCTGGGCGTGACACTGTGAGATACGATGGGGCCAGCCACTCCAGACTGGATCGAACCGTCCGACCAGATCAAATTGTAGGGACCCGCACCAGTCAACACGGCTTGGATAGTCGTGGTCGCATTCGAGCAGATCGTCGTTAACCCGGTGGCACTGACCACGGCGGTGGGCAGCGTTTTGAGAGTGATCGCGGCACTGCTGCTCAATAAAACACTCGGGAGCGCTGCACATCCGCTGCTAGTATCGATGACCGCCGTTAGCGAGTAAGTCGTATTTGCGCTCGGCGTGACACTGCGGGTCGCCGGACTGACAACTCCAGTCTGAATAAACCCGTCCGACCAGGTCAGATTGTAGGGTCCCGTGCCGGTCAAGGTGGCGGTAATGGTCGCGCTACTGTTCGAACAAATGCTTGCAGTCCCAGTGACGACTACCGTTGGTCGCGGATTCACGGTTACCGTGGCACTGCCAGTCAAATCGACAGGTAACGCTGTGCATGGTCCTCCGCCATTATCAATTAATCCCGCAAGCGTGTAGGTGATGGTTGAGTTTGGACTAACCAACCGGCTCGCGACGGCGCTCACAACATTGTTCTGAGTAAAGTTTGTTTTCGTTGCGCCTGCATCATCCTGCCAGGTCACATCCCACGGGCCAATCCCCGCCAGCGTCGCCTTAATGGTCGTGGTCGCGTTCGAACAGATTGCCACGTCCCCACTCGTGATCGCTCCGCCGGTGCAACCAAACAACTGCCGGCGCCGGTTGACCACCGAAACGTGCGAGGTGCAGATGGAAGAACAGCCATTGCTGAGGACCGTCAACACCAGATCATATTGCTTGCAACCGACCGGGCTTTGCACTGTCAGCGTGGGATTATTGGTGGCATCCGCCGGAACCGGCGTCACCCCGCAACCGTTGACGTCAATCACCTGCCAGAGGTTCGAATAACCAACCGCGCCGGTGAACGTGTAGTTGGAGGAAACATTCATGCTCGGAGGCAGCGTGCACGTCGGAAAATCGATGCACCCCAGCCGCAGGCTGTTGAAGAAGTTGGTCACACCCTTCCCCGTGCCGTAACCAAACAAGCGCGCGCCGACAATTTGCTGTCCGCCCACGGCATGGATCAGGGTCACGGGATGGTTCGTTTGGATGGCGCCATCGTCCAGGAGCAGCACGCCCGAGTCGGCATTGGTCAACGCGAACACGAACTGAAAGCCATTGGTGAAGCCGTAGGCGGACGGATACGGTTTGGCGGTGCCGCTGCCGTCCGTTATGTGATACGTCCCGGTCGCCAGATCGTGCGTGAAAAACAATCGCAGCAGGGCATTGGTCTCGGCATTGACCAACTCCACTCCATTCATTCCATTCGGCCCGATTAACCCCGGCGCCATTTCAACGGCCAACTGCTGCCCGACATTCATCGGCACATTATTTGTGAAGAGACGCAACGCGAGATTGGTCTTGCCAGCGTCCGCATACATTCCCCACGCGAATCCCGCGCCGGTATCAATCACCGGGGCAATGCCATTGATGGTCGACGAGCGATTCGTAAATCCAGCCGTGGGATGGTTCACCGCCGGGGTCAACTGCCACTCTTGCCAACCCGATCCACCATTGCTGCCATTGGTCAATACGGCGGTGGCGGGGGTCGTGCCGGTGCTGTTGGTGTAGGCTTTATCCGCGGCGTCATCGGCGGCGGGCCAGGCGGCTTGGACTTCGGCGGGGGGGATGATCATCCCACTGAGGAGAAAACTATAAATCAAGAGCGCGCGGAGCAGGCCCTCGACAATCAGAAAAAATGGTCCACGGTGCAATTTCATAGACAGACCTCCATCGACAACTGGGCGCTGGTCGCGGCACGGCCGCCGTTTGTGGCAAGGCGCGGCGCGACCGGGGCGGTCCACGCCACACGAATAAATTCCAATCTTCCGATGCGTGATAATTTCATCGTCCAACTCCCTTGCCTTGATTTCGCTTGCTCAAAAATACCACTGTCTGCTGCGGCCCCGGGTTGCCACAGGCAACATTTGCCGCCGCCGGTAATCGCGCCGGGGAAACCACTATTCACCATAAAAAAACCAAGGCGCGACGGGGCACTGATGTGACTTCCTCATCGTCATTTTTTTGTTCAAACCGCTCGGCTCGAATGTCTTTGCTGATTCCGAAAAATTTAACACACGCACCGGTTGATAGCAAACAGAATTGCCGCCTCCTTGGCAAGGCAAAAAAGAAGGCAGCGGGCAGAGGGGCAGAGGCCAGCAGTCAGAGGTCAGAGGTCAGAGGGCAGCGGGCAGAGGTCGGAAGTCAGCGGTCAGCGGTCGGAGGTCGGAGGTCGGAGGTCGGAGGTCGGAAGTCAGGAGGACTCGTTCGGCGAGGGTCTCCGACCCCGCCGCGGTTCCAGACCGCAGGTCTCCGGACCGGGCCGGAAGACCTTCGGTCAGCACAGCGTGCGGGGTCGGAGACCCTCGCACAACAAGCCCCTTCTTTGAATCTGGCAAGCTGGAAGCATGCCCCATTCCTCAACGAATACAATAAATGAGTGGTATTACCTCGCAGTTGCGTGGTATAAGCACTCAGTATGAGCACACTCAGTGAATTGCTTTCGTCGCAAATAAAGGCGGAAATATTCCGGTTGCTATTCGGCTTACAAGATCAGGAGCTTCATGTGCGCGAGATCGAGCGACAGTCCGGCCTGGCCGACGCAACGGTGCGCCAGGAATTAAAAAGGCTCACCCGGTTGGGACTGGTCGAACGGCGGCAAGACGGCAACCGTGTCTGTTATCAGGCCAATCGGCAGCATCCGCTCTATCTGGAAATCCACAATCTCGTATTGAAGACGACCGGACTAGTCGAAGTCTTACGTACGGCATTAGCATCTGCCGATATCGCTGTGGCGTTCGTATTTGGGTCGGTCGCCCGGTCTGAGGAAAAAGCACAGAGCGATGTGGATCTGCTGGTCATCGGTTCCGGCGGGTTGCGACAACTTACCAAGCTGCTCGCCGGTGTTTCTGGACAAATTGGTCGTGAAATCAATCCGCACATAATTACTGTGGAGGAATTCCGTCAGCGGAAAAATGCCCGCGATCACTTCTTGACCACAGTCCTCTCTGAACCGCGACTCTTTGTGAAAGGTAACGATCATGAGCTTGAAACAATGGGCCGCTAACGGCTGGCTTCGCCCGCATCTGCCTCCTGACCGCTGACCGCTGACTTCTGACCGCATATCCCTCCACTCTAACCCCTCCGCCCACGCACCGGGGTCGGCTTGACTTCTCGTGTTGCGTGTTGTTAGCTATATCGTGCCGAAGGAGCCGTTCACCATTTAATGAAAAATCCGAACCCATCCCGTCTGCAGCACCGGATCCGAATCGGTCTGCGATTGATGTGGTTGGGGGTGTTGGTGCTGACCAGCAACCTGCCCGCCGCCAGTCCACCGCCAGCCAACAAGCTCACCCTCGTGGAATCGTATGCGGACAAACTGGTGTGTGTGAGCGCGGCTGGCGATGTATCTTGTAATCCGACCTTCAGCGATGGCTATACTATTTCCGCCACAATTTCCGGTGTCTTTACCGGCCTGACCGCCGGCACTTCGTTTGAACTGATCCTCAATAATCTCGATGTCATGGACGTGCTCGGTGACGATCCAAAATTTATCCCCGGCAAATCCACCAGCGCAACCTTTGTGGATAGCGAATCGGATGCCTATGGCCGGACGGTGACGGCACAATCTGTGAAACTAAAATGGACCAGCAAACAATTAACGGTCACCATTACAGGAAAAGCCACGCTCGACTACGGAACAACGGTCGCAGCCGATAATTACATTGGCAATGATTCCGGCAAAATCAGCGATCAGTTGTCCGGGAGCATCAATTTCAGTGACACGGCCATCAACTTCGATACTGTGACAATCACCGGCACGGTCAAGACCAAGACGGTCGCCGGCAAGGACGGCAGCGATTACGATCTCTCCACGATTGCGATCAAAGGCAGCGGGACCGGAGCCGTCCCGTAATTCTGCGCTCCGGCGTCGAATGCACTTCCATCCCGTTTGATTGTTCGGCGTCGGGTTGCGGAGAACCGCGTCTCGTCTAACTCGGCTCCCAGACCGCGTCGTTCGATCCGCCACGGTCTTCTGACCGCCGACTTTCTCGTTCGGCGAGGGTCTCCGACCCCGCCGTGGCTGCAGACCGCAGGTCTCCGGGCCGGGCCGAAAGACCTTCGGTCAGCACAGAGTGCGGGGTCGAAGACCCGCGCACAACAAGTCTCTTCTATTAAACGCTCGTTCGACACTTACGTTGTCGGATTAGGGACTGTCTCCGGAATGGGCGCAGGTTCCGCCGTGGCATTCGCCGCGGATTCATTCGCGGCGGCCACCGCCGCCACCGCCGCTTGCATTTCCTCGGCAATCGGCGCCGGAGCGGACGACAATACCGGGGCGTTTTCCGCAACCACCGCCGGCGCATCCGCAATCGCGGCCACAGTGGATTCCTTGTCGCTCAGCAATTCGTTGCGCAGCTCTTCCTCATGCGGCCGCGGGTCAGCCGCCGCCGCACCGGCATCAATCCGCTCTTCCTGCGTTTCTTTGGATTGCTCGGCGCTCTTGCGGGCCGATTCTTCCCGCGGGCTGAACTTGACACTCACCACTTTGCTGACGCCGTGTTCTTCCATCGTGATGCCATATAATGCATCCGCCATGCCAATGGTGCGCTTGTTGTGGGTAATGACCACAAACTGGCTCAGCGTGATGAAGCGCTGGAGGACGCGAATAAACCGGTTGATGTTCGACTCGTCGAGCGGTGCGTCCAACTCATCAAGCACGCAGAACGGCGACGGCTTGACCATGTAAATCGAAAACAAGAGCGCCGTCGCGGTCAGGGTCCGCTCGCCACCGCTCAGCAAGGTAATGCTCTGCAGCTGCTTGCCGGGCGGCTTCGCCACAATCTCAATCCCAGATTCGAGCGGGTCGTTTTCGTCGGATAAAATCAGGTTCGCTTTGCCGCCCCCGAATAATTCGGTGAACATCCCCTGGAAATTATCGCGGACCTTCGCAAAGGTCTCCTGGAACAGTTGTTTGGTGGTCGTGTTGATCTTCGCAATGACCTGCAGCAACTGCTCCTTGGCTTTGACCAGATCCTCATGCTGCTGACTGAGGAATTTGAACCGTTCATCGAGCTCGTCGTATTCCTGGATCGACTCCACATTGACCGGCCCCATCGCATCCAGTTTCGTCTGCAATTCCGCAGCCTGGACTTCCAGGGCATCCCAATCGGTCGGCAACGGCACCTGCTCGCTGACCGCCGCCCCGGTATCGGCAATGGTAATCGTGATGGAATCACTCGGCAGATCCTCCACGTTCACCTGATACTTCTGCCAGACGCGCTCCTTCAGATTTTGGATTTCCATCCGTTTCTGCGCCAGGGCCAGATCGAAACCGGACCGTTTGTTTTGCGCTTCGGTGGCCCGCAACCGCACAGCGCGCAGTTCGTCTTCGGCTTGGTCGATACCGGTCGCCACTTCGTTGCGCTGATGCTGCAAGCCGGCAATCTGCTGCTGCGATTCCTCGCGCGCGGCGGCCAGCTCGGCAATCTGCTCTTCCGATTCCGCGTTCTCCTGCTGGAATTGTTCGAGGCGCGCGGTCACGGTCGTAATCTCGCTGTTGCAAATCTCAATGCGTTCGCCGAGATCCCGGATCCGGCCGGCAATCGGCTCCCGCTGCGCCTGAATCGCCGCCCGTTTGTGCTGGACGCCACCGGCCGCCACGCGCAATTCAGTCAGTTGGCTGAGCTGGTGCTCCCGCTGGGCGGTCAGGTTGGCGACCCCCTGCTGCCACACGGTCAACTGCTCCCGCAACTGCGTTTCGCGCGCCTGCGACTCGGTCAGGGCAGCCTGGATATCCGCCCGCCGCTGCTTTTCCTCGGTGTCCTGCTCTTCAATCGCCTGGAGCTCAAAAATAACGGTGTGCACTTTGCTGGCAAAATCGCGGCGTTCCGAGGCAAGCGCGCTGAGTTCGCCTTCCCGGCCGGCCAGCGTGACGTCGTTGGCGTGTAAATCTTCGCGCAACCGGCGGACTTGCACGTCCAATTCATCGCGCAACCCTTCCAGGCCAATCTGACTTTCGGCGAGCTCCTCAGCCTGCCCCTGGAGCTGGGCAACTTCATCGGCCAAGGCGCTGATTTCACTGATATAGCTGGTCGAGACGGCACTGAGAATCCCATGTTGATTCAGCAATTCACCGCGCAACGTTGCCACCGCCAACTGGGGCTGGGATTGATGGAGGGCCACGGCCCCATCCAGGTCGCTCGTCACCACAACATTTTTCAACAGCGACCGGAGCAGCGGTTCAAACCGCGCATCCCGCACCCGCACCACCGCCGCCGCCCACACCAATCCGCCCGCAGGCAGTTCGGCCACCGGCAACTCCCCGGCCCCGCCCAACAGTTCGGGCGCGGTAACCAGCGGATTCGATTGGCGGCCGGCCAGCAGGCTCCGCGCGGAGGTTAAATCATCCGCCAGGATCGCCTGGAGATTGTGCTGGAGCACCGCCTCGATCGCGGCGCCATATTGTGTTTCCACTTCGAGAATGTTCCCGAGTGTCAGCCGGCCATCCGGTGCGGCAAACATCTGCTGGAGGACTTCGAGCCGGGCCGTCTTCTTCGCAACCGCCGATTCCACCGCGTGATGCTGGTCGGTGGCGGTGCGGAGCTGTTGGTGCAGTTCCGCCAACTCTGCCTCGCGGGCCGCCAGGGTCGGGCCGGCCGATTCCACCGACCGCCGCAGGTCGGTCAGGCTGCCATTGAAGGATTCGAACCGCTCGTCCAGCGCCTGGCGCTGGTCTTCCAAATTGATTTTTTCAGCGGACAGCCGTTCGGCCCGCAGCAGGTCATGTTTTTTCTTGGCGTCCAACGCCCCCAATTCATTCCGATTATGGGCGCTCAGACTTTCCGACGCCAGCAGCGCCGCGCTGGCTTCCGCCAGGGCGGCTTTTTTCCCAACCAGTTCCGCATCCAGCGCCTGCAAGGCTGCCTGTTGCGTCTCCACCTTGGCCTGCTCCGCTGCCAGTTCGGCGTCGATCCGCGCAAACTCGACATTGAGCGTTTCCAACAACTGTTCGTTCTGCCGAATTTTTTCTTCGTTGGCGGCAATTTCAAGGCGGTCGTCTTCCAGCCGCTGGCCGGCTTCCGCCCGGCGCTCCGTGTTGTAGCCGATGCGCTGTTTGTGCCGGTCACCCTCGCTCTTGAGTTCGTGGTCCTGACTGACGGCCGCATTGGTGGCCCGGTCAATTTCATGGAGCGACCGGCGCAACTCCGCAATCTGGGTTTCGCTGCCGGCGATCGTGCTGGCGAATTGCTCCACATGCGCGGCACTGGCCGCAATTTCCTCTTCCAAACCGGTAATATCAGCGTGGAGCCGGTCGAACTTGTGGCGCTGGAGCCGCGTGTCGAGTCCCTTGAGCTGATCGAAGATTTCCTTGTACCGGCGCGCCTTGCCGGCCTGCCGCTGCAGGCTGATGATCTGGCGTTTGACTTCTTTAATGATGTCGGTCAGCCGCATCAGATTTTGCTCGGTATATTCGAGCTTGCGGAGCGCTTCTTTTTTCTGATGCTTGTACTTGCTGATCCCGGCCGCTTCCTCAAAAATCGTCCGCCGGTCGTCCGGATGGGCGCTGAGGATCTGGTCAATCTGACCCTGCGCCATCATGGAATAGCTGGTCCGGCCAATGCCGGTATCCATGAACATCTGCTGAATATCGCGCAGCCGACAGGGGGTTTTATTGATGAGATATTCGCCGGCCCCATCCCGATAAACGCGGCGGGTCACGGTAATCTCCGTAAAATCGATGTTCACCCCCGGCAGCGAAATGAGCTTCGGGTCCACATCAGCAAAGGTCAGGTTGACTTCCGCCAGACCGATGGGTTTGCGCCCCTCGGTCCCATTGAAAATGACGTCGGCCATTTCGGTGCCGCGGAGGGCCTTGGCCGATTGTTCGCCCAGCACCCAACGGATGGCATCGGAGATGTTGGATTTGCCGCACCCGTTCGGGCCGACAACCGCGGTGACACCGGGTAAAAAATCAAGAGTCGTTTTTTCGGCAAACGACTTGAAGCCGACGAGCTGTAGGCTCTTCAAATACATAACATCCCCACTACTTTCATTTTAAATTACTAGCCAGCAAAAATAACCTCCCGAATGGCGATTGCAAGCACAAATCAAATCCGGACAAGATTTGGGCGCAACCGGACACACTGCCACCGGTTTGCAATTTGTCACCCTGAGCGTCCTGCCGAAGCCCTGAACCACGAAGGGGAAACCGCCGCGGGCCGTCTGTCGTCTGACGGCAAATCTCTGTGATTGCCTCCGGAACGATGCAGCCCATTTTAGTGGGACAGTGCGTCTCGCCTGTCCGTTGGGCTCGCGCCTTGTGGACAACGAACCGAATCAGACGGGTTCAATGATTGGCGAACTGATCTCCCGGAACGGCGACAGGCGAGACGCCTGTCCCACTATCGAAACCCAATGCGATAGAGTTTTCAATTGCATGGATCCGGCTCAGGTGGAACGACTGAGACCCTTCGCTTCGCTCGGTGGTGATCGGGTGCGCAATTGCGCACCATTCCGAGTCGGATTCTCAACCTTAGTGCGCAATCGCACACCCGACGGGCACCCACTTTCACCGGTGAGTTACCAGCGGATCATGCGAATGGAATACGACCGGGCCGGCTTCACTCTCCAGCAGACTGGCCGGCCGCTGGAGCGGCTGACAATTGCGGAGGGCCTCCGCAATGGCGCAGTACAGCGTGGAAGCATTGAGGTTGTCTTTGTTCACATACGCGGCCCCCGCTGATTCGAGATAATCCGGCAGTTGGTCCCGGGCCAGTCCACTCATTACGACCACCGGAATAAAGACCCCGTTCCGGCGGATCTCGCGGAGCACATGACCATTCCCGCCTTTGGGCAAACACCAGTCGAGGATGATCAAACAAAAGCGCTTCGTGCGCATCAACTCCAACGCTTCGAGACCGTCGGCGGCTGTTGTCACAACCATGTCGCTGCTAAACGGCCACGCCTTGCCCAGATAAATGATGGCGAGATCCAAGTCGGTCGGATTATCGTCCACCAACAACACGTTCAGTGTTTTACCCGCCACTTGTGGCGGTTGCTCCATTGTACTTGTGTCGATCATCGCGTGACTCCCTGTTCTATTTCCACGTACCCCCACCTTGGTCGCCGCGTCAATCAGGGTGTCCCCTGATTTATGGGTCAGGGTTGCCCTGAGCCAGCGATGCAGTTGGGTGCGCAATCGCGCACCATTCCGAGTCAGATTCTCAACAGATCAAATGCAAAGCTCACGCAAGGCGGTGGCGACGACGACCGGCACAGCCTCGGCATCATGAACGCCTGAACTTTGAACCCTTCGACTGCGCTCAGGGCAGGCTTGGAACGCTGAACGCTCAACTCCAACTGCGTGGGGTAACCATCCTCTCGTTCGGCGAGGGTCTCCGACCCCGCCGTGGCTGCAGACCGCAGGTCTCCGGGCCGGTTCCGAAAGACCTTCGGTCAGCGCCGTGTGCAGGGTCGGAGACCCTCGCACAACAAGCCCATCTTTTGAATCAGGCAAGCTGGAAGCATGCCCCACTAGTGTCTGTCCCAGCCGACGTTCGGAATCGCCCGCCTGCGCGGGTGCGAACCAAGGCCTGCCCGATGACACTTGGACAGCGCCGACACACGGATGTCGCGTCCGTCCCGGACGCTTGGGTGGATGGGCCGGGGCCGCCAGTGACCATGCTCGGAGCTTGGCAAGCGCCGGCTACTACACCCGCCCGGTCTGGCTTTCGCCTCGCCCTTGGGGGAGAGGCCGGTGCCAATGCCACGGCTTGTCCGCCGTAGCCTGTCGTTTGGCAAAGGCGGATCGTTTGTAGCAGTGGCACCGGGTGAGGGGCGCCGTCAATTCAAGGCATGATTGGGCGGACTTGCAGTTCGTAGTGCAAAATACTCAGCGCGTAGAGGGCCGCGGTTTCCGCCCGCAACACCAGCGACCCGAGCGACAGGGGCCGGCAGCCGGCCGCTTGCGCCGCGGCAATTTCCGCCGGCGTAAAATCGCCCTCCGGTCCGATCAGGATTAATACCGACGCCGGCAGGGGCACCGGTAAAAGTTCCGGCAAAGGCCGGGCGTCCGGCTGGAGCGACGCGATCAACTTCAAGTCAAACGGGCCGGAATTGCTGAAATAGTCCAGGGCCGATCGCGGCGGCTCGATCGTCGGCAGCCAATTGTTGCCGCACTGCTTGCAGGATTCGAGGGCAATTTCACGCCAGCGATCCAGCTTCGGCGCGGCCGCATCGAACCGGACCACCGTCCGCTCGGAGAGGACCGGCACGATCGTCGCCACCCCCAGTTCGGTGGCTTTTTGCACGATCAAATCCATGCTCTTCTTCGGCACCGCCTGGGCCAGCGTGATCCGGCAGCGCAAGCCCGGCGTCGCCGTTTGCGTCAGGACTTTCAGCCGGACTGCTGACTTTGAAATTTCCGCAATGACGCACTGCGCGGCGTGGCCGCGCCCGTCAAAAACATCGACCCGGTCCCCCGCTTGGAGCCGCAACACCTGCCGGCAATGGTGCGCCTCGGCCGCCGCCAGGACCGGCTGCTGAAGATTGGGCACGTAGAACCGGTGCATCGACTACCGGCTGCCGAAGAAACGCTTGGCTTTGTCGAGGAAACTTTTCCGCAAGGGATACGCTTCGTCATTCGCCAACTGCGCCAGTTCTTCAAATTTATCGCGCAGGGGTTTGGACAGCCGGCTCGGCACTTCGACCAGCACCCGCACGAGCAGATCGCCGTGGCCCTGGCCATGGACATTCGGCAGGCCCTGGCCACGCAAGCGGAACAGCGTGCCATATTGGGTGCCCGCCGGGATTTTGAGTCGCGCCACACCGCGCAACGTCGGAACTTCGATCTCGCCCCCGAGCGCGGCGGTCGTGAAATGCACCGGCACTTCGCAGAGCAGGTCGTCGTCCTGGCGAACAAAAATATCGTGTTCGCGAACGTGGATCACGATATGCAAATCCCCCTGCGGCCCGCCGCGAATCCCGGCTTCGCCGTGCCCGGAGCTGCGCAGCCGCGCACCATCATCAATCCCGGCCGGGATGCGGATTTTGACTTTGCGCCGCTGCTGGGTCCGGCCTTCCCCCCCGCATTTCCGACACGGATTGGTGACCACCCGGCCCGCGCCGTTGCAGCGCGGGCAGGTGGACGCCACGGTGAAAAATCCGCGCGAATGGGCCACCTGGCCGCGCCCATGACAGGTGGGACAGGTTTCGTCCCGCGATCCGGTGGCGCCCCCGCGCCCGGCACAATCGGGACACGTGTCGAGAACGTTGAACGCCACTTCTTTTTCGCTGCCGCGCGCTGCTTCTTCAAAATCAATTTCAAGGTCGTACCGGAGATCGTTGCCGCGGCCCACCTGCTCCGCTTGCCGGGCGCCGTTCCCGAAAAAGCTGTCAAAAATGCCGCCGCCGGCCCCAAAAACGGTTTCAAAAATATCCCGTGGATCATGGAACCCGCCCCCACCACCGCCCGGACGCGCGCCGCCACCGCCCGGCGCAAAAGCCGCATGCCCAAACCGGTCGTACGCCGCGCGCTTCTGCGGATCGCTCAAAATTTCGTAGGCTTCGCCCAGTTCCTTAAATTTCTCTTCGGCACTGGCATCGCCGGGATTCTTGTCGGGATGGAATTTGATCGCCAGCTTCCGGTACGACTTTTTCAGATCGTCGTCCGCCGCCCCCCGCTCGACTCCGAGCACTTCATAGTAATCACGCTTGCTCATGCTGCCGGTGCCGCTCCTTTGCTCACCACCACGCGGGCGGGCCGGAGCAACCGGTCGCCTAATTTGTAGGCACTTTGCACTTGCTCGATGACCGCCCCATCCGGCTGGGTCGCGGATTCAATATGGCTGACCGCCTCGTGAACATTGGCGTCGAACTGCGTCCCGGGCGCCACGATAATTTCGACGAGTCCGAACTCTCCGAGGGTGCGGGCAAATTGTTTTTGAACCTGGAGCAGGCCTTCGTGCAGGGGCGTACCGGCAGCGCTGTGATCCAGGGCGCGCTCGAGGTTGTCGAGTGCCGGCAGGAGCGCGCTGATGACGCTTTCGCGGGCAAACCGGGTGAGTTCATCCCGTTCGCGGGCGACCCGTTTCCGGTAATTATCAAAATCGGCGGCGGTCCGGAGCAGCTTGTCCAGATTTTCAGCCGCTTGAACTTTGAGTTGCTCCAGTTCGGCGTTCGGTTCCGGCAGCGGAACGGCAGCAGCAGTGGGAGGTGTATCTGTCATGATGGGAATCCCGGCAGCGACGAGGGGTCGGCTAAGGTTTTTTTAAGTATTTGACCAGCCGCAGCGTGTTGCCGGTGGCATCGCTGGAGCTGTAGCTGACTTCATCCATGAACTGGCGAATGATCGCAATCCCGTAGCCACCGGTCTGCATGTCGTGGGCCCGCGCCTGGATGTCGGTCGGCTGATACGCGGCCAGGTCAAAGTGTTGGCCGTGGTCGTTAATTTCAATCACGAGCTGGTCCTCCGCCGCCTGGATCGAGAGCCGGATTTCAGGATCCCGGTGTTGCCAGCGCCACTGTTTCCCTTCCGAATAGGCGTGTTCAACCACGTTGGCACAGGCTTCGTCCACCGACATTTCAATGCGGGCAATCTCTTCTTCGGGAAACCCGATTCGCCGGGCGAGGTCGACAATAAATTCACGGATGTGGGCCAGATAGCTCCCATCCCCCGGCATCTGAATCGACAGCGCATTCGCCGAGCGGCTCACGGTAACTTTGGAAGAATCGGGCATGGCGCAGGGTGCTGAATTAGATCGCGTTGAAACTGGCGAGCGCGGCCGCTTCGTCGCTGTGGACCTGCAGCACTTTGGTGAAACCGAGCAACTCGATGACTTTAAAAATGCGCTCCGGGACATTGAGCAACTTGAGGTCGCCCCCTTGTTCGCGCGCCAGCTTGGCAAAGCCGATCAAGGCTCCCAACCCGGCACTGCCGATGTAGTCGAGCTCCTGACAATCGAGCAGGACCGCACATTGGCCCTGCTGGAAGTAGGTGTTTAATTGCGTTTCCAGGCGGTGGAACGAATACATATCCAACGACCCGGTCAGCCGAATGATTTGCACGGCACCCTTGGTTTGGAGGTCGATGCGAAAGTCTTTCATAATATTCCCTGTGGTTAGCTGGGTTTCTCGGCGGCGCACTGGTCGGCACGCGCCCGCAAAACAGCGGTCACGTCCTTAAATTTCGCCTGATTGCGGCCATCCGCTCGAATCAGGTTGTCATGCGCCTCCAACATCAAATTGGCGACTTCACTCTTGGCGGTTGGGGTACTGGCGGGAACAGCCCGGTCGGCAAGCTGTTGCAACGGGATCCCCGCCGGCGCGGCCGGCGCAATCTCAAACAGCCGGTCGAGGCCGAGGGTTTGCAGGAGTTCCAGGTTCCGGGGACTCACATTGGCAAGACACAATCGGCCGCACGTCGGCGCTTCACGCAACTGCAACCCAATCCCGGCCAGGACGCCCAGAAAAGTACTGTCCATTCCCTCACATTGACCGAGATCCACGACAAACTGCCGGGCTCCCTGACCAATCATTTCCACCGCGTAGCGGCGCAACGGCTGACCATTTTGAAAAGTGCCCCGCCCGGCCACATGCACATGCACCTCTCCGTTCCCCCGGCCGACGGAAATTCCTGTATTATTTTCAGCCACCAACATTTTCCTTTTTCACTAATAACATATCCCAATAACTACTTTTGCCAAACATTCTGATTATAGAGTGCTTATCGCCTCAGTCAAGACTTGCCCGGTAGTCAAACCCCACCACGGCTTTCCATTCGCGCCCATGCGCATCCACCCGCAAGCGGACCGGGTCGCTGAGCCGGCTAAAGTATTTCCCCAACCCCACCGGCAATTTACCAGCGAACACAATCACCGCCGGGCGACCGACATACCGCCGCAAATCCGTCCAATACCGGTACCCCAACCCCTGCGCGCCCGTCGCGTAGCTGTTGACACACTCGGCCGGTTGCTGGAGATAAAATCCCAATTCCGCCGCAATGTTGTATTTGTCCATACCGATGAAAAATGGCTGGCCGCCCGTGGCCGGTGCCGCCGCCCGCACCTGCACCGCCAGCTCCCGCCAACCATTGTCGTTGGCATACGCCACCTTGGCGGGATGGCCCGTGGCCAGACGGACATGGCCAAAAATCGCGGCCGCACCGCATAAAACCAACAGAACCCAGGTCCCGGTCACCCACCCGCGCCGGCGGGCCTCCAGCGCCTCCACCCACACCGCCCCGCCTCCCAGCGCGAGCGCCAGAAAAGCCGGGGCCGTCCAATTAATATGAATGTTGGTTTTAAAACTCGCCGCCGCGAACAACCCGAATACCGGCAACCCAAACGCCGCCACAAAATTCCAGTTATCTGCCCGGTCGCCCCACCACCCGAGCCGCACGGCGCGCCCCGCTGCCACCGCCAGCACCGCCAACCCGACCGGCGTGGGCATGAGCAGTTGATACAGCCAAAACGTCCCGACCCGCCGCACCACCGCGCCGGATTGCCCGATCGTCCGCGTCGATTGAAAAGCAAAGGACGCCCAGTCATGTTGCGCGTTCCAAATAATCACCGGACTGAATACCGCCAGCGCCAGCAAACCGGCCAGCCACGGCTGCGGTTTCTTCAGCCAAAACCGGTACCGCGGCGAGACCGCCAGAAAAATGAGCAGCGATGGCAGCAACACCAGCGCATAATATTTCGCCAACAACGCCCCGCCAAACGCGAGTCCGGCCAGTACCCAATACCGGCCACACTGCGTTTGGACCGCCCGCGAAACCGCGAACAACGTCAACGTCCAAAAAAGTATCAAGACCGCGTCCGGCGTCACCAGAAACCCAATCCCCACCGAGATGGGCAGGATCGCGAACAATAATGTGCCCGCCAGCGCCACCCGCTCCGAAAACCACGCCTTCCCGGTCGCCAGCAAAAGGAAGCAAGTGGCAATCCAAGCCAGAAAATTGACGAACCGCACCCCGAGTTCCGTGTCGCCAAACACCAGCGTTCCCGCCCGCACCGCCCACGCAACCAGCGGCGGATGATCGAAATACCCCAAAGCCGGATGCTGGGCATACGTCCAATAATAAGCTTCTTCCGGAATCAGTTCAGTCCGGCCGGCAAGAAACAGCCGGGTGAGTGTCAGCCCCACCATGACGAGCAGCAGCCCCAACCAGAGGCGCCGATTCCCCGCGGCTACCATGGGTGCCCCCATCGCGGACGGCGGGGGCCCGGCCGGCGTCCGTCCATCCGCTGGCAAATTCCATTCGTGGTTTTGCAGTTCATGTTTTGAAATTAATTTTCCGCCGTCTTGCGCGCGAATAGTGGAACGGGCGTCTCGCCCGTTGATTCGGATGCGCATGAAAAACAAACGGGCGAGACGCCCGTTCCACTATTTTTAAAACATGCTCCAAGCAGCAACGATGCAGTCGAATGCGGTAGGGCGCGGTGTCCCACCGCGCCGTGGTCGGCGAAGGACCGGTGCGGCAGCAGAACTGACCCCGCACTGAATGGTGAACTGGTTCCGTCTGTGGGGATTGACTGTAAACCGCGGAGTGGCGGGCTGGGACAGCCCGCCCGACCGAGGTCAACTGCATTGTTCCGGCTAAGTTCATTTGGGGGATCGACTCGGCCCGGAAACTACCAAATCCAGCCGGAATTGCGAGCACTTCCAGTCCGGGCCTTGGAGATTGCATTGCCAGATTGCGTGTGTTAGGTTGCCTCTCTTCGAGAGAGAATCAATTTATGGAAGACCAACAACCACGAGGGCCGAAAATCCGCCGTACTCCGGACGGCCGGGATCCGAATTTTATCCGTCGCCTGGGCTTGATCTGGGTGCTGCTGGCACTGGTCGCCGGCGGCTGGCTCGCCCGGATGTGGCAGAACCAGCAGGAACACGTCAGCGAAATCAAGTACGGCCAGTTCTGCGAACTCGTCAAAGACCGGGCAATCAAACAGGTCGTCATCGAGGCCGCCTCCGGGGAGCTGTCCAAAATCCGCGGCGAATACGAGGACAAGGACACCCATAAAAAAATCAAGTTTGTGGCCAAAGTCTGGTACGGCGATGAGATCCAAAAATATCTCGACGCCAACAATGTCCAGATCGAGTTCGCGCAGGCCACGCAATTCCTCATGAGCTTCCTGATCAACGCGGCCCCGATTATCATCGGGATCCTGTTGTTCTATTTCTTCTTTGTCCGGCAAATCAAGATGGCCGGCAAAGGCGCCCTCAGCTTCGGAAAATCGCGCGCCCGGATGCTCAATCGCGATAAAAACAAGGTGACGTTCAAGGATGTCGCCGGCATGCAAGAAGCCAAGGAAGAAGTCGAGGAAATCATCCAGTTCCTCAAAGACCCGAAACGCTTTCAGCGGCTGGGCGGCCACATCCCCAAAGGCGTGCTCCTCGTCGGCGCCCCCGGCACCGGCAAAACCCTTCTCGCCAAGGCCATTGCCGGCGAAGCGGATGTTCCATTCTTCAGCATCAGCGGCTCGGACTTTGTCGAAATGTTCGTGGGCGTCGGCGCCAGCCGGGTCCGCGATATGTTTGAACAAGGCAAGAAAAGCGCTCCCTGTATCATCTTTATCGATGAAATCGACGCGGTCGGCCGCTCCCGCTTCTCAGGCATCGGCGGCGGCCACGACGAACGCGAGCAGACGCTCAACGCCCTGCTCGTTGAGATGGATGGCTTCGACACCCAGGAAGGCGTGATCATCATCGCCGCCACCAACCGGCCCGATGTGCTCGACTCCGCCCTGCTCCGCCCCGGCCGATTCGACCGGCAGATCGTGATCGACCTGCCGGATTTGGTGGGCCGGGAAGAAATCCTCAAGGTCCACGCCCGCGAAGTGAAACTCTCGAAGGATTGCGATTTCAAAATCATCGCCCGCGGCACCGCCGGGTTCTCCGGCGCCGATCTGGCCAACCTGATCAACGAAGCCGCGCTGCTGGCCGCCCGCAACGAGAAAAAAGGCGTCGGCATGGAAGACCTCGAAGAAGCGCGCGACAAGGTGCGCTGGGGCCGCGAGCGGCGCAGCCGGGTCATGGACGAGAATGACAAGAAATTAACCGCCTATCACGAAGCCGGGCATGCCCTGGTCATGACCAAACTGGAACATTGTGAACCGCTCCACAAGGTCACGATCATCCCCCGCGGCATGTACCTCGGTGCCACATTTCAACTACCGGAAAAGGACAAGCACAATCTCAATAAGAAACAATTGATCGACCAGATTACCGGCATCATGGGCGGCCGCATCGCCGAAGAACTCACGTTTGGCGACTGTAACAGCGGCGCCGCGGGCGACATCAACCAAGCCACCCATATCGCCCGCAAAATGGTCACCGAATGGGGCATGAGCGAAAAAATTGGCATGGTCAACGTCAGCCAGCATGAAGAGCACATGTTCCTTGGCCGGGATCTTTTCAAAGGCCGGGAAGTCAGTGAACAAACCGCCCGCGATGTCGACGAGGAAATTCGCCGCATTATTGAAGCCGCCTACGGCCGCGCCAAAGAAATCCTCACCCAATATCATGACAAGCTGATTGCGCTGGCAGAAGCGCTGATCGAATATGAGACGTTGGATGCGCCGGAACTTACCGAGGTCATCTCGACCGGTAAACTGACCAATCCGCCGAAGCGCAAAACCGGCCTGGGCACCCCGCCAACCGCCACCCCCACGCCCCCGACTGAACCGGCCGACCAGCCGGAGATTGTCACGGGACCCGTGATTGATCCCAGTCCGGCCAGCGCTTAACGACGAATTACCGGCGATTCGGCTGGCTGAAAGTTTCGGCTCGCGCTAAAATATCGTGGCATGGAAGTTTTTCGATGGAATTTGTCGCGCCCGCTGGTGATGGGGATTCTCAACGTCACCCCAGATTCGTTTTCGGATGGCGGCCAATACCTGGAAGCGGCGACCGCGGTTGACCGGGGTCGGCAAATGGCCCGCGCCGGGGCGGACATCATCGATATCGGCGGCGAAAGCACCCGGCCGGGATCGATGCCGGTGTCGGCGGAAGAAGAATTGCGGCGGGTGCTGCCGGTGATTGAACGCCTGGCCAAAGAACTGGAGGGCGAGCCTCCCGGCGAGCCGAACCGGGGCGCAGTTCGGCAAGAACCTCGGTCGCCTTTGGCGCCGCCTGTGGCGGGTAAACCTCCCCCGCCAATCCTCTCCATCGACACCACCAAAGCGGTTGTCGCGGAGCGAGCCCTGGCGGCCGGCGCGCGAATTGTCAACGATATCAGTGCGCTCCGTCAGGATCCCGATCTGGTTGCAGTGGTCCGCGATTTTGGCGCCGGCGTTGTGCTGATGCACATGCAAGGGACACCCGCCACCATGCAGCAAAATCCCCGGTATCCGGATGTCGTGCGGGAAGTTTGGGAATTTTTAGCGGAACGAATCGAATTCGCCCTGGCCGGCGGCGTGAAAAAATCGCAAATCGCCGTTGACCCCGGCCTCGGGTTCGGTAAAACTGTGGAACATAATCGGCAGTTGCTGGCCGGGCTTGAACAGTTCAGGATGCTCGGCTGTCCGATTCTTGTCGGCGCATCGCGGAAATCGTTTCTCGGACAATTGCTGAACCGGCCGGTGTCCGAGCGGTTGCCAGGTTCCCTGGCCGCTGCGGCCTGGGCGGTGACGCACGGGGCGCAGATTGTGCGCGCGCATGACGTGGCAGCAACAGTGGATGTCGTGCGCCTGATCACGGCAATGCAGCAAAAAAACTAATTGGCAATGGAACGGATCCTGGAATTTAGCGCTGTGTATTGGCGGGCCGCGATTGAAATCGTGCTGCTCACGGCGGTCATTTATTATTTTCTGCTGCTCTTCCGCGGAACGCGGGGTGCCGCCGTCTTCAGCGGACTGGTCATTGCGCTCCTGGTGATCACCGGTTTGACACACATTTTCGAGCTGGATGTCATGAACTGGATTTTGAGCCGGGTCCTCGGATTTTTAGCCGTTGCCGTGCTCGTGATTTTCCAACCGGAGTTGCGCCGGGCGCTGGCGCAAATCGGGAGCCAATCATTTTTTAGCAGTTCCCAGCAACGCACCGAAGTGATCGATGTTTTGGCGGAATCAGCCCGGCAACTCTCCCAAAAACATTTCGGCGGATTGATCGCCATCGAGCGCGAAATCGGGTTTCGCGGCATGCAGGAAACCGGCGTGCCCCTGGATGCCAAAGCCAGCACGGAATTGCTGGTCACGATTTTCTTTACCAACACCCCCTTGCATGACGGCGGCGTGGTTTTACGCGGGGATCGCGTGGTGGCAGCGGGCTGCATTTTTCCGTTAACCCAGCGGCAGGGACTGAGCGCCACCTTGGGAATGCGCCACCGCGCGGCCATTGGCCTCAGTGAGGAAACCGATGCCATGGTGTTGGTGGTCAGCGAAGAGACCGGCCAGATTTCTGTGGCGCAGCAGGGGCGGCTCACCCAAGACCTGGATGCGGCAGGATTGCGCTTGTTGCTGGCCCGCGCTCTGGCACCGCCGGCCCGGCCCGGCAACTGGCTGGTCGATGGCGCGCGGAAACTGGTGGGGATGGTAATGTCCCCCCGCGCCACGCACGGAGCGCCACCGGCCGGGTTCACTGAAGCCGGCGCGCCGGCTGAAAATTCAACTGAGGAACCGCACGAATGAGTTTTCCGCAATGGCTGATCAGTAATAACGGACTGAAAATAGTGGCCTTGGTCGCCGCCTGTTTCATCTGGCTGTTCGTCCGGGCAGTGACCAGCGGCACCCGGACCGTGGAAGGGGTCCCGCTCGAATTCAAAACCGAACCCGGCCTGACCGCCACCTACGCCACGCCCCGCAGCGTGAACGTGACGGTTCGCGGCACCACCGAAGACCTCCGGCAGGCCTCCCGGTATGAGTTGTTTGCCGTTGTGAATCTGGAAAATGCCACCCACCCCGGCAGCGTCCGCACCCCGTTGACATTGCGGGATATCCGCCACCCCCCCCGCATTCAGGTGGTCGCCGTGGAGCCCGCCAGCGTCGTCGTCCACCTCGAAAAATCTGCGGAGTAGCGCCGATTGACAGCGGTCCCCTGGCGGGTGTAAAAATCCTCCGTGAATCCCGAGCCAATCAGCATCAGCCGAAAACTTTTTGGAACCGACGGCGTCCGGGGGGTTGCCAACGTCGAACCCGTGACCGCCGAAACCGCCCTGAAACTCGGCCGCGCGGCGGCGTATGTTTTCAAAAAGCGTGTGCCGGTGTCGCGCGGCCTGGGTCGGCACCGGATCGTGATCGGCAAAGACACCCGATTGTCCGGATACATGCTCGAAAATGCGATCGCCGCCGGCGTGCTTTCGATGGGTGTCGATGTCCTCTTGATCGGCCCCTTGCCGACCCCCGGCGTGGCGTACATTACCCGGTCGCTCCGGGCGGATGCGGGAATCGTCCTCACCGCGTCCCACAATCCGTACGAAGACAATGGCATCAAATTTTTCCAGCACGACGGCTATAAACTGGATGACAATGTCGAGGCGGAAATTGAGGATTTGGTCTTCAGCGGCGCCATTGAAAACATTCGCCCGACCGCCAAGGAAATCGGCAAGGCCGTCCGCATTGACGATGCGCTGGGCCGGTATGTGGAGTATGCGAAGGCCGCGTTCCCGAAAGGGATGAATCTCGAAGGCTTGCGCATCGTGGTGGATGCCGGGCATGGCGCGACCTATAAAAGCACTCCCTGCGTTCTCCGCGAACTGGGCGCCCGCGTCACCGTTCTCAACAATGCGCCCGATGGCACCAACATCAACAAAGAATGCGGCTCCCTCTTTCCCGAAGTGATTTGTGAAGCGACCCGCCAGCTCGGGGCCGACATTGGCATTGCCCACGACGGCGATGGCGACCGGGTCCTGCTCTGCGACGAAACCGGGACACTCGTGGACGGCGACGATGTCCTCTGCATCACCGCGCTCGACTGGCTCCGGCGCGGGGAATTGAAAAAGAAGACGCTGGTCGCCACGGTGATGAGTAATCTCGGCCTCGACTTTGCGCTGCGGCAGGCCGGCGGCCAAACCGTCCGCACCCAGGTCGGCGACCGATATGTTCTGGAGAAAATGCTGGCCGATGACCTGAACGTCGGTGGCGAGCAAAGTGGCCATCTGATTTTCCGCGATTTTGCCACCACGGGGGATGGGTTGGTCGCCGCCCTCCAGGTTCTGCGGATCATGATGGACTCCGACAAGCGCCTGAGCGAACTCCGGCAGGTGATGACCAAGTTCCCGCAAGTCCTGATCAACCTGCGCGTCCGGGAGAAGCCGGCGTGGGAGACCCTACCGGAAGTCTTGGCGCTGGTGCAGGCGGCCGAACAACAGCTCGGCGCCGAAGGCCGCGTGTTCTTGCGCTACTCCGGCACCGAACCCAAAGCCCGGCTCCTCATTGAAGGCCGCGACCAGAAACAAATTCAGGCATTGGCGGACGGCATTATCAGCAAAATTCGCGCCCGGATTGGCGTGTAACTGCTAAAAATTAATACTGCTGAATAATCTCCGCGCAGCGGTCCGCGGGGCCGCGGACCCTCCCGAAACCGGTCGAATTTCATACGTTTCAGCATGGGAGGGACGGCGGCCCGTCGTCCACCGGGTTTTCAGAAAAATCAAAATTTCACCGTCGCGCCGCCGATCACCGTCCGCCCCAAAGCCGGATAGCCGATGACTTCAGCGTATTTCTCGTCGAGTAAGTTGTCGAGGCGGACAAATGCTTGAAGGTGTTTATTGATGTCGCCCGTCAGCCCCAAATTCCATTTCGCATAGCCGCCGTTGCGAACGATCCCCCAGGGCGACACCACCTGGTAGTCATACCGGGAGCCAACCAACGCCAAACCAGTGGACGCAGTCACACGGTTGAACAGCCGGTAGCTGATGCCAAGGTTCGCGGAATGCTCCGGCCGACGCAGCCGCGTGTTGAGCGTATCATGGCTTAAATCCTTGGATTCGATCAGCCAGGTATAATTCGCCCAGCAGGTCAGGTTCGTGACCGGCCGCGCATCGAGGCTGATTTCGATCCCATCCGTCCGGGCGCGATTGACGTTTTCTTTGATGAAATCGGGTGCTTGGTAGACGGAAGCGATGAGATTGCGAATATTGTTTTCAAAATACCGCGCACTGGCGGTCACCCGTGATCCCAGGTCTTGCTCCAACCCGGCATCCCACCCGGTGCTTTCTTCCGGCTGGAGATTCGGATTGGCCAGAAACGCTGGATAGCCATAGGCACTCGGATAGCTCTGATACAAATCGCTGAGCGTGGGCGCCTTGAACGCCGAACCACCCGCGGCTTTCAACCGCGTGCCGGTTTCGTCAAAGCGGAGCACACCCGCGCCCCGGCCGGTCACCGAGTCGCCGAACTGACTGTTGTGGTCATAGCGGGTGCCAGCGGTCAGGACGAATCGGTTCCACAGCGTCGCTTGATCCTGCAGATAGCCGGCGACGTCATTGTTGCACTTGTCGAAAGCTGTTGCCCCCGGGGTGATGTAAGAGCCGTGATTCAAATACGCGTCGAAGCCGGCGGTCAGCTTGTTCCAGTCGGCCAGCGTCACATCGTTTTGCCAGCCGATCTGGGCGAGATCGGTCCGTAAATCCGAGCGCGTGTAGGGACTTCCCACTTGAAATAATTCCTCGTGCGTCTCCGCGACAAAGAAGGTCGACTGCCAACCGTCCGCTGGATCCAACCGCAACCCAACCCGCCCAAAGGAGTTATGGTCATGGAGCCGGTCCGTGGGGTTGGCCGTGAGCGGCTTGCCCTGGTCGTAGGCACTGGGCAAGCCGGTATCAGTGGTGGTGAACCGGACCGTCGCATCCAGCATCGCTTTCTCCACCACTTGGTATCCCAATGAGCCGGCCAGGTTCAGATTATCAAAATCATCATTCGGGTAAGGGTTGTCCGTGTAGGTATGCGAGACCGAAGCGGCTCCGCTAAATTTACCCTGCCCGCCGGAAATTTCGGCAAGCTGATTGAACGTGCCGTAGGAGCCCCCTTCCAACGTCGCACTCCCGGTCAGCGGCCCGGTGCCTTTGTGGGTAATGATGTTGACCACGCCTCCCAGGGCGTCGGCGCCGTACAATGTGCTTTGCGGGCCGCGCACAATTTCAATCCGCTCAACCTGATTGGGCGTCAGATTGGCCAGCATCGCCGTGCCAAAAACCGGACTATTCACGCGCACGCCATCGATCATAAACAGCGTCTGATTGGAATTGAGTCCACGCGTGAAGACCGACGTTTGTCCGCCGGGGCCACCGGACTGGACAACACTTACCCCCGCCGATTCGCGCAATAAATCCGGCAGGGTCCGCGCCTGGGAATTCGCAATCTCCGCCTGTGAAATCACGGTCACGGAACTCCCCACCTCCGTCACGGGCGTGGCATTCCGCGTGGCTGTAACGACCACGTCCGGCAAGCGATTAGTGGTGGCAGAATCCGCGAGCGCGGATCCGGTAACGACAATGACGGCGAGACACGAAGACAAAACAAAACAACGCATGACTGACTCCTTTGGTACGAAGGGTTTTGGGTTTATGCGTCGACCGTTGTTCTGACTTCCGGCATCAATCCTACTCACCCGCCTTCTCCATTTGGATGGCTGTTCACCCCGAATACTTATGGGGTTGGGCTTTCGTAACCGGTTACAGCAGCGCCACTGTTGCCGAATCTCACGGCATTCCCTGCGCCGACGCAATGCTTCAAAAGAACTCTGGCAAATTTAGCGGTCGACCGGTCTCTCGGCAAGAACTTTTTTCCGGCGGAACAACCCCAGCCGCATCTTGATCCTGGCAGTCATCTCATTCATTGCCGAAAACGGCCGGCAGCCCTGCATTTGCCAGTCGAGGTCGGCCCAGACAGCGCGGTCGGGCCTTCGCCACGCCGAAGTGGCTACGGCCACGCAGGCGGGACACCGCGCCTACCCCGGTTTTTTCCGGTAGGGCGGGCTGTCCCTAGCCCGCCGTTCCCATCGCAAAATAAGACTCGGCGGTCCGGGCTGTCCACGAATGCCGCTGTTGTTAGCGACCGGCCTTGATGCGGTCGGCGACGAATTCCAACAACTGCGGATCGGCCAGCATGGGCGGCGTAATTTCCCAAGTCACTCCCGGAAACTCTTGGAGGGTCTCAGAAAAAATCGCCGGGATATCCTCCTGCAGATGCGTGCCCGGCACGAGAAATAATGCGTAGCCGAAGATATGGGTACAGCCTTGCTGAACCAGTTTACGAATCGCGTCCGGAATCGTCGGGCACCCCAGTTCCATAAACGCCGGCTCGATCCGCGCGTCGCCCTGGCGTTGTTTAAGCTGGGTGACAAATTGGAGAAGCGCGTCATTCCCGGCGGCCAGCCGGGAGCCGTGGGTAAAAACAATAATTCCAGTTTGGGGTAGGGTGGTCATCAATTGGCAGTTTCGTCGATCGGGAGAGTTTCCGTTGCCCCAAGTCCATGCGCAATCTGAAATTGGTGTTGGGCTTCCGGCGCATCCCCGGCGCGTAAATAATACCGCCCCAGCAAGACATGGTAGGAGGCATTATGCGGGTCGGCATCCAATGCCAGCCGGTACGCTGCCAGGGCTTCGGTGGGCCGGCTGAGCGCCTCGTTGAGTCGACCGATTTTGGCGCGGACATCAACGGCATACTGGTTCAAGGTGACAGCCCGATTGTACCACTCAAACGCTTTCGCGCTGAGGGACTCGCGCTCGCGGCGGTTCCACGTGGCGCGTGCCGCATACAGATCCCCGAGGGCTTCCGCCACCTTGTAATTGCGACGGTCAAATTTCCAAGCAAGCTGAAATGCCGTCTCGGCCTTGTCCCAACTCATTTGCTCCGCGGCGTGGTGCCCGTGCCGCAGCAGCAGTTCCGCCGGGTAAGTTTTGATCAGATTCGTCCCCAACAGCAATACCAAGCCCGCCATCCCGGCCACGACCACGTACCGGCTGGGGCCGTACAGCCGAATGCTGGTGTGCCGGCCGGGCTGATGCTGTTGACCCTCCTCATTCACACGCCGATGCACACCGCAAGTCAACGCCGCTGCCAGAACAGTCATGACCGGAAATAATAACCCGGCCGCATGGAGGTTCAGGTCAAACCCGCCATCGACCACCAACACGGCGAGCACGGCCAAACCAGCCACGACAAATGCATAGCGATTGGAGAGCCGGTATTCAGAATAGCGAGTGTCCCGCAACCGCAGAATCCGCAGCAGCGTCAGCCCGCTCTTCACCGTCAACCAAATCAATAGTCCCACACCGATTACGCCGAACTCAGCATAAACATCAAGATAGAGGTTGGGACAATGATCCATCCGCCCCTGAAAATTCCGGTATTTAGGAAATAAACAGGGAATCATCCCGCTGCCAGCTCCCAGCCAGTTACTCGACCGGCCCACTGCCAAGGCGGCTTTCCACAGCGCCCGCCGGCTCAGGTGGGCCGGTGCGTCGCTCATGGCCGAGGCGGACGGGTTGGCTGCGAAACCCGCCGACCCCAGACTGACCCCCTCCTCGGAAGCAGCGGCCTGCGACCGGGAGCGCCGGACCCCCAGCACCACGGTCGCCGCCACGACAGCCAAAACACAGGAGCCGGCAATCACCCACCGGAAATGCCAGGTCCGTTTGCGGACCGCAAAAAATGCCAGCACGCCCAACGCGGCCCCCCACGCGAACCAATGCCACAGGGAAAACGTCAGAAAAAGCCCGCCCCCGATCGCCAAACTGGCAAACGCCAGGCCAATTTTTTCCGACTTTGACCGGCGTGACAGAATAAAATTCGCCGCCGCGACCGCCAGGGCGATTTGCAGAAACACGGCCAAATCCGCCGGTCGAAAAAATGTTCCGCTCGCATGGCCGCGGTAGAGGGCAAACTGCGGCTGCCCCAGAACCCACTGTCCCCCCGACAAAACCTGCCAGAGCCCCGCGACCGCCAACATCCCCCCCAAACCGGTCACAATCCAAACCAGCGCGGTAATCTGCCACCGATGCCGGATATCATTCAGGACAATAAAGAAAAACAACACCGCGGCCAGCGCCACCAACAGATTGGACCGGCTGAAAAACTCCACCCGGGTGAGGACGTACCGGATGATCAAGTAAATTCCCGAGATCAGCATCGGCGCGCCCATGGGGGAAAACACCACTTGCGCTTCGTAGGCCACGAGCAGGCGGACCGCCCAGAAAATGGCCGCAGCGATGACGGCGATCACCAGCGGCGCCTGGGTCCAGACTTGCGTGGTCCCGTAGGCGATCACCGAATAGATCAACACAAAAACAATCAACGCAAAAATCGCGCGATGACAGAATTGGATGATCGGAATCCGCTGCACCTCCAACGGGTGCGGCAGATGATGGCTTGAGGGGCTGACGGCGAACCTCCTGTCCCCTACTCGACGAACTCCAGATGCACCGGTCGCGGCAACAACGCAGCGTGATACCCCCGCGTGAGCAATTGACTGATGGCGGTGCGCCCGTCCTTGCCCATGTCCACCGTCCACTGGTTGACATACATCCCGACGAATTTATCGGTGGTCCCCGCGTCCATCCCGCGGCCGTATTTCATCGCGTAGGCCACCGCTTCTTCCCGATGCGCCAGCGCGTAATCAATGCTCTGGCGCATCAGTTTCGCGATGTGCTGCATGGACTCTGTCCCGAGATCCTTGCGGACCACATTCACCCCCAGCGGCAACGGCAGATTCATATCTTCCTGCCACCACTCGCCGAGATCGACAATCTTGCGCAACCCCATTTTTTTATACGTGAGCTGCCCTTCGTGAATCAGCAGACCGGCATCCACTTCGCCACTCAACACGGCGTCCATGATCTTATCGAACGGCACCACCTCAAACTTGAAATTGAGCAGGAGCAACTTCAACAGCAAATACGCGCTCGTCATCGTACCGGGCACCGCGATCCGGTCGTCCGCCAACTCGCCGATTTCCATCTTCTTCTTCGCGACCACGATCGGGCCGACCCCGTCCCCAAAGCTCCCCCCGCACTTCAGCAGGGCATACTTATCCATCGTGTACCCATAGGCGTGAACACTGAGGGCCGACACTTCCAGTTCCCCCTCGACCGCTTTATGGTTCAATTCTTCAATCCCCGCAATATGGTGTTTAATCTTCAGTCCACCGGTATCCAGCTTGCCATGCGTCAAAGCGTAAAACATGAACGCGTCATCCGGGTCGGGGCTGTGGCCGATGGTAATTTCTCGTAGTGCCATGGAATTAGGTCTCCTGAATTCGTTGCCAAAGTTAACGATCGCTTCTAACTTTAGGCGTCCGCTCCGCAGTTTGCACGAACAAAATTTGCCACCCAGTACTGCGTCAGTGCCGGCTGGAGATCGGTACGTAGCTGCGCTCGTCAGAGCGTGGCAAACGGCAGGCTCCACTGCCGGACGGCGGCGGCTACGGGACGCCCCGTCGTCACTGACGCAGTACGCCACCCAGCAGATTTCCGCAACGCAGAGGTTCGGTCAATAATTGATATGTTTCTGCGAGTCAGGGGCATTGTCAAAATCACCAGTATCCCTTATTTTCCTAGTGTTTCACGAACTTGTATCAGATCGGCCTGTCCTGTCTCCAATCGAACGGGTCAACAAATCATAAGTGATCAATATGGATGCACCTAGCAATCGAGAGACTTTTCGAGCTGCCATTACTGGCGGACGCTTTGTGTACGGCGCCGAATTGGTGAGCACCCGCGGAATCCCAGCCCCCGGCGAACAACACAAACTGATCGACCTGGGCAAAGCGCTCGCCCAAGACCCGCGGATTGGGTGGCTGTCGATTACGGACAATCCCGGTGGCAATCCGATGTTGCCGCCCGACTGGATTGCCGGGATGTTGGCCGGACAATCGGTCCCCATCGCCATTCATCTGACCTGCAAGGATCTGAATCGAAACGGTCTCGAATCCGCCGCCTGGCGCTATGCGCTCGAAGGCTTCGACAATCTCCTCGCGCTGACCGGCGATTATCCGGTCACCGGTTTCGGCGGTCTCGCGCGGCCGGTCTTCGATTTGGATTCCGTCAGTCTCATTGCAATGCTCCAGGCGATGAACGCCGGCCTCGAAGTGCAACGGCCCGGCGGCAAGACGGACAAATTTCCGCAGACGAAATTCTTCACGGGCTGCGCCGTCTCGCCGTTCAAACGGCAGGAGCGCGAGTTAATGCCGCAGTATTTCAAGCTCGCCCGCAAAATCCATTGCGGCGCCGAATGGGTGATTTCACAGCTCGGCTATGACATGCGGAAGTTTTACGAGATCAAACTTTTCATGCAGTGGGCACAGGTCCAGGCGCCGGTCATCGGCAATGTCTACGTGCTCAACAAAACCGTGGCCGGACTGTTCAATCAGAACAAAATCCCCGGCTGCGTGGTGAGCGACGCCCTCTTTGCCCTGGCCGAGAAATATGCCGCTGGCCCGGATAAAGGCCGCAGCTTTTTCAATGAACTGGCTGCCCAACAGCTCGCCGTGTTCAAAGGACTGGGCTTTGCCGGCGGGTACCTCGGCGGCCTCGGGAAAGCGGAATCCTTCGGCAAAATCATCGAGCTGGCAGAGAGCTACGGTGAAAACGATTGGCAGGAATTCGCCAAGGAAATCCAGTACGCGAAACCCGCTGAGTTTTACCTGTTTGAAGCCGATCCGACGACCGGCCTCGGCGATATCACCCAGTTGAATCGCGAGTATCGGAAAGCCCTGGAAACCTCCGCCCCGCTCGGCTACCAGCTCACCCGCCAGGTCCATGCCGCCGCTTTCACCCCCGGCAAAGGAATGTTCCCGATCCTCCAAAAAGTTTACGAACGCCTCGAAAAAAACGGCGACAATCTCGCTGCGCGCGCCTTGCACAGCATTGAACGTGTCTCAAAAGAAATGGCGTTCGGCTGCAAAGATTGCGGCGATTGCTCGCTCCCGGAAACCGCCTATCTCTGTCCCCGCCAGGCCTGCTCCAAAACCGGTCGCAACGGCCCCTGCGGCGGGTCCGCCGATGGCCGCTGCGAACTCGCCGACAAGGATTGCCTCTGGGCACGCGCGTACGACCGGCTGAAAGCGTACGGCGAAGCCGACCACATGCTGGCTGGCCCCGCCGTATTTTATAATGCCCGCCTCGACGGCACTTCCGCCTGGGCCAACACTTTCCGCAACCGCGACCACCACGCTAACAAGGAGAAATAACATGTCCCTGCCCGGCCTGACCATCATCGGCGAATCCATCAATGATTCGGTTCCGTCCACCCATAAACTTTTTGAAGCGAATGACATTGCCGGCCTGAAAGAGCTGGCCCGGTCGCAGGACGCCGGCGGCGCCACCTACATTGACGTCAATGTCGGCAAACGATCGCCAGAATTTCTGGCCGAAATGGTTCGCCAGGTCCAGAGCGTCACCACCAAACCCCTATCGATTGACACCCCCGATCCGGTCATGGCGGAAGCCGGCCTCAAAGCTTATGACCTGAATCGCGCCGGCGGACAGATCCCGGTCCTCAATTCCATCTCGCCGCTCCGGACCCAGATGTTCGACCTGAATAAGATCGTCCCGTTCAAGCCGATCCTCCTCATCACCGAACGCAATGAAAACGGCAGCGGCCAGCCCAATCATACCGTCGCGCAAACCTACGCGACCGCCCAACAGATGATTGCCGCCGCCGGCCAGCACGGCATCCCCGTCCGCGACTGCATCCTCGATCCCGGAATCTCCCCCATCGGCGCCGACTCCGAAGACCAATTCCTCCGCCTTATGCAATCGATCCGCAGCATCCATGCCGATCCGGCTTTCCGGGGCGTCCACATGTCGGTGGGCCTCAGCAATTTCACCGTGATGCTCCCGCCCAAACGGGGCGACGGCTCGCCCACGAAAAGTCCGCTCGAAAGCGCCTTCCTCACACTAGCCATGCCGCTCGGCCTCGACCACGTCATCGGCTCAGTCAAACGGAAATACGAAACCTTGGCGCCCGATCACCCGGCCTTGCAATGTCTCACCGACTGTTTGAAACTAACCGGCTTCGACGTCATTATGCGCGTCCAAAAATTCTACGCCTAAAAAGAAACGAACTCATCATGCCACTGTCTGACATTGCCATCGCGCGCGCCGCCAAAATCAAACCCATTGGGGAAATTGCCGCAAAACTGCGCATTCCCGACGCTGACCTTGAGCACTACGGCCATCACAAAGCCAAAATCTCACTCAGCTACTTCCACAGCCTCGATCACGCGCCGACCGGCAAGCTCATCCTGGTTACCGCCGTCAATCCGACCCCGGCCGGCGAAGGCAAGACCACCGCTACGGTCGGCCTCGGCGACGCGCTCAACCGGATCGGCAAGCGCGCCATCATCTGTCTGCGCGAACCCTCGCTCGGTCCCTGTTTCGGTGTGAAAGGCGGTGCCGCCGGCGGCGGCTACGCGCAGGTCATCCCGATGGAAGACATCAACCTCCATTTTACCGGCGATTTCCACGCGATTGGCGCCGCGCACAACCTGCTCGCCGCATTGCTCGACAATCATCTCACCCAGGGAAATGCCCTCAACATCGACATCAACCGCATCATGTGGCGCCGCGTCGTGGACATGAACGACCGCGCCCTGCGCGACATCGTCCTCGGACTGGGCGGCAGCGCCAATGGCATCCCCCGCGAATCCGGCTACGACATCACGGTCGCCTCCGAAGTCATGGCGATTTTTTGCCTGTCCGAATCGCTGAAAGAACTTCGGGAACGCCTCGGCAAGATCGTGATCGCCTATACCCGCGACAAAAAACCGGTCACCGCGGCCGACCTCAAAGCGCACGGCGCCATGACGGTCCTGCTCAAAGACGCCCTGAAACCGAATCTTGTCCAGACCCTGGAAGGCAACCCCGCCTTTGTCCACGGCGGCCCGTTTGCCAATATCGCGCACGGCTGCAACAGTGTCCTCGCCACCAAACTCGCGCTCCGTCTTGCGGATTACACCGTGACCGAAGCCGGATTCGGCGCCGATCTCGGCGCGGAAAAATTCCTCGATATCAAGTGCCGCAAAGCCGGCCTGCAACCCAACGCCGTGGTCATCGTCGCCACCGTCCGCGCACTCAAAATGCACGGGGGCGTATTGAAAGCCGATCTCGGCAAGCCCAACCCGGCCGCCGTCGCCAAGGGCCTGGCCAACCTTGAAAAACACATCGAGAACATTCGTCTTTTCAACCTGCCGGTCGTCGTCGCGATCAACCATTTCACCGCCGACACCGCTGAGGAAGTCGCCGTGATCGAGAACCACTGCCAGACGCTGGGAGTCCGCGCCATCCAAGCGGACCACTGGGCCCGCGGGGGTGCGGGCGCTGAAAACCTCGCCCGCGCAGTCGTCGAACTGGCGGAGCAACCGCGCTCCAACAACTTCCAATATCTCTATACCAATGAGATGAGCCTCTGGAACAAAGTTCGCGCCATCGCCCAAAATATCTATGGCGCCGACAACATTATGGCCGAAGCCCGCATCCGCACGAAATTCAAGGACTTCGAGGAAGCCGGATACGGGCGTCTGCCGGTCTGCCTGGCCAAAACGCAATACTCCCTCTCGACCGATCCGGCGTTGCTGGGCCGACCGAAAAACTTCGACGTGCCGATCCGCGACGTCAAGCTTTCCGCGGGCGCCGGTTTCGTGGTTGTTCTTTTGGGCGACATCATGACCATGCCGGGCCTGCCCAAAATTCCATCCGCCGAAGTCATCGACATCAACGAGCAGGGTGAAATCGTCGGGCTATTTTGATGAACCGCTGGCTGATTGCCGGCACGGGCACCTTGCTGCAACTGTGCCTCGGGGCGGTTTACGCCTGGAGTTATTTCCAAAAACCGCTCGTGACCGCCTATGGCTGGACCAACACGCAGGTGGCCTGG
>Ga0209083_1000538_pt1 | contig 54898 bp, 62 predicted proteins | sample AM7aDNAmetaG_FD_184132 | JGI IMG/M metagenome (GOLD analysis project Ga0209083, IMG submission 184132) | Freshwater microbial communities from Finland to study Microbial Dark Matter (Phase II) - AM7a DNA metaG (SPAdes) (version 3) | ecosystem: Environmental > Aquatic > Freshwater > Lake ...
ACTTTAATTGTCTAAATGTTTCGTTAATACTTAAATCCTGAATTGATTTTGATAAATGATGATTTTTCATCATACCACTAACATTCAAATCCTCAATAACTATCGTTTGGTTCTCACGAACTAATTGAGTTGTAATGTTATGTATGTAATTTATTTTAATATTATTTAATTCTTCATATTTTCTTGCAAGTTTTACCTTGGCTTTATATCGGTTATGACTTCCAACAACTTTTTTTGATAATTGTCGTTGAAGTTTAATTAGTTGTTTTTCATTATTCTTTCTTAATTTCAGGTTATCAAATACCTGACCATCTGAACAAACCATAAAATCTTTTATACCAATATCAATACCAATAATATCATTGATTGATTTTGGCTGTTCGGTGATATAATTTTCAATCAGAATTGAAAGAAAGTATTTATCCGATTTAGTTCTGGACAGCGTTGCAGATTTGATTTTATCCCTATGTGTTGATAAATAATTTTTATCCCTGTCTGAACATTCAAATTTAACTTTTTTCAATGGCTTACCAAGCGTTACACGGTTATCTGAATAAATATTATACTTTGATATCCCTTCAATTGGGAATCGTGCCGATTGATTATCGTGTTTTGATTTATATTTTGGAAACCCATTACCATTGATGAAAAATCGTTTGTATGCGTCAGTTAAATTTAGAACGGCTTGTTTCAACACTTTGGTATTATGTTCATTCAGGTATGAAAACTCTTCTGTCTTGGTCAGTTCGTTATGAAAATAATGACCAAGTTCAGTTAGACCTAAACTGGTTTTATCTGTGTTGTAAGCGTTTATCTTCTTTTCAAGACACATATTATATACTTTACGATATGAACCGCATAAGCGATTAATATAACTTGTTTGAGTTTTCGTTGGATATAATCGTATTTTAACTGCTTTCAACATAGATTTACAATTCAGGGTGGATTTTAACACCCTTTCTTATAAATACTATATATTAATTAAAAATACCGATTTTTTTCATATTTATTTTTACTTGTAGATTTGTGTAAATTTGTGTAGATTTGTTCAAGATTTTGTTAGCAGTTGGTTAACCCTCATTTCAGTTGCAGCCTTTGATATTTTATTTAAAAATTCGCTTAGTAATTTTGCGAGAGAATATCCTATAACCAGATAGCTTACCACATCAAATGCGCTTATATTTTCATTGAATCGGTTAATATGCATATTATTTATTATTTTATGATGGTACCACACTGGTTGCAACTCTATCGCAGAATGGTTTAACTTCTTCTACTTGATCCAATGTTCTAATTCCACCGCTTGCACATATTTGCATACTGGCTGGAATTATTTTTCGAATGTGCTTTATTTTTTCGATTTTTTCGCTAAGAGTATCATCTTGCTTTAGTTTCCCAGTTGAAGTCATTATGTAATCCACATTTGCCTCAACACACATATCACATATTTTACCAATATCCTGATACGTTAATTTACCAATTTCGATAATTGCTTTAAATATTTTACCTTCACGATGACAAATTTCGGAAATTTTTCTTATTTCTTCTTCAAGTTCTTCGTGTTCTTCCTCATCTTTTATGAGTTCATAATTTACAACAACATTTACTTCATTTGCGCCATTTACGAAAGCTTCTTTAATATCCCTTACTTTATCTGAAGTTGGACTATTTCCTTTTGGAAAATCGATCATGGCACACACTTTGGCATCTCCATCTATAAATGAATGAGCAGAACTAACAAATTCTGGGAGAACACAGAGTGAATAAAAACTGTTTTCAACAGTTTCCTTACATATTTTTTTTAAATCATCATTTGATATGTTATCGCTAACCTTAGTATAATCTATTAACTGGTGAAATTTAACCTTTTCTTGATCATCTAAAAACTCGTAAATCTTTCTGAACATAGGAAGTAGGACCTGTTTTTTCATATATATAAATAATCAAATTTGAAAAAATAATTTAAAGTTATGGGCAGACCCGATATTAATCCAATTGATGAAATTATAGATGAATTAAATTTGGCACGAGCAGATTGGTATAAATTATATCAAAAGGATTTCAAAGTCGCATCAATACGATTAAGAAAAAGACTTGAGTTTGTAATCCAAGCGTCTAAACAGATTAAACGTGATTCGTTAAAATATCGTAAGTTGATTGAAGAACAGGGTAAGTATTTTATAGAAGAGAACGGTAGTGAATAATATATAAGAAAAAAAGAATTAAGTATCATGTTAAGAAAAGATGCCTTCATATTATATCAAAGTTTACAAAAAGTAAGAATTCACCAAGATAATAGTAAGTTTAATTATGTTATCGTAAAAAATATAAAATTGATTGAAGATGAATTAAAAAAAGTTCAGGCTTCTATTGAGCCAACACAGGAATTCATTCAAATGGAACATGAAAGAATTCCAATTTGTGAATTTTTTAGTAAAGGTGCTGATGGTAATGTTCAACTTATTGATGATGAATATCAAATTCAGGATGAAGATAAATTTGCTGAAGCCATGGCACCTTTACAAGAAAAATATAAAGAATGCTTGGAGTACAGGCAGAAACAAATTGATGATCATAATCAATTATTAAATGAATCTATTGAATTCAATTTTATTAAACTTGGTAAAAATGATCTACCACAAAAGATAACTCAAGAAGAATTATTAGAAATATTTCCTATATTAGAGTAAATCTTTCACATATGCATATGGTGCAGTCAGATTCCAAAGTATATCGCAAAATGTTATTGATGATGTATTATTTCCAATAATAGTTATGTTTTTTTGCTTGCTATGACCAACATATTGATGAAACCCAGTCAAATAATCCTCATATAACTCATATTTATCTGCCCACACTATACCCCCAAAATCATCATGTCCATTTCTAAATGGTGATATTGTAAATAGTATATGCCGCCATTTTTCATTACATCCTATTAAGTTAATAATATCAGCAAGATTGCTAAAATCATTACGTAGCCCGAAGAATTTAAAAAATTCAACATATTTATTGAGCCAGCCATTCGATATTCCAGCGTGACTAATTATATGATTGTTTATTTGAACTATATATGTAAATAAATCTTTATTTTTCGTAAATATGTCAATATTATCTTGGGTGTAACGATCTTCATCGTTAATTTTGTATTTTGGATAATATAAATATTGAATATCATGGTTTCCAAGTAATAATGTTGTATTTTTGGGGTTAGCTTTTTTGAAGTCTATAATTTTTTCGAAATTTTCTAATGCATCAGCCTTGGATATTTCTTCCCTTGTGTATGGATCGAGGTAGTCTCCCAGAAAAAAATAGTTAGAATTAGGATTATCTGAAACAATTTGCTGCCATGATCTTCTACCATGAGTATCTCCTAAAATTGTACAATTCATTTTTTAAACCTTTACTTTTTAGTTGTATATAATAATTTAAATGAAGTTTAATTCAAAAATATAGTATTATGAATTTAGGAAAAATTGTAAACATTTTTAAATATTATAAGTTACCTGATGGTGAACTTGAATTTATAAAAATGTATGAAGATTATGGTAGTTATGACTCTAAAAATAAGTACAAGGATGAAAGTTTGCCTAAACTATTAAAACTTTTTCGTGGTTCTTGGATTAAGAATGAAAAACCTTTCATATCTTGTAAATTTAAGTCTAATTATTATCCATTTCATGATATAGATAGTGTAAAAACATTAGAAACATTTAAGGAAATTTATAAAAATTCTGAATATGTTATTTTTTGTTCAAGCCCAGATCACTATTGGGGGATTGTTAATGAACCTAACACATTGGATATTATTCAGAAGGGTATAAATTGGAGAAGCTGTAATGATCTGCAATATGTTTCATCTCAATGTGAGAATGATATGATGACCATTAGGGGTTATTATGAGGATATATCAAGAAAACCAAAAATTGATACTGTAAATGGTACTTTGTCTGGTGATTTCAAAATATTTATAAGTAAATTGAATCAATATTTTTCAAATGAAGGTTTGGAATTATCCGTATTGATGTTTAAGGATCAGGGATTACTGGTTAAATTTAATAGGAGTAAAAAACTACAAAAATTAGCAGAAATAAATGATTGACGAGGGCAGTAGCGGATTATATGAAGCATCTGGGTTAAAAGATGTTTTTGAAAAATTAGAATTAGAAATGGAAAAAAAGAAAACACAGGAAGTTGATGATTTCTGGGGAAGTCCAAGCCTTGAAGCTGATATTTTTGATGAACCAGCCGAAATTATCGAGCCAGTTGATGTTGTATCAGTTGAACCAGAAGAAAAAATTATAGAGGATGGAATCGATCCTTTTTGGTATTCATAATGAAAGAACTTGATAAAATATATTTTGATATTGACAATTTAAATAAAATTTCCGATATATCCCATAGTTATTCAACTATGTTTGGCTATTCTATGTATAGATTTGATCCTAAAGCTTGGAAAGTTGAGGTTATTTATAAAAAAATTATGGCATTGGTAAATAATTCTTCATTTGACGGTGAATTTAACACTAAAAGAATTTCAAAGACTCAATTTAATCAAATAAAAGAAATATGCAATTGTTTTAATGTTACAATTGTATCTCAGCCCATATTTACAAACTTTTTTGTTGAGTCTTCTATCAAAATGATGTATGTAATAAAATTAAGATTAGTGATATACGAATGATGAAATTAAATAAGCTTAAAAAAGAATATTCGCAATGAAATACTTCGCTTATGGGAGTAACATGTCGGAAAAAAGAATGGTTGAAAGAGATATTACTATTCTTGGTAGAAAAGGGGTCACACTTCATGGCTATCGATTGGTTATAAATAAGAAGTCATTTAAGGATCATAGGATAGGGTTTGCCAATATCGTAAAGGATATAAATTCAAGGGTGGAAGGTGTTCTATATGAAATTGAGTACGAAGATGTATCTAAATTAGATAGATTTGAAGGATTCCCAAAGCATTACAACAGAACATTTATGAAAATAGATAATGACGAAGCAATTGTTTATATTGCTACCAATGCGTGGATATCAAATACTGAGCTTTTAACAACCGAGGAATATAAAAAATATTTGCTGGAAGGTAAAGATTTCCTTTCGGAAAGTTATTATGAAAAATTGCTTGAGATAAAGACCTTATGAATATTTTTAGTCATACATATCAATATTTTGATCGTGCTTATGTTGACGGTGATCAATATAAAGTATTTTATGTATCCAATCTTGAATTAAATAGTTTTTCAGGAAATCTGATAACTGCATATGAACTTGAATTTGAATTGGCTTGTGATCTTATTTGTAAAGGAATGGGCTTCTTCAAAACGGATTATATATTGTCGTAGTTATATATTTTATGGTTGCTACCCCAGAAGTTACAGATGTTATGGGGATAGTATAATGGTTGATATATCTATTGATCATTATGAAAAAGGTGAAATTCCAGCACGACTTTTAAGAAAATTCAAATTAAATAAATTAAATAATAATTTAAAAAATGTCTAACATATTTATTATAAGTAACACACAATTTAATATTTCTAAAAATTTGACAATCCAAAAATGGATTGATGTGATGGATTATTATTTTTATAAAGAATTCATTCCATATCTTCAAAAAAATGTTCAGCCAAATGATATTCTTGTTCACTTGGGTAATGTTTTTTATAAATCAAAGAATTTAGATTTATCTGTTCTAACATTTGTACAGGACCTATTTGAAAATTTGGCTAAAATTTTACCAATATACATAATCGCTGGTGAAAATGATACTCAGGCTTTGAATATTCTTAAAAATTTCAAAAATATTGAAATAATTCGTAAACCAAAGATAGTAGAGATTTTAGTATCACAAAAATTTGCAATGTTACCTTGGAATACAACATTAAAGGATATTGAAAATCTACAGGATGAAAAATTTGTTGATTATTGTTTTTTTAATTTTGATTATTTAAATTCTCCAAAAAAAGATATAATTTCATCCAAATTAAAGATGTATCGCAAATGTTATTGCGGATATTATAGTAAAAATTCACATCGTGATAATATTAAAAATTTGGGGTCACCATATAGCTTGGAAGGTGATTTAAAGACTGGAATTATAGTACTTGGAACCCATGATGATAAAGATTCTTTCTTTCTAAATTCAGTTAGCCCTAAATTTAGAACAATAACGATAGATAAGGATGAGGATATGAATATTGATAAATCTTTTTTGAAAAAAGATCATATTAACGTAATAATAAATAAGAAGCTTTTTAACGATAGCAAATTAAAAGTTGAGATGTTCATTGAACAGAACGATTTCGGCACTGTGAAGTATTCTGATGATCAAATTTCATCAGATAAAGAAGACGTGTCATCGTTAGATGGTAGTTCGTTGAATTTGATAGAAATTGTTGAGGATTATATTAATAAACTGGATATACCAGATAAGGATAAAATGTTATTGGAATTTAATAAGATAAAAGAATTAAGCAAAAAACAAGTATAAGAATATGAAACATGAAAAACTTGATAGATTGAACGAATTATAAATTGCCTATTTTTTGAAGTTTTAAAGTACGAATCAACTTTTTATTATTATCCAGTGACGATTGAAGTATCATTGCGGATAGTTTGGCACCAGCGATACATTCTGGATTATCACAACATCTTATTGAGCACTGCCTATAATCAGCTTGCCAAACAGCAACATTTGTGCAACCATCAGATTTAATAAAGCAATCATCTTTTTGATAATCAGCTTTTAGATTTAATTGTACGGCTTCGTCTATTGTTTTCATATCGCAAATATACAAAAACTATTTGATATTATTTTTAAATCGCTCCTCAATATATTCTTGATTTACTGCTCTTTTTTCAATATCACTATAATCATTCATTTGGGTTGTCATCATTGGATTAACCATAAGACAAATAAATTTTTCTTGAAAGTGCTGAGCTAAAAAAACATCCAATATATCCCCATGTGCTTTGATACTTTCCATTCCATCAAATTTTTTTATGAAATCTGAATAAGAATCTTTGTGATATGCCATTGAATGTACAGCATATGCATTTTTTAGAAGAATAAGGTTTGGTTTTAGCCTGATTAACTTATCATGAGTGTTTGCGCCAAGATAAAACAATTTCCAATTCAATGAATTGGTTTGCACTAATGATATGCCTAATGTTTTTTCTGGATCATCCACAATAAATTTTACATCATCCTCAAAAACAAGTACATTCTTTAAGTTTTTTTCTTTTGCGATTTTAACAATGGCAAGATTAGATTTTATAACACCGATTCTTCCATCTACGTGCTTAATAGCTGAAAATCTTTGCACTTTATCTAAAATTCCAGCCTTTTTAAATTCTTCTTGTGCGTGTGCCCATCGGTCTGTTCTTTCGTCAAGGTTTATGCAGTAAATTTCATCAAAATAATCGAATGAATTCATATTCAGTAATTGTTTTTTATTTATAGCGCAAAAAATAATAATAGTTTAAATTTATATATAAGCATATGAAGCATTTGACGTATAATGGTATTTTAGAAATATATGGATTCGATACAAATATAGGAATTAACATAAATGATTCTAAAGCACCATGGTCTGAGTTAATTTTATCAAAAGAAAAGACTATTGAAACCAGAAATACGAATTCATTAAAGCCATATATAAATAAAAAGGTTGGAATTATTAGAACTGGTAAAGGTCAAGCATTGCTGGTTGGATTTATGCGACTTGGTGAACCAAAAATATATAATACTTTAAAAGAATTTAGAATGGAAGAAGGTTTACATTGTGTGAATGCTGGAAATGTTTTTGATTGGGTTGCTCCAAAATTTGGGTATCCAATTTATGATGTTCAGCGTCTTGGCACACCAATGCCTATAACGTCATGGGGTATTGTCGCAAGAAAATTAGAAAAAAATATGTATAAATTTAAAGAATTTGTGAATGAAGCGATTGATACCAGTATGGGTGATCTGCTGAAGAGTGTTGATTCAGAAAAAGCCACATTATCAGATATTGAAGTTGATATTTCAGAATATGCTGGTAAAGATATTGAATTTTTGTATGATGATGCTAAATTCAATACTAAATTATACAATGTTGGGTTAAAAAAAAGTGAAATGCAATCATCGTTGGACCTTGAGACATTTTTGATTGGTGATATTAAATTCTTTTTTCTTTTTAACCGTGAAACACCTAAATTGGGAAATCCGAAGTATATAATGCTCCAATATAAGCAACAAGAACGATGGAGTGATATCAGAATATACCGTATTCATGATAGTATTCGTAATTTCTTTGAGAAATTGACAGTAAAAACAATAGAACTTAATGATGCTGGTATTACTTATCTTTATCAAACAACTAATAGAAATAACTGGAAGCTCATGAATATTGAGAAACAAAATGATATATATAAAGAAACACTTGAAAATGATGAGTTGAGAAATATCCTGAATCTGAATAAAGGGGTTAAGGTGAAAATTATTGAATAAAAATATTAATATATAAAGAAAAAAATAATTGAAAGTTATGAAATACATGAAATCGTTTGAATCATATAATGATCAACTAAATGAAGGTCTTGAGTTGAATCCAGAATTAAAAACTAAAGTTCAAGCCTATGTTAATCAAAATTTATCTACTTTACAGAAAGCACTTGCTCCATTTAGAGGAAAGTCACAAGAACAAATACAAGGTATTTTAGGTGGCGGTTCAAATGAAGGGTTCAGTGATTTTATAGGTAGAATAAGGAGAGGACTGGCAACAGCGTTTAATTGGGCGGCAGTTGGTGGAGGTGGGGCAGCTTTCATTTCATGTTTGATTGGGCTTGCTCAATTGGGTATTGGTGGTGAAGGTTCAGCAGTTCCTATTACTATGACTGGCGGTATGATAGGCTTAGTTGCAGCAATATTTGTTTATGCTATTGGACTTGTTTTTAGGGGTTCTGGCGGGGCAGCCACCACAACGCACAATGATGTTCAACCGACAGATTAAAAAGTTTTTCATTAAATTTTTTTTATTCGAAATAAGTTTATATATTTGCTTCCTAAATAAAAATATCATGAAGACACTATTGAGTATTAATAGAACCGATGCACTGAGATTTATCAGTTTTTGCATCGGTTTTTTTGTGCCAGTTTATTTCTTGTCAATGACAGCATTTGAGCATTATGTTGTTCAGTATACAGGTGTTATGATCATCCTGTGCCCAGTTGTGTTTGTATTTGTCAAGAAATATTTTGGTGAGCTATTAGGATAACTCATTTAAATCATTTTCCATCATGATCTTTACAAGTTCATGAAATTTGATTTTAGGCTCCCAGCCAAGTATCTGTTTAGCTTTTGAATAGTCACCCTGAAGGATATCAACTTCAGTTGGTCTAAAGTATTTAGGTGATACTTCTATAACAACTTTACCCGTATTTTTTTCAATCATTTTTTCATTTTCTTCAGTTCTAACCCATTCAAATTCTTTCTTTTCTGGTAAATACTTAACGGCTTCGTTTATAAATTCACGAATTGAATGTGATTCATTTGTTGCCAGTACATAGTCATCAGGTGCAGGCATTTGTAGCATAAGATACATTCCATATACATAATCCTTAGCATACCCCCAGTCACGTTTAGCATCCAAATTTCCAAGATATATTGTTTCACCTGTTTTTAGCCAAGTTGCCAGCTCTCTTGTGATTTTTCTTGTCACAAAAGTGAGTCCTCTGCGCTCAGATTCATGATTGAATAGTATTCCGTTACATACAAATATATTATATGCATCACGATAATTCTTACAAATCCAATATGAATACATTTTAGCTACTCCATATGGACTCCGTGGATTAAAAGGTGTGTTTTCGTTTTGTGGTATTTCTTTTACTTCACCGTATAATTCTGATGTTGCAGCATTATATAATCTGGCGTTTGGACAATGATTTTTAACAGATTCGAGTAATCGTAGGGTTCCAATTGCATCAACTTGTGCCGTATACTCTGGAAGTTCGAAAGATACTTTTACGTGTGATTGAGCACCAAGATGATAAATTTCGTCTGGCATTATTTGTTTTACTAAATTATCAAGTGATAAACTATCTGTTAAGTCACCATAATGTAATTTTAAATTTGGATTGTTATAAATGTGATCAATTCTGCCTGTGTTGAAACTGCTGCTTCTTCTAATTATACCATGAACATTATATCCTTTTTCGAGTAATAGTTCTGCTAAGTATGATCCATCCTGACCAGTTATTCCTGTAATTAATGCCAGTTTATTCATAAATTTTAATTGTTTTTTATATGCTCCAGTGTAGAATGCTTAAATTTTTGAATGACATTATCTGGTATTTCAACATCATCAAATTTAAGCGTTATCTTATAGTTATTTTCCATAAAATCATCCACGGTAATGTTTGTATTTATTAAAAAGTGATCTTTTGAATACCCATTTAAATTATATTTTCTATTATTTACTTCAGCCACAATATTTATTGGTCTTTTTATGGTAAATATTAGAATTCCGATCAAATTTGTTTTAATTCCATGCTGTATTTGTTCCCCAATGTGAATTTTGAAATGCTTATAATTGAACACACTGAAAAAATCTTCATAACTATCGCCAATTCTATCTTTGAACTCATTCTCTTGATATGTTACGAATTTTAAATTCGATTTTTTTATTAAATCTGTTAAGTAATATTCAAGTATTGGAAATTTAATGTAATCATCGGAAGTAATATCTTTTAGAAATGTACATTTATTTGAAAATGACATAAAATATGCTACAATTGACTCAGGATTTCCATATAATAATACACCATCCACATTATTTTTATAATGTGATTTAATTTCATTTAAAAATGAAGCATCTTTGAAAATTATGTCGTAATCTGCTACGTGAATTATGTCATAAAGTGGTGATAAAAATTCAAACGCCTTTTTACATTTTAACGCTACTGCAAACCCAGAATCACCACGATTTAAAGTCATTTTAATATTTGATTTCAGATCAGTTCTCCATCTTGACTGAGTTTTGACTGAAATATCAAAAATAGGATTTTCTTTATCATAAATAAAGTATTTAACTTTACGTTGTAAGGCAACTGGAACTGGTAAAGATGAATAAATACAAATTTCAATACCTATTGTCGTCAAAAAGTCTAATGAATTACTCAAGCATTCTAATCTTCTTTCACTGTCACAATGAGCTAATAATAAAAAGCATTCCGTCATATATTAATTTCGTTTATTAATCTTTCCTTATCAATTGTAACCACACCAATATCTTCACATACTATCCCTCCAGCTATATTTGATATTTTTGCCACATCTTCAATATTCAAATCACTTATTAGCATAGCAACTACCGCCATAACCGTATCCCCCGCACCTGATACATCAGAAACATCTCTTGGGGTACCATGAATAATTTTATTAGTGTATCCACCATCAGTATTCTTATATGACATAAATATACCATTTTCAGCCAATGTTACAAATACGATTTCAATTCCTCGTTGATGGAGTATAACGGACCCTTTTTCCAGCAATTCCTTTCTATACTTAGTTTCATTATTATTAATGTCACTAATTATTAGATTTATACCATCTTTAAACTCTTTAAAATTTGGCTTAAATAACTTTATGTTTTTATAACAGTCAAAATTTAGTTTCTTTGGGTCTGCAATGATAGGAATATTCAATTCTTTGGCTTTTTTAGTGACTTTGTTTATTAATACTTCACTAATAACACCTTTATCGTAATCCTGAAATAATATAGTATCAATCGATTCATTATCCAATATTTTTTCGATATTTTCAATTAATTGCTTTGTATCACCATTACCTATAACAGTTTTAATTTCTTCGTCAACCCTAAGCATTTGATGATTGTTCCCAACAATTCTGGTTTTATTTGTAGTAATTCTATTATTCGATTTTATTATATTTTCGGATGTTATTCGTTGTTTTTTAAGAAGATCACAAAGTATTTTACCTTTTTGGTCGTTCCCAATAACAGTACATAGAATTGGGGTTCCACCAAGTCCTTTGATATTTGCTGCAACGTTAGCTGCGCCACCAAGTTTATCTTGCTTAATTGTTATATCAACTATTGGAACAGGTGCTTCGGGGGATATTCTTTCCACATTACCAAATAGATAAGTGTCAAGCATGACATCCCCAATTATCATAATATTTTTATTTTTAAATAGAATCATTATAAATAATTATTTTTATATTTATAGCAAAATCTTTTTTAAAAGTTTTATATATATAGCGTATGCCCTGTATATACGAATTGCAGTCCAACAATTCAATTTTCTCTCATAGAAAGATTGATATAATTAAATTAACACAAATAGAATTCGCCAGAAAAGTTGCAAATAAATTAAATTATGAACTTATTTCTCATATAGGATGTGGTGCCAATGGTAGTGCTTATAAATTGACCAGTCAACGGGTATTAAAACTAACAACTGATATAAATGAAGTTTATACTGCTAATCGATTGATTGGTGATACTTCGAATTATATTGTTAAGTATTATGATGTTAAAAATATAGAATCAAAATATTTAATAGGTAATTTATATGCTATCGTGATGGACTATCTTTTTATTTTAACAGATACAAAATCTTGCACATTTTTTGATTATTTTTTAAACAATTTTAATGAGCAAGAGAATTTTTTTCAAAAAAATATTTTTAATACTGACCAAATAGACAATAGAATTCATTATTATAAAAGAAATAATTTAGACAATTTGCTGGATGATTCTAAAATTCAGCAATATATTTATAATTTGAAATGTATAGCTTACGATACTAAAATGCTGGGTATCTATCCGATAGATATACATTCTGGAAATCTTGGGAGTAAAGTAGTAGATGGTGATCTTATATATTTTGATATAGGTGCAAACAAAAATTATAGTGTTGAACCTATTGATAGTATCATTATTTTGTAATGCAAAAAAATGAATTTAAAAAATAATATATATAAGAAAAAATTACCATACTATGGCAAAAGAATTATCAAACCTGATTAGATTTGATGACTTCAAATCAAACTGGAAACCAGAAGAATTTCCAACACATACTAAAAGAACTGATGTTGCAAAAGACGTTCTTGCAAAAGATATGAGAGGTGTTGACGTTGATAAAAGATCAGCACATGGCAAGGAAAATACCGTTTCTAACGGTCTTTCTAAAACTGTTGTTGATAACAAAACTGGCGGTGACGTTTTCTTAAATAAAAGCACAATGCCTGATATGTCAGCATCAAAAACTAAAAGAACTGATGTTGCAAAAGATGTTGTAAAAGAAGACCTTGAAAACCTTATTCGTTTTGATGACTTCAAATCAAATTGGAAAGAAGAAGAATTTCCTACACACACCAAAAGAACTGATGTTGCAAAAGATGTTCTTGCAAAGGATATGAGAGGTGCAGATGTTGACAAAAGACCAGCACACGGTAAGGAAAACACCATGTCTAATGGGCTTTCAAAAACAGTTGTAGACAACAAAACTGGCGGTGATGTACATTTGAATAAAAGTACAATGCCAGATATGTCAGCATCAAAAACCAAAAGGACTGATGTTGCAAAAGACGTTGTAAAGGAAAGTAGAATCAGAAAATTTGAAGAATAACATGAAACCTAAAGATTTTCTCGAATTTTTTAATGAAGATTTGAGTGAATTACAAAGCAAGGTTTCTGGTAAATATCAAACGTTAAAAAGAGGAACATTGGAATTGGTTCACAACACAATTAAGTCTGACGAATTAGTCGATATTCAGAACTTTGTCAGTGAGTACGTGGATAATCAAGAATCGAAAATGTTAGAAGGTTTCATTGAAGAAAGTGAAGTTTTCGATTTTTATTTGAAGCATAAAGGCGATATTGATGAAATGTTAACAGATAAAAAGTTTTTTGATGAGCCACCAACAGATAACGACATATATAGTCTATACGATTTTGTCATAGTCGGTACTAAGAAGGCAGTTGTCGATACTCTTAGGGAAATAAAAACTGAAAATTTTCAAGGATAAAAAAAAGGCGGTTAACCGCCTTTTTTTATGCGTAATTTCTTAGATCATCCATAACACTTTTGATCTTAGGTGCCCCCATTTTAATTAATGTTGAAGCTGAAGATGTTCTTGAATCAATAGCAATATTTGCTAATTGTTTTGGATCGGTTATGCCAGAATCAACAGCGTTATTAACCTTTTTCGCAAATTTTTGGAACCAGCCCGATCCATTCCATGTTGCGTATATAAAGTTAAATGTTAACGGGGCATAACTATTTACAATTGCCTTTGCCTGAGGAGATAAATATTTATCACTAAAAGATGTGTAATTTGGTTTCATGATATTGGCAACTAATCCAGCCAATTTTGGCTGAAGATTTCCACCTTTATATCCCCACTTCCAAGTATCTTTAGCATTTTCGTTATCAATAATCCCCCAGAATTCAATAGTGTATTGATTTTTAGCTGTTCCTTTAGTGACATTTTTCATTTTACCGCTTCCTAAAGGTACAGATACATCGTTTTTGCCAATATAGTTACCTCTATCTATTCCAAACATGGTTTCAGCAGATATATCATAAAGACTATTATATCTTAATCTACCATCTTTAAACATATTTGGATGCCAATATCCGCCTTCTATATTGGCGACAATAAGTTCAACCATTTTTTCATATGTTACTGGCCCACTATCTAAGCTTAGCGGAGATTCTGATGTATTATCATCTTTTTCAGAGTCTGGCGTTTGATTACATGGTGCACCGCCAGAAATACTATTTTCCTTTGGATTATTTTCAATTTGGTAATCTGATCCTTGATATTGTCCATCTGCACTATTTGATGCTACGGCTTGTGTATCATAGGGCCACGTAAAGTAAAGCGTTGGGTCAACTTTTTCTCCAGCGGGAGTGGTTACAGTAAAATGAAGGTGTGGCCCTGTTGTATGACCACCAGTATTTCCAACAAGCCCAATTTTATCTTCTTTTTTAACTTTTTGATTTTGCTTTACAAGAACTTTACTTAAATGTGCGTATCCAGTTGTAAATCCGTTTGTGTGCTTAATCCTAATAAAATTTCCACCACCATAAACATCATCAAACCCAGTTCCAATAACAGTTCCATCATCAGGACTTATAATTGTTGATCCTATTGGGGCTACAATATCCAATCCACTATGCCCCTGTGTTTTGCTTGGATTTGTTGGGTCTTGGCGTAGCCCAAATCGACTTGATAATCTGCTACCCAATAAAGGAATGACCATACTTGAATTAGGCGCAGTATAACTTGTTGGCGCAGCATTTTTCATTTTTTGGCAAGCATCATCATTTTGTGCTTTCACCTTTGCATTAAGGATATTTTGGTTAGCTACATCTGCTGGTGACATTTCATCGGTTGGAACAATTTTATAATCATCATCCTTCTTATTTGATGTTGTTGGTATTCTTTTTAATTTAGCTACCTTATCATTATCAACAATCTTAACATGTTTTGACACAAAAGTGTCCCTTATGATATTATATTCTGCTATGAGCTTATTTATTTTAGGCTTTATTATGGGTGCGCCCAAGTTGCCAATCATTGATGTAGGCTTAGCCAGTTCGCTCATAAAGCGATCAAGCCATTCAAAAAAATGAGTACCAAGAACGGCTTCTTGTTCTGATACTTTACACCCAAGGTTTAATTGTTGAGTGTTATCTTTTAATTCTAAATTTATTGTACTATTGTTTATTGTTAGTTTATTAAATAAATGATCTATTGTTAATTCTTGACTATCGGCATAAATTTGAGTTCTTTCATCAAATAATAATGCAACAAAGTCTATATATTCATCTTCACTTAAATATTTAAGTTTATTTTGGAGGTTTATATTATAATATTCTGTGTAAATATAACATGGATCATATATATCATCTGAAAGAAAAAGAATATTAACGATTTTTCCAATAGCTGGGATTTGATAATCCTTTCCAGCCAACCCCATAAATGGTGATGCGTATGGAATATCTTCAACTGGGATATCATTAAAAAGTGTTTGAACTCTAACCTTTATTCTACCCTTTCGATTTGGGTCCTTATTATCTTCAACAATTCCGACATATAACTTCCTTTGAACGTCCATTAAAAACTATTTATTTTAAAAATTCGCTATATTTCGAGCTTCTCCAGTAAGATCATTTAATAATCCTGATGCCAGTTGCTTGCCAAAATTAGCTAAACTAATCCTGTTGTTAAAATCTTTGTTATATACGTTATCTGGCTCAATTTTATTTATGTTTAATGAATCCTGTAATGATTGAAGTGCACCTTCAACAAGACCACCTCTCAAATCTCTTAAGTATGACTCAAGATTATCAGCGTAATCAACCGCAACATTTACTGCGGTCTGCGCCAATTTCCCAAGTTGCTTATTAAGATATCCTTTTTTATTCGGTGGCGTAGATTTCAGTGCATCTATACCTTCAAAATAGTTTGTTTCATTATTACCTTTTGTGATTGGCTGGTCACCCCACCCATCTATAATATAACTGTTTGGTATCAGTGGGAATGTACTCCATCTGGATACAGATTTAAAGAATATATCAAAGCTGACTGATGACGGTGAATTAATAGCCCCTGCACCATGACCACCAATTTCTAATGAGTCATTAAAATTCGTAGAATTGAAAAAATTAAAATTACAATCATGTAATGTATAGTAAACTGCTGATTTTTCAGATAGACTATCAACAATAGGGCTTGATCCGTTAATATTATTGACATTTACCGTTGTCTTTGCCCCAGCCTGTGCAGTAGATGTCGGGCTTAAAAAATTTCTAACGTCACTAATTTTTATAACTAAATTGAATCTTAGAACATTTTCTGGAAATAAGTATCTTTGATTTTTGAACGAGTAGGTTAAATTGTTGTATAACTCAGCTAAATATATTGATATCATTGAAATGTTTTCATTTAATGTTATAGTAATTTTATCCTCTCCATATTTAATAATTTTCTTTTTAAAATTGTCAAGACCATCAATTTTATTTATGAAATATGGCATATTGATTGGGTTAGAATCGTTCATATTGTTATTATTACCCATTTGAACAACAGTTTCAAAAATCTTAGTAATTATATTTTTGAATTCATACCACATATCACCTCTTGCTGATATTTCATCGAGATCAAAATATTTAAAAATAAATGATGAAATACCATTTATTTTTGTATTATCTGAAAATAATGGTGACAATGGATCAATGAATATTTGAAACCCTGGTAACAATGGATCATCATATAAAAAACTTTTATTTTGACTATTATCTTCACTTTTATTTAATGAGTGCTTGAATGTAAATGTATTTTCGTCAAATTTTTTCAATATTGCTTTAGCGTCAGTATCAAAAAAATTTTCTATTTTGGCATCATTTGTATGATATGGGTCATAATCATCAAGTCGTTTTTTTTCCAACCCGAATAGTTGCTGAACAATTCCTTTATTTACACCCAATTTATTCGCAATGGCTTCCCAAAATGTGTCATCAGCATAGCCTTGAATATATCTTGGTTCAATAATATTAGTCTTCAAAATATCACTGGCTGATGCGTTTCCGCCAACTACATCTTTCAGCTTATTGGTGTCTACTATATTTTTATAACTTAATGGCATATTATTTATTTAATTTTTTGTTCAAAAACCTTACGTAAATCGTTTAGTTCTTTATATGTTAAATTAAGATCACGTCTGGAAAGTGTTACTTCCTGTGATATTCCACCGTTTCTCTTATATATATAATTAATCCCTGTAACTAACCAATACCCAGACAATGTCTCATTTATATTATTAATTGAAGAATAGTCTTTAGTTGAGTTTGTACTAAGTACAGAATCTATATTATACATTTCAACATTAACTTTTTGAAACCTTTTTAAATCAAAATTGACTTGATTTAAAATAGCAACCATTTTAACTTTTTGAATATTTTCTAAATTAAATTCGTTTATTTTTAGTGCCACAGCATAATTTTTGTGATTATTATCTTCTTTTATTTTAACCAGAATATATTCATCATTCCTGTAATTTCTATACATATCTGAATCATAATCGTATAATGGTTTAATATTTTCATCATCTGTCGATAAATCATTTATGAATTTTCTATAAATTGTTTTATCTGTGGTATCAAACCATGTTGCCCTTAATCTGTATGATTTATCTAAATTTACTTTGAATGATTGGTTTAATAGATCGAATTTATCGATATATTTGTTTGTACTTTTTAGTGCTGGGTTGTTCGATAAATATAATGGTACAACATCACTCTCTTCACTTTTGCTTCCAGGTAGCAAAACTTTAGAATTTAGCACTTGAGACTCCTTTGGACTTTCATCTAATTCCTTTTCTACATCAATGTAATTTACATTATAATAAAAATCAATGAACGTCCAAACAAAAGAATTATCAGACACATAAGCTCTTGATGTAACATCTTTTATAAATTCAATATATGTTGTACTTGGATTTATCCATGTCATTTTATCGTCAGAATCTTCAATATTAGACGCAAACCCAAACCCCATATTTACAACTAATTCTTTTACAACTTGATAACTCGATTTATCTTTAAAAGATTCGTATTTGGTGAAATAGAGGTCATCAATATCTAATAATCCTTTCATTATGTACTTATATGCGTTGTTCTCACTTGGCGTAGATTTTATTATTTCATATTCTGTAACACGAAAATCCATTCGTATTGGATAAACATTTTCTGATGGAGATTTAACGAAAATACTTATAACTGTATCATGATCGAATGGAAAAAAATCATTATAAAATGTTCCAGTTGTATCTTGACAAGATAATTCAATTTCTGGAAGAAATTTACTATTCGACAGTTTCACAAACATTATATCCTGAGGTTCTATTGTGGTGCCGCTTACTGATAAACTGCCATCCAGATGATCAGAAGGCTTTTTACTTAGATATACGATTGGTACATTATCAAATCTCTTAGTATATTGATTTAATGATTTACTATTTTCGTTTGTGGAAAATTTAAAAATTATTTCTTTAGTTTTTACTGTAGATCGGGTTCTAACCGTTATCATGAAATATTTTTATTCTTATATATAAAATTATTCAAAGCTATTCATGACGCTGATCGTTTTATTCGTGCTATCTATTTGTAATTGAGGTAATCCTTTAGGTTTAACTGTTGGCGGTAAAAGCTCATCACCAACAATTTTTCTTTTATCCCTATTTGATTGAGCTGACGCAATAAGTTGTAATCTTTGAGTATCATCGATCTGTAATTTATCATCTTGATAAAGCAATGATAATTGTGAAATGTCACAAAAATATATTTCTTGTCCTTCTATAATGGAATATGGATTAATAATATCATTTATAGCCATTAATTCTTCAACATATGATTTAACTCCATAAATATGTTCTGATACCTTTTCAAGTCTCATTTCCATCTCTCTTGGAACCAGAAAAATTTTCAATCTTAATTCTTGAGTATTAACAACAGTCTTTTCGGTTAAATCATAAAGATTATCTTGAAGAGAATCCCTTTTTATTTTGTCATTACTATCACTAAATGAATAAAAATCCATATTTTATATTTTTTTTAAAAACTTTTAGATTGCGAAGCCCCGTTATTCTTTGACACCCCACTTCCACTTTTGCTTGTTAATACTTTATCTTCAAGATCATCAGAAGAAACAACTTCATACCCATTCGCTTCAGCATATTCTTCCATTGTCATTTTTGTTTTTACTTTAGTCGGTGTTGGTACCTCATCATCGAAAGTGGCTTCAATTGGAGAAGGATTGGCACCTGGAATTGGAGCATCTGAATTAACAATTGGGGGAGATGAGTTTATTTTTTGGCTCATTTGACTATTGGGCTCTGAATATTTTCTCATGAAGTTGTTATTGAACATACGTAAAATTTCTTGCTTCCCAAGATTTCTCGACAATACACAATCTATTTCTGCTTTTAACCATAATGGCTGATCATTAAACCCCATTTCTGGGCTTGTTGACACAGTTATACTATTTACGACTATATGATTTGTTGCAAGCCATGGAGATGATGGATTTCCAATAGTTAAATACCATGGGGTAGAACTATCACCACCACCAACCATTAATTCAATACTACCCCTCATTTCCCATCTCCATTTAGCAACTGTACTTGACAAAACTGACATTATTGTTGTTCTGAGTTCACCACTCTTTGGGTCAAACAAATCACTCATTTTATCTGTAAATGTTGTTCCACTTGCCATTGCTGCATTTTTTGTATCTTTAAGCATATCCTTAGCACCTTTTATAAGTCCACTAATTCCATTTAAAAATGATGTTAATATGGCTTTTATGAATGCATACCATTGTTCATATGAATTTCCAGTACCAGATGCTGCACGTTTAGCTTCTATCATAACTTTACTTTGTTCACTCCACCAATATTTAACATTTGATGTTCCCATAGCTAATAAGTTATCGATAATATCTATCATTGCGGAACCTGGATCAACATCCCCAATAAGTTTTTGCTCATATGTTGTTTCGAATTTGAAATTGAATGCCGATTTTAAATTCTGCTTATTTGGGTCACGATAAGGTCCTTCCTGTAACATATTTGGATCACCGATTGGTAGATTTGAAGAGTTCCAATTTGAAAATTCATCATTTTGTGTTGTGAGTCCAGCTTTATTAAAAAGCTCAAAAACAAGTCCCTGAGCAAATCCAGGAATCGGCATAAGTTCCATTTTAGTGTCATCCTCAACCCCAAATATTTCTTTTGCAAGTATTTTTCTTAGTAAAACATCAAATCTACTACTTGTAGTTTCCCAAGTTTCATTAAATGATATTTGCCCAAACCCCTCTTCTGGCGGAACCCATCCAATCACAGTAGAAATTGGCTCAAATTTAACTTCGGTTAAATCGGCTGGTATTATTTGACCTTCGGTGAATCTTCGTAGAATAACCATTCTATTCATTGGATAAACACCAAGGTATCTTAAATACGCAAGGTCAGATGCTTTTATTCTTAACCCAGGAATTGTGTCGAAATCCCTCCATAATTTAATGTATGGATTTTCATTACTACCAGTATAAATCTTTGAAGTTAGATGGTTTTTTATTAATTCCGTTCCGCTTTGATTGTACAAATCGTAATTTGCAGAATTGGATTTGTACACAACATAACTTGGGTCTCTGTCGTTGCTGAAAATGTTTCGTTTATTATCTTGACTGGATAAACTTATTTTCTTTGATATATCTCCACCCATTGGGGAATTAAACAAAAAATTCATTTCGGAATAATGCATTATAATGAGTTTTTAGTTTATATATAAATAAATTCTCCTGTGAAAGTTTATATATAATGTATGATAACTCGATTTGAAATATTTGAAAGGGTGGATATCGAAAAAACAAAAGTTTTAGGAAGATATGTTGATATAATTATATCCTCAATAAAAAAATGTATCACAGAAAGTATAACTGAATTAGAGTCTATATCTACCGATGACAAGGATTATAAGAATCGTAGCCAGTATTTTTTTTCAATTAACGATGAGTTATATGTTTTTTTTAAACACGGTATTGATGGTGGGAGCTATAAACATTCAAAAAAAGGTAAAGGTGGAATAATATATTATAATAACCACATATTTTTAGCACATTTAGATAAAATTGATAATTATATAATAAATAAGGATAAGAATAAGGCTTTAGCCGAATTGAATAAAATTAATTGGTCAGATTTTATATTTGTTGTAACTCACGAATCTACTCATAGATTTGACAAATTAAAATTCCCAAAATCTTTTAAAAAATTCACTAATGATGATGATTACCTCAACAATTATTCTAACTTATCATCAGAATATAATGCACATTTTTTAGCAAGAGCTAAAAATGTTCAGGATGCTATTAGTGCTAAAGAGTATATTTTACCATCGAATTTTGAAGATTTTAAAAGAGTCTTTATACAAGATTTGGATGATAGTGGTGGATATTTTTATAAAACAACAAAATTCCAAAGACATTTAGATAAAAGAATTTACGATTTATATGTAAAATTGAAATCTAATGCTTAATAATCCCGTATAATTTGTATTGCATCAAAAGCTGATATGTTTGATAATAGAGAATCGTTAAGCTTTTGGTTGTCTTTGAAGTCCTCAAAGAAAAAAAGTAGGTTAAAATTTACCCTATCCTTCAATATATCCTTTATTTGAATTAATTCTTCGAGTTCAATGGAATTTATTTTGCTAATATTTGGTATATAGTATACATCCCGTCCTTTTCTGAAAGTTTGAACAATTTTGGTGTAGATTAACAAATTGAAATAATCTTTATAGTCTGTTTCATTTTCTAATCCATGCTCATCTAACTGCTGCTTAATGTCTATCGTGGTTTTTGCTCTAATTTTATTAATCTTAAGATATTTATCCAATTTCTTTCTGTTTTTAACAAATACAACATAAAATTCCATGAATATGATTTATTTTTCAATATATATTATATGAGCGTGGTTCATTTCATTTTTTGGCTAAACATATTTAATATTCTACATATTTAGTTAAACTTTTTCATATATTTTATGTATAAATAACATTCGAATTTTTTTTACTCGAATAAAAAATAATTAATTATATGGCAAAAACAGTCAAAAAGGCTATCACGTCAGGTAAATCCACAAAACCAGAGTTTAATTTTTCCAAAATATCAGATTTAATTGAAAATATATCCAAAAAGGATATTATTTCTGTTGAAGATTTTAATAAAGAAAAAGGTTTTATATCAACTGGTATTTATGTTCTTGATGCCCTTTTATCAAAAAGTATTTTAAATGGCGGGGTTTCAAACAATAAAATAACAATTATTGCAGGACCTAAACAAACTGGCAAAAGCTTTATATCATTGAATATTGCTCGTAATGCACAAAGAAATGATTATAATATTGTGTGGATTGATACGGAATATTCAATTGAGAAAACTGATTTTGATATGTATGGCATTGATACATCTGATCCAGATAAATTTATGCTGATCAGAACAAATGTGGTCGAAAACATTAAAATGTTCATGACAACCTTCCTTGATGCCCTTCAAAAATTAAAGGATTCTGGTATTGATGTATCAAAAACTATAATCTTTATCGATTCAATCGGTATGCTAATGAGTGAAAAAGAAAAAGATGATACAATGAAGCTGAATATCAAGCAAGATATGGGGATTCGTGCAAAGCAGATTAAGTCATTGGTCAGATTAATCACAAATGATTTGGGGTATCTTAATATTCCGCTCGTTGCAACAAATCACGTTTATTTAACCCAGAGCATGTATCCTCAGACAATTATGAGTGGTGGTGAGGGATTATACTATGCTGCCAGCACAATTCTATTGTTGAGTGATAGCAAACTTAAAACTGGTGAAGAAAATGAAGACCTTGATCTTGGTCGTAGCGGCTCAATTATTACTGCTAAATCTGCAAAAAATCGTTTAGCCAAGCCAAGAAAAATAAAATTCGAAATTGATTACAGTAAAGGTATTAATCCTTACAAAGGACTTGATATTTTCTGTACCCCAGAGAATTTTGATCAAATTGGGATTGCCAAAGTAAAAAGAGTCGTAGATAAAACTACAGGTGAAATTACATACCAACCATCTAATAAATGGTTCGTTAAGCACTTGGATATGACATTAGCCGAAGCCTCTCTTTTTAATAGAAAGGTATTTACACCTGAAGTTCTTAAAAAAATGGAACCTATTGCTTATGCAGAATTTAAGTATCCAACTTATGACGAATGTTTGAAAGAATTGGAAGATTTTGACCAGAAATTAAATGAAATTGAAGAAAATATTAAATCTACCGATGATTTTGAATTAGAAGATGATAATAAACTATTTGATTAAACAAAACTAAATATATTATGGCAGATGTTGCAAATACAAACATGGAGAAACATTACTTCACGTTTATTTTAGATAATCCAGAGCAATTTAATAAGGTAACCCCAGAATTTTTTCTAAATCGGGATATCTCATTCGTTTTCGCAGTTATTCGTGAAGAATATCTGAGGAGTGCTAAGCATTTGGTACCGAGTCCTAACCAAGTAAAGACTATGGTTAGGCTTGCGGATACTGAAAATAAAATTAGTGATAAGGTTGTTACGTTGCTCATGGAATCTGATAATGCTGATATTGGTGATGATTGGCTGATTCCAAGGTTTAAGGCTTGGAAGATCAAGAATCAACTTCGTGAGGATATAAATGGTGCCATCGATTTGGTGCGTGGGATTAGTGATGTAAATTATGAGAATACTATTGAAATTGCCCAGAAATTAAAATTAAAATTCGATAGTGTATTAACAGTTGATGATGATGATAATGACCTTGGATCAGATTTCAGTGATCCTGAAAGTCATAAGCAAAATATGGCAAAGAATTGTATTTCCAGTGGCTGGGCCACGATGAATACAGTTCTTGGAGGTGGTAATCCAAATGGTGGTTGGAGTAAATCGACTTTTAATGTAATTATGGGGGAAACAAATGTTGGTAAATGCGCTCATTATCAATCAGTTATAAAAATAAAGAATAAAAAGACTGGAGAAATAATAGAAATGAGCTTAGGTGATTTTTATAAAAAAATATCCAACATTAGTCTCTCTCAAAAAAACATATAATTGGGATTTGAAGTTTTAATAATTTGGGAAAGTGATTATAAATATAACAAAGAAAATGTAATACAGCAATGCATTGATTTCATTAAAAAATAATAAAAAATATGGATTTTGAAAGAAAATTTATTGACACGATAGATGTTGAAGACTGGGAAATTGAAACTGATTCTGGATGGTCGGATATTAAACAAATTGGGAAGACAATTGAATATGATGAATGGGTTTTAAAAACTGAAAATTGTGAATTAATATGTGCGGATACTCATATTGTATTTGATGACAATATGAATGAAATATTTGTAAAAGATTTAAAAATTGGTGATTTAATCCAGACTAAATATGGTAAAAAATTTGTAACTGAAGTTTACAAGACGGATAAAAAATCAAATATGTATGATTTACAACTTAATGATGATAATCATAGATTTTATTCCGCAGATATATTAAGTCATAATTCCATGTGGCTTCATAATATAGCAAGTCAGGCTGCCCAAGCTGGGGTAAACGTATTGATTATAACGCTTGAAATGGCTGTTCATAAAGTTATGAAGCGTCTCGGTGCCATGACCTTGAAAATTAATGTTGACGATTATGATGAAAAGTCAAAAGATACCGTATTCATGAAACAAAGGATCAACAATTTTAAATCTCAGACTGTTGGAAGCTTATTTGATACCGCACCAGGAAACATTTGGGTTAAAAAGTATAACACCAGTGATTGTACTGTAACCGATGTTGATAATTACATCAAGAAATTCGAAGAAGTTAAAAAGGTTAAAGTTGGTATGGTTCTTATTGACTATATTAATATTATGTCGATTGAAAAAGGGTTTGATTTTGTTAGTATGTTATACCTTAAAGGAAAGCATTTAGCTGAAGGTCTCAGGAGATTGGCAGATAAGTATGACTGCTGTGTTATAACTGCAACACAGACAGATAAAGCGGTATGGGGGGCATCTGACATCAAATTGGGTGATATCCCAGAAAGTAAGGCAATTGCTGATACCGCAGACTCCGTTTGGGGTATTATCAGAAATCCTCAGATGAAAAGAGAAAATGTTTATAGATTAAAAATTCTTAAGTTAAGAGATGGTGAGCACAGGGAAGAACAAATTAGATTTGACTTCAATAGAAAATTCTTGACTATGGAAAATGATGTTTTAGTAGGAGCAAAATAAAAAATAAATAAATACTATGGAAGAAGAAAATGTTGGTGAAGTGAAAAAGTATGATTATTTCATGCTTGAATATTGGAATGATGAGCACACAATGTATACTCCAGATTATGCTGAAAGAAATAGAAAAGATGTAGAATTTTTATCAAAATATCCAGAAGTTGAAATATTAGATCATTCATTTTTTTTCAAAGTTGAGCATAATTTAGTAAGAAAGCTCAAAATTAAAAATTTAAATAAGGAATTGGATGAATCGTATAGAGACCTTATTAGATTTATGTGCAATGATAAGAATGTTACATTTCGTGGTAATTCTTACCCAATGTCAGGAACATCTGGTTCGACTGGAACATCTGGTTCAACTGGAAGCTCAGGGGCTGATGGAAGAATGGTAGACCCATCAATGGTGACTGAAATTAAGAAGGAATTTAAAAACCAAATCCAGAAACCAATACCAATTAAACCGCAACTAAATAATCCATTTTTGGAATTGTTGGAAGAAATGAACGTTTAACGTTCATTTCTTTTATTTAAAATTCTCTTATGAGAAAAAAAAGAAACTAAATAATGAAGTATCCTGTTGATGATCTTAATGATGAGTTTGATGATTTAGATGATAGTATAGTGCCGCCACAATCACAAGTTCAAGACGATGATGTAGAATTTGATGAAGTTCTGGCGGAAGATATTCAAGAACTACCTGAAGAAGATGAGGAAAGTTCTGATGAGATTGATGTGATGTTTAAATTTAATACAAACAATCATAAAATAGAAGGAAAGCATGCATTAAAAAGAGACACCATTTTTAAAGGTAAACTTGATAGTGTTGATAGTGGGCCTGATGAATTTTTTCAAATACCAGAAGAAATAAGTCTTGATGGGTTGCCGATAGAAGCTGGTTCTAATTATGAGTTTGAAAGTAAGTTCAATGATCAATATGTCAATCGTCAGAACTTATCAAAGGATGTTTATGACATGTTGAAAGAAAATACAGATTTAGATTTTTCTTGCAATAGAAGAAAGCCAAATCGCCAAGCATTCAATGATTATTATAAAATGCTTTTAGATAATTTGGGCAAGCAATATTCAAAGTCTGAGTTGTTTGTAGAGCTATCTTTTTATTTCACGGATAATATATTTAATATGTTTAAACTTTTGGATAAAGAATATGCTACAACGATAATTATTGAACTTAAACAAGGGGGTTATTTGGATAACCTAAATAATATAAATTTTATTTAAAAAAATTAATTACGAATATGAATATTTACAATAGAGAAGATGTGTATAAAACCACGTTGGATTATTTTAATGGTGATACATTAGCTGCTGATGTGTGGGTTAATAAATATGCACTTAAAGATTCAATAGAAGGTGTTACTGTTTATTATGAAAAAACTCCTGATGATATGCACAGGAGAATTGCAAAAGAATTCAGTAGAATAGAAAATAAATATGAAAATCCATTAACTGAAGATGAGATTTTCGATTATATTAAAAACTTTGAATATATTATTCCGCAGGGTTCCCCAATGGCTGGAATTGGTAATGATAGACAAGTTGTATCACTTAGTAATTGCTTTGTTATTGGTTCGGATCATGATTCCTATGGTTCTATTTGTTTGACAGATGAGGAACAGATTCAACTTATGAAGCGTAGAGGTGGCGTTGGGCATGATTTATCACATATTCGCCCAGATGGGTCTCCTGTTAAAAATTCAGCATTGACATCAACTGGTATTGTACCGTTTATGGAAAGATATTCAAATTCAACAAAGGAAGTTGCCCAAGGTGGGCGAAGAGGGGCTTTGATGCTTTCAGTATCAATTGCGCATCCAGATTCTGAAAGCTTTATAAATGCTAAATTAGAAGCTGGAAAAGTAACTGGTGCCAATATTTCGGTTAAGATAACGGATGAATTTATGACGGCAGCTTTAAATAGTAAAACTTTCATTCAGCAATATCCAATAATTAGCGATAATCCTTTATACAAAAAAGAAATTAATGCAAAAGAGCTATGGGGGAAAATCGTTCATAATGCTTGGAAATCAGCCGAACCTGGAATTCTGTTTTGGGATACCGTTAAACGTGAAGCTGTACCAGATTGTTATAAGGAATTTGGATTTAATACAGTTTCCACAAATCCTTGTTTTTCTGGGAAAGAAAAATTATTAACAATTAATGGATATGAAACATTTGAAGAATTATGTGGTTTAGAAAACATTGAAATATTTAATTGTGTTGGTAATGTTGTACCAACTAAAGTTTGGTATAGTGGGAAAAAAGAAACGGTTAAAATTTATGACTCACAATGTAAAATTACGACATGTACACCAGACCATGTTTGGAAAACTATAAATGATGGTGAAGTACAATCAAAAGATTTAAAGGGTAAGAAATTGCTTCCATATTTATATAGAAATACACATGAAGAAGATTTATATGTAAAATTGGGATTTATACAGGGAGACGGCAATTTAAGTAGATTAAAATCAACAACACATAAGGGGTTTGAAATTAATATTGGAAAAAACGATGATGATGTGTTAAAATATTTTAACTTAAAAAGAACTAAAAAAAATCAGAGATCATTTTATTTAAACGATTATTTTGATATTTGTAAATCATACGAGTTTAGTTCCGAAAATTTACCAGAAAGAGTATTACCATTAGCAATACATACTTGGAGTAAGAGTAATAAATTATCATTTTTATGTGGGTTATTTTCTGCAAATGGCTCAATTGTCGGTAATTATAGGGTTACCCTCAAATCTACTTGTAAATTATTAATTTTAGAAACGCAAAAACTATTAAAAGAATTTGAGATTGATTCATATTATACAACAAATAAATCAAAATCTGTTAAATTTGATAATGGAAATTATATTTGTAAAGAATCTTATGATTTAAACATTGGCAAATATTATGATTTGATAAATTTTTACATGAATATTGGATTTATTCACCAATATAAAAATGATAAATTGTATAATGTCATTATCTCAAGATCACCAAAAATAACAAAAGTCATTAAAGGTGATATTGTTGATGTTTACGATTTTTCCGAACCTGAAACCAATTGGGGTGTTGTAAATGGTTGTATATCACATAATTGCGGTGAAATCCCCCTATGCCCGTATGATTCATGTCGATTGTTAGCAATTAATCTTTATAGCTTTGTCATTGATCCATTCACAAAAGATGCAAGGTTTGATAGAGTTAAATTTAAGAAGGTTGTTGAAGTAGCTGAAAGATTCATGGATGATATTGTTGATCTTGAAAAAGAAAAGATTGTTAAAATTTTGGAAAAAATTGAGAAAGACCCAGAACCAGAGCTTATTAAAAGAGTTGAAAGAGAACTTTGGATTAAGATCATGGATATGACTGAAAAAGGACGAAGAACAGGACTTGGTGTTACAGCAGAAGGTGATATGTTAGCCGCACTTGGATTAATATACGGCACCCCTGAGGCAACGAAGTTTTCAACTGAAATGCACAAAGATTTTGCACTATTTGCATATAAATCATCTGCAATCATGGCAAAAGAAAGAGGGCCATTTCCAATTTATGATTATAAACGTGAAGAGAGTAACCCTTTCATCAAAAGATTGATTGATCTCGATCCAGAACTTGGTGAAATGATGAAAAAAACTGGAAGAAGAAATATTTCATGTTTAACTATTGCACCAACTGGTTCGGTTAGTATATTAACTCAAACTACTTCAGGTGTTGAGCCAGCTTATCTGGTATCATATAAAAGACGAAGAAAAATAAATCCAACTGATAAAGGACGTGTAGATTATATTGATGATGAAGGTATCAAGTGGGAGGAATATAATGTGTTTCATCATAAATTTGAAACATGGCTTGGAATTAATGGATATAATATTGATGAAGTTAAATTGTTAAAAGAATCTGAGCTTAAAGAAATTATTGAAAAATCGCCATATCATAAAGCCACTTCAAATGATGTTGATTGGGTGGAAAAAGTTAAAATGCAGGGTGCTATTCAAAAATTTGTTGATCATTCAATTTCAGTAACAGTTAATTTACCGAACAGTATAACTGAAGATGTCGTTTCTAAGGTATATGAAGCTGGGTGGAAGAGTGGATGTAAAGGTATAACAGTTTATCGTGATGGTTCAAGACAAGGTGTTATTATGTCAAATGAAGGAACCACAAGTAATGTGATTCTTGAAAAAGAAAATAATGCTAAACCTCGCCCGAAAAGATTAGAATGTGAAATTGTACGTTTTTCAAATAATAAAGAAAAATGGATTGGTTTCTTGGGTATTATGACTGATGGTGACGATAAATATCCATATGAAATATTTACTGGGCTTGCAGATTCTTTTATAATACCACCATATGTTGAAAAAGGTGAGATTATTAAAATAAAAGATGAAACTGGAATAAAGAGATACGATTTTACTTATAAAGATAAAGATGGATACACTCAAACTATGACTGGATTAAATAGAGCTTTTGATCGTGAATTTTGGAATATGAGTAAATTAATATCAGCGTTTTTGCGTCATAGAATTCATCTCCCAAGCACTATCAACATCATTGATAGCCTAAAAATGACTAATGATGCTGAAGAAGCGGCATTTGGAACTTGGAAAAGTGGGATTAAAAGAATTCTTAAAAAATACATTAAGGATTCGAATCCAGCCAGCGGAGTTTGCCCAGTATGTAAGAGCACAAATATCATATATCGTAGCGGGTGCAAGGAATGCCAGGATTGCTCTTGGAGTGCTTGTGAATAAAGGTATTTGTCATAGCGGGTGACAGCTATTCAGGTAAGCTGGGCATCAAAATTAGCCGTCATTTGGATGCGAAGTCCATTCTTTAAAATAACGAATTATTATGAGTAGTTTAGTAGAACATGCAAAAAGAGAATTTTTAAAAGCTGGATATAAGCCTATCGATGAATGTGAAGATGATCCAGATAAGTGGATACAGGAAAGTGTTTTAGAATTGTTAGAAGTTTTTTCTAAACAAGGTCACTCTGGGTCTTCTGCTCCATATGCAATTCATTATTTTCAAAAATTAGCAGCCTTTGAACCAATAGCACCAGTTATGTGTACTGATGACGAATGGGTGGATGTTAGTAATTGTAGTGATGATCCAGATTATCAAAATAATCGTTGCAGTGCAGTTTTTAAAAAAGGTGTGGATGGTAAGCCATATTATTTGGATGCCATTGTTTGGAGGAATCAAAATGGGAATACATATACAAGTAATTGTGTGAAAGATGCTGTTGGTAATTGCTATGCCAGTAGGCAATTTATTAAACTTCCATTTACTCCAAAGACTTTTTATATTGATGTTATTGATACAGAAGTTGCCCCAGATGATTGGGAAGCTTGTGTTAAGGATGTATCACAACTTAACGAGGTGTGGAATCATTATGAAAAACCACTTAGCCGTCAGGATATAAGGCGACTCAAGTTAAAAAATATTGAAAAATGAAATGGCTATTTTTTTACCGAAATTTGATAATACAAGTTGTTTTTTAGAAATACTTGCTGATAAAAGTGAAATTGTTAAAAATGAGAATGGTGATGTTACAGTTACAAATACTAATGACTATATTGTTGAATTTGTTGATCAAAATACAGACACTGTTCAATTCTCAAAATTAGTTAACGTCAATCATTGGGTTAAGTATGACGGTAAAGATAAAAATTGGAAGATTAGGGTAACATCAAATGACCAACTGGTATATGAAAGAAAAATGGATCAAATTTTTAATAAGGTATTTATTAGATTTGATTCTGCATCCCTTGGAGACTCTATATCTTGGATACCATATATTGAAGAATATCGGAAAAAACATAAAGTTGAAGTTCTGGTATCAACATATTGGAATAATCTTTTTGATAAAGTTTACCCAAATTTAAAATTTTTACCACCAGAAACTGATCCTTTTTCTATTAATGATGTAGATAAAAGATTTTTGTTGAATTATTGGCCCATTCATCTTCATAATAAGGATAGATTTAACAATGTCGCTGTAGCTGATTATCGTAACCTACCGCTTCAATTGATCGCCCCCCTATACCTTGGACTACCTTTGATAGAAATGCAGCCTAAAGTCAACATACCCACCTCAAATCGCAAAATCCAAGGTAAGTATGTTGTGATAGGGTTTCAATCCACCGCTCAATGTAAATATTGGAATAATCCATTTGGATGGGAACGGGTATTTGATTTTCTCTCCAGAAATGGGTATAAAATTGTGTTGATTGATAAATTTAAAAGTTTTGGAACCTTTGGGAATTATAATCAGGCTCCAAAAAATAAAAGTGTTATTGATAAGACTGGTAATTATCCAATATCAGAACGAATCACAGATATTAAATATGCTGACATGTTTATTGGCTTAAGTTCTGGACTTGCTTGGCTTGCTTGGGCTGTTGGAACTCCAGTTGTTATGATAAGCGGGTTTACTAAGCCATGGAATGAATTTGTTCAGGGTAATTATAGAGTTCATAACAACAGCGTTTGTAATGGGTGCTGGAATGATGATACCCAAATATTCGATGCTACTAATTGGATGTACTGCCCATTAAAAAGCAAGGATGCTCCTGATAAATTTATATGCTCCAAATCCATAGAAGCTAAGGATGTTGTGGCATCAATAAAAGAAGTGATAGAAGACAATGCCGTTTACGGCAAAGAGCACGATAGAATTTATGGAACTGAATAAAAAAAGGGGCGAAAGCCCCTTTTTTTGTGATATCAAGTTGTGACTTTTACTTTTTATCTTCATCGTCATCAACATGCTTCATGATGGTATCTCTGAACTTAGAGAACCTTTTGTCCGACAGGAATTTTTCTGCGGTTTTGTTCTCTTTACTCTCTTCCGAAAGGTTATATTCGGTATCAAGTACGTGGAGTAAATATCCAACGATTTCATCATCTGAGATGTTCATCAGAAATTTAGTCAGGTTTTCAACCTGCTTGGTCTTCAGGTTTGAAATTCTGCGTTCCTTCATGTTGGTGATAACTTCAGACTTTTTATCACGGTTGAATGCTTTGACATCAGATTCGATTTCATCGTAACGATCAAGAATGTCATCCAGTGTGATCTTGAGGGTATCCTGGCAATACCTGATGAATCTTGCGGCAGATGGCCCGACATATGATATACCAATTTCTTGAATATCACCCAGCCATGCACGGACGGAGGGCCATCTGCGAACCAATATTGGTTCTCCCGTATTAGGATCAGTGAGTTCCTTACCATTCATATCGGTTTTGGCTTCCCATTTACCGAAATTTACGAAAATATAATCACTCAAGAATGTCCATGAACGTGGGGTTGCATAAGCCCTGTTGGTCTTTGTCCTTTCGTCAGCCTTTTTGTAGTAGTGCTCAGTGTTGGTTTTCAAGAATCCAATAATAGTTGGGCAAACATTTTCGAAAGCGTATTGCTCGACCCATTCTGGGTAAGGCAAAAGGTGGGTTACGTGGATCAGACGGTTATTAAGTGCCTGATCGAATTCTTCAACATCTGTACCATCTTCTTCTCCAAGGTTACCTGAAGATACCATCAGTACATTTTCGTTGAATTTGAAGAATGCTCCGATTTCACGTTCCAAAAGGATTTGAAGGGCTGCGTTACGAACAGCAAGCGAAGCACGGTTTAATTCTTCGAAGTGAATGATTGTTGGCTTTTCGTTGGCAATGTATGCCCACTCAGGAACAACGTGTTGTAAGTACTTGAATTTTTTTCCGTTACCCAAGTCTTTTTCACCAAGGGTAGGAAATAATCCAACGTCAGTTTCATCAACCATGGATAAACGAACATCGAAATACTGATATCCGAGTTTCTTGGCAATTGAGCGCATCATTGCGGATTTTGCAATCCCAGGTTCAGAGGTTATAAAAAGAACCCCCGAAAGCGCATTCATAATTTTGAAGTATTTCTGCTCCCGATCAGACAACGATTCAAACCCAGTTGGGAACCTTTCTGCTTCCGAAAAATTAATACCTTTCTTGTTGTACTTCATAGTGAAAAATGGTTTTTTAGTTAGAATTTTAATTTATACTCAAATTTACCTCTTTTTTTTAATTAAAAAAAGATTTTTAGAAATTATTTTTCAATTTTGTTAATAAATATTCACCGTAGATAATTTTATCTTCTGCAAACATTGTATAATCAATGAATTTCTTCCGTCCCATAGATACAATGGCAGCAACTTCGTCCTCAACACAGCCGCATTCAGCGATTATGTTGGTTACTTTTATAGGTTCTGTGGATAAATACTTTTTTAATTGTGCCACAGTCTTAATTACGTTATTTTCATCATCAATGCTAATGGATTTTTCTGTAATATCCATGCAGATATGAATTTTTTTGTTTATTGTGAATGAAAATACTGGTTCTGGGTTATCGCAATGCTCACAAACAACACTTGTTATTGTATCATCATCAATAACCTCATCATTGTCAGGATTTTTACATTTACAGTTAGGATCACCGCATTCACATTCAGAATTACCTGTTTTACAATTACCATCACAGTCACCGCCACATTTAGAAATTAAATTGCCAGCATCCACAAGGGCTTCAGTTTCTGCCATATCAGATTCGACATCTGTCGTTGCAATTGCTGCGGTATATGGCTGATCTTTAACCAAAGTGTCGAATTGAAATGTTATAAGGTCGAATATTTCATCATTAAACCCATTTCTTTCGAATTCTGGAAATATATATTGTAAGAAATGTTCATCTTCAGCGTTAACAAAAACAATATCTTGAAATTCATCACGGAATGTTGCATGAGGAATACTGTTTCGTACAAGTTTTTTTATTCTTTCTTCGATGATTGCATCATACTTATTTTTTCCGCTTTCAGAAAACTCTTCATATTTTAAATCCCAATCATCATCAGTGAAATGAAATTTATTAGCAGTTTCATGATTTTTTTTGTCGATGGAAATCCCAACATATTTTTTACCAACACCAACGGCTGTTCGTTCCTTTTCATTTTCAGCTTCAACTATTTTAATGGCTTCTTCAATTACCATTAAAAAACGTTCTCTTTTGTTTTTGAATTGCCATTCAGGATCATTAATGGTAATATCGTACAGGAAACTAAGCAATTCATAATCGGTCATAACAGGAACACTTAAAATTCCCATCAATTCTTCTTGTGAGCTCTCAGTTATAAACTCAGCTTTATCAAATCTAAGTGTGGCTGTGTGTGTTGTTACACTGTCAGAAATTCTGATGTTCATTTTATCGGCATTAATATCTATAATACCGATACTTCCCATGAATGGCTGCCCATCCTTTTTAACCCATGATGTTGGTTCTGCAATCGATTGAATGATATGATACATTTTAGCGTCAAGATCAAATCCTTCACGATCCAAATAAATAGATTCCGCAATAATTTCTTTAAACAATCGTTTGAAGTCGTTATTGTATGACATTATCATTTTTTCCCTTGCAGAAGCTTCTCTTTTAAGCTGTTCTGAATATTTGTTGGCAAGATCAATTTGATGCTCAACATATTCTTTGCGTCTTGCTTCTTCGTAAGCCTCAGGGTCCTTTTTCATTAAAAGAAAGTCTGCAATTTCAAGTTTCTTGTACTCATCTTTGATTCCATCGATGAATTCTCCAAATACTTTATTTGACCCCATCTGGGTATTCAGTTTCTTCTTAATGTTTTTACTATTGGTTTCTGGAGTAAAAAATATCGATGAAGATACTTTTTCAACTTTAACTTCAGTTTTAGACAGCAATTCTTCACCCATAGCATTAGCTGAAAAATCGAAAGTATCGATGTTGTTTGGAGCATCTGCTTTTTTGAAGTATATCAAAAATCCACCTTCAACTTTGTTTAGATGATAAATATAGGAAATATCTTCGGTAAATGCTCCAAGCAGCCGATTCTTTTTTTCGGCTGTCATGGAGATCAATTTACCATTTTCAATATCCTTTTTGGTTTTGAATTTGAAGTGATTCATATCTTTTTTTATTTTTTAGTCTTGTTTTCCGATTCCTAAAATCTGCTTAACCCTTCCATTATCGTGAGATACTGGGCATGCTGTTGCAGTTGAAAGAATTAAGGTCTTACCTTTGATATTCTTGAAATTAAGGCTATCAGTATAACCGTCTGTGAGGATTACAGTATTGAACATGCTTATTTTGTTCTTTTTTTCGGAAATAAAATCCAATCCAGGTTGAAGGGTTGTGCCACCAAGTCCTTTAATCCTCATTCTTTCAAGTTCCTTCTTATCCTTAATTTTTAAGGTTTGCTGGATTGCAGCATCACATTGGATAAGATTGATATGAATATCATTTTGGAAGATATAGGAAAGAACCTTTTCGAATTCACCACCCATTGATCCTGAAGTATCCAAAAGCACATTTATTTCATTCTTAAACTTTTTGTGTCCTTTTAATCCTTCAATACCTCTACGGTTTGGACGTACAATCGTCTTTTCTTTCTTTGTACCAAAAACGTGATTACTCATTGTTCTTTTAATTTCCTTTAAGTAATCCTTTTTGGTTTTTCTCAACTTATTCAAGATGGTTTCGACATCCCCAGATTGTAATCCACGGTTTTTCAAACGTTGCATAACATTATCAACGATTTCTTTTTTTAATTCGGCTGGAATTTCGTCTGGTAAGTGTGAGTCGAGGGTATTTTGTTCTTCACGTTCTTCACCTTCAAAAATAGTATCAAGTGAATACATGTCAACATTATTTTTACCGTATTGACCGTATTTTGGGTTACCAGATGTATCTTTCTCACCTACACGTGAACGATTGTCTGCATTTTCATGACCGCAGTTTGGGCATTGGTGAGGATTATTTTGCCCACCACCTTGGTTACCATCTCCAGTATCGGTTCCAGAACCCTGACCTCCTTGACCTTGACCCTGACCTTGACCGTCACCATCCCCGTCACCATCTCCTTCGCCTTTGCCTTTGCCTTTACCTTCACCTTCACCTTCACCTTCACCATCATGTCCATGATCGCATTGGTGATTACCTTTACCCTCACCTTCACCATCACCATCCTCGCCTTCACCTTGAGAACCTTTGCCTTTGCCTTTACCTTTGTCCTTACCCTCACCATCACCATCACCATGATCACCTTGATCACCGTTCCCATCTTTTCCTTTTTGTCCTTTGTCGCTTGGCTGACCATGGTCGCATTCCTGATCGTCATCGTCATCTTTAGGCTGACCATTTTTGTCGGGCTGACCCTTACTGTTTTTCTTATCCTTATCCTGTTCTTTCTTATCGTCAGGTTTAGGTTGACCATTCTGAGGTGGCTGGTTTGGTTGTTGCTGTTGCGGATTAGCATCGTTTCCGTTTTGATCCAATGGAGCACCGCATTTGGGGCATTTGTTGCCCTCTTCCCTCATTTTTTTAATGGCTTCTTTATTCTTTTCTTGCCATTCTCTTCGCTTGTTCTGAAGCCATTCATAAAGTTCTTCAAAAATAGGTTCACCTTTATACTCTTTTGGAATAAAAAGTGCGCTGTTTTTCTTGAAGTAATCTTTTGGAATTTCAATGAAAGGTTTATTCCCATTACCAAGACCTTGCTGCTTCATGATTTCATCATGAATGATTTGATTGATGATCATATCTTGGGCAACGTTTGCCATTCTTTGATCATAGCCAACACTTCTTTTTAAGTGGTCAAAAAGTAAGTGGAACTCTTCATGAAGCAAAAGAAAATTTGATTGGGGTTGTGCTAAACTATCAAAAAATGATCGGTCCCAATAAAAGTTCATCCCAGTTGGTGTTACATTAACACCAGCGGTTTTGACATGCGGGTTCCTTTTGACCTCGTGGAAGTTAATAAATAGGGCAAACTCCCCATAGTAGGGGAGATTTCCTGTTGCCATCATAGCAATGATGGACTCCGAAATTTTGTCATGTACAGTGTCAGGTACTACACTGCGGTAGAAATTTTTATCCATTTATTAGTTTTAGTTTTTTTCATCATTTTCGTCCTCCAAACCAACACATTAAGAGTACAAAAAAGATAAAGATTGATCCGTAGAATTTCTTGTGATGCTTTATTGTCGCAATGATTCCACCATCATCCTTAACCCCCTTTACAACGGCAGAACCGAGTTCAGTGGATTCTTTTACCACACTTTCACCAGCAGCTACTACTTCTTCCATAGAAGTTTCTGGCGGTTTTGGCGGATACGTGACTTCATCATTGTTATTCTTTTCTTTTGCAACAGTTTTAGTAGTTGTATCTTTCGACTTTCTACTTGCCTGTATTAAAGAGTCAACATTGATACCAGCGTATCCGATGGATGATCCAAAGATCAAAAAACTAATAATAAACAAATATTTTTTCATATGACGTTGTTTTTTAGATTTACTCTGCAAATGTACAACACATTTACGAGAAAAAAAAATTTCAAGCGACATTTTTTTAAAATTTATTTATTATTCATCAAATACACGGATGTCAAAGTACGCTATTATATTAAATCACCTGTTGTTTGTAAAATATTCCTTTTAATCCAAAAATACGAAATTAGTGCTCCAGTTGCCATCCCACCTAAGTGGGCGAAGTGATCTATTTGAACTCCACCACTGGAAGGACTTACTAATGCAAATATACCAAAAATAATCGATATTCCAGCAAATAAATATGCTGCTGTTTTAATTTTCATTGGAATAAAAAAGAACATTAATATTGATGCCTCTGGATAAAGTATGGCATAAGCTGCAAATAATCCACAAATTGCTCCAGATGCGCCTAATGCAGGTCCTGTTAAAAATATAGATGATATTAAAGCTGCACCTATACCACTTATTATATAAAATGTCAAAAATTTCTTGGTACCCCACAAATCTTCCAACGCCTTACCAATAAAATATAATGCAATCATATTAAAGGCTATGTGAATAACCCCGTAATGTGCAAACATTGATGTGAAGATTTGCCATATTTCAAATCGACCACTTGACATCGGATAAAGCATAATATTTGATGCCCCAAAAATATTTGTAAAAATAAATACAAGAACATTAATTATGATCAATGATTTCAACCCTATTTGGATACCACCGAAAGAAGTGAATTTATACATAGATTCCCTGAATTTTTCGGTTTTGATCTTTTTCCTTTTGTATTCTTGTTGCTCAGGAGTATTGAACATTTTATTAATTTGCTCTTTACTTAGTTTAAGCTTATATCCTTTTGGTGTGCCGTCAGAATTGAATTCGATTTTTGACATTTTCGTAATTTTAAACAAAGATAAATTAAAAAAATTTTAAAAAAAAGCTTTTACATAAATTATTTACCATATTTTGCCATTCTGGTAAGCTCTATATGTTTTTTTATATCTTTTAGTGATTTACGAAATTTTTCTTTAGTCTTTGATTCAAACTCCGCACCATCTAAAAAAAATCCGATCCACAAGTTTAAACTTACGTAGTTAAAACCATATAGTATATAAGCAAATGCGTACCATCGACAACGCCAAGTTTTGATTAGCCAATTACACGATTCATATGATTTCATGTCAGTCATCTAATCCATTTTCATCAAGGTCCTTACACTTCTTATCAACTTTTTTAAGTATTATATGTCTACCTTTTTTTAATTGAGATTTCATGGTAGATAAATTAAGACTTAAATCATTGGCAATTTCCTTATATGCCATACCATCAAATTCACGCAATTCAAGAACCTTTTTATATTTTTCGTCTTTCACTGATAAATTTGCGATTGCATTTATAATTATTTCTGCCTTTTTACTTTTAATTTGGTGCTCTTCGTTTTCATCACTTCCATCATAGTATGGAATAATGTTACTTAAATTCCCATTATCTTCATTTTCTTTATCCAAAGAAGTTAATGGTAATCTTGAGCGATCCTTAAAAGCCTTTTTATTTATGTTTTCCCCAATTCTGAAAACCCATGTGTGTATTGCAGCCCCGCCTTCAGATTTTGGTATATATGTATTAATGTTGGTTAGGGCTTGCATGAAAGCTTCATCTGTGTGATCCTGTGCGGTATCTGGATCAGTTTTCTGTTGAAGATGCCACACCAATTTTGATCTGTAATTTTTATAAAAATCGTCAAAAATCTGTCCAGTTTTCTTAAAAAAGATTTTTTCTAAATCTTTGAAAGTTAATGTTGGATTTTTTTTATCGATAATAGGATTAGTTGTGGTTAATTGTTTTTCAGTAACAATTGGTTGACGGGGGGATGCATCCACTGACGATGGAATTATCGTATTATCTATGCATTCCCCCTTGGGCTCCGAGACCTCTGTAATTTTAGGGGATTCATTCTTAGGTTTGTTAAATGACCCTGCTGGTCTACCTGGTTTTCGTTTAGGTAAACTTGGGTCTTGAATAACCTTTGGTGCCTTTGGTGTCTTTACAACCTTTGGGGGCTTTGCTTCTTTTGGTTTGGTTGATCCTAAAGGTCTACCTTTCTTCGGCTTGACCTCAGGTTCAGCTATTGGCTCAACGGTTGATTCAACCTTTATCTTTTTTGGTCGCCCAGGTGATTTTTTTGCTGGTTTTACAGCAGCAACTTCAGTTGTGTTCGAAGTTTCGGTGTGCGGCTCTAAAATAGCTGGTTTCTCTGATTGTAAGCCAGTAGGTGTACTGAAAATAACAAAAAGTGAATCTGCGGCATTGCGATTTTCCTTTAGTTTATTTTCACACTCTTCAATTAATTTTAAATGCTCTTCAACAGCCTTTTTACTGGCATCGATTTTTTCTTTAATACCAACATTATCTGCGATCAAACCATCATAGTGCGATCTTAGATTTTCGATGGCATTTTCGAGTTTTTCTTGATTAGTTATCATACCATGGATTGTTTTTTGATTAAACGTGAAATATATTGAGGGGTTTAGTTAACCCTGTTATAGTTTCATTTTTTTGATTTGTTTAATTTATTTAGTTTTAATTTTCTTTCACAAGTCTGACAGTATAATAGATCAGTTTTTCCTTGTATTTCATCACGTGAAAGATTTTCTTTTATTATAACACGACATTCATTACAAATGATCGCACCTCGCCCATTATTAAATTTAATTATTGGTTTTACTTTGGGGGATTTTGGCATAGGGGGTATTATATATTAAAATTTTTTTCTTCCTTCGAAAGTTTTTTTGATGTGACATGATAAGAATTACAAGTATCACACCAGTAATATCTTAACTCTTTTCTATTGAAGTTTTTTCTGGATTTTTTCTGGGCATTTGCAATAATTAGCATAGCTTTTATTTTATCCAACTTTAATTTTTTACATGTCATTTTTCTTTTTCTTCTTAACCCCGATATAAGTATATAACCCCATCCCAAGAATACCGATTATTAATGCTGAAATAGCCGTTACTTTCAGTATAATATTTGCTCCATTCAAATTATAAAAAAATAAATCATTTATCAACATCAATGTGAATAAAAATCCCATAAAAATAAAAAATGGAATTCCAGTGCCATCAATATTCTTAAAAATTTTCCAATTTTCTACTGTTTTCATAATTTTACGTAATTAAATAGTTTCCAATCTTCATTTGCTAATTTATAATTTTCTGGTGCTTTATTTTTAACCCAGTCTTCAAATTCATATTTACCATAGTATCCAGCCATCAACCAGAAAAACCGAAATGATTTTAATAGTTGCTTACTCCAATGCTTTCCAATGTATGGATTATCCCGATTCAATTTATTTAATGGTGTGTATTGCTGTGGGTAAGGTCTTACACCAAGTTTTACACATTCTCTCATTCTGTAGTTTGCTTCTTGTGGGGTATCTGTAAAGTTAAACAAACAATACGACATTAACCAAGATTTTCTCACTCCATGACGCAATAAAGTACGGATCGCATCCTGAAAAATTCCGTCTTCTTCGATTCTATCAAACGCTAATCTTAATCCAGTCTTATAATATTTAGGTTTGGATAATAATTCGGCAATTTCATCGGTTATATGTTTGCAATCAAATCCATTATCAAAAACAACTCGTTTTTTATTTTCAACAATGTAATTGCACACCTGTTCAATATGTTCAATCGGTTGTGCTGATAGATTATTGTCGCTAATCATGACATATGGCTTATCCGCAAGGATGTGGTCCCGCCAATTAGTATTGATACACATATCTGGCTCAATTTTCCATACCGAGCAGTAGGAACATTTATTTGGACATCCACGAGTGGTGAATAAAAATGAAAATTTGTTCCAATCGTCTTTTAGCCCATAATCAATGGAATAATCTGGGACACATGCATCAAGTTCATCACTACATCCACGAAATATATGAATATTTGGAAATTTTTCTTGAATATGGTTTGGCATTAATGATGCAAATACTCCACCTAAAATAATATTGGTGTTTCCATGGGAGTATACATCAGTTATAGCATCAATTACCAACTGTGAGTCATATGTGAATAATGATGTTATACAAACAAGGTCTTCGCCTTGTGGAGAATATTTTCTTTGGTATATTGTGGTTCCGCCATTTTGCTTTACCAGCGTTGATATTTTGGCTAACCCAAGCGGGATGTATTTTCTTTTGTAGTTAGGTTCTAATAAAATTACCTTTTTTGAATTCTTTATAATTTCGATACCAGTCATAAAATACATTATTTATCTCAAAGATAACCAAAAATAAATATTAAACCAAAAAAAAAGGAGGAAACTTTCGAATCCCCCTTTTCACAATGGAATGGTTTATTTTATTTATTCGGATAATTGAGGTTTATATTTTCAGACGATGTTTTCACACATTTTCAGTGCTTCAATCACCCGCCTGTTTTCCCGTCCGATGACCGATGAATCCTGATTGTTGAAGATTTCGGTGTACGCATCGTAGATGGTTTTGGCATCGATCTGGAAATCTGGGTGCTTGTCAAATTTGGTTGCTTCCAGATGGTCAAGCAGTTTGTAGTTTTCTTTCTGACCGTAATCCTGAATCATTTTCTTACCAAAGGCACGAAGCTTAAGTTCTACCGACTTCAGGACTTTGCCGTCATCCTTGAAAAGAATAGATTTAACAAAATCCTTGAGCATCACTTGCTTTGATGCAAGGTCTTCAATGGTTGTTACATGAAATTCGATGTCAATGTTGAAATTCACCAGATGATCAGCAAAAGCCTTGATTTTATCTGGCAGTGATGACTTGAAATGCTTGTTACTGAAACTGGTAAGGATGTTGTAAATTGGGCGAGGGGTCTGCCAGTGGTATTTTGGGCTTTTCATGTGGACAAGACCGATGCTCATTGTGAGTGCCTTTGATTTGTCTGTCGAATTGACGATTGAAATCATCTTTTTGTATTCAATATCACCGATCATGATACGACCACCGATCAGACGAAGTTCCTGAACACCGCTCTGGACAATGATTCCATAAGTTTCTGGTTCAAAATACTTCTGAATTTCAACCAAAATATTTTTGCAGAATGTTGCAAAATCGAAATTGTAATACCTGTCAGATACTTCAACTGTGCAAATTTCCCTACCGTCATAGCTCGTGGTAAGCATTTTACCGTTGAGAATATTTTCGAATTTGTCAAGTTTTCCCTGAATGGAAGGAAGATCGAATTTGTTGGAGATCAGTACTCTGCTATTGCGCTGAAAATAACTTGTCGTGTACATGGTTTGAGGTTTTAGGTGAATATTTCAGTTTGATGAAGCAAAGATATAACATATTTACGTATAAAAAAAATTTTAGCGAAACTTTTTTAAAAATAATTCAATCTTGCATGTTTTTTAGACGTTTTTCACAAATTTGTATTAATATATAATTGAGCAATCGAAAAATAAGATAATAAAGAAAAAAAAATTAATATATAGATAAAAAATAATCTTTCAATTATGCCAATTAAAGACAAAGACTACGGTAAGTACATAAAAAGACCTGACATTTACATTGAAGAGATTGACAATAGTATAACAGAACTTCCAGTACAGAACGTTTTGATAAACTTAGTTCCTGGGTTTTCGAAAAAAGGGCCCTTTAACACGCCAATTTATTGCGCTGATCCTAATACGTTTGTATCAGTCTACGGAGATGATGATAGAAGATTAGAGAACAAAGGCTCCTATTTTCATAAAACAGCTAAACAAATGATAAAGAGCGGCCCAGTTTGGGCTCTTAATCTTTTAGCTACAAATCCAAATCGTGATAAAGTGGATTGGCAGTCAATTTCTGTATCATCACAATACTCAAATGGTGTAGTGAAGAGGTCGGCTTATGAATACTTTTTCAATCGTCAAGATTTCTGGGAAAGAGATACAGACGCTTTTTTGAACATTGTTAAATCAAATAACAGTGGTGTTCAGGATGATCAAAAACTATTTCATATCACAAATATGGGTGATAAAGATATCACCGTTTGGATGTATAAATCTACAATTACAGGGTTTGATGTAACATTTGAAGATTGGTATGGTGATAGAACGAAGGTTCCAGCCTATGTTGATTACAGAGAATGGATATCAGATTATATTGTCCATGTTGCTGTAGTAGCTGGTAACTGGACAGATTATAAAACTTTGTCAAATGATACTACATTCAGTAAATATTTCAACAAAAACGGTCTTATCAAGGGGCAAACAACTAACTTTCTTAATGAAAGAACAGTAACAGTTCTTGGAAACTGGGATGTTTCATTGATTCCTTATTTTAAAGATTTAAATGGTAACGATATGTACATCAAGAGTATTATCAATAATAATACTGATGTTACTGGATTGTTCTGCACTTACAATGAAGATTCATTGTTAGAAGCGGATTTCAAACTTGGTAATCTTGATGTTATTGGTGATGTTATCGTAGGTCAGGATATCACAAGTATTGATTTTATGTCATATAAAACAACATTGAAGGAAGCTATGGCATACGGTCAGAAATATTTAGATTCAAGTAACAATGTAATAACGAATGCTACGGATGCATTTTCACAGGCGTATAGCGTTTCACCAGACACCAGAACAGGTAAGTATACTAATGGATCAACATATAACATTTATTATGACCCAACTCAAACTTCAACTGGCGCAACAACTTCAACAGTTGGTCTTAAATTTAGTTCTACTGGCGCATTCTACGTTCTAAATGGTGCTTTAATTCAGACATCTTGGCTTACAACATTAGATTTCCCAGTTGTTAGTAGTATTACATATTCCAGCAATTATGCGTCAAGGGTGGATGTTTTGTATTTAACATCTGATAATAGTACTGTAAATGTACTATATGGTACACAAATCTTAGCACATACAGGAGCAACAAAACCAGATTATACATATAGCTTAGATAATACTATAATTTTGGGTTATATTACCCATTCGCAAAATATCGGAAATATTGCATTAAGCTCAGCAACATACACAATTAATTATACACCAGTAACAGTAGGGCTGGGCGGATATTGCCCAATTGGAACAACAGTTCCATCTGGTGCAACAACTTACACCACATCAATAACAACTGCAACAGATTCTATCGGTGATTATTTATACATCACATTTAATGGTACATCTGGAAGTACAGCAGTATATAATGATTATGATAAGCTGAGAATGCTTCATGCATTTAATGAAATTCACGATAATATTAGCACTCAAAGTGTGTTGATCACTACTGGTGGTACGCCATCTTTTAGTTCTGGGGTTAAAATTCCAGTTATTAATTATGTTCCTGTACACAATGGATCAACAACAAATGCTGCTATTAAAATTTATTGCGAGACTCCGCAATTATGTTACACCGTTGGTAAATTCATGCTATATTATATTGACGATGAATTTGTCCTTCAGCAGGGTGATAATTATGGATTTAAAACTTTATATGGGGAATTGGGGGATGCATCATATACCGCAGCAAAAATTGGTATTGCAGCAACCTATTCACAATTTTACAAAGATTATTTCAACGGTATCATTAATACTATGGATTATTTCTACTACCAGAATAACTCTGGACAGTCAGATAAACTATATTTGGATATGTACCTTGATCAATCAAATATTCTAAACGTTTCGTTTGTTGATGTTGATGGATATACCCCAAGATTATTGGTTGGTTGGGAAAATAGTTATTTAAGTCAAATGATTATTTATTCAACCAAATCTAATTGGGAACAATCAGTTGATATTTCGAGATGGGTCGGTGATGATTTAACAACTTGCCAACAGATTTATGTTAATAAGGAACGCTATTCAGAACTTACCAGAGGTGGTTTCTTAGCCGCATATTATGATGTGCCAAATTGGACTGCCCCCGATGGTGCTGGATACCTCGAAGGCTCTGTTCCAAGGAAACTTACCAGAATTATCAATGTTAAGAATGATGTCAATGATACAACATTGAAAATTCTTTACACTGATGCTCCAATCAAAATTATGGATGTCAATCTTTCTGGCGGTACCGAATTGTCAGGTCAATCATCAGGTACTGTTAACTGGCAAGCACTTACATACCCATCAATCGATGTTTATGTGGATGAATATCAGGGTATGGTGTTGACTCCATTCGTTGTTAACGCAGACTCAATGCCAAACGGCACAGATGCTCGTCAAAATTCTATTCTTAATGTTATTTCTAAGGATACAAACTTGGCTAAAGCATTAGCAGATAAAAATAAAATCTCTTGGAGATATCTTATCGATTCATTTGGACTTGGTATTGAGCCAATTGATGGCTACGGTTCAAAACAACAGCTTGCTGACCTTTGCGGATTGAAACTCAATGCCCTTGGATTCCTTAACATGCCAAGTGCAAAAGATTTCAAGAATTCATCCAACCCATCATTTGTTAATGATGACGGATCATTGAACACCGCATTCGTTAAAGCTGGTGCTGACGAATCAAAGAACCCAGATTATTTATATCAATTTGCTCAGAAACATGGTGATATTGATGGTAGAAGCTGTGTTGGGTATTTCTTCCCATACGTTAGAATCTACGACAATGGTATTCCTAAGAATGTACCACCAGCAGCTTATGCAGCATCAACTTATATGAATAAGTTCACTTCAAACGTAGCTGGATTGGTTCCATGGACAATATCTGCTGGTATTACCAACGGTAGAATCAATGGAATTACCAAAACTGAAATGGACTTCACCGCAGATGATCTTACAAATCTTCATCAAATGGGTGCAAACCCAATTGTATACAGGGTTAATAATGGATACTGTATCTTGGATGAATCTTCAGCTCAAATATTCCCATACAGTTCACTCAGCTTTATGCACTCAAGAGAAGTTTTGATTGAACTTGAAAACCGTCTTTATGATATGTTGCTCAAGTATCAATGGCAGTTCAATACCGCTGAAATCCGTGGAGAAATCAAGTACCGTGCAGATAAAATTTGTAAGGATATGTTAGACTCCAATGCATTCTACGATTTCTACAATATTTGTGATGAATCGAATAACACCAATTATGTTATCGATCTCCAGATGGGAATCCTCGACACTTATGTTGAAATTATCAAGGGTATGGGATTCATCGTTAACAGCATCACAATTATGAAGAAGGGTGAAATTAAATCTCAAGGATTTAAACAACAATAAATCGTAAAGCCTCACCTACCGCAATTGGTGGGTGAGGTTTTATAAATGTTTTGATGGACAAAGAAAATATTAATATATAAGACAAAAAATAATCTAAAAACATGCCATTAGCACACTTTACACTTATCGATTCACATAAAGAAGATTGGGAACCTATTCACCCGAATCTTTTCGAAGTAACTATAATTCTGCCACCAGTATTACAGTCACTTCATCCAAATGCAACACACTTACTTTTGGAAAATACAGTGAATGCGCAAATGCCAACATATCCACCTTTACCTACTACCCAACAGAGGTTTAAATACTCAACCCGTATATTCTTGTTATTTCCTGACAGTACGAGTATTGATGATTATACAATCAAATTTAACCTTAATCAGAATGATAATTATCAAATGTTCTGCTTTAAGATTATTAAAGACTGGTATGACCTTGCTTGGAATAATGAAACTGGTACAGTTCATTATAAGAAAAATCTCGTTGGCGATATCATCGTTCATCAACATGATAAAGAAGGTAAAGTTATAAGACGTGTCACATTGCACAATGCAATGTTAAAACAATTCTCAGGAATGGAAACACTTGACTGGGGCCAGGCGACAGAAGTTATGTCACTCGATGCCCACTTTGCGGTGGATTACTGGGAAGATATGTATTACTAAAACTACTTGATTTACAGATAGTTATAAAAAGATGTGAGAAATTGCATCTTTTTTTTTTGTTATATAAACATCCTTTTTTTGTTTTATGACTATAATACAATACAATGAAGGAGATTGATTATGAATTTAATGGAATTTATTATTCAGAACAAAGATTCATTCTTTGTTGATGATGATTCTGCGGCTTTAGGATATTCTGGAAATGGAATGGGAGTAATTGTTCCACAAAATTTATATAGTATATTTCCCCCGTCATCAAATTTGAGAAGGTTGTGTGGCCCAGAATTAAAACCTTTTGAGCATGCGCTGAATGGATTGACAGAATTTAAAAATTCATATGTTTATGTTATTGATTCGCCAAGGCTAACAGTAAATGTTGGTTCTGGTAAATTAATTTCACGATCTGTTGGGGATATAGAATTTAAGATGGATTTCAATGACCCTATTGATTTAACAGATAAATTTCCAACTTACATAAATAATGGGGTAATTAAGTTATATTCTATTTATTTTGGGCTTGATAATCAAAACAATGTAAGAATAAGGCTTAGATTTTTTACACTGCATGGAGACGAGATTCCGCCACATTTCCAGATATTAATAAATAGAAAGAAAAGATTGCCAAAGTTGAAGCAATTACGGGAAATATTTAAAGGTCAAACCGATTAGTTGAGTTATATACGTTGTAGTTTTTGATATTTATTATTTTCAGTACATCATCCGTTACATGTATATAGAAAAAGAATTCATGTATATCATCTTGTAGATTTTTCTGTAATACAAAATAATTAGTTGGATCATCTTGTATCTTTTTAAAATTGTTTAGGAAATTAAATATTCCTCTAATAGAGTCTTTGTATCTTGAGTCGTTGGATGAGTTAATGGAAACATCAACTAACGTTTCAGGAAACTTATCACCTTTCAAATGGAATTTAATTATTACACCGCAAACTATATCAAACGCCCCACTATTTTTAAAATCATGCACATTTGGTAGGAAACGGTCTTGTCTGAAATGTACAAAATCAGCATAATATTTTTGTATTACTGTTGTAGCACGTTGTGAAGACTCTTCACTTTCATCTACCCTAATATTACCAATTTTTTTTTCAAGTACTTGTTTAATAAATTCAAAAATGTGATTTTTTATCTTAGTTTGTTCATCTTCTTCTTCAAATGAATGAAAATTCTTAGAATCCTCGAATGTTTTAATAAATCTCATACCATATATATATAAATTTCTAAAACTTTTTATTAATTTTTGGATATCAATAAAAAATGATTGAATGAAATGATTGATCCGACTGAACCTATTCCTTATAAAACTGATTATGAAAAGCGATTGGAAGAAGGGTTTGATAGTTATAATGCCGAGGCTTTGATTATTGTTCAAGCATATGCTGTTATTTTGAATGTCTGGCTTGAAAAATTGGAAAAACATGAAGAAATAATTTTTAACATTAATATTATAAATCATTTATCCTCATTGAGCCAAATGGAAAATATAGATTTGGGATTATCTGATTATATTACATATTTACAGGAAATCATAAAAGATAAATTTTCAAAAATTATCAGACTATGTAAATTGAAAAGGATAAATGAAATACAATGATATGAATGGTGTTAGATTAGATATTGGAGATATTGTCCAAATCTATGATGGGTCATATGCTATTGATTCCAATGGTGTTAGTGTTAATGGGCTGGGTGCAGTTTGTCATACACGTGGGTCAATACAAAGTATGCCAGAAAAAACGATTGTGGTTGGTCTTGGTAATGATTATCCAACCGAAAATTCAATAAATGTAATATTGAAGATTCCTATAAAACAAAACAATTTAAAGGTTTATGATAAAATAAATGATAGATTTGTTTATTCACACACAAGATTCTGTGTAATTATTAAAAAGAATTTAAGAAAAGAACGAATATTTAAACTAAAAAAAATAGAAAAATTATGGAACATTTAACTATGGAAACCTTCAAGACTAAAGTATTTAATTTTGAAGAAAATAAGGATGCTTGGAAATTTGAAGGAAAATTGCCTTGTGTGCTGGATTTTTATGCTGATTGGTGTGAGCCTTGCAAGGCGATTGCTCCAATTCTTGAAGAGCTTGCAATTGAGTATGATGGAAAGATTGATTTTTACAAAATTGATACTGAGGCTGAACAAGAATTGTCTATGATGTTCAATATTCGCAGCATTCCAACTTTATTATTTATTCCAATTGATGGTGATCCTCAGTTAGCACTGGGTGCCATGTCAAAAGAGAATTTTAAAGAAGCTTTTAAAGAAATAATGGGAATCGATTAAAGATCGAATCTTTTTATTTGGTAAAATCTATTATAATTTTTAATTGTTATGAAATCCAGTAATTCATCGAGTTCTGAATTTGGATAGCAGAAATTTCGTACATCCCCAGTGCTTGTTTTTACAAAAAGATAAGCTCCAAGCCAGTTATCTTTGATGACTGGTTTTTTCATATCCTTTAGAAATGTAAATAGCGAATTAAATATTTGAAATAATGATGCGGATGAACAGTTTAATGGTGAATATTTAAATTCGGTATAACCTTTATAGAATGTTATTGTTAATTCACAAAAATTAACCACTCTTGAACCAGTGTGCATTCCCATACTATCCCTTGAATCTAACCTCGATTCAAATCTAATAAAATAAGAATTTGAACCATTATAATTTACGTTGACAGTATAATTTCTAATAAAATCATTGAATGAATCGGACATTTCGCAAGTATCACGAATAATATTTTCAATAAATTTGGTTAAATAAACTGCAACTTCTTTATGATCAGCAATAATGTACTTGTCATTACCAATATAACGTTCTGTTTTGTTGATTACCATATCTTGAGGTTTTTAGGCTACAAATATATAAACTATTTACGAATAAAAAAAATTTTATATATACAAAAAACAATTTAGCGTTATGTGTAAAGACATGAGTTTTAAAACGTGGTTAACAAATGGTTGGTATTACATTAGATTTTATTATAAAGCATATTTGACAAACTATTTTAGTAGAGCACGAGTTAATTCTCTTGAAAAAAACGGGTATACCGTAGCATTTGCTGATGATTTTGATCAGCCCATTAATTGGAATACGTGGAAGTCATGTGAGCAATGGGGGTGCACAAGGGATATGGTAATATTTAAGCAATCTCAAGTCACTCAGTCAGGCAGTTCAGCTATTTTAACAAGTGATTTGAATGATGTTCAGGGGGAACCTAAAGCAAAAACTGGTGGGCTTTATACTTGGAATTTTTTCAATACTAAATATGGATATTTTGAAACTAAAATTAAGGTTGCCCCACGTGGGGCAAAGTACTGGAATGCTTTTTGGTTAAGTGGAACCGATACATGGCCCCCAGAAATTGATGTTTTTGAATTGATGGGTGATGACAGTTCATATATTACTATGACACTACATTGGAGAAATTCTTGGGACAATGCTGATAAAATTCAAGAGATTTATAATCAAATATTCGCTGCTTATGGATATGCTGGCACTGATGTTGATGACACTGTTCATTTTTTGCAACAGCCTGAATGGTCGCAGCAAAAACAAGATTTTATTGATGCTTTATGGGCGCAATGTAAAAATGAACAAAAGGGAAGGCGTTTAAAATTTCCAAAAAAGGATTTTTTATCCAACGATTACCATATTTATGCTTGTGAATGGACTCAGAAGAAAGTTGTGTGGTATATTGATAATCTTGTTGTCTATGTATTAGATAAGAACATTCCAGATAGGCAAATGCTAAATTTAATTAATAATAGTGCCACATATTCAGAGCCAGACCCCATTCCTTCAGATTTTCCTATGAGTATTTATGTTGATTATTTCAGGGCTTACAAGAAAAATTAATCGACTTCAATGATCACAAAATTTTCGTTATTTGAAAATAAAAGTATCACAAAAATTGATATGCAAGAAGTGTTTAGGAATGCAACTAAAACAAGGAGATTAGATGCTTATATGAAATCTTTATTGGTTGATAAATGGGTTTCTTATCATTGTTTTAATGAACTTTGCGAAAATTCAATTCATGCTGGATTGTGCATTGATACATCTTGGAAAAATGTTCGTAGAATTTTTGATCGTATAGATGAAGAAAGTCTGAAAGCGATAATAGAGTTGGATTCTGAGTTTGATAATGATGCTCTAAATTTAAATCCAAGATTTTTTACATATTTCGATCCAGAAGAGCATCCAATGGATTTTGAGCAGCCTATTGAAATAGACAATATAAAAATGGCAACACACAGATTTGATTTATGAAACTGTTACTTTATTTGTTTTAAAATCTATTTCAACATGAGTTGGGTAAACTCCGCCATCTGGTTCAAAGTTAACTTCGCTAATAATTTGCCAGTCACTATCGATTGATTTTTTATTAAATTCAATCACTCCCTCATCTGTGTTACCTTCCCCATCATCAAATGACCATTCAATTGATGCTGTTACGGATTTTATCATTAGCCCCATTGAGCTTATGCCTTGTTCATTCATGTCAGGATCAAGCGACCAAACAACTGTAGCTGGGCTTATGGTTGTATTTATATTATAATCATCATGAAGTACCACAGCTTCGATGTTTTCTACATCAACATCATCTTCTTTTATTCTTGTTGTAAACGTAGAACTAAATACTATATCATTATTTGACGAGTATTCTAATAAAAATTGATCAAAATCTTTTGGTCTCATGTTTGCTACTTGTTTTTTCTATATATTAATTTGCATCCCGATCTTTTTTATCCTTAATATTTTCTATAAATTCAATAATTTTCAAATCTTTCAGCACATCTAATCTTTCAATTTTTACCATATTAATCCAAGAATCTGGTGCAATCAATCTGTACTTTGTACAATAATGTTCATTGGCATTTTTACAAAATTTTAATTCTTTTTCATACTTCCCAAGATATGCTAAGTATATTGGACAATATTCATCCAATAAGCATTCCTTCTGTGGTTTCGTATGTTTTTTTTTCATCATTGAGGTTTATCTGTATATATAATTTTCGGGGGACGAGTTTCTTTTAATATATATTTCAAAAATAATAAGAATTATGGCTGATAACTATAAAAAAAAGAAAGAAGAAGAATCTTTAAATTATCTTTCGCAAAATTTTTTGGAGAATGGTGCTGATAATATGGCACCTGTTCCACCATCAGATGCGCTTGGATTTTTAAATAACAATGTACCATCAAATGAATTTGTGGTTGTACCTTTAGATATATTACCATGTGGGGCATTTTATAAGCTTGGTACTAAGATAAGTATTCGTTCAGCAAAAGTACAGGAAGTACAAGCATATTCGGTAGTTGATGATAATAACTATTTAGATATAGCCGAAAAAATGAATGAAATCCTTAGTTCGTGTGTTAGATATATTCACTCAAATGGAACTATCGGTTCATATAAGGATTTAAGGGATGGGGATAGGCTATTCTTGGTTTTTATGATTCGTGAATTAACTTTTCCAGGTGGGAAAAATCTTTCAAAAGAAGTTACTTGTGAGCATTGTCATCACGAATTCAAAATTGAATTTAGGGCGACTGCAAGCTCGACTGCAAGAAAAACATTTGTCAATTATTCAATGCCAGAAAAATTAAATAAATATTTCGATAAAACCGAAAGAGTTTATGCAATACGTGTTGATGAAGTTGAATATAAAATGGCCCCACCAACGGTAGGTATTCAGGAAACATTTTTTAGTGATATGAAATCGAAAGTTCTTGCTGAAATGAAGCCTAATGTTTCATTTTTAAAAATATCTTCATTTTTACTTCATGATAGAAGCAAAATTACAGATGAAGGTATTAAAGCAAAGGAACAAGAATTTAAGCGTATGGATATGAAAACTTTTCAAGTCTTAAATGCTGCTGCTAATCTAATGGTATTTGGTATTCAGGAATTAAAAACAATATGTCCATCGTGTGGCTTGGAGGTCCGCACGAATATGTCGTTTCCCGATGGCGCATCAAGTCTATTTATCCCCAAAGAAGTTCTCTCTGAGTATTTCGAGTGATGTTATTTCTGACGATGTGTTGAGTAAATTGGAAAGACAATTATTTTCATTGTTCCAAATGTCTGTTGATGATATTTTAGATAATAAATGGGCATTTTGGGATATGAAAAATACACCACCACAATTTATTGACCAAATGAAATGGTGGGAATGGGAAGAATATATAAAAAGACTTCAGGATAAGGTTAAACGTGAAAATGAACAACGAGAAAATGAATCTAAGCAAGCTGGGGGTGGTCATACACCAAGTCTTCCAGATTATGCAAAAAAACTTCCCAATGTTGATTCAATGATGAGGGGTATTAATAAATTCAGGTAAAAAAATCCAGCGAATGCTGGATTTTTTTACTTTGAAATTTATATATATAAGTAAAACCTCAATTAAAAATTAAAACTTTAAAAACATATCATCAATTTAGTGAAAACTCTTTAACTGAAGGATTCACAATTACCAAAGATAAATTACCAAAGGTTGGTGATGTGGTTGATAAGATTGATTATAAAGATGGTGATAGAATTGCATTTGTGGATTTTAAAGGGGTGAAAAATATACCAATACATGTGTTAGATGGTGATGCCACAATTGCAGAACCAGATATATCAACAACAACATAATTATGGGAAGAGAAATCGCATTTTTTGATCTGGACAATACTCTTTGGTACATCCATAGTGATATTTGGATTATTGATAAGAATAAGCCTGAGGTTCCTATTCTTAAAATATCTCCA